>Ga0187851_10004137_pt1 | contig 11948 bp, 10 predicted proteins | sample June2016WEW_6_10_FD_132997 | JGI IMG/M metagenome (GOLD analysis project Ga0187851, IMG submission 132997) | Peatland microbial communities from SPRUCE experiment site at the Marcell Experimental Forest, Minnesota, USA - June2016WEW_6_10 | ecosystem: Environmental > Terrestrial > Soil >... | reverse complement strand
AAGCGTTCCTCGGTGGTGCGCTCGATGGTCAATTCCTCCAGCCGGCCCTGCTCGACCAGCGCGACGCGCACTTCAAGCGACTCCGCGTTGATGATGAGTTCCTTGTGCGTTTTGGGTTCAGACTTGATCAGCCGCTGCACTTTGCGCATGACCTTGTTCGCGGCGGACTTGATCATGCCGCCCAGGCCGGAGAGGGGCGGCTCCAGAGGCACCGGTTCGAATTTCTCCTCCTCCACCTCGGCGGGCGTTTCCGGGTGCGGATTGCGATAGGCGCCTCTTCGGCCGCGCCCACCCTGCTCTTGCTGCTCTTCCGGCGCCTCGGCGACGGGGGCGGGCAGGTTTTCGGGCGGCAGGCCGGCGGCCACGTTTTCGGCCCGCTGAATTTCCTGCTCGTGGCGGGCGCGCTCAAAAACGCTGTCCGGCTTCGGTTCGGCTGTGGCCTCGGCACGGGCCTGCAAGGCCGAGCGGTCGGGTTTTTGGTTCTGGTTCAACCCGCCACTGGGGCGGAAGCGCATGCCGCCGCGGCGGCGGCGGGGAAAATTTCCATTGCTCATAAATCAATAAGATCTCCTATATATATGAATACTGTGCAAAATGCCGATGGCGATCAGGGAACATACCACGGATGAGCCGCCATAGCTAAGCAGCGGCAGTGGAATGCCCGTCACAGGCATCAAACGAATGTTCATTCCGACGTTGATGAAGACGTGGCAAAACAACAGGGTCACCACGCCGACCGCCAGTAATTGTCCCAGGTGATCGCGCGCCTGGCTGGCAATTTTGATCCCGCTAAACAGAAGCACACCGTACAGCGCCAGGACCACGACGCTGCCGACAAATCCTTCCTCCTCGGCGATGTCCGAGAAAATGAAATCATTGGGTGCTCCGGCCCGCGGCAGGAAACCCAGCGCATTCTGGGTGCCGTGCCGCCAGCCCTTTCCCGTCAATCCCCCCGAACCGACCGAAATCAGCGCCTGCTCGACATTGTAACTTTTATTGCGTCCAAAGTAGGTCAAGAGGCGCGCTTTTTGGTAGGGTTCAATAGCCAGCCGGGCTGGCGCGAACAGGATGATCGCGACCAGCAAAACCCCCAGCAGGCTGACCCCTCCCACCAGCCCGGCCAACATGCGGGCGGGCACTCCGGCCACATACATCATGGCCAGACTGATGGCGGGAAAAACCAGGGCCGAACCCAAGTCCGGCTCCTTTAAAATCAATATAAACGGCACCAGCGTTAATCCCAAGGTCGCCCAGAATAGGCGCGGCCGCCGCAATTCATCCGCCGGGCGGCTGAGGAAGTTGGCCAGCAGCAGGATAAAGGCAATCTTGGCAAACTCAGACGGTTGCAGTCCAAAAATGCCCAGGGTGATCCACCGTTTCCCTCCATGCACCCTCGAGCCGAATACGAACACCGCGACCAGCAGCACGATCGTCAACCCGTAGGCTACTCCGGACCAACGCGCCAGGCGGCTGTAGTCCACCGCCAGCAGGGCAGCCGCCGCGCACAAGCCGAGCAGGTACCAGAGGATCTGATGCACATACATTTGCCGGAACCACGCCAGCGCCGACTGGTGAGCGGCCGTCGCGCTGTAAATGAAGGCCCCGCCCATGCACATCAGGCCGCAGGCGCACAGGAGCAGCGCCCAATCAAAATCCATTTTTTGTTCGTTGAGGCCAGGATCGTACATTTAGTTGCGGGCCAGCGTCGAAGCTGGCGCATTATTGTTTTGCTCCCGTTTGATAATGGCTTCGTAAATCTTTTCCGCCACCGGCGCGCAGGTCGGGCCGCCGAAGGAGCCGTCCTCCACCATGACCACGACGGCATAGCGCGGGTTTTCGTACGGGCCGTATGAATCGAACCAGGTAATGCTTCTGGGGGAGTTGGGGGACGAGGACTTGACCTCGGCGGTGCCCGTTTTGCCGGCGACGCGGAAATTGGCCAGGCGCGGCTTGCTTCCGTCATGAAACCAACTGTAAGCCGTGCCACCCCCCCTGCCGTTCTCAGCCGGGTGCTCGGTATCGTCGAGCATGGCGTGGCGGATGAGTTCCAAGTGGCGGGGGTTGATCTCGGCGGTGTCACGCAAACGGCCCGGCGCAAAGAGTTGTTCCTCATCGCCTGTCTCCGGCGAACGAAAATGGCTGACCAATCGCGGCCAAAAAATCTTTCCGCCATTGGCGATGGCCCCGATCACGGCGGCCATTTGCAGCGGCGTCGTTGTAATTTCCTGGCCTATGCAAACGTCCGGCGTGCTGGATTGCAGCAGCGAGACGCCGGCCTGATCCGGACCCGGCATGTAGCCCGTTACCTCCGACCCGATGGGAAACTTCGTTTTTTCGCCGAGATGAAACCGTTTGGCCACCTCCAGGATTTTCGCCAGTCCCGCCTTGACGCCGTAGTGGCAAAAATAAGTGTTGCTCGAACGGAAAAACGCCCGGTTGAAATCGAACATGCCCGCCTCCGCGTGATCCTTGATGGGCCGCGCCTTGGGCGAGGCCTGATAAAAGCCGGGGCTGTCAAACTCTTCATTCGGATCCAATCCGCTCTCCAGGCAGGCGATGGAAGTAATGATTTTAAACGTCGATCCCGGCGGATACGCGCCGCCGACGGCGCGATTGATTTGCGGGGTAAGCTTCGGGTCGTTCAAAAAAGCCAACTCGCTTTGCGTTAATCCGGCGACATAACTGTTCGGGTCGAAAGCCGGGGCGGAAGCCATGACCAGGATATCGCCGTTGCGAACGTCCATCACCACCACGGCCCCGCGCGCCCTGGATTGGGCGGCGGCGAGGGCTTGCTCCGCCACGCGTTGCAGGGCCAGGTCGATGGTCAGGTACACATCCCCGCCCGGTTCATTGGGGGTTTCGACGTCTTCGCGCTGCCGGTAGTTCAGGCTGTTGACAAGGACCAGTTTCACCCCGGGGCGCCCGCGCAACTCGGGGTCATAAACCCGTTCCACGCCCGTCTTGCCGACGTAATCGGGAGTCTGTTCCACGTCAATACTCTCGCGCCGCACATAGCCGAGAACATGGGCGGCCAGGGCGCCGAAGGGATAGGAACGCACCGGCTGCGTCTCCATTTCCAGATCGGGCTGCCCGGAGAGTTGCTCGGCGAACCGCGCCACCTGCCGGGGGGCCAGATTGGGCGCAATTTCATAAGGGACATAGGGATAATTGGTGTAATGCCGGAGGAACGCGTTCGTGTTGAGGATGCGCGGCTCCTGCAACGATTGGCCCACGCCATAGGCAATGTTGCTGACCACCTGGCAATCCGCCTCCCATTGCAGGTCCCGGCTCGTCGCCGCTGTCAAGCGAACGCGTCCGTTGGCCTGGATGGCCAGCGGGTGCTCCCGCCCGTAGGCTTTGCTCAGGCGCGAATAAGCCTCGCCAAACTGGCCCTGCAAACCTTCCAGGTAAAGAATCGCGTTGTATTGGGCGCGGTTGTCCGCCAGAACCCGTCCGTTGCGGTCCAGGATTTTTCCGCGAATGGCAGGCATGCCGACTTGTTTCAGCGATTGTCTCCTTGAATTGTTCGCGAATTGGCTGGCGCAGACAATTTGCACAACCCACAACCCTGCCAGCAGGACGAACAGGCCCGTCCCCACAACGATGGCGATGACGCGCAACTGCCGGTCTTCCCGTTTTAGCAAGTTGAAGATAAACATCTTAAACGCGTCCTCGTTTGATTTCCCGGTCCGGCCGGAAAGACGATTGTGAGACAGGCTGATAATCCAGGGCTTGGTGGAAGCGCTTAAAGAGCGCGAAACATACCGGCGTAAAAAGGCCGCCGCCCACCGTCATGACCCCCCATTGCCAGAGCGATTTCCAGCCAACAAGCGGAGGCTGGCCCATGTTCAGCAAAATGAACAGCACGGCCAGGGGTTGCAGCGCGCTGGCGGCAGCGCCCATGCAAAACTGCGCTGTGAAATGGTCGGAGGCGACCCACTCGCGGCCCCGTTGAACCGCCAGGCCGATCAACAACAATGGCACTATGCTCACTCCCAGAGGGTTGGCCGAAAGCGAATCGAACCACAAGCCGCCGCAGACCGCGGCCAAGGCGATGGTGAAGAGGCCGTGGGTCAAGCCCGCATAGACCATCAGCGCCGGCAGGAAATCAATCTGCGTCCCCAGCACGTGGCGGAAGCCGCCGAACCAGGCCTCAAAGAAGACCGCGGCATAGGCGACGGCCAGGATCAAAATGGAATGCACCCAATTCATGGCGTCATCACCCACACTTCCTGCAACGCGTCCATGTCCGCCGCCAGCCTGACCCGCGCTTCCGTGGACAATCCATATTCCATGCTGCGCGAATCGACCACCTTGCCGATGAGAATGTTCGCGGGGAAAACGCCGCCTTCTCCCGAGGTCACAACCGCCTGTCCGGGCCGCACCGCGCTGTTTCCCGAAAGATAATCCAGGTCGATCATGTTGTTTTCCTGCGGGCTGGATGAACTGGAATTGATGACGCCGGTCTCCCCGCTGCCTTGGACGGCGGCCGCCACGCGAAGATCGGGGTTACCCAGAAGAATGACTTGGGAACGGGTTTGGCCCACGTTCTGTATGCGGCCCACCAGCCCTTCGGAGGTCAGCACGGGTTCATTCGGCTTGATGCCGTCGCGCGCCCCCAGATCGATTTGCAGGCTGCGCCACCAATTGGCCGGATCGCGGGCGATGACCCGCCCCAGCTTGACATTCCAGGACGTTTGCCGCGGCCATCCGACCTGGCCTCTTAAGCGAGTGTTCTCGCTCCAAATGGCCTCGTCCTGCTGCAGACGGAGTTTCAGTTGCTGGTTTTCGCGGCGGAGTTCCTCGTTTTGCCGTGCCAACTGCCCCTTGGTCATCAAACTTTCCTGGCCCTGCCCCGAAAGCTCATGCAGGGATCCTGTCAGGCCGAAGAGGGGCAGAAAAAGCCCGCTGATGGCCAGCTTGACCCGGCCCATGGTTTCGCCGGGCAATCTCAGAAAGACAATTACCAGCAAAAAGACCAGGACCAAAATTATATAATGCGGCTTTTTCAGCATCTCGCCCCGGCCGCCGCCCGTGAGGGCCCGGCCGCGTTTAAATGTTCAGGGCGAACTGGAATTAACTTTTTGAGGAAGCCACTCGTTTGAGAAGTTCCAATTGTTGCAGGACCCGTCCCGTTCCCTCCGCCACCGCGCTCAATGGATCGTCGGCAATATGCACCGGCAGGCCCGTTTCCTTGGCCACCAACCGGTCGATGCCGCGCAACAAGGCGCCGCCGCCGGCGATGACAATGCCGCGCTCGATGAGGTCGGCTGACAACTCCGGCGGGCAACGCTCCAATGTGATGCGGATGCTCTCCAAAATGCTTGAGAGGGGTTCCTTCAAGGCCTCGCGAACTTCTTCCGAACGAATGGTTACGGTCCTCGGCAGACCGGCGCTCAATTCGCGCCCTTTGACTTCCATCGTTAATTCCTGCTCCAGCGTAAAGGCCGATCCGATCCGGATCTTGATCTCTTCCGCCGTGCGTTCGCCAATCATAAGATTATAGGCACGCTTCATGTGCGCGACAATCGTCTCGTCAAACTCATCGCCTCCCACGCGCAGGCTGCGGCACAGCACAATTCCCGCCAGGGAAATGATCGCGATTTCACAGGTGCCACCGCCAATGTCCACTATCATGTTGCCCGCCGGTTCATGGACGGGAAGACCGACCCCTATGGCCGAGGCCATGGGCTGCTCGATCAAATACACTTCGCGCGCGCCGGCATGAGTTGCGGAATCTTTCACCGCCCGTTTTTCCACTTCGGTAATACCGGAAGGGACCGCCACCACCACCCGGGGCATGACAAACTTGCGGTGATGAACCCGCTTGATGAAATGCCGCAGCATGGCTTCGGTGATCTCGAAATCGGCAATAACGCCGTCTTTCATCGGCCGAATGGCCACGATGTTGCCCGGGGTGCGTCCCAACATGCGTTTGGCCTCCTCGCCCACCGCCAGCACATTGGTTGTGCCGGCCTCGATGGCCACGACAGAAGGTTCGCGGAGCACGATGCCCTGGTCCCGCACATAAACGAGACAATTGGCGGTGCCCAAGTCTATTCCGATATCGTTGGAAAACAGGCTCTTAAATTGCGCAAACATGAACGATGCCTAATATTTCCCCGCAAGGTTATGGAGTGGCTGCCACATGGTCAAGTTAATTAACGGCCTTTGTCAAAAATTGCGGCGAGCCATTTTGCCCCCTTTTTTGCGCCTGGCAGACCGTCGATGCTGATGCCGGGGCCCATCTCGTTTTTATGCGACGAATTGAGCTATGCCCAAACCGGCGCATCTTATTAACCCCTCGTTTTAACGAGAGGTATGAGGGGAGTCGGCAGCTTTTCCAACCGTTTTAACGGTTTCCGGCATGGCCGGATCACGGCCGAAACTGTTAAAACAGTTGAAGGGTCTTCTTGCATCCAGGTCCCCTCGTTAAAACGAGGGGTTAATGAAATTGGCTGATTTTCAACCACCGGACCGCCGGCTGCCTCAGTTTGAGCCAGTGGCCATGTCGGCAGCCAGGATCCCCCGGGGGGCGTTTCTCCCTTTCCACCACTGACTTGTGGAGGAGAGGCCGGGGAGAAGAAGCCCATTTTTCGATCCCCTTTCCCTCTGCCCGGGCGCGATTTGGGCGAAATTGACATGGCCCGTGAACTGCTATAGCATATCCCGCAATTAGACCAGATCGTCGTCCTGAACGACCAAGGTTCGTTGATGTGCCGGCCCATGAAGATTGACAAACAAGCAAGTACCAGAAACAGGTGTGCGGGCCAACAGGCCTTCACTCTGTTGGAGGTCGTGATCGCCACGGCCATTGCCGCCCTGGTCATGGCCGGCATGTTTCAGGGGTATAATATGGCGGGCCGGCGCGCCCAATACTCCGCTTGCAGCATCGCGGCGAATTCTGAGGCGGTCCGAATAATGGAGCTGGTTGTCTCCATTCCATGGGTGGAAACCACCCCCGGTTCACCATTGTTTTCAGCAACCAATACCATATACACCAATCTCTGCCTGCCGAGCGCCCTGAGCAACGTGATCACTTGCACCGATTACACCACCGTGAGGCTCGCTTCGAGCAATCCGCCCTATGCCATGATCCAGGTGCAGTGTGTCTGGGGCTTCCCGAGTTACGGGGGGACATTCACCAACACAGTCGCCACGATCCGCGCGCCCAACCAATGAAACTGCCAGGCTCCCAATCCAATGCCTTGCGCGGGTCGCGCGCTTTCACCCTGGTCGAGGCCATGGTCGTGTCCGTCACCCTCATCGTCCTGATCGGCTCCGTTATCATGTGCAATCTCTTCGGCTTGGCCATGTCCGTCCGGCAGCAGATTTGGCTCGGCGCCAGCGACGACGCCGCCAAGGCTGGCGGCATGCTGATGGTCGATATCCGTCAAGCCAACACTCTGTATGTGGGCACCTACGCGAACAACGTGTGGACGCAAACGTCCACCAGCAATCAACAGAGCGGCAGCGCCCTGCTGATTTTTACAGCCACCAACTCGACGGTCGCGGCCGGGCCGTGGACCATCTACTATTACGACCCCACCAGCAATAACCTGGTGCGCACCAACTTCTACGGGGCGGGGAGCAATGGCGACTATAAGCTGGTTTCGGCCAACCCGATCACGAACGACAACACACATCAAATCTTTACAGAAGTGGATCAGTCAGGCACGGGCACGCCCATCAGCAATTACACCACTCTCGCGCCCGTCAGCGTCTATTTGTCATTTTCCAAATTGCAAAACCCGCAGATCAACATCGAGAGCGGCAGCCTGGTGGATCTATATCAAATCATGACCACCATTACCCCGCGGCTGCTGCTGCAACAATAGGTTTATGAAACTAACTTCTACCCCTTCCCGGTCCGGCAACCGCCGGCGCGGCTGGGCCTTGCTCGCGGTCATGTCCCTGGCCGCGGTCGGCCTGATCGCATTGGCCGGCGTAATGAATTGGGCCAGTGAAAACGCGGCGGTTGCCGCCAGAAACAACGAGTATTTTGCCACTTCTTACGCGGCTGAGGCTGCCACGGAAAAAGTCCTGTCCCTCATGTCCATGCAGTATCAGGATTATGGTTTCCCCCTCGTGGTTTCCAACATGTCCACTTACGCCTCGACCATCCCCACATCTTCCGACAGCTCTTATTGGAGCAGCTATAATTTCAGCGGCGGCCACACCGCCAACCAAGTCATTGTGACCAATACCGCGACGAGCCAGAACATCGTGATGAGCGGGACTTACGCGGGGTTGAATTTGATCGCGAACACCTATGAGGTCATTGCCAACGCCCAGAACACCACCACCGAATTCAAAATCGTCAGCACCGTCGGCCAGCAGATTTATTTCGGCGTCATCCCCATGTTTCAATTCGCCATTTTCTATCAGAATGACATGGAAATCTGTCCCGCGCCGCTCATGACCGTGGCCGGTCCTGTTCATGGCAATGCGAACATCTACATGTGCCCGGGGAGTGGATTGCTCCTGAGCAACACTGTTTCCGTGGTGAGCAATATCTTTCTGAACCAAAGCCCGCTGGACCCCGAGGGCCGGTCGTTCTCCTACGTTGACTTCTATGGCACCCCCGGTGAAGCGACCAACCCCAGCCCGATGAACCTGCCGGTCGGGACCAACACCACCGGGACGGTGAGCAACACCAGCCAAAACGCTTACGCCATTTTGATGCTGCCCACCAACGGGCAAAGTTACACTTCAGCCACGGGCACAAATCTTCTCTATAATCAAGCCGACGTGATCATCGTTGTCTCCAACAACAACAACATCTATGTGACTTCCGGCGCCTATGTCAACAATCAGGCGACGGTTATCAGCAATGGCCAGTATTCAAGCTGGCTCAGCACTAATGGCTCTTTCTATGATCAGCGGGACAGCTTGACGGTCAATCCGGTGATGATCAACGTTGCCAACCTCGTCACTTGGAGCCGCACCAACACGGGGCTGCGCTCTGCCCTGGCCAGCGCGAGAGGCAGCAGCCAGGCGGATGTACAGTCCATATATGTGGCCGATTTGCGCACCAATTCCGGCACCCAGCCCGGCGTCGTCCTGACCAATGGGGCCGTTTTGCCGCCGCAGGGTCTCGCCATCGCCTCGCCGGACCCGGCCTATATCATCGGCAATTGGAATGTCCAGTTGACCAACGGCGGCCCTTCCAATGCCGGCACGGGCAATGTCAACGACACCCTTCCCAGCGCCATTTATGCCGATGCCATTACCGTTTTATCTCAGAACTGGAACCCGGCCAACGGTAATGCCAGTTATAGCTCCCGGAATGTCCCCAACACCGGAGATACAGTCAACGCCGCCTTTTTCATGGGCATCGTCCCGTCCAACGGGTCCAGCTTCAGCGGCGGGGTGGAAAATTTTCCGCGCTTCCTGGAAAACTGGAACGGCGCCGATTTCTATTACAACGGATCCATGGTGCAGATGTTCTACAGCCGGATCGCCAACAAGCCCTTCGTGGAGGATGCGCCCACACCAGGAGCCTATTACACGCCGCCGACGCGGCATTGGGCCTTCGATACTAATTTTAGCAATCCGGCCAACCAGCCTCCCATGACGCCGAAGATCATCAAGGTCCAGCCTGGCAAATGGGCTTTGCTGCCGCCTTACACCACCAGCTTTTAGAATCCCGGCGCGCCCATGAAGTTGTTGCCCCTGCTCTTGCTCATCCATTTGCCGGCCGCCGCCCGCGCCCAAAGCGACTTCCACGCTTACCCCGGCTCGATGAAATCCCACGAGAGCGGCCGGATGGAAATACTGACGGTGGTCAGCGGCAATCTGCAATTCAAAGTCCTCCCTCCCAAAGGCTGGTCCCGCGAGGTCGATGCCGCCAGCCGGAAGATCATCTTTACATCCCCATCCGGCAGGAGCGCAGTGACGATTCAACTCACGACCGACTCCCCGGGGGAATTGCCCGGCGAGGACATTTTGCGGGCCAAAGCGCTGCAAGCCTATCCCGGGGCCAAGATCCTGCAATATTCGGTTTTTGCGACCAGCGGCGGCACGCAGACCGGCGTTTATTTTGATCTGGAGCGCGTCCCGGCCCCGAAAGTCGTGCAGAAGATCCGGCATGCTTTTATGGCCCAGCCCACCGGTTTGGTGGAATTTGTCCTGTCCGCCAGCGGCGAGGAATTCGACAACAACCTGCCTTTAATCATGGGCATGTCGCGGGGCTTTCGCTTGGACCCGCTCAAGCCCAAACAGCCGTGATGCATAACTTTCTTTGCCGCCTTGCTTTTGCCCGGCACGTAGTGCAAGGATGAAGCATGACGTTTCCGTTTCTTAACCAGGGCAGGCGCGACCAGGTTCTGGCCATAGATCTGGGCACGCGCACCACCAAAGCCGTGCTCCTGAACCGTACGGACAAGGGCTTGAGCCTGGCCCGCTTTGCCGTGCAGGATGCTCCCATCTACGACAAAGCCTTGCCGCAGGGCTTGCTGGCCGAGCACCTGCGCAACATGGTCGAGGCCCTCCAGCCCCGCACCAAGCACGCCACCATTGCCATCGGCGCCAACGACTCGGTCCTGCGCAGCGCCGAACTGCCCCTGCTCCCGCTGCCCGAAATGCGCCAGATGCTCAAATTCAATTCCAAAAATTATCTCCAGCAGGACCTGCGCGATTATGTGTTTGACTGTTTCATCGTCCCGCCGCGCAACCAGTCCCAGCCGGAAGCCGGCAAGACCGGCATAGTCAAATATAAAGTATGGGTGGGCGGGACGCGCCGCGAGGTCCTCGTGACCCTCGAAGCCGCCGCCAAGGAGGCCGGCCTGCTTCCCAACCAGATCACCCTCACCGTCCTCGGCCCCATGAACGCCCTCGAGCTGGTCCAGCCCGAGGTATTCCAAAAGGAAATCGTCGCCCTGGTGGATCTGGGCTTCAAAACCAGCAGCATCAGCGTCGTGGACCACGGCGAATTGTGCCTGAGCCGCTCGGTCGAAATCGGCGGGGACCGTTTGACCACCGGCCTGGCCGAAGCCATGAATGTCAGCTACGCCGAGGCCGAGGGAATAAAAATCGGCATGCCGCAGGAGGTGGAGGCGCATTTGCAACCGTTGGTCGCGCCGCTCGGGCGCGAACTGCGCGCCTCCATCGATTTCTTCGAGCATCAGCGCGAGGTGACCGTCGGCAAAATCCTTGTTTGCGGCGGCGCGGCCCGGTCTGAATTCATTCTGCAGCTTTTGCAAACGGAACTGGCCGTGCCTTGCAAACCCTGGTTCCCCACCCAGGGCCTCCCCCTTTCCTTGTCCGCCCAGCAAATGGCGGAAGTCGAGCAAATCTCCGCCACCCTGACCGTGGCCATCGGCTCGGCGGCCATGTCGGCGTCCTAGTTCAAGGGCCAAGGTGCAAGCCTGCGTCATCTTCAATCCCTCCGCGCGCGGAGAGAAGGCGGAAGTCCTTTACGCCCGCATGCAAGGCCTTTTCCCAAACTGCCTCTGGCGCCGCACCGCCGAGGCCGGCCACGCCCGTGAACTGGCCGCCCAGGCCGTTCGCAGCGGGATCCAGACCATCATTGCCGCCGGCGGCGATGGCACCGCCAATGAGGTCGTCAACGGCATCGGCGACGTCCCCGGCGGATTTGAGGCCGTCCATTTCGGCGTTTTGCCTTTGGGCACCGTCAACGTCTTTGCCCGCGAATTGGGCCTGCCGCGCCATCCGGATCGCGCGGCCCGGGTGCTGAAGGAAGGCAGGACGATGGCCATCGATCTGGGTCGCGTGGAATACACGGACGCCGGCAATCCCCGGCAACGTTTCTTCATTCAACTGGCCGGCGCGGGACTCGATTCCCGCTCCATCGAAATGGTCACCTGGGAGTTGAAGAAAAAACTGGGTCCGCTGGCTTATGTCGTCGCCGGTTGCCGGGCCATCCGCGAGCCTCAGCCGGTCATCGTCGCGCACGGCCCGGCTCCCGTTTCCGGCGGGTTGGTCTT
>Ga0187851_10004136_pt1 | contig 11948 bp, 9 predicted proteins | sample June2016WEW_6_10_FD_132997 | JGI IMG/M metagenome (GOLD analysis project Ga0187851, IMG submission 132997) | Peatland microbial communities from SPRUCE experiment site at the Marcell Experimental Forest, Minnesota, USA - June2016WEW_6_10 | ecosystem: Environmental > Terrestrial > Soil > Wetlands... | reverse complement strand
CGAGCGCGCGCGCAATGGGAACCATCCGCGTCGGCAATCCCAGGTCGTCGGCGGGAAGCATGGTGAAAAGAAACCTGGCCATTCGGCCCCTCCGGTGGTCGTCGTTCGGTCGGCCGCCCGCGCCCCCATCAGGCCCGCAAAAGAAATGCGCGATTCGTGCGGCTGGGATGATTGTGTTTGACCTTCAAGGAACCCGCGGGAGTGGTTGAATTCTAGAGGGCGGCGGGAAAGGCGTGCAAGACGAGCGAGATAGGCCCAGCACAACGCCGGGTGCCGGGTGCCCCATCCTTTCATCCATGCGCTGTCAATCCCTTGCCCCTCCGCAACTCGTCGCATCTCCCTCATCCCACGCGAGATATTTTCTCGCGCAACATTGCGGGTTTTTTCCGCGAAATCGCTAGACTGAAAATGTGTCGGGAAAAGGCCAATAATCCGGCCAACCACGCCGACCTCCGCTAGCTGTGCTATTAACTTCTTGTTTTTGAATACTTTAGATCATCAGTATTTTAGAATCAATGGATTAGATGGAACCATAGATGGCTAACTGCTTGCGAATGAGGACTTTGCCGAAAAATGGGGGAGGGGGGCGGGGGGTACCCCATCCATGACCTGCAGGTCGGGAGAACGCATCGCAGCCCGCCCCTTCGCTCCCTTGTTCCCCGCTTTCTTGTTCCCTTGGCCCCTTGTTCCCTTGTTCCCTGCTTTAAACCACCTTGCCGAAGAAGAGATAGACCAGCTCGATGAGCAAGATGAGCACCACGACGACTTCGAGAAAGAAGCCGCGCGACTGGTTGAACTGCTCGATCATGTCGTGGTAGAGGTCCTCGGCGGTTTTGAGCTTTTGCGCCACGAGGAGCTTGTAGTCGGGCACGCCTACTTTGGATGCCGCGAGCCGGTAAAGCCGCGCGGCGAACATGTCGCTCAGGAATTTAATCGAATTGTCGGCCCGCTCGGTCAGCTCGGCGATGTCGAGCAGCACTGTGTGCAGCCGCGTGGCCCGGCGCGCCATGCGCCAGCGCGCCGTAAAGCCCTGCCTGCCTTCGAGCGAATGGTAGACGTTGGAGAGAATTCCACTGAGGAGCTCGTCGTAGTGGCGGAACTCGAGCAGCTGCGAGTTGGCGTATTCGAGTAGCTGGATCGCCGTCTCCGCGCCGGCCGGGGTGTCGTAGAGGAACGCGGCGTTCCAGCCGATGACGGCGAGGTCGCTTTCGTAGTAGGAGATGCGCGACTGCAGCACCTCGGCGCACTCGCCGGTCGAGAGCTGCAGCCGGTCGCCGCGCACAATCTGCGCGATCTCAAGGCCGTGATCGCGCGTGAGGTCGGCGGACGATTGCGCCTGGTCGCCGGTGCGCAGGTGGAAGATGAAGTAGTCTTCGCTGAGCAAGCGCGCATAGGGCTTGATCATGGCGCCGGCATTGCGCTCAAGCCGCTGGCGCACGATCGGCTCGACGCGCGCGGCAAAGTCGACGTCCCACACCCAGCGGCTGGCCAGTTGGACGATGCTCTGCCAGTCGCCCGAAAAGGCGAGCTGGTAGATGACGCTGACCACGCCGTAGTCGTAATACTTGATCTCGCCCTCGAGGCGCTCCCCTCCGGCGAGCACGAGCGGATCGAGCGGGCCAACCACCGGCGGCCGCTGGTAGCGCACGTACGAAGGCACGGAGTGCTTGATTTTGGGCTGCTCCACGGTGCGCGCATCGACAGCCTGCTGCAGCTGGTCGAGGCGCAGTTCCTCGCACACGTCGAACTGGATGAGAACGAGGACCGAACCGCCGAGTGCGGTCGAGGCCGGGTTGGACGCGGGAGTTGGAATCGTGGTGGTCATCGTGCGACACCCGGCTAGCCCTTCTTCGGACGCTTGTAGAAGGGGAGCGCAACCTGCTTCGCGCGCACCCGGTTGCCGCGCACATCGACGAGAACGTCGCTCCCGGATTCGGCGACCGGCGCGGGCACGAGCGCCATGGCGATATTGGTTTTCAAGAATGGCGCCGGTGAGCCGGAAGTGATTGTCCCAATACTTTCCCCGTCCAAGGACAGTACGAAGTACGAATCGCGGGCGATGCCGCGCTCGATCATTTCTAGCCCGATGATTTTTCTCTTCGGGCCGCCGGAAGATTGGACGGCAAGCAGCGCATCGCGACCTATGAAATCGCCTTTGTCGAGCTTGAGCCAGCGCGTCAGACCCGCTTCGAGCGCGTTGATTTCCTCGGAGATTTCGTGACCGTAGAGGCTCATGCCGGCTTCGAGGCGGAGCGTATTGCGCGCACCCAGGCCGCACGGGCGAATGCCGAGCGCGGCGCCTGCGTCGAGCAGCGCGTCCCACATCTTCACCGTCGTGGCTTCGTCGGCCGGGATGTAGACTTCGAATCCATCTTCGCCGCTGTAGCCGGTGCGAGCGATCATCACGTTGGGGACACCCGCGACCGTTCCCCACGTGAACCAGTAGTTCTTAATCGATGCAAGATCGACCTTGGTCAGTTTGGCAAGCGTTTCGAGGGCGCGAGGGCCCTGCAGCGCAAGTTGCGAGTAGTAGCTGGAATAGTTGCTCAGGTGAATGCCCGGGAAGCCGCCCACATGCTGCCTGATCCACGCGAAGTCCTTATCGGTGGTTCCTGCGTTGACCACCAGCATATAGTCGTTGGCGCCGAGCCGATGGACGAGAATGTCGTCTACGAAAGCTCCCTGCGGCGTGAGCAGCGCGGAGTAATGCGCCTGGCCGTCGGCGAGCTTCGCGGCGTCGTTCATGGTGATGTGCTGCACTGCGGCGAGTGAGCCCGGCCCGCGGAACTGGATTTCGCCCATGTGGCTGACGTCGAAGAGGCCGACAGCGGCGCGCACGGCGTTATGTTCTGCGATCAGGCCTCCACCAGGGCATGGGTATTCGACCGGCATGTCCCATCCGCCGAAGTCGACCATCTTGGCCTTGAGGGCGCGATGCGTAGCATTGAGAGCGGTCTTCTTGAGCGCCGGCTGTGGCTGCCCGGCGGCGCTGGTTCCCGGAGCGGTAGTGGCCATGACAACTCCTTCAGCTTGTTGTTGTACCCTTACTCACGATAGGGATTGAGCGGCAGCAGGGTCAACCGAAACCAGGCCGCGCCAGATAGGGAATGAACTTACGGTCCGTCGTTCCTTGGTCGATGGCAGTCTTTCGGGCGCTGCTTGGCCCGGTATTGGTCGCTGTCGCCGCGATCGTGAACAGGCCGGAAGGCTGGCTGGGCACGATGATCGTTCTCGGCTTCGCTTCCGATGTTTTCGACGGCATCCTGGCACGCCGCTGGCACACCGACACAGGTGCAATGCGACTGGCGGACTCGATTTGCGACGATATCTTCTACCTGAGCATGGCGGTGGTTGCAGTACAGCACCATTGGCCGCTGATACGCCCGCTGATATGGCTCCTGGGCGCAGTTCTTGCCCTTGAAGTAGTGCGCATTCTCTGCGACCGCCTCAAATATGGACACATGGCCAGCTACCACTCCTATGTCGCGAAAGCCTGGGGAATCCTGCTTGCTTCTTCAGCAATTGCGCTCATTTGTTTCAACGCCGGCTCGACCTTGCTCACTGTGGCTCTGGCGTGGGGAGTCGTATGCAATCTTGAGGGCATGGTGATGACGGCTCTGCTGCCGCGCTGGACACGCGACGTCAAGTCCATCGGCCACGCGCTGGCGCTGCGGAAAAGGATGCTGGCATGAACCGCTTGCGAGGCATCTTGATGCTGCTGGCTGCAGGGGTGGCCGCGTGGAAAGGCTGGCAAATCCATCACGGCGAACGCGCCGTGATTGCCTTTGGGCTGGCGGTGCTGGCGCTGACGCTGGGTGTGTGGCACCTGTGGCGCAAAGAGCCTCACCCTATTGGTTCGGTCCGGCCCGGTGCGAATTCGGCCAAGCCAACCTGGAGGAACGGACTATAATTCCCGCCAACTCCTTTTATGGATAATCTTGTCCTGCTTATTGTCTTGCTTCTCGTCGCGCTCGTCGCTCTGCCCATCATTGCGCTGGTAACGTCGAGCTCGCGCGCCCGCGAGTTGCGCGCGGAAATGGCGAACCTGTCGAAGCGTGTCTGGGATATGGAGTCGCGCCTGAGCGGGCTGGCTGCGGGGCGCGCCGAGGGTCTCGCTGCTCTTACCGAGCCGGCTGCGCGCGCGACGGTCCAAGCCCTGCAACCCGCGCCTCTGGAGGTAGAGCAGGCGCCGATTGCTGTCGAGGCTCCTCAAGCCAGCCCGACCCTGAGGCAAGCTGAGCCAATTCCTCAGCCACCTCCGCCGGCCGTTCCTGTCGCTGCGCCTCAGTTTCGGTCCGTCGAACCGGCCGCGGCCAGCGACACTCCCTCGCTCGAAAGCCGCATCGGCTCCCAGTGGTTCAATCGCATCGGCATCCTGGCCGTGCTCATCGGCGTGGCATGGTTCCTTAAGCTTGCCTTCGATAATCACTGGATCGGTCCACTGGGCCGCATTTTGATTGGATTGCTGGCCGGCGCAGCGCTCATCGCATGGTCAGAGCGCTTTCACCGGCGCGGCTATGCAGTCTTTTCCTACTCGCTGAAGGCGATCGGCAGCGGCACGCTCTATCTATCACTTTGGGCGGCCTTCCAGCTTTATGGGCTCATTCCCGCGGGCGCAGCGTTCGCGGCCATGATCGCGGTGACTGCTTTCAATGGCTACATGGCTTGGATTCAGGATGCAGAGTTGCTTGCGCTCTACGCCATCGCCGGCGGCTTGAGCACTCCGCTATTGGTTTCTACAGGCGGCAACCATGAGGTGACGCTCTTCACTTACCTGCTGATGCTCGACCTTGCGGTTCTCGTCCTGGTAACGCTGCGGCCCTGGTCGCGCCTGCTTTTCGGCGCATTTGTGGGCACAGTGCTGTTCATCTTCGGTTGGTGGACTGCGTTCTATACGCAGAGTCAGGCGCCGCGCACGGCTCTTTTTCTCGGCTGCTTTTTCCTTCTCTTTGCGCTTGCGCCGCGCCTGGTGAGGCTTACCGTCGAGCCTGGCGGAACCTTGCAGGCATGGGACGGGCTTGCCTCATTTGGGATCCCGGTCGCCAACGCGGCCCTGGGCTTTCTGGCATTTTACTCGCTGCTGAGTCCTGCGACCGCTGACTGGTCGGCGCCGTGGCTTGCAGTCGCCTTCGCCGCGTTTTATCTGCTGCTGATGCGGCTGCCGGAGACCGGCATTCTCCAGCGGGGCGCTCCGGCGCTAGCGTCTCTGCACCTGACGGCGGCGGTTGTCTTTCTCACCATTGCAATCCCCCTGAAAACTCACGGCCGATGGCTGACGATCGGGTGGCTGGTCGAGGGCGCTGTTCTGCTTTGGCTCTCACGGCGCCTGCGATCGGCGCTGCTCCGTGTGTTTGGGGTACTTTCGACAGTTCTCGGATTGGGCGCACTGCTTCTGGTGAATCCGCCTGCGGCCATCCGGCCCATCTTCAATGAACGATTTGGAACCTATTGCGTGGCCATTGCGGTGTGCGCCTTTATTGCATGGCTGGGAAAGCACGCGCAGGACGAGAGCGAGGCCGGTGGCTACGATGCCGCGCCGATTTTACCGTGGCGAAGCCTGGCCGCTGTCGCGGTGATCGCGATGAATGTTCTCATCCTGCTGGCGTTGAGCCTTGAGATTCATAGCTACTGGTGGTTCGAACGCTGGCACGGGTATCGCCCCTACTACGGGAGGGGGTACCGTAACTATTACGCGATGCGCGAATACTGGATGTATGCGCAGTTCTCGTACTCAGCGCTTTTCATGCTTTACGGGGGAATTCTGCTCGCAGTGGGGTTCGTGAGACGATCGGCCTTCCTGCGCTGGCAAGCGCTCATCCTGATGGCAGCCACCGTCGCCAAGGTGTTCCTCGTCGATATCAGCCAGCTAAGCCGGGGATTCCGCATCTTGAGCTTCATGGGCCTGGGCGTTCTGCTTCTTGGCGTGAGTTACGTGTATCAGCGCGACTGGCTCAATCTGCGCGAGCGGAAGGAAAGCCAATGATGAGGGCCATTGCCGCATTCTGGTTGTTGGTGCTGGCGGCACCGGCGCCGGAGATTCGCTACTTTCATTTCGAGCGGCCCGTGCAGACGCCGACGCAGGCAGCCGGGCAAACCTGTCTTGTCGTTCAACCGGACGTCTTTGCGCACTCGTCACCGCAGCTTGCAGACATTCGGCTCTATCAGGGCGCTGCAGAAGCAGCGCAGGTGGAGACGCCGTATGTTGTGCGCTCAGATGTTCCGGTTGTCCCTTCCGACCAGACGCTTTCCCTGCTCAATCTGGGCAAGAGCGGGAGTGAAACGGTTTTCGATGCCGGGATGCCCTCGGGCCACTACAGCGACCTCAACCTGGCTGTGACCGGCCACGACTTTCTGGCAACGGTTGTAGTCTCAGGGAGCCAGACGCAAGCCGCAGGCTTGCGAACGAAGCTCGGTTCATTCACCATCTTCGACCTGACTCGCCAACGGCTGGGGCGAAGCACAGTTCTTCATCTGCCTGAGTCGGATTTCCGTTATCTGCATTTTCAGATTGACGGTCCGATTGCGTCGCAGGACGTGACAGGGCTTTCTGTGATGCGGGTGCCGGAAAGCCGGCCGAAATTCGTCAGTGTGGCCGAAACGGCGACAAGCACCTTGAAGGAGCGCAACTCGATCATTGAATTCGTTGTGCCCGAGCACACCCCGGTCGATCGCATTGTCTTTGTTCCCGGGCCAAATCCGCCCAACTTTAGCCGCGACGTAGAAATCGGCGTTTCTCCGGTTGCGCGGCCGCCGGGTGACGATCGAGCGGAGCCGCCTCAACCTGTCACCACAACAGGAAATATTCTCCGGGTGCACACGGTGCGGGAAGGCCGCCGCATCGACGAAGAGCATCTCTCGGTTGACGCGCCGCAGATGTACTTCGATGGTCCGGCCAAGTGGACCATTACGATTGAGAATCACGACGACGTGCCGATACAGAATTTGTCGGCGCAGCTTGAAATGCTCGAGCGCCGGCTCTGCTTCGATGCGGCTGCAGGAGCCTCGTACACGCTGTATTACGGCGACTCGGCGCTGGCGGCGCCGCAGTACGATTACGCCTCGCTTTTCGCTCCCGAGAAGAACCCGCTGATTGCGCAGTTGGGGGCCGAAGCAGTGAATGCGGCTTATCAGGCCCGGCCTGACCAGCGGCCGTTTACTGACAAACATCCCGCTCTGTTGTGGGGCGCACTGATTCTAGTGATTGGGTTGCTCGGGACCGTGGCTTTCCGTTCGTTCAAGACGGTGTCAACGAAACCATCGTAGGAATCGAGGGGAATCGCCGGCGCCGATGCCGACGCTTTGCAACCGCATTCAGGGGCGCAATGTGGATGGCCAGGCCGCGCTGAGCGACGGCATCTTTGCCGTGGCCATGACCCTGCTTGTGCTCGACCTGCACATCCCTTCGGCGACAACTGATCCCGAAGCAACTTGACTCAGGTTTCCGGGTCTTTCCTGATGCGGCCGGGCTTCACTCCCTGCCGGTGGAGGAGGACCATGTTGACGGCAGCAACAAATGCACTGGCGTTAATGCGGTTTGGAGGGCTTCGGGTCTTTCATGGCGGAGGGCACGGCGGCGGGCACGACGGATTCGCCTGGTTGCTGATCGGCCTGGTAGCGATTGGGGTTGCCGTTTGGGCCATTTCGCGACCCACACGCAGCGAACCGGTAAAGAGCTAAGGAATTTGGGTGAGAAACATCGCCTATCGGCGACGAGCACGCCAGAACGAGGACACGCTCAGATAGAGGAAGACAGCCACAACCAGCGCTGCCGTCCAGAACGTCCGGTGGTCGGTGGTGTGCGAGTAGTCGACGCTCGCCCGCCAGAGCGCGGGGCCAAACACAATGACCGGCAAGAGGAAGAGAACTCCCGTAACCTCGAGCCAGAGGATGCCGCCTACCCGGCGAAATGGCTGGAGGAACCCACCGACACCCTGGCTGGCGACACGTCTTGCCTGGGCAGCGACCTGGCCCGTTGTAAGCCCGGTATCCCGACTCAGGGTGGGGCCCGTGGGCTCGGCTGGACGCTGCGCAACCCGTGCCGCAGGCGCCGTGGAAGCGGCGATGCGCTGCCCGGCAACGCGACCTGCCACGCGCACGCCAATCCCCAAGGCGCGCCCAATGATTCGAGGTTGCATCCCATTTATGATGGTAGCAGTGGCTTGAGCGCTCATGGATGCTGCATCCGCGTTCGTTGCTGCACGCCTGAGTTGCTCTCAAGCAGAAATGGCAGTAAGGTAGAGATTCCGCGAAGCAACCCGCGCCATCAGCCGCCCGGGGGCTGCTCCTGGAGGTATTCATGACATCCCGTCTGCGCGAATTGATTCAACAACTCGGCGAGGCTATCCACGAGTCGGTCATTGAGAGCGAGCAGATCGCCGGTGTTGTCCAGGACATTCGCAAGCACGGGTTCGACGTTCTCTTGATGCTGGAGGCCACGATCGGCCTGAACGAGGTGGTGGCCGCGAACAAGAAGGGCGCCGAGGGTGAAGTGAGCGAGGAAACAAATGGCGATGCAGGATCTTTCACCCAAAACGACTTGCATTTCTTGAAGTCGCTGCGCATCTCCGTCGAAGGCGAAGACAGCGCAGACGAGACCGGCTCCGAATAAAGTCCGAAAGCGGAAGATTCCTGTTCGCGGACCCCCCGAGAGTCCTCTTTGATGGGCGCCAGCTCTTTGAGTCGTATCGGGTCGCCGTACCCGGTCATTGACCCTCATTCACCAGATTGATAAGATGGGAATGCGGGGTGGAGCAGCCCGGTAGCTCGTTGGGCTCATAACCCAAAGGTCGCTGGTTCAAATCCAGCCCCCGCAACCATTTTGGACCGCCAGAAAAGGCCGCCAATGCGGCCTTTTTCATTTGGGCGCGGGGACCGCGAAGGAGCCAGAAGGTCGACACTTCTAGCGTCCACTCTCGATCTTTTCGCGGTTTATCAGATGGAGGATGTAGGCGCCGGCGCCGTATCCTGCCATGGGCAGTGCGCCTGTCGGGTCACCCAGCGCTCCGTGGAAGAGTTTGCAATCTTCGGCAACGTACATTTCGGGAATGATATTGTGATCGGCCGCGGCCTTTTCGACAATTCGCCGCAGCATGGCGTCGGCTTCGGCTGTACGTCCCATGCGCCTATAGACCTCGGCCAGACTCAGGTCGACAAAGACGAACTCCTGCTTCTCATACCAGTACTCGAAGATGGCGGGATCAGTGTAAGTGCCTCTCACCCTTCGGTAGCCGCCCGAGGCCACCTTCAGAAGCTCCATCCGGTTGACCGTGTTGCTGACCACAGCAGGATCGGAGACGAGACCGAAATTGATGATCGGAAGCAGGGCACCGTCGATATCGTTCTTCACGCCTTCCTCTAACGTTCCATGCATGGTTCCATTCCGGACAAACGCCGCGTCGAATCCCTCTTTCAGCAGTGCAACGTGTTTAAGGACTTCGCTTCGCGCTGACGAGTCGCCCTGGCGGCCGGCAATCTCGGCAAAATCGCTGAGACCCACAATCGCAGCAGCCGTCGAAAAGGCAAAGTGTTTCTTGTCCGTTTGCCGTTCCTCCCAGATGGATGTGTCTGCGGTCACGACCTGACCGTCCTTGTAGGTTTCCAGATTCTTTTCGAGAGGCCCGACCACAAAGTCGCGGGCACTTGTATACAGCGGGCCGCGATAGGTGGGCGTTGCCAGCAGCGCGGTGTCGTTGAATTGCCGCATGTACTCGCTCAGTGCCCACAATGCCAGGGCCCAGTCGTCAAACTCGATGTTCGGGGCTCCCTCCATGGTGAAGAACGGCTCCTCTGACCCATCGCCAAAGTAGCGGACCACCGAAATCTGATAATCGGCCCCCGCCGTCAGCTCACGCATCTTGCCCGTCGGCTGGGCGTTAAAGTAGGCCAGCAGCGCGGCACGCGCCTCCGCGCGATGTCCCATGCGGGCAAAGGCGACTGTGGCATAAGCCATGTCGCGCACCCACGGCGTAAACCACTGCCCATCCGGCAGGCTTGCCACAATCAGACCGTTGCCATGGCGTCCGGGGCGATCGGGCTCGCGGCATTGCGCCATGCGCAGCAGAACTTCACTTTGGCGCCAGAGATGCCGTTCGCTCTCTGACCTGAAGTGCACCACCGGTTTGGTGCGCCACGCTTCCAGCTGGGCGATCTCGCGCTTTACGAGCGCAGGCGCCGTCATCCCCGCCCTCCAATTCATGAAGTCCCGCGCCGCCTGCGCCCACTCTTTTTCGTCTTCGAGCGAGATCATGGCCCACGACGCACATCCGGCAAGCGCTTGCCGCGCTGTGACGGTTTGCGCCCGCAACCGGCCGATGGGAATGAGCAGGAGAGATTCTTCGATTCCATCGAACTTCAGCAATCGCATCTCGATACCGGCAGAGTGAACGGTGCGGAAAGATTGGATTGGCTGCCTCCATTCCGCCACGAAGCCGGCGGGGGGGGAAGCCGTGGAACCTGACTCCCATCCCGCCACCAGAACCGGCCGCCCGACGCCAAAGGGCATGAAGGCGAACCCGTCACCTGCGCTGCTGCGAATGTGAACCACTTGCGAATCTTCGAGGTATTCTGCCGCGCCATCATGAGCCGCGGAGCCAAATAGACGTAAAGACTGGATGAAGTTGACCGTGGGAACTCCCTCGCTCAACGGATGATTCGCGTCGGGGCGGACAAAGCTATAGGGGTGGGGATAGAAACTGGTCACGCTCGCAGATTCAGCATCGACCACAGCGAAACCGAAGCCGTTGCCGGTAACTGGATTGGAAGCAGCCGCAAACCGGCACGCCATCAAGCCAACCGAGAACAAGATGCCGAAGCTTCGCGCCGGTTTCATAGACCAAGCATAGTCGCCGGGTCTTTGCAGGCTCAGAAGGAATCGCGGGTGATTTTCCAAGACAATGCGAGGTTGTTATGATCCATTCGACCCCGATCAGCGTCTTTCAGTAGAGGTGGACGTTGCGGACGTAGAATTTCTACACCGAGCCCGACTGAGCACGGTCCACCCCGGGCGCGCGAGGATGGTATGCATAAGACTCCCGGGGAGATGAGTACGTTGTCGAAGATCGTGAGCACGCGGCTACGGGGCGCGCTGGCGGCAGGAGTTCTTCTTGCGGCCGGGTGCAGCAGCGGCGGAGGGTCGACGACGGGCCCCGTATCGGATACGGCCGCAACTCCCAAATTCACCACTTCCGCGGTGCTAAATGGAGCCGTGGTGGTGACTCTGGCTTCGGCAACGTCAGGAGCAACTATCTACTACACGGTCGACGGTTCGACTCCGACCACATCGTCGCAAACTTACCTGGCGCCGTTTCTGGTGGCGTCGAACCTGACCGTAAACGCGATCGCAACGGCTCCCGCTGTTTCAAACAGCTCGGTGGCTTCGCAGTCATTCACGCCCAACATTGCATCGGGAACGCTGGTATGGAGCGATGAGTTCTCAAATTCGACCAACGCGAATGCGCAGCCCAATCCTGCCGTGTGGACTTACGACACGGGAACGGGCTTTGGCAACGACGAACTCGAAGACTATTGCTCGTGGAATTCGTCGGATTCGCCCTGCAGCGCGGCGAATCCCAGCGTTTACGTGGGCACGGATGGCTATCTCCATATCGTGGCTCAGCAGCCGTCGGCGGGCGTGTACACCTCGGCGCGCCCCAAAACCGAAGGGCTCTTCAGCTTTCAATACGGGCGCATCGAGTTCAGGGCGCAGGTGCCCGAGGCGCAAGGGCTCTGGCCGGCCGCGTGGCTGTTAGGCAACACTTTCGCCACGGTGGGATGGCCGGCATGCGGCGAAATGGATGTAATGGAGCGCATCGACTCAGCCGAATCACCCGATTGGAACCAGGGCTCGATCCACGGCCCAGGATTCAGCGGTGGCGAGGGCGCAACCTACAATTTTCCGGCGGGCGAAACGGCCGCCAGTTGGCACACCTACGGGATGATCTGGAGCAAGG
>Ga0187851_10004132_pt1 | contig 11952 bp, 5 predicted proteins | sample June2016WEW_6_10_FD_132997 | JGI IMG/M metagenome (GOLD analysis project Ga0187851, IMG submission 132997) | Peatland microbial communities from SPRUCE experiment site at the Marcell Experimental Forest, Minnesota, USA - June2016WEW_6_10 | ecosystem: Environmental > Terrestrial > Soil > Wetlands... | reverse complement strand
TACGTTTCGGTGCTGAAGAACATCTTTCTCAAGGGAACGCCCGCTGCCATGCTTTATGCGGACTTGATTCCTCTGGCTGTATTTGCCTTCGTACTGGCGCTGCTTGCTACGCGCAGCTTCCACAAGAGGCTGGAGTAAAGGAGAGAAGCATGCTGGCGCGATTGAAGCAAATGATCGTCAAGGAGTTCATCCAGGTCTTCCGAGACAAGCGGACGCGATTCATTCTGATCGGTCCTCCCATCATTCAGATGATGGTTTTTGGGTATGCGGCAACCTACGAAATACGTCATGTGCCGACTGTCGTGCTTGATCTCGATCACAGCCAGGAGAGCCGAGACCTGATTTCGCGGTTTACCTCGAGCCCGTACTTTGACGTGCAGCGACAGCTTACGGACTCGCGCCAGCTCGGCGATCTCATCGAGCAGGGCAAGGCAACCGTCGGGCTGGAGATCGATGCCGGCTTTGCCCAGAAGCTGCGGAGCGGCCAGACGGCTCCGCTGCAAGTAATCGTCGATGCGACTAACTCGAATACCGCGCTGATCGCCTCGGGTTACATCTCGCAGATCGCTCTGGGTTTTGCGCAGAGTTACCAACGGGATCGCATCTACCGGATCCCCGCAGCTAATGGAGGCGATGCCATCGGTCGAACTCGCGCCGCGGCCCTGGTACAACCCCGGCCTGAGCAGCCGCTGGTTCTTTGTGCCGGGGATAATCGGCAGCCTGACGGTTGTACTGGTGATTACGCTGACCGCCTTCGCCGTGGTGCGCGAGCGCGAGATCGGCACGCTCGAACAGATCATGGTGACGCCCATCCGCCCGGCCGAGTTCATCCTCGGCAAGACGCTGCCGTTTTTCCTGATTGGCGTCTTCGATGTCACCCTGATTGCCGTGGTCGGCTCGCTGTGGTTTCAAGTGCCGTTTCGCGGCCATGTCTGGGTGCTGGCGACGGGCGCGTTTCTCTTCCTCTTGTGCATGTTAGGCGTGGGGCTGCTCATCTCTACTGTCTCCGCGACGCAGCAACAGGCGATGGTGACCGCCTTCTTCTTTATCATGCCGACGATCACCTTTTCAGGATTTGGATTTCCCATCAGCACCATGCCGAGGTGGATGCAGCTTTTCAGCTATGCGATTCCGCTGCGCTACTTTCTGATCGTGATTCGCGGAACGTATCTCAAGGGCGTGGGGATGGATATTCTTTGGCCGCAGATGGCGGCGATGGCCGGGCTGGGAGTTGTCCTGCTCACGGCAGCAATTCTTCGGTTCCACAAGGCGCTGGACTGACCTGCAAGCGAGATCGGCGGTCGTTCCCTCCGGGAGTTGGTATGGAGTCTCCAGCACAAATGAAACGCTACCTTGACCTCTTTGATGTACCTTTATCTTTTGGGGTTCGTTTCTTATGATGGAGTTCCATATTTCCCGGAAGGCGCGGGAACGGTACCAGTTCGCGGAGTCGCTGTTCTCCTACTCGGGGAACGTGGTTTTTGCCAATTTCGCCGCCTGCCGCGAGTTTGCCTACCGGATGAACAAGGTTCGCGATGTTGAAAAACACCCCGAGCTGGCGGTTCACGCCGGTCAACTCTACGCCATGGGGCTAATCGATGAGGCCAGCCATGTGCTGATGGCGCGCTACCGGGAGCAATTTGACCCCACGGTGATGACGCGGGCCCTGGAGTGGTTCTCCGGCATCGTTGGCGCCGAGGCGCTGGGCAAGATGCTGGTGACCTTCGTCGAGCAGTTTCCCGGCCTTGCGGTGATGCGCGGCCAGATGACTCCGCGGGAGTGGCTGACGAGGCAGACCGAGGGAACGTCCCACTGGGCAGTCGCGCTGGAAGAACTTCTTCTGTTGTGGACCGCCAACCGCAACCAGGCTTTTCAGCCCTTCGAGGAGCTTTTCGAGGAGAAGCCGCTGGCCGAGAAGACTGTCTACCGGCAGGTCACCGGGCATTTTCCTGAATACTTCGCGACGCGTCCTCTGATTCCGGTTCCGGATGCCAAGCCGATGAATCTGCTGGAGCTACTGCGTGCGCCGTCAGTGGGAGCGCCACGCTCCCTGAGCGATCAACTGGCTCTGATCCGCAAGCTCTGGAAGCCGCTTATCGGAGAGAGCCTGGATCACTACCTGGCGGTCGCCAGCGAGATCCTGCAGGAAGAGGAATTAGCCATCTGGATGCAGTTCAATCCTCGCGATGCGGCAGCCGAGGCCGCTGCCCGCCACCGGCGCGAGACAGGCCAGCCGGAGTGGCCCTCGATTGTCAGCACAGCCGAGGTTCCCGCCTTTGGCGAGTTGGCTCACGAGTATGAAAAGTTCTCTCCGGACACGGCCTGGATGCCGACCGCGGTGCTGATCGCCAAGAGCACCTATGTGTGGCTGGCGCAAATGAGCAAGCAATATGGGCGCGCGATCACGAGACTGGATGAGATTCCCGACGGGGAGCTGGCCACGCTGGCGCGGCGCGGAATCAATTCGCTCTGGCTGATCGGCGTATGGGAGCGCAGCCGCGCATCGAAGACCATCAAGCAACTTTGCGGCAACTCCGACGCCGTGGCCTCGGCCTATTCGCTCTTCGATTACCGAATTGCCGAGGACCTGGGCGGCGAGGCAGCTTATACGAATCTGCGCGACCGTGCCTACCGGCATGGGATTCGTCTGGCCAGCGACATGGTGCCCAACCACATGGGCATCGATTCGCCCTGGGTCATCGAGCACCCCGGCTGGTTTATCTCCCGTCCGGATGCGCCTTACCCCGCCTATAGCTTCAACGGTCCCGATCTCTCCCACGACGGGCGCGTGGAGATCAAGATCGAAGACCACTATTTTGAGCAGACCGATGCCGCAGTTGTCTTCCGGCGGCGCGACCGGTCGAGCGGCGAGACCCGCTACATTTACCACGGCAACGACGGCACCAGCTTCCCCTGGAACGATACGGCACAGCTCGACTACCTGAATCCGGCGGTGCGCGAACAGGTGATCCAGACTATTCTGCGCGTTGCGCGGCAGTTTCCGGTGATTCGCTTCGATGCGGCCATGACGCTGGCCAAGCGCCACTTCCACCGGCTGTGGTTTCCCGGCCCTGGATCAAGCGGCGCCATCCCATCGCGCGCCGAATACGGAATGAGCCAGGCTGAATTCAACCGGCAGATGCCGCATGAGTTCTGGCGCGAGGTGGTGGATCGCGTGGCCGCCGAGGTTCCCGGCACGCTGCTGCTGGCCGAGGCTTTCTGGCTGATGGAGGGCTACTTCGTTCGCACGCTGGGCATGCACCGCGTCTACAACAGCGCCTTCATGGTGATGCTGCGCGACGAGGAGAACGCCAAATACCGTTCTGTCATCAAGAACACGCTGGAATTCGACCCGGACATCCTGAAGCGTTACGTGAACTTCATGAGCAATCCGGATGAGCGGACGGCGATCGACCAATTCGGAAAGGGCGATAAGTGCTTCGGCGTGGCCGCCATGATGGCGACCTTGCCCGGCCTGCCGATGTTCGGCCACGGACAGATCGAGGGATTCACCGAGAAGTACGGAATGGAGTACCAGCGCCCGCGTTACGACGAGAGTCCCGATCCCTGGATGGTGGAGCGCCACGAGCGCGAGATCGCGCCGCTGCTAAAGCGCCGCCGGCTCTTTGCCGAAAGCGGCAACTTCCTGCTCTACGACTTCTTCCTGGACGCCGGCAAGGTGGACGAAAACGTCTTTGCCTACTCGAACCGCATCGGCGACGAGCGCGCCCTGGTGGTCTACAACAACCGCTACGGCCAGACTCGCGGGACGATCGATTATTCCGCCGCTTACGCCGACAAGGGCTCCAGCCAACTGCGCCAACAGAGGCTCCGGGAGGGGTTGGGCCTCAGCGAGGGCTCGGATGCCATCCTGGCCTGGCGGGATTTCTTCACCGGTCTGGGGTATCTGCGCCGTTCGAATGATTTGTCCCAGCGCGGTCTCACCCTCGAGCTGCACGCCTACCAGTGCCACGTCTTTCTCGATTGGCACGAACTTCACGCTACGGCGGAGCAGCCCTGGGACCGGCTTTGCGACCGGCTCAACGGCCGTGGCGTGACGAATCTTGAAGACGCGCTTGCGAATCTGGGGTTGCAGCCGGTGCATGACGCATTGCGGGCGTTGCTGGACTCTGGCATAGTGCGCCAGTTCGCGGATCTGGCCGAGCATCCTCGCTTGGCGCGCACCCTGGCCGTTGGGGTAAATCAGGAGATGGAGGCGGAGCGCGCGAAGTTCTTCGGAGAGGCTTGGGGGCGGTGCGAGAGCTTTCTGCGAGTGGTGCAGAGGGAGTATCTGGCACGCGCAGGGGGCGGAGCTGGCGACGTCCGGCCAGCGAATCCCGGATTGCTGGGCACGGCATTTCGCGAGCGGTTGCGCGCCGCTATGCGCATCCCCGCAGTCGAAGCGCTCTTCCCAGCCCCATGGACCGCTGCAGCCCGGCGAATATTGCCCAGCCCCAGCCCGCAGTTGACGGCAACGGCCATGTGGGGACCGTTGCTGGGCTGGTGCGCGCTGGAACTGCTGGCCGAATCGGTCGGCGCGGAGAACCCGGAGCACATTGCGCTGGACATCTTTGACCGTCTCCGGCTGCGGGAGCCGTTCGCCCAGGCATTTACCGCGCTGGGATTCGAGGGCGAGGAGGGGTGGCGCGCCGCAGCTCGGATCAAGGTTGTACTCCTCACCCGCGCCGGCGTCGGCAAGCCGCACGAAGAACCGAAGAAAGGCACGGCAGCCACAGCCGCGCAGCCGGAACTCGCGGCCATGGACGAGCAGGTGGCGCTGCCTCCCGCCTTGTGGTCTGACCCGGATGTCCGCTGGCTCAGCGGCGTGCACGAGGCGGAGGGCCATGCCTACCTGGTACGCGAGAGGTACGAGGAACTGCTCTGGTGGCTGCTGATGCCATCGCTGCTGCGCCTGGCCGGCGAGGCTGCCCCCAGCCGCTCCGCAGTCCAGGCCATGAGCAGGACCGTCGAGGAGGCTCTGGCGACCGCCGAAGCCGCTAGCTATCGCGTAGATCTGCTGCTTGCTCCGGCAGTCGCTGAAGTCGAGGTCGAAGAGCCTTCCGCTGAGGCTAATTCCGCCGTCGAACCCGCTGCCCAACACGCTGCCGAGATCGAGATGCCGTCAGAAGCGCAACCTCTCCCTGCCGAGGAGCTGGAGCCGGTTGAGCCGGAGACTGAAGCTGATCCTGAGCCTGCTGTTAAAGCCGAGGCGCCGGAAGAGGCTCAGCTTTTGCCGGTTCAGGACCAGGGACCAGCCGAGCCAGAAAGCGAACCCGCTGGCGAGCCCGAGCAGGCGGAGCCGGTTGAGTTAGAGATTGAGCCGATTGCCGAACCTCCGACCAAACCCGATACGCCGGCAGAAGAGGAAGTGGTTGCGACCGAGCAGCCGGAACCGGTCGAGCTGGAGGCTGGGCCGTCTGCTGAGTCCCCAACCGAACCCGAAGAGCCGGCAGAGGCGCAGCCTTTGCAGACTGAGGACCGGGAACCAGCCGAACCGGAGAGCGAATCTGCTGCCGAACCCGAGGCGCCGGAGCCGGTTGAATTGGAGACTGAGCCGGCTGCCGAGTCCGCGGCCGAACACGAAGAGCCGGCTGAGGCGCAGTCTTTGCGGACTGAGGACAGGGAAGCAGCAGAGTTGGAGAGCAAATCTACTTCAGAACTCCCGGTTGGACCCGCGCCGTCAGGCCAAGAGCAACCTCTGCCGGCCGCAGATTGGGAGTTCGCGAATCCGGAGAGCGAGGCCCTGGCTGGACTCGCTGTTGAGCCTGAGGTGGCTGCGGAAGCGATGCCTTTGTCCGCAGAGCCGCACAAGCCGGTCGAGCCGGAGAGCGAACCTGCGGCCAATCCCGCAGCTGAATCCAAGGCCCTAGCAGAACCGCGGCCTTCGCTCGTTCGATTGTGGGAGCCGGAAGCGCCAAGAATCGAAATCGAAGTCGATCTCCCTGCCGAACCCAGAGTGGTGAGCGAAACCATGCCTTCGCCCGCAGAGCCATGGGAGCCGGCAGCGCCAAAAATTGAATTTACAGCCAAGGTTGTCACAGAACCACCGGAGGCGGCGAAAGTGCTGCCTTGGATCACACGGCCGTGGGAACCGGTGGCGCCGAAGGTCGAATTCAAGGCTAAGCCCGCTTCTGAACCCAAGGCTGAACTCGAAGCATCTCCTGAAGCGTCTCCTTCGCCAGCCCAACGGTGGGAACCGGCAGCGCCCCAAATCGAGCAGCCGAAAGAATCCGCGGGCGATCCGCCTGATTCGGCCTGGCCACCTCGGACACAAGGGCCTGAAGGGCGCGGCTGAGCCGCCTGCCAGGAACCAGGCCGCTGTGAACTGCTAGCCGTTGTGGGAACTTTCAAACCCGCCGCGGAGCAATCACAATCCGATGTGATGCAAGGCACATCCCAACCTACCCCTGCGATGTCAAAGTCCCTTGCGGACAGTCTTTGGGATGAAGCCGCTGCGGAAAAGGAACACCTTGCCTTGCGTCTGCTTTTGCCGGGCATGCTGAGCTTTCAGGCAAACGCACTTTCTGTTGTCTTCGAATTCCCAGGGATGTGGTCCAGAAGCGAGCAGGGTTCGGCCTATGTCGCCCTCTCCATCCCGTCTCCTCACCCTATGCGCACGGCAGGTTTGCGCCGTTTCTCAGACGGCGCGGGAGGAGTTGTGCCTCACCAGGACAGCAAGAGCCAGTTTCATGCGGAGGAGCCATGCAAAGTGCGGCGATTGACGCGCTGAATGCGCACGAAAAGTTGCTGATCGACCAGGCGATTGCCGAGCACGGCGGCCGGCCTGGGGCGCTTCTAGGAATCCTGGAAACGGTTCAGGCTGCCAACGCGCACAAGTTTCTATCCATGGAATCGTTGCGCTACATCGCCGACGAGACCGGCATCCCTCCGGCCACCATCTACAGCGCCGCGACCTTTTACGCGCTCTTCAATCTCGACCCGCAGGGCGATAACGTGGTCTGCGTCTGCCGGGGGACAGCCTGCCACACGCGAGGTTCGCGGGATCTGCTGGAGAAGTTGTGCCTCGATCTCGGGCTGAGCGAACACGAAGAGAGCGACAGCAGCGAGGCCGACAAGATGGCTCTCACTACGGCCGACCGCCGCTTCACGGTTCGCACCGTGGCCTGCTTTGGCCAGTGCGCACTGGCCCCGGTGGTCGAAGTGAACCACCACATTCTCAGCCACGTGAATGAGCGCACGCTGCAGCGGGAAGTAAAGGCCTTGGGCCAGAGCGGAAAGACCAAATAAGGGGGAAAGTGATGCCGCGAATTCTTGATATTGGCGCTTTCAACGCGGTTCGTGAATCAGGGCTTGCCAAACTGATGCCGGCAATTCCACGCCTGACGGTGGGGATGGGAACCTGCGGCCGGGGCAATGGCGCCGAAGAGGTCTTTCACGCCCTGAATGAGGCCATTCATCGCAGCGGCGTCGATGGGATGCTGGCCGGCGTGGGCTGTTTCGGCTCCTGCTTCCAGGAGCCGCTGGTGGGCGTCCGGCTGTCGGGAAATCCGCTGGTTATGCTGCACCATGTGCGGGCCAACGATGCCGCGCGCATCCTGGAGGCCGTCTCCACTCGGAGCATGCCGGCCGATCTGGTTTACTGCAAGATCGAGGAATGGGACCACATCACCGCTCACCTGAGATATGGCCAAGGTTATCCGGATATTCCCTCCTGGAACGCGATTCCCTTCTTCAAGGGACAAAGGAAGATTGTTCTGCGCAACTGCGGTCTCATCAATCCCTCCGACATCGAAGAATACATCGCGGTGGGCGGCTATCAGGCGCTCTATAAGGTCCTGATCGACGGCCGGACAGAGAGCGTGATCGAGCAGATCAAGACTTCCCGGCTGCGCGGCCGTGGCGGCGCCGGCTTCCTCACCGGCAACAAGTGGGACTTCCTGGCCAAGGCCAAGGCGGACGCGAAGTACATCATCTGCAACGCGGATGAGGGCGACCCCGGCGCCTACATGAACCGCAACGAGATCGAGGGCGACCCTCATTCGCTGCTAGAGGGGATGATCATCGGCGCCTACGCGACGGGGGCCACCGAGGGCATCATCTACGTGCGCGCGGAGTATCCGTTGGCAGTCAGCCGACTGAACCGGGCAATCGAACAGGCCCGCGAATACGGCCTGCTGGGCGCGAATATCCTCGGCCGCGGCTTCAACTTCGATATCGAGATGGTGCAGGGCGCGGGAGCCTTTGTCTGCGGCGAGGAGACGGCCTTGATCGCATCTCTCGAAGGCCAGGCGGGCCGCCCGCGTCCCCGCCCGCCGTATCCGGCCCAGAAGGGCTTGTATGGCAAGCCGACCAACATCAACAACGTAGAAACCTGGTACAACATCGCGCCCATCGTCACCCGCGGCCCGGCGTGGTTTGCCGAAACCGGGAGCGTGAAGAGCCCTGGAACCAAGGTCTTTTCGCTGGTGGGAAAGATCCGCAACACCGGGTTGGTGGAGATGCCGCTGGGCACTCCGCTGAAGAGCTTCATCTACGACATTGGCGAGGGGGCCGTGGCCGGCCGCCGGGTCAAATCCGTGCAGACGGGTGGACCCTCGGGCGGCTGCATTCCTGTCGAGATGCTCGATACGCCGGTCGATTACGAGAGCCTGGCGCAGATCGGATCCATCATGGGATCGGGCGGCATGGTGGTGATGGACGAAGACAACTGCATGGTCGATGTGGCGCGTTACTTCATCGAATTCACACACTCCGAGTCCTGCGGCAAGTGCGTTCCGTGCAGGGTGGGGCTGAACAAGGCGCTGCGCATCCTCACCGCGATCACCCACGGCAGCGGAACCCCCTCGCAGATGACGCTGCTGGACGAACTGGGCAGGATGATCCGCGAGTCTTCGCTCTGCGCGTTGGGCCAGTCGGCGCCCAATCCCGTGCTCACCACCATCCGCCACTTCCGCGAAGAGTACGAGGACCATATCGTGGCTCATCGCTGCCGCGCCGGCGTCTGCCAGGAGCTGGCTCTTTCGCCCTGCGAAAACTCCTGCCCGCTGAGGATGAACATTCCGCGCTTTTTGGAGTTATATCAGGAGGGCCGGCTGGAAGACGCCTTCGAGTCCGTGGTTCTTGACAATCCATTGCCCGCCTCGACCGGAAGAGTCTGCCAGCATCCTTGTGATAACCGGTGCCGCCGCCAGTCCTTCGACGAGGTGGTGAATATGCGCGAGGTGCACCGCTTCATCGCCGACGCCATCTATCAGTCCGATCTCTTTGAGCCGGTGCTGGAACGGATTCGCTCACGCCAGCTCCCTTATTCCGGCCACAAGGTCGCCGTGGCCGGCTCCGGTCCCACGGGCCTGACGGCCGCCTTCTACCTGGCTATGCTGGGCCATGATGTGACGATCTTCGAGGAGCGCGGCGAGGCGGGCGGAATGTTGCGCTTCGCCATTCCCGAGTACCGGCTTCCCAAGTCCGTTCTGCGCCGGGAGCTAGACCTGATCGAAGGCGTCGGCGTGAAGTTTGTCTTCAACACGCGCATCGGCTTCGACGTGCCACTGAATGAGTTGGCCAGCCAATTCGATGCGGTCTTCCTTTCCATCGGAACCTGGAAGGAATCCTGGCTCTATCTGCCCGGCACGGAGTTGAAAAATGTTCATCCCGCGCTGCCCTTCCTGGAAGCCGTCGCAAGGCAGGAGAGAGTTTCGATGGGCGCCAGGGTCACGATCATCGGCGGCGGCAACGCTGCCATCGATTCAGCCCGCACGGTGATGCGCATGGGCGCGCAGGCCACCATCCTCTACCGCCGCGAGCGCAAGGACATGCCGGCCATCGACGAGGAGATCCAAGCTGCCGAGGAAGAGGGCGTGCGCTTTGTCTTCCTGGCCGCGCCGCATCGGATTTTGGGCGATGCCGAAGGCCACGTGAAGGCCATCGAGATTGTCAAGACGCGCCTCGGCGAGTACGACAAGTCCGGGCGCAAAAGGCCGATTCCCACCGACGAGGTGCAGCGCTTCGAGTGCGACAGCGTCATCATGGCCGTGGGCGAGACCTTCGATCTGGACTTCTGCCGCGCCTCCGGCCTGGCGCTCAAGGAGGAGGGAACGATCATCGTGGATCGCTTCTCCTACGAGACCAGCCGTCCCAACTTCTATGCCGGGGGGGACGTGATTACCGGCGCATCCAACGTGTCGAATGCCATGAGTTGCGGCAAACAGGCGGCGCAGAAGATGGACGAGCGCCTGATGGGCGAGGGCCGTTGGGAAAAGCTCTTTCCCGACTTCGAGTACAGCCGCACGGCGCCGGGAGAGCCCAGCCTCAGCCGCCGCCACGCGGCTCACGCAATACCGGCTGCCCTGCGGGTCAAGTCGCAGCAGGAGGTGGTGGCCGGGCTTAGCCCTCAGGAGACGCTGGAAGAGTGCCGCCGCTGCCTGCGCTGCGATCTGCGAGCCACGGTTCCCGCCAACTAATTGAGAAAAGGAGCGCCCGATGCCGGCGAAAACGATTTCCGTCCGAATTGATGGCGAGCTGGTGAACGCCAAAGAAGGCCAGACCATCCTGGAAGCGGCCCATGCCAACGGGAAGCGAATTCCGACGCTCTGCTACCTGAAGGGGCTGAGCGCGGTGGGCGCCTGCCGTGTCTGTATGGTCGAGCTGGCCGGCACAGACCGGCTGCTGCCGGCCTGCACCACGCCTATCCAGGAGGGGATGTCGATCCAGACCTCCTCGGCCAAGCTGACGCTCTACCGCAAGATGGCCGTCGAGCTGCTGCTGGTCGAGCGCAACCACATCTGCTCGGCCTGCGTCTCCAACGGCCACTGCGAACTCCAGGCGATGGCGCGGGAGCTGGGCATCACCCACGTACGCTACTCCTACAACAATCCTCGGCTTGCCGTGGATATGAGCCACCCGCGTTTCGTCCTCGATCAGAACCGCTGCATCCTGTGCACGCGCTGCGTGCGGGTCTGCGCAGAGGTGGAAGGAGCGCATGTATGGGAGGTCGCCTCGCGCGGCATCTACTCGCGCCTCGTCAGCGACCTCAAGGACGACTGGGGCCACGCCCGTAACTGCACCGGCTGCGGCAAGTGCGTGCAGGCCTGCCCGACCGGCGCGCTGGCCGAAAAGGGCCTCTCGGTGATGGAGATGGTCAAGGAGAGCGACGGGATCAGCCGCCTTGCCAGGCAGAAGGCTGTCGCCACGAACGGCGCGCGATAAAGCCTAGCCAGTGCACCTCCTGTTATCCGCGCCGGCCTGAGCGCGCAGCTCGGGGATTCCCCTCGCATGGAACGGCTCGTTATGCGGCTTGGGGAACACATCAGTGAGCCGCCCCAGCCTGAAAAAACATCAAGCCTGGCCGATTACTGCCTTTTTGCCCCGAATATCCCCTGGAAACCGGGTACGCAGAGAGAGCGAGTTAGCAACTTCCATGCCTGGCCGGGTTTCGCTGGTCGTTCCTCTCTGGCCGTAGCTCCCTGGCGGGGGATTTGGGCGGTTCAGGACGGCGGCACGGACGGGGTACAAGGTAGACTGGAGGTGCATGGACCTTCCGGCAGAAAGATCCAACGCAGAGGCATCCGCGCCTCACACCGCATCTGATCCGGCCCGGGCGGCGGCCTTGTTCGAGCAATCGGTCGCGATCATGGCGCGGCTGCGCGCTCCCGGCGGCTGTCCCTGGGACCGTGAGCAATCCTTCGATTCCATTCGCAAGTACACGCTGGAAGAGACTTACGAGGTCTTCGACACAATCGAGCGGCGCGACTTCCCGCATCTGGCCGAGGAACTGGGCGATCTACTGCTCCAGGTGCTGTTTTATGCAGAAATGGCGGCCAATGGGGGCCACTTCACCATCGCTGATGTGCTGGAGGGCTTGAACAACAAGCTGGTTCGCCGCCATCCGCACGTCTTTGGCGAGGAGGCTTCGCGCGCGGCCGGCAACCGGGCTGATGTGGATGCGGCGGTGGAGGGTTCCTCGGCGGCGGTGCTGCGCAATTGGGACGAGAT
>Ga0187851_10004129_pt1 | contig 11957 bp, 11 predicted proteins | sample June2016WEW_6_10_FD_132997 | JGI IMG/M metagenome (GOLD analysis project Ga0187851, IMG submission 132997) | Peatland microbial communities from SPRUCE experiment site at the Marcell Experimental Forest, Minnesota, USA - June2016WEW_6_10 | ecosystem: Environmental > Terrestrial > Soil >... | reverse complement strand
CGGCTCCGGGTCGCACCGACGCCGGAGTGACCAGCAGTTCAGGGCGGGTGGCGGAAACCTGGGCGGCGACCTGGGGTGCCGTCGGGAGTGCGCGGGGCCGGGTCAGCTGCGGGGGAGCCGGCCGGAATCCGGCGGTTCCGCCGGTGATGGACGAGGGCAGCCAGCCGGGCCCGGGCCGGGCCGGGCCGGTTTCCGCCAGGATGTCGGCGGGGGCGGGCCGCTTGCCGGGATCTTCAGCCAGGCAGCGCTCCACCAGGGACCGTAGCTCGGCGGGTACCCGATCAAGGTCGGGTGAGCCGTGGGCCAGGCGGCTGCCCGGCACCGGGAGCGCAGAGGTGCTGAACGATGGGTCACCGGTCGCGGCGAACGCGAGCACCAGCCCGAGCCTGAACACGTCGCCCGACGGTCCGGGCTCGCCGTCTTCGGCCTGCTCGGGGTACACGAACTCGGGTGAGTACCCGAAGTCGGTTATCCGCGGCCCGTCCGGCGCCAGCAGGACGTTGGCGGGCTTCAGAGCTCCGTGCGCCAGGCCCGCGGCCTGGGTGGCGCACAAGCCCGCGGCCAGCCCGGCCGCCAGGGCCGTCAGCGAGCTCACCGGTAGCGGCCCGTACTCGGCGACGATCTCGGCCAGCGACGGCCCGGCCACATAGGCCAGGGCCAGCCACGGCTGGGGCCCGGCCGCGTCCGCGCCGATCACTTCGGCCGTGAACGGGCCGCTTACCTGCTGAGCCGCGGTGACCTCACGCCGGAACCTGGCCCGGAGTTCGCTGTCCGCGGCCAGGTCGGGACGGATGACCTTCACGGCCACGGGCCGGCCGTCCGCCGACTGGCCGAGGAACACCAGCCCTATACCGCCCTGGCCTAGCCGCCCGAGCAGCAAGTAAGGCCCGATCTGTTCCGGATCCCCGGCCTGCAGTCCTAGCACGCCAATCCCGCCCTAACGCCAACCGGAACGCTTGCGGAACTCTAGCAGTCACGGTGCCCGCCGTACCGGGATATGAACGGCCTTGGCCCGGGACACCGGCGGCTGCTAACCGCCGGACTCCTGGACCCGCAGCTCGGCCACGCAGTCCGCGCTCCCGCAGGTCCGGCCAGAGCCCAGCCGGGGCTGGCCGCACCGGCAGGTCGGGCGGAGCCGGCTGAGCCAGGCGGCGTACGCCAGCAACTCGATGATGCCGCCGCTGCCGGGAACGGAGACGACAGGCCGGATCCGGCCGCCTGGGAGCGCAAGCCACTCGCGCGGCCTACCTTCCGCCGGGTCGGCGGGCACGGAACCCATGACTCCATCTTCCCCTACTGGCCAGCCTGCGGCGCGGGTCAGCCTGTCTGGTTGACGCTAGCCGGCCGGAAGGTAGCCGCGAACGCCTGGAAGAAATGATAATAAGCGTTCCAGTCGCTGACCGGTGTCGACCAGTACAGCGCGTACGCATGATGGGCATTGGCCAGCACGTTGCGGTTAAGCACCTGGACCTCGATGCCGTTCCTGTCGTAGCTGAATTCCCAGTCCGCGGCCTTTATTGCCTGCGCGTACACCACTGCCTGCAGCCGGATGAGGTGATACCCGGGATAGCCGCTGCCCCGGTTGGCGGCCTGCTGCTGCCAGTCCGCGAGCGCGCTCGGCTTGGGCTGGTCCGACTGGTCAATGAGCAAGAATATGCCGCTGTTCACCGGGTCCCGGATATACACGTAGTGGCCTACGTGCGAGATCTGCCATCCCGTCGGGACCCCGATGGAGAATCCGGTTGAATTCGTGAAGCGGTAGTACCCGGCCGGCACCGCGGTCGATCCGCCGCTGCCCGCCGTGGCGGTCGATGAACCGGGGGAGGACGGGGACGATGTCGGGGCTGGCGCGGCCGCCGCCGGGGTCGAAGCGGACGCGGTTCCGGTCGGCTTGGCGCCCGGGTGCGCAGTCGGGTGCCCGGGCGTGCTCACGGCGAGCAGGGCGACGATGATGGCCGCGACCCCCACGGCGGCGGCTGCGGCTGCGGCCACTCGGGCACGGCGTCGCCCGCCCCCTCGCGCACCACCCGGTCCGGCCGCCCCGGATCCGGCCGCCCCCACCTCAACCCCCGGTGGCCCGGGGACGAGCACAGGTACCTCCGCCGCGGGTGATTCGGCCGGCTCACGTTCGGCTGGGCCGTCCGGCGGCAGCCTATCCCCGGCGGCCGGCCGCTCCGATGCCGGCGTCGTCACCTCCTCCGGCCGGCCCGTGTCACGGCCGCTGACGGTATCGACCGGATCGAGGACGGAGGAGGTGTCCGGATCCGGGACGCCAGCGGAGGGGAGGCCGTCCGCAGCTGGCCGGGGCGCGGCCGGGACGCCCGGTTCGCCGGCGACGCGCGCGAGCATCTGCTCCGCCTCGGCGGCACCCAGGCGAGCCTCCGGGTCCTTGCGCAGCAGCCCGCTGATCACCGGCCCCAGCGGCCCCGCATGCCGCGCCGGGTCAGGCTCGTCGGCCACCACCGCGGTCAAGCTGGCGAGCACTCCGTCGCGGTCGAACGGCGGCCGCCCCTCGACCGCCGTGTACAGCGAGGCGCCCAGGGCCCACAGATCCGCGGCGGCGGTCGCCGCGCCCCCGCGAGCACGTTCGGGGGCGATGTAGGAGGGCGAGCCGATGAGCACTCCCGATGAGGTCAAGGCGGGGCTATCGGCCGCCTTGGCGATCCCGAAATCGGTGAGCACCACCCGGCCGTCGGGACCGAGCAGGATATTGGCGGGTTTCACGTCACGGTGCAGCACGCCTGCCTGGTGCGTGGCCGCCAGCGCGGCCAGCACGCCCAGGCCGACCTGGGCGGCGTCGGCGGGGGACAGCGGGCCGTCGTCCCTGACCGCGTCGCGGAGCGAGCGGTACGGGACGAGTTCCATCACGATGCACGTCCGGTCGTCTTCCTCGAAGAAGTCATAGACGCCGACGACGTTCGGATGACGGAGCCGCGCGGCCATCTGGGCCTCCCGCGTGGCCCGCAGCCGGGCGGTTTCCCGGTCGGCGGGGTCTAGCTGCGGCGGCCAGATGATCTCCTTGACGGCTACGTCCCGGTTCAGCAGCTCATCATGGGCACGCCACACGGCACCCATGCCGCCTTCTCCGATGACGGCACGCAGCCGGTACCGTCCGGCCAGCAGGCGATCGGGTTCAGACCCTCCCATGAGACACGGCTACCCCGCGAAACCGGATCCTAACGGGCCTGGGGACACCAGATGCACGGGTGCAGGCCCGAGGCGTCTGATGAGCCGGCCTGTCACTTGGCCGCGGAGGTGGTGCCGGGCGGGAGCCGGCCGGACAGAGCCAGCGCCACCAGGGCCATCGCGGCCGCGACGGCGAACGCGATCGCGATGCCCATGCTCAGGTGGACTCCGGCGTTGGCCGCCACGGCCGCGCCGCCGACCCCGATGCCGGTCGCGGTACCAAGCGTGTCGGTCAAGTTCAGTGACGCCGAGGCATGTCCTTCTTGCCCGGGAGGCGCCCGCTGCAGCATCATCAGCGAGAGCGGAGCATAGGCCAGGCCCATGCCAAGCCCGGCGACCGTCCACGCGGCCAGGCCCACGGCCACCGGCGAGCCCGGCGGCAGCATCAGGGCCATCCCGGCGATGCCCGCCAGGATGATCACCAGCCCGGTGCGCACCAGGCGGCGGCCTGCCCAGACGTCGCTGAGCCGCGCCTGCACCCAGGCGCCCGCCGTCCAGGCCAGGGTGGCCCCGGTGAGGGCGAGGCCGGCCACCACCGGGCTGTGGTGCTTGACCGTGGTAATCGCCAGGGTCACGTAGGCGTCGGCGCCGAAGAACGCGAACGTCAGCATGCCCCGGGTCAAGATCGTGGCGGGCAGTCCCTGGCGCGCGGTCAGGGTGCCCTCCGGCACCAGCCGGCGCAGGGCTGGCACCTCGACCAGCAGGCCGGCCACGATGAGCGCCAGGCCGGGCAGGATCGCGCCGGAACCGGCCAGGGTCAGGCCACCCAGCATCAGCGCCGCGCCCCCGGCCACCAGGATGCCGTCGACCAGCCGGTGTCCCCGCACCGGTGTCGCCGGGTCCGCCGGGTCCGCCGGGTCGGCCGGGATAGCGCGAGGTGTCCCGAGACGGATCAGGGACGGCACGGCCAGCGACCCAGCCACCGCGACGATCGGCAGCAGCCCAAGGAATACCCATCGCCAGCCGAACAGCCGTGCCACTTCTGCGCTCGCGGCCGGTCCGGCCAGGCCGGGCGCCACCCAGGCGGTGGACAGGACCGCCATCATGCGGGCCCGGAGCGGCCCGGTGAGGCTGCGGCCGATCGCGGCGTAGGCCACCGCCGGCACCGCCCCCGCGCCGAGACCCTGCAGCACCCGGCCCGCGACCAGCACCGCCATGGAGGGCGCCAGGCCCGCTATCGTCAGCCCGGAACCGAAAAGCACCACCCCGGCCACGAACGGGACGGCGGGCCCGCGCCGGTCGGCCTCCCGCCCGGCGGCCACGATGCCGATCACGCTACCCAGCATGAAGCCGCTGAACACCCAGCCGTACAGGCGCAGCCCGCCCAGGTCGCGGGCGACCACCGGCATGACCGTCACCACCGCGAGCGCCTCCGACGCCACGAACGTGATCGTCAGGACCAGGCCCGCGGTCAGCGCACGCCGTTGCGGGGCCCACAGCCCCCGCACCTGACCCTCGCTCATCTAGCATCTCCCGTATATGCCGCGGGCGCCCGCAGCTTTGCCCCGGCCGACTGGCCCCCGCAGAGCGGGGACCGCCAGAATGGTCACGGCCGCATGAGCATTAGCGCTTAAGCCGAGGGTGGTCGTCAACTCCGTCCTGAGGAGACACAGCATGTCCGAACCTGTCCCGCCGCAACCACTGAACGCACAGACGCTGCCGTACTGGGCCGGCCGGGTGGAGGGACCGTCCTATGACCGCACCCTCGTCACGCCGGGTGTGGTCCATATCGGCGTGGGCGGTTTTCATCGTGCGCACCAGGCCATGTACCTCGACCGTCTGATGAACAAGGGCGAGGCGCTTGACTGGGGCATCTGCGGCGTCGGGGTCATGCCGGCGGACAAGAAGATGCAAGAGGCTCTGGAAGCGCAGGATGGCCTGTACACCCTGGTGCTCAAGCACAGCAACGGGACCTATGAGCCCCGGGTGATCGGATCGATCGTTGAGTACCTGTTCGCGCCGGACGACCCGGAGGCGGTCATCGAGAAGATGGCGGCGCCCTCGACCCGGATCGTGTCGCTGACGGTCACCGAGGGCGGGTACAACATCAGCGACGTCACCGGCGAGTTCAATGCAGCGAACCCCGACGTGGTGGCTGATCTGGAGCCAGGCGCCGTGCCGCGGACGACGTTCGGCCTGATCACTGAGGCGCTGCGCCGCCGCAGGGACCGCGGCGTGGCGCCTCTCACCGTCATGTCCTGCGACAACCTGCAGGGCAACGGCCGGCTGGCGCGCCGGGCGTTCGCCGCGTTCGCCCGGCTGCGGGACGCCGAACTCGGCGACTGGGTCGAGCGCGAGGTGCAGTTCCCCAACTGCATGGTCGACCGGATCACGCCGGTGACGACCGACGCCGACCGGGCCGAGGTCACCGAGCGGTTCGGGATCGCCGACCGGTGGCCGGTGGTGTGCGAGCCCTTCACGCAGTGGGTGCTCCAGGACGCCTTCACCGCCGGGCGCCCGCCGTTTGAGGACGCCGGGGCGCAGATCGTCGAGGACGTCGAGCCGTACGAGCTGATGAAGCTGCGGCTGCTCAACGTCGGCCACCAGGTCCTGGCCTACTTCGGGTACCTGTGCGGATACCGGCTGGCGCACGAGGCGGCTCAAGACCGGCTGTTCCAGACCTTCCTGCTCGGTTACATGGACGAGGAAGCCACGCCGACCCTGGCCCCGGTGCCTGGCGTGGATCTCGGCGACTACAAGCACACGCTGATCGAGCGCTTCTCCAACCCCGAGATCCGTGACACCATCGCCCGGTTGTGCGCGGAAAGCTCGGACCGCATCCCGAAGTGGCTCGTGCCCGTGATCCGGCAGCAGCTCGCCGCCGGAGGCGAGATCCGCCGCTCGGCCGCGATCGTGGCGAGCTGGGCGCGTTACGCGGAAGGAGTCGACGAGCAGGGCGAGCCCATCGAGGTGGTAGACCGGCTGGCGGACAGCCTGGTCCCGCTGGCCAGGCGCCAGCGCGAGGAGCCGGACGTGTTCATCGCGAACCGTCAGCTGTTCGGCGACATCATCGACGACGAGCGGTTCCGCGCCGCCTACCTGTCCGCGCTTGACTCGCTGCACGCGCGCGGGGCCAGGGCCACGCTGGAGTCGCTGGTCTGACGCCGCCGGTCGGGTGTGTCCACAGTTGAGATCCCAGCTCGGCTCTTTCCGGGCTTAACTGTGCTTATGAGCCGACACGAGATCGAGTTCGACGCCGAAGGTGTCACCCTGCGCGGCTGGTTCTATACCGCGGAGGGCGTGGGCAGTTCCGCTCCGGCGGTGGTCATGGCCCACGGGTTCTCCGCCGTCAAGGAGATGTACCTGGACAGCTTTGCCGAGGTGTTCGCCGCAGCCGGGCTGCACGCGCTGGTCTTCGACAACCGCAACTTCGGTGCCAGCGACGGCGAGCCCCGTCAGGAGATCGATCCGTGGGCGCAGGTCCGTGACTACCGGCACGCCATCACCTACGCCAGCACCAGGCCCGAAGTCGACGCGTCGAGGATCGGGATCTGGGGCAGCAGCTACTCCGGCGGTCATGTCCTGGTCGTCGCGGCGATCGACCGCCGCGTGAAAGCGGTGGTCAGTCAGGTACCGCTGGTCAGCGGGCACGACAACCTGCGCGCGCTGGTCCGGGCGGATTTCATCGCCGGGTTCAGGGAGATGTTCGACGCCGACCGGCTCGCACGTTTCGAGGGTAAGGCGCCGGCCATGGTGCCGGTCGTGGACGAGGATCCGCTGGGCGCCTCGGCGCTGCCCACAGCTGATTCCTGGCAGTGGTTCACCGAGACAGGCAAGGCCCGCGCGCCGTCCTGGCGCAACGAGGTCACGCTGCGCAGCGTCGAGATGTTCACCGAGTACGAGCCGGTCAGCTATATGCCCTACATCAGCCCGACGCCGCTGCTGCTGCTGGCGGCCGTCGGTGACCACCTGGTGCCGTCCGAATTGGCCATCGCCGCGTACGACCGGGCGCACGAGCCCAAGAAGCTCGTCATCTTGCCCGGCGGCCATTTCGACGCCTACGTGAAGGGCTTCGAGGCCGCCAGCGGTCCAGCCCGCGACTGGTTCACTCAGCACCTGGCGCGCTGAGGCCGCAATCGCGAGCCAGGTCAGCCAGTTGCCAGGTCAGCCAGTTGCCTGGTCTGCGGATTGCCCGTAATAGGGATGTCTTGTCCAATAGCATGAAGCGGCTGGCCGACCGCCTCCGGGGTGAGGAGCAGCTTCATGGCCATCCGCGATTCCTTCGCCCTCGACGAGGTCTCCCGTGCGCTGCAGGACAGCCTGCGCGGGCTGCTCGCCGAGCAGCTGTCTTCGGCCGCGCTGCGAAGCTCGCTGGACACCGACGCCGGGTATGACATCAGGCTGCACGCCCGGCTGGCGGCTGAGCTCGGCCTGGCCGGGCTGACGATTCCCGCGGAGTTCGGCGGCCTCGGCATGTCGCAGGCCGAGGCCGGGGTCGTCCACACCGAACTCGGCCGCGCCCTGTACCCGGGGCCGTTCCTGGCCAGCTCGCTGGCCGCCGTGGCGCTGGTCGAGGCCGGTGACGCCGCGGCGGCGCGGTACTGGCTGCCGCGGCTGGCCGACGGGTCGGTGACCGGGACGGTGGCGGCCGCGGGCGAGGATGGTCACTTCTCGCCTGGGTCCGGCAGCGTCCAGGGCGGACGGTCAGCCCAGGGGTGGTATCTGCGCGGCACGCGCTGGTACGTCATCGCCGGCCATGTCGCGGGCATGATCGTGGTCCCGGCGGTCACCGAGTCGGGACCCGCGATTTTCCTGGTGGAAGCGGGGTCCCCGGGGCTCGCGGTGAGCCGGCAGCTGGGTCTCGACCTGACCAGGCGGCTGTGTGTCGTCACCTTCGACACCACCCCGGCCTGCCTGCTCGGCCAGGGCCAGCAGGCGGTCGCAGCCCTGGACCGGGCCGAGCACGAGCTCCTGCTGGCGACGGCCGCCGAGGCGGCGGGCGGCATCGGCTGGTGCCTGGACGCGACGATCGCCCACGTCAAGGACCGGGAGCAGTTCGGGCACCCGATCGGCTCGTTCCAAGCGGTCGCAGGCTCCTGCGTGGACATGCTCGCGGACCTGCAGTCGGTCTCGGCGGCCGCCCGGTACGCCGCGGTCGCCAGCGCGGACGGGGTCGCTGAGGCCCGGGCCGCGGCCAGGGACGCGGCGCTGCGGGGCGGCGAGGCCTATCGCGGCGTGACCGAGTCCGCCACCCGCCTGTTCGGCGGTAACGGGTTCACCTGGGAGCACGACGCCCACCTTTATTACCGGCGCGCCTGGTCACCGCTCGTCAGGGCCTGATCAGGCCAGCCGGGTATCCGGTGAGCGGCGAGGGTCATCGGCGCGGACGAGATCGTCGTTGTGCAGCCGCATGACCTTGTCGAACGCCACCCGGTCGTGACTGCCGATGGCGGTCACGATCCCCTCGTGCACCACCACGCTGTGCTGCAGCATCTGCCCGTCGACGAAGACCGCCCGGCTCAGCGTCGCGCGCAACAGCGCGACCACCGTCTGGTGCATGCCGTCCAGGACCGGGATCCGCGCCGCGGCGACCAGAGCGCGGTGCAGTGACATCACCGCGTCCAGGTAAGAGCGGGCGTCGGAGGCGTCCGTCATAAGCCGGAGGATCTCCCGCATGGCGGCCACGTCCGATCCGGTGGCCCGCTCGAACGCGACGGCGGTCAGCCTCGCCTCCAGGTGCACCCGTGCTTCGAACGGCTCGAGCGGATGCTTGCGTATGCATAATGAACTAGCGTCCGACTGCAGGCCGCTCGCTGCCGACGATGAAGGGGGCGCGGAGACCTGATGCCCGCGACGCCAGGTGCCGGGTCCCGCACCGCATGGCTGGCCGCCCTCGGCCCCGGCCTGATCGACATGCACACGCACGCGATCGATCCGGACCTGCCCGACCTGACCGGAACGTACCCGGGCAGCTTCCCCCGGGTCCGGCGCGTCCCTGGCGACCGGGCCGAGATCTTGCTCGGCGACCGGCTGTACCGCGTGGTCGACAGCCGGTGCTGGTCGGCGCAAGCGCGGATCAAGGACATGGACGCCGAGGGCGTCGCCGCCCAGGTGGTCTCCGCGACCCCGGTCACCTTGTGCCACGGCGAACCCGCCGCCGGGGCGGTGGCCCTGGCGCGCGCGCAGAACGACTTCATGGCCCGGCTCGTCGCCGGGGCACCCGGCCGCCTGCTCGGGCTGGGCTGCGTGCCGATGCAAGATCCCGGCGCGGCCATCGCCGAACTCCGGCGGTGCGTCACCGAGCTGGGGTTCGCCGGCGTGGAAATAGGGACCAGGGTCGGCGAGCTCGAGCTGGCCGACCCCAGTTTCGTGCCGTTCTTCCAAGCCGTGGCCGAGCTGCGGGCTCTGGTGTTCGTGCACCCGGTCGACCGGACGCTCGATCCGCGGCTGGCCGCCCTTGGCCTCGGCTTCGGCCTTGGCATGCCGGCCGAGACCGCCGTCGCGGCGGCCGGGCTGCTGGTCAGTGACCTGTTCGACCAGGTGCCCGGATTGCGGGTCTGCCTGGCCCACGGCGGCGGCACGCTGCCGTCGGCGCTGCCCCGGCTGGCCCGCGGCCAGCAGCTGGCCGGAGGGGCTGAGCCGGCCCGGCTGGCCACGGCGCGGGCCCGGCGGCTGTGGTGCGACTCGCTCACCTACGACGCGGCCGGCTTGCTCTTCGCCGCTGAGCGCTTCGGCGCCGGCCACGTGGTGCTGGGCACCGACTACCCGTTCGACGCCCGTGAGCAGCCGGCCGGCGCTGTCCTCGGGCAGCTGGAGAGCCCAGCCGGGCTGGCCGGAGTCGCGCGCGAGAACGCGCTCACGCTGCTATCGGAGGCCCTGATCTGAGCTCAGCTGAAGGAGCGCCCCGTGGCACAATTTCTCGGCGTCGGCATGACGCACTACCCGCTGCTCGCCGGAACCGAGACCGCCGCCGCCAACCTGCGGGGATCAGAACTTAGCGACAGCCCGGCCAGCCAGCCCAACGTGGTGTAAGCCTCGAGCATCTCGTGCTCCGGCGGCCCGATGTGCCCGATCTGCCACACATGATCCATAACGCTGATCCGGTCGAAACCTGCCTGTTCCGCTCGCTGGGCTACCTCGCCCAGCCGCGCCCGCAGCGCAGGAGGCCCACCGTTCCAGGTGAAATCCGAGATATGCAGACCAACCCTCATCCGCGCACGCTCCTCACCATCGGCCGGTCCGAATGATCCAGGGTCTCATCACCCGGCCCAGGCCGCCTCAGCGGGCCGGGTCGGCGCACCTGCGAGTGCAGGCACCATGGATCACACTTGCATTGGCATATATGCCCGCTGGCCTGGGGAGACAGCGGCGATGTCCGTTTTGGTTTTCATATTCGCACAGGGCTTTCGTCGCTAAACGATGTCGCATGGCGTGGTCGCTTCGTTTAAGGAACCCGGTACGTAGCGGCCGGGACAAGTCGGTGCCCTCACCGTCGGTTGCCGGCCATCAGGGCACGGGCGTCGGCCAGCAAACAGGTATCCCGATGATCTGCCAGACTGGGAGGATGGACGAAACCAGGGCAGCAGAGGTAATGGCGGAGTCTGCTGCCGTGCTCAGGAAGGCCGGGGCGCGGTTCGCCTACCTGCATGGCAGTCGCGCCTCTGGACAATACCGTCCGGATTCGGACATCGACATCGCGGCCTACTTCGGCGGCCAGCCACCGAACGCGTTCGACATCCTGATGCCGCCCGGCGTGGATCTCCTGGTCCTCGACCATGCGCCGCTAGAGCTTGCCGGGCGGGTAGCGGCCCGCGGCCGGCTGCTCTTCGATGATGATCCCGTCAGCCGGGTCCGGTGGGAGGCTACCACCAGGAAGATTTACTTTGACGAGCTCCCGCGCATCACCCGCGCGCACCGGGAGTTCGCGGCCAGCGTCGTCGGCAGGCGCGGGTAGCTCGTGGTAGACGAAGATCGCGTCCTGCGGCTGCTCCGGAGCATTGCCGACGACACTGCTGTCCTACGACAGGAAGCCGGGGCCAGCGAGGAGCGCCGCCAGGATCCCATCTGGCTGCGCGGCGTGAAGTACACCTTTGTTACCGCCATCGAGGCCTGCGTCGATGTCGCGCAGCACATCTGCGCGACGGAAGGCTGGGGGCCGCCGGCCGACAACGGTGACGCCGTCCGGCTCCTCGGAGACCACGGAGTGCTGACAACTCAGCTGGCTATCTCGATCCGCAGGGCTGTCGGGTTCCGTAACGTACTCGTGCATGACTACATCGAGGTCGATGACTCGATAGTCGTCGACAGGCTGAAGAGCCTGGACGACCTTGAGGAATTCGTGCGCCAGGTAGCGGCCTACGTCACTGATGCGCAGCCCGAGCCTGAGTCGTAGCGCCAGCCACGTGGCTAGCAAAAGGAGCAACTCTGATCCGGGCTGAAGTGCCAGAAAAAGGGTCATCGCCAGAACGGGGCCTCGATCCGTGCGACAAGTGTGTCATTATCGTTTGCACCGTGGATCATGGCTGCATTGAGATATTGGCTGCTGGCATGGGGAGACAGTGACGATGTCCGTTATGGTTCCTGGTGTTCGCAGAGGACTTTTGTCACTAATCGATGCCGCAAGGCGTGGTTTAGGGGTCTTCAGGTCTCGCGAGCTTCGCCGAGGTTGCGGGCGGAGTTCAGGGTGTCGGGGTGGTTATCGCCCAGGATGCGCTGCCGGCGGTCGAGGGTGTCGCGGTCCAGGTCGCGAGCGGCCGCTACCTCACCGAGCTCGCGGAGGTCAGCCGCCAGGATGTGGGCAGTGCGCAGAGTATCGCGGTGGTCTGGGCCTT
>Ga0187851_10004128_pt1 | contig 11958 bp, 11 predicted proteins | sample June2016WEW_6_10_FD_132997 | JGI IMG/M metagenome (GOLD analysis project Ga0187851, IMG submission 132997) | Peatland microbial communities from SPRUCE experiment site at the Marcell Experimental Forest, Minnesota, USA - June2016WEW_6_10 | ecosystem: Environmental > Terrestrial > Soil >... | reverse complement strand
TGTTACGAGTTCGGAGCTTATCGTTGGAGCCATCCATACAGTATTTGTAACAGCCTGAGTAAATTTGTATAAAAATTGTTCAGGAACAACAGTAAAAGCTATCCTAAGTCCAGGGAAAAGTGCTTTAGAAATACCCCAAATAAAAATTCCATTATCAGGTACAAGAGTGCTTAGGGCTGTCTGTTCTGCCATATTTGTAAAATTGTATATATCATCTTCAATTAAAATTAATTTATACCTGAGGATTATATCTGCAATAGCCTTCTTTCTCCCAGTTGACATCGTAGTCGCTGTAGGATTTTGCATATTAGGCATAAGATAAATTCCTTTTATTCTGAACTTATTGCAAGTGCTTTCAAGACTTTCCGGAATCATACCCTGTGAATCCATTGCTATCGGTTCAAGTTTGATGTGACTGAGTTGGGCAGCATTCTTAAATCCCGTGAATGTAAGTGAATCCACAGCAATTTTGTCTCCAGGTTCAAAAAGTCCGAGAAGACAACAGATAATAGCATGCATGGCTCCTGCACATATTATAATACGGTCAGGATCTGCCTTAATACCATATTGTCCTACCCATTTTGCAGCAGCCTTTCGATGCCTATGAATGCCTTGACTCGGCACATAATCAAGCAGTAAATCCAAAGTGCTGCCTTCCGCAATAGCTTTTATCAGCTTTGACAAGTCATAACCTTCAACTTTCATTGAACCTACTAAACCAAGTTCTATAACTTCATCATCATAGCTTAGAATTTCAGGCAAAGTTATATTCTTTTTATCATTTTGCAATACATAAGTTCCTCTTCCAATAGTACCTGAAATAAGTCCTCTCTTTTCGGCTTCTTTATATGCTCTTGAAATTGTAGTAAGGTTTACTCCTATTGTCTTTGCAAGTGATCGCTGAGGAGGCATTTTTTCATTGGGCTTAAGGATTCCAAGATTAATATCCCTTTCTATCGCATCAGCGATTGCAACATAAAGGACTTTATCTGTATCAATAATTCTGAGATTCCACATTAATTATCACTCCTAATACAAAATGTATGACAAACATTGTTTTGTTGACTTGATGGTTAGTAACGCTATAATAAAGGTAAACACAATGGATTCAATACTATTATGGTATTTGTTTACTTACTGTATGTCATACAATTACTATATCACATCCTTCTTATTAAGTCATACAATATTTAAAGGGAGTTTAATTTATGAAACAATTTTATATCCGTTTGCTACGCTTAATATGGGGACTTTTCCTATATGCTCTTGGAATCGTTGTTACAATGAATGCCAATATAGGATACGCTCCATGGGAGGTTTTAGATGTTGGAATTGCAAAAACAACTGGAATAAGCATTGGAACTGCTTCAATTATGATGGGAATAATTATTGGAATAATAGCGGTATTGCTTGGAGAGAAACTGGGACTTGGTACTATTTTAGATATAGTGCTTATTGGTGTGTTTTTAGATATTATTCTTAAGTATCATGTAATACCATTAGCTAACAATCTCGTGTTTGGTATCATAATGTTGATTATAGGATTGTTTATAATTGCTTTAGGTTCATACTTTTATATTAAATCAGGATTCGGAGCAGGTCCCAGGGACAGTTTAATGGTTGCACTTACTAGAAAAACGATACTACCAATAGGTATCTGCCGTGGAATAATTGAACTTTTAGCAGTTATTGTAGGATGGAGACTTGGTGGTATGGTTGGTATAGGAACAGCTATATCTGCATTTGTAATAGGATTTTGTGTTCAGATAACATTTAAGTTGCTTAAGTTTGATGTAACAGAAGTTAAAAACGAAACATTGGGTTGTACATATAAAATGCTTTTCAGCAATAGAAAAGAGCATTTAGATAGAAAAAAGGTACCTAGCAATCATTAATGTCCCCATGAGGCAGATAAACTTATGATGTATATAATCAGTTTAATATCCAGCTCAGCATTAGGCTTCAATGCTTTAGGTACATCTTTCAGTATGAGAAGTGATTTACATGTTAAGCTTGCATTAATTGTAAAAGATACATTTGATTACTCAAAAGATGGTGCAAAAATAATGATTTCACATAAATGGATGGAAGAGCCTCCTCAAATGGAAGATAGAAATCGGCTTACTAAATTAAAAGAATAAATTTTAGTACTTATAAAAGAAAATAATCGATGTTAATTACTAGCAATAAATTAAAGTAGAGCTAAATACCAAATAAAAATATAATGTAAATTTAACATAAAATTAATGAATAACGTCAGCAATTTATAAAATTAAGAACTATATTATACTTTCAATATAAGAAATTATATTTTCATATTCAAAAAAGAAAGGAAGGATTTAAATGACAACAGAAGCAAAAATAGATAAAATTTATAAGAAAGAAAAAAACAAAAAAATTAGAACACACAATAAAAAAATTTATTATGAAGATTTAAAAAAACAATATGAACGTAAAAAACGTGAAAAATTTTTGAATATAATAAGCAACAATTATAATTAAAAATAATTTCAGATTGAATACAAATCCTTAAGTTTCGTTAAATGATGATTATGCGAAACTGGAGCTTTGTGTTGCCTATACTCTCATTCTATTAATGCAATTAGTAAATTACTGGAATATAATATTTATTCTGTTTGTTTAGAGTATATAAGTGTATTATATAAACAATTTATCTGTTAATTTATTAGTAACAATTTGAATTGTTTTCCATTAAATAATATTATAAGTAAAAAAAAGGGAGATTCAAAAAATGAAATGGGTGTACATAATTATTGGGATTGTTGCACTTATAGGGCTTATAATAGTAGTCTTTTGTTCAAGTATACTGTTGTTGCATATGCACTATTGCAATATTTGAATATATATATTTTATCTACCAAAAAATGTATTTAGTTCATTTGCTACAAGCTCTGGCTTCCCACCGTTGTCTGCTGCTAAATGATCAAGTCCCGCAAATTCAATACGCTTTGCAAGAGGGAGGATAGAACTTAACCCGTCAAGGTCCATTCTTAAAAAATCCGGACTTTTACTGCCACCAAGTAAAAGAATGTCGGCATTCAAATTTTTGATTTCATGTTCAACAACGAGTTGATTGTCATGAAGTTTATTTTCCATTTCAACAACGAGTTGATTGTCATAGCACATGGTAGGAATGAGTGACTTAACCGACACAATATTTTCTTTAACTTTATTCCCCTCAAGTTTTAATAATAAGTCCATAAGTGGTACCACTATAAATCGTGGCAATTTACTCAGTAACGATGAATCACCTGTCCCTTTCAGAACACTGACAAGTGCTGCACCTAATTTTCCTTGATCTATCTCGCGTTTGAAACGCGGCTCCCAATAAGTTAATGCTGAAGAACTATTCCCGATTGGAAGTGGTGGTTCATAGAGAGCAACTTTTCGTATTTTTGACGTTTTGAGCGCCACCTCCAATGAGATAATAGCTCCCGAACTTAATCCGAATATATACTCTGCATTGCTTTTATTTATTATTGCCTGTATGTCCTCACATTCTCTATCCAAACAATAGTTATCACCATGTGGTCCACTTAAGCCACGACCTCTACGATCAGGCAAATACACTGTAAATTTATCAGCCAATAACGTAGCAAGTTTCATAAAATTTTGTGAGGCCATCATAGCTCCATGTACCAGAATAAGGCTTGGACCATAACCAAGTTCTCGATAACCAATCACTGTGCCATCTTTTGAAGATACGGAGCTAGTGGTGAATGATTTGTAGTTCATAGATTTTTGCCTCCTTCCTTCTTATTCGTAAGGGGAGATTTCTCAAAACAATGCATACTCAGTTTTTTTAATTCGCTTTCTAAATGGCAAGTATATATCTTCAAAAATTTAATTACACTATCCTGTTCCTGTTCGCTGAGTTGGTAGAGAACACTCTTGTCTCTTTCCATTAACTCCTAATGTAATTTCTCATGCTTTTTATCGATAACATTTCCTAAAGCAGTGAGTTTATAATAAATTTTTTTTTTGTTTTTTGGTTTCTGATAGTATTCAATAGCCCCATATCGAAGAAGTTTTTTAATAATTTTACTAACTGCTCCTTTAGTCATATAAATAGCTTCAGATAGTTTAGTGCTATTTGCATCGTCCATTTTACCTATTAATTCGATGCAGTGAATTTCGGAAACTTGATATTCTGACGAATTTCTTTTTTCGGTTAGACCGTTTAAAACGCCTTTGATATTGTTCATTTTTTGTAAACTTTTAAACAAGATTAATTTATCGCTTTCTTGTTTCCTTGTCAACAAGAAGGTGAAAGTGTATACATTTCGAAGTTGAAAATCTAGTTCTTGATCCATATATTAAAAATGGACGAAATACTGGTGGATGTGATTCAATCAAGAGAAGATGCAATAACGAAATAATAATTTACAAAATTAAATTTAGATTAAGATATAATTATTTTATTGTTCATTAGATTTTATTATTTGTAAAATCAAAGAATCCAACCATAGGCTCATTCTGAGTTTAACTCACTTACTATTATGTTGAACTCAAAGCTATAGTTAGAACGAGTAATATTAAGGCTATTTTAAAGGATCCACTTTACAAGGCTACGAAGCAACTTAGAGTGGAATTAAAGAAATAAAAAATGCCTTTAAACAGAAATAAATGCTATTTATCCATTATGGATTGTAATTATTAAATAATAATATCTATAGAGGTAGGGTACAGTTTCTGTATGAGCATAAGGGGTTTCTGTCCCCAACTACGTGTGGAGTTAGGCAAAGCCTAACGAAACATTGGGTACACAATTTAGGGTGTTTCCGTATGTTTGCCGTATACAATTTTATAGTTTCCGTATGTTTGACGGTTGTTATATTGATGTTCCCGTATGTTTACCGGTTGTATTAATCATGAGTATAACTCCACAAACTATAGTCACATAAATAATAAAGGATTCTAATATTTATTGTTGAATATATAATAAACGTTTATAATTTATTATAATAGTTTTTAAACATTTATAAACGTTTAAAATATGTTTAAAATGAGGGTTATAAGTATGTTGTATGATATTGGGCAGGTAGCAGAAAAATTAAAAGTTAGTAAAATGACTATATATAAAAAAATTAAATTAAACGATTTTAAAGATAAAATAACCAAAAAAGCAGGTAAAATTTTTATTGATGACAGTTTATTTAGTGCAATTAGTGAGAGCATCAGAAGAAAAGATGATTCTATTGATGAAGAGGTAGCAGTAGATGATATAAGCGGTGATTTAATAAACACTTTACATGAGCAAGTGAAATTTTTAAAACAACAAATTTTAACTAAGGATGGGCAGATTGAAACTCAAAGCGAGTTAATGAAGAATATGCAAATATTAAATTTACGTCAGTTAATGCCACAGCAAGATATAAAAGCATTGGAGGCACATTTTCAAGACCTTGATACAAAGCTTGAAGAGGTTAATGAAAAAATGAAAGAGAGAAAACAGGACCAGGAGCCAAAGGGATTTTTAAGTAAGCTGTTTAATAAAAAATAGTTATATAAAACGACTTATTTAGGGTGAAATATGCCTTAATCATACCGGAAAATATTCTTAGGTATGCAAGTGTCATATTAGATTTTTAAGTGCATTGAAATTACTGGTCTAGAGGGCATCCAAAAACACTTAAAACAACAAATGTAGTTGTTCTATTTTTTTATTTGAAATTAAGGTAGATATGAATAGATTATTATAAGAGATAAAGCTAGTTAAATTTAACTAGAAATACCAACTGAAGGAATGGAAGGATAGCCCGTAGAGAGGTTCCATGAGGGATGACGGTAGTAAAAATTTTATCAAAAACACGATGTCTTTTGTTTATAAAAAAACAGCAATATTCAAAATTTATGATAGAAACTAAAGAATAGCTTTTAATATAAAAAATTTTGAAATAATCTATAATATAAAATTTAACATTCTTAGATTTAAATAAAGATATATATAATATTTATTTAAATCATGCTCTAGATAACATCGATAATGGAATAATAAAAATATTTGTTTAGACTAAGCTGTTTATAAAACAAATAATTATTTGCAATAGTCTCTAATGTTAAACAAACAAGTATTTCGGTACAACAACAGTCGTTGTTTTATATGTTTTAACTAACCTTGTTTTAAGTGTTTTAGACAACCCTCAAAGCATTGATATGACTAACTTAAGAAAATCAACTATGAGCTTTCCGTAGTCAACTATGAGCTTTCCGTAGTCAAAATCATTTTAACTATGAGCTTTCCGTAGTCAACTATGAGTTTTCCGTAGTCAACTATGAGTATAACAATATATTTACATACTCATAGTTGAATGGTAATATATTCTTATGGGGTGATTATATGGATAAAAACTATGTAGTAACTAAATCAAATTATTTTATTATGAACTCTAGCTATGATTTAAGTTTAGAAGAACAAAAAATTATACTTACATTAGCTAGCATGGTTCAACCAACTGACGAACAATTTAAACCATATATATTTAAAATAGCTGACTTTATAGAACTTTTAGGAATTGAAACTCAAACAAAATATACTGAAATACCTAAAATAACGAAAGAACTTATGAAAAAGGTCTTTGAAATTCATGAAGGGAAAAAACTTATTCAAACTGCTTGGTTAAGTGGAGCTGTCTATGAAAAAGGTACTGGGTATGTTGAGCTTATATTTAGTCCTTACTTAAAACCTTATATGCTCGAATTAAAAGAGAAATTTACACAATATCAGTTAGCAAATATTCTTTCAATGAAAAGTAAATATTCACCTAGGGTATATGAGATTTTAAAGTGTAATGAATTTAAGAAACAAGGATACATAGAAATTGATATTGATGAATTAAGAAAACTGTTAAGATGCGAGGAAATATATCCCTTGTATGCTGATTTTAAAAGGTTTGTATTAATCAGAACTCAAAAAGAGCTTAGAAAATTAACCGATATAGATTTTGATTTTGAAGAAATAAAGACAATTAGAAAGGTTACAGCTCTTAAATTTTACATAAAGCAAAATAATGCAAAGAAAGCCATAGATGAAGTAGCAATTGCATCAAAAGAGATTGAAATAGATCCACTACAAGAATTTGATTTAATAAAACAAGTACAAGCTATATTTAAAGAAGATATTACCAGATTACAAGCTAAAGAACTTGTTGATACTGCCAAAGGTAATATAAATATAATCAAAGGAAAGTATGAGATTTCTAAAATTACATCAGACATAAAAAATATAGTGGGTTGGATGCTTAAAGCTATCAAAAATGATTATCAAGCTCCTAAAAGAAAGGGTAAGTTTGACTCTTTTAACGACTATCCTCAAAGAACTTATGATTATGATGACCTAGAGAAAAAATTATTAGGATGGAATAATAGAACGGACGAAGCTATAGAAGAAGATTCTCAGCAATTATCAATGAATAGTGAATAATAATGATGTGAATATATATAAAGAATAATTATATATAGATTTATATGTCGATTTGTAATGTTTTAAAGCACTTTAATATTAAAAACAATTAACCGTACATATAGAAAAATAATGTAGTACAAGCAATATTAAGGCATTTAGCAGGTAGGGGGTATATTTTATATATCCCTTTTTATTGCATTGAAATAGTTAGGATATTCAGATCCTCTATGTAATTCCTTAAGAAAGTTATTTTGAGATAATAGATAAGATAAATGGAAATTATCTTCTGATTTCACAAAAATGTGAGGGCAATAGAACTTAAAAATGGATACGTATAGGTATACGGAATAGCCTATAAAATGTAAAAAACATCACTAAAAACATACGTATAGGTATACGGAAACACCCCCAAAAGTGATATCACTGTTTCGTTAGGCTCTGCCTAATATAGCACCCAAGTGATATCAGAAACCCCTTATGCTCATACAGAGATGGGGGTACTACTTGTTCTAATTATTAAACATTAGTATTTAATAATTACAATTTGTAATGGATTAATAACCTTGATTTCTGATAGAAAAATCCAAAGAATCTTTATATGGAATCTACAATATAAATAGTATGTAGAATAATATGAATATAATTTATGTTGATTGAAGGAGAAATTTTAAAATGAGTAATTTTGAATGGACAACATTAAAATCTAAACAAATTGTAAAAGATAAATGGATTTCACTAAGAGGAGATACTTGTAAAATGCCTAATGGTAAAATAATTGAACCATACTATGTTTTAGAATATCCAACATGGGTGAATGTAGTTGCTTTGACAAAAGAAAGAGAAGTAATTTTAGTTAGACAATATCGTCATGGTCTTCAAAAAACAATTATAGAAACTCCTGGTGGTAGTATGGAACCTAATGATAAAAGTCCGTTTGAAGCTATAAAAAGAGAATTATTAGAGGAAACAGGATACTCTAGTAATAATATTATTGAAACATGTAGGATATCTGCTAACCCCGCAAATCATAATAATTTAACTTACTGTTATATAGCATTAGATTCTTACCTAGTAACTGCTCCAAGGTTAGACGATACTGAACAAATAGAAGTAACTTTAAGGCCATTGGATGAAGTTATTGAAATGCTTAATAATCAGGAGTTTTTTCAAGCATTAAATATATCAGCTTTATATTATGCCATAAAACATTTAGAAAATGTCAAGATGTAAGAACACTCTGATTCATAATAATATTTATAAAATACGCATTATGATTATTGATGCCCCTTATTCCTCCAGTTTTAAATTTCTGCATATGTATAACAGCAAAACTCATACTAAACACACCTCCATAATTCCATAGCTAAGTTCATAATTATTGCTACAATCTAAAAGGAGCGTAGCGACAATCAAACTTTATTATGTAAAGTATAGCATATTATACTTTACATAATAAAATTCGTGCTCTCCGAGGGGATAGGGCATAGCCCTAAAAAAACATAAAGCATTGATATGACTAGCTTTGTGCCACTTTATAAGTGGCGAGTTAGTCAAAGCCTAATGAAACAGTGAGTACACTTTTTTGGGTGTTTCCGTATGTTTACCGTATGCAATTTTACAGTTCCCGTATGTTTACCGTATGTTATTTTGATGCTCCCGTATGTTTCCCGGTTGTATTAATCATACATAAAATGGTACGTATAGTTAAATCATATAAAAATTTAACTATTATCCTTGCACTTGCTATTAATTTAATATATTAAATTATATTCTTCATATAAAACCTTCCTATTCTTTTTTGTGGGGAGGGATAGTTCAATTGAAAAGATAAAGCCTGGCTTTTTATATTATCCTTTATTAAATGAGTCACACTTATTTAATTTTTGCTTTAGCTTTATTAGCAAAAATGTAGAGAAAATAAATGCCCTGAAGAATATCCTCAGGGCATTTTTATTATTTAACTGCTTTTAATCTAGCAATATCTTTCCAATTGCTCGCTGTTATTACTTCAACATTAGTAAAATTAGATTTAATATCTTCTAATTTAGCATTTACTTCTGTTCTAAACTCTGTTAGATCTGCTGTTTGCTCTACGGTTGCATCTAACTTCTTTTCAATTCTATCAAGTCTTTTAGTTGTATCCTTTTGTCCTTCTAAAATTTGATTTAATAAAGGCAATATTTTTTCATCCATAATAGAATCCCTCCTGTGGTCATAGTATATCATTTATCTTCTGGAATATGTTCAATAATATCTTTAGGTTGATATTTAAGATACCCACAGAGTTTATTTAATACACGTTACCTTAAAAATCGCTATATTACGCTCTTTAAGGCTTTTTTAATTTTACTATAGTTTAGGTTGTCCAAGTAATTTAAAACCGCTTATAGTAACTTTAGAATGATTTAAAGGGTATTCCTAATGATAAGCGATTCTAATACCTTTTTCCTTTTTCAATTCTTACTTAAAAATAGATAAATAAAACTCAATTTTATTTATCTATTTCTTATCAAAATTTTCATAACAACAACTACAGTTTGTTGTTGTTGTTTTAATAGTTTTAAATAACAACAAGTTTTAAAGGTTTTACGCCCCCCCCCAAGCATTGATATCACTGGCTTTATTTAAGTCAACTATGATAAAAAGATAGTCAACTATGACAAAAAGATAGTGAAAACTAGATTTTACTATGACAAAAAGATAGTCAACTATGACAAAAAGATAGTCATATGACATGAAAAATAAGTGTCATAGTTGATATATAATTCTAGCTTAGGGGTGATATTATGGAATTAAAGGAAAATCAAGGGCTATTAGTAAAGTCAAATAACTTGGTGGAAGCTTCATACAGATTAACAGCAGTAGAGCAAAAAATTATATTAACCCTTGTTTCTGTAATAAAAAAAGAAGATAAAGAGTTTCAAAGATATAGATTCAAAACTTCTAACTTTCTCGCACTATTAGGCATTCAAGATCAAAGTAAATACAAAGAAATCCCTGAAATTGCAGAAGGTTTAATGAAAAAAATAATTACTATTCAAGAGGGAAAAAATACATTAAAAGTCGCTTGGCTTTCCGGAGTAAAAGTCCTTAATGGTGAAGGAATTGTTGAAATGGAGTTTTCACCATACTTAAAGCCATACCTATTACAACTCAAAGATAAATTTACAAGTTACAAGCTCAAAGCAGTAATTCAATTAAAAAGCGCTTATTCAGTTAGATTTTATGAGCTTTTAAAGCAATATGAAAAGATTGGAGAAAGAACATTTGAGCTTAAAAAATTAAGATATATATTAGCCATTAAAGAAAATGAGTATATTTTGTATTCGGATTTTAAGAAAAGGGCAATATTAAAGGCTCAACAGGAATTAAAGTCTAAAACTGATATATTATTTGATTTTGAAGAAATTAAGAAAAATAAAAAGGTAATCGGAATTAAATTTATAATAAAATCTAATATAAATCCCACAGATAAAGTTTGTACCGCTATAGAGGGTAAACCTACTACAAAGAAAAACAAAGTCCTCTGTGAGTCTATAAGTGCAATTAAAGCTATATTCAAAGAAAATATAGAAGCGTTAGAAGCTAAAACATTATTGGATGCTGCCAAAGGTAATATAAATATCATTAAAGAAAAATATGTTTTAACTCAAAATGTGGCTAAAATTGATAATGTAGTTGGATGGATGATTGATGCAATAAAAAGGGATTATCAAATTCCTAAGAACAAATTTAAAGTTGATAGTTTTAATGATTATCCTCAAAGACGATATGATTATAATGACCTAGAGAAAAAATTATTAGGGTGGGATAATGCGGAAGAGGATAGTGTAGGTTAATAGAAGTTCAGGATGGATTATGAATCATACTATGTTTTCAACTGGACAGCATTCTTATTAATTTTTCTTTTAGTTTTATTTTTTCTTATACCCTCATTCATTAAATTGCATTATTTTAGATTTGCTTTGCACTATATACAATTTTTAATCAATAGAGAAAAGCAATGGTACAAATTAACATCTGAACTATGAAATTATATTTTTTTGCTACATTACAGGTGATGTAAGAAATGGATTCTGCTTCAAAATACGCACTAAAATGTTCAATCCTTTTATAAGCTGTTTATCATTCTTTACCGCAGACAGTGAAATTCTTACTGAATTTGGCGGTAGGTTGCTTCCAACATAAAACTTATAAGCTGATACTACTCTAACTCTATTCATTAAAGCAGTGTTTTCAAAATCGGAACAGAACCACCCTTCAGGAAGGTTAAGCCATAAAAACATACTGTTTTCAGTAGTATGAAAAGAAAATCCTTTAAGCATAACCTTCGCGAGTTGAAGCCTGTGAGCGATTATTTGCTTCTTTTTATTTATAATTTCTACAGCAGCGCCACTCTCAATTAAACGTGTTACGAGTTCGGAGCTTATCGTTGGAGCCATCCATACAGTATTTGTAACAGCCTGAGTAAATTTGTATAAAAATTGTTCAGGAACAACAGTAAAAGCTATCCTAAGTCCAGGGAAAAGTGC
>Ga0187851_10004127_pt1 | contig 11959 bp, 12 predicted proteins | sample June2016WEW_6_10_FD_132997 | JGI IMG/M metagenome (GOLD analysis project Ga0187851, IMG submission 132997) | Peatland microbial communities from SPRUCE experiment site at the Marcell Experimental Forest, Minnesota, USA - June2016WEW_6_10 | ecosystem: Environmental > Terrestrial > Soil >... | reverse complement strand
TTGTGCACATTGCTTCGGAAGCGATGCTCGAGGGCTTGGTGGAGGAAGTTCCGGCGGCGGCACGGCGGCTGATGGAGCAATTCTGGCCTGGGCCGCTGACGCTTTTGCTGCGGCGCGGGCCGGCGGTGCCGGACGTGGTGACCGCGGGCCGGCCGGTGGTGGGCGTGCGCGTACCTTCACATCCAGTCGCGCTGGAGTTAATTCGCCGCGCCCAGGTTCCCGTGGCCGCGCCCAGCGCCAACCGCTTCGGGCATATCAGCCCCACGACGGCCCAGCATGTGCTCGATGATCTCGAAGGACGGATTGATGCAGTGGTGGATGCAGGACCTTCGCAGCGCGGCGTTGAGTCCACGGTTCTCGACCCGTCGACAATGGTGATCTACCGGCCGGGCGCGGTGACCGCAGAGCAGATTGGCGCGGTGGCTGGACCGGTGGAGATGTATCGGAGCACGGAAGCGCTGCGCGAGACTCCCGCGGAAGCGCTACCCTCGCCGGGCGTGGGCATCCGCCATTACGCGCCGCGTGCGCGGCTGGTGCTGGTGGACGCGCCGCTGGAAGAACTCGGAACGCGGCTCGCAAAGGTCGTGCGCGGAATTCATGGCGAGAGGATCGGCGTGATGCTGCCGGACGGCGTGGACGTTCCGGGAGGGCTTGCGGAATGCCGCATTGTTGCTTGGGGCGCGTGGTCGAAGCCCGACGAGATGGCGCACGATCTCTATGCCGGACTGCGAACGCTTGATCAGCAGGGGTGCACCGTTATTCTGTGCCCGTTGCCGGCGGCGGAGGGAATTGGCGCGGCGATTAGGGATCGGTTGAACAAGGCGGCGGCTAAGGAAACAAGTGAATAAGGTGTGAGTGTTAACGGCCACTGATTACCCACACTCACGCTCGCACTCGCATTACCCGTTGTCACCTAGCTTGTACATGTACTTAATTGCGGATTTGTAGATGAGGGTCTTGGAGCGGCCACGGACCTTGATGGTGTTGCGGTCGTACCATTCGATGCAGCCGTCAATGCGCTCGCCGTCTTCGAGCACGATCACCATGGGCGTCTGCGACTGGATCTGCTTTTGCAGATAGAAGAGCTCGGCGTGACGGTTGGGGGCGTCAAGCTCGGTGGTGTGCGCCGGAAAACGGTAGGGAAGCGGCGCGGAGAAGTTCTTGCGGTTGTGCGTGGGAAGGCGGCCAGGCTCGAAGCCTCGGGCTGGCGGCAGAACTGAGTGGATACTCATGGGGAACGACCCTCCCTTCAAAAAAACCAAAACGGCAAAGCCGGGCTCAACGTGCTGCGAACATCCCGAAAGAACCCGTGCGCCCATACTTCCATGCGACGCCCGGCTAAAAACCGCGGCTGCGCAGAGGCATCTTTTTCCCACTTGGAAGAAGCAGACGTACGTTCCGTATTGGCGGAAAATGGCGTCCCGCCGTCCTTCTCTTCGTGGGAGTGCTCTTATCTGAAAAAGATGCCTGTAGCCGATGTGGGGTTGCACCTATATTCTGCGTGGATTGCGGTGGCGCGTCAAGTGGGAAGGCAGGGAACGGGGAGTAGGGATTAGCCAATAGGGAAAAGCTGATAGCGAGCGGTCATCAGGGCGCTGTCTTTCTACTCCCTAGTCCCTATTGGCTATTCCCTAGACTTACGGCCATGGCGTCCAGCGAGAGGGAGCGGAGCAGGTTGCGGCGCATGCCTTGTTCTACCTGGACGAGGGCGCGGGCGGCGCCGTCAATCCAATCCACTGTGAGGCCTTCGGCGAGGCGGGCAATCTCAGCGGCGAGATCGACATTGCGGATCAGCCCGGGCGTGCCGGCCACGACGAGCAGCATGTCCTCCAAAAGGCTGCCCAGCGCGCGGAGCAGATTGACGGTCTTCTCCTGCCCGTCGGCGCCGGCGCGGTAGGATTCCGTGGCGTGGAAGAGGTCGGAGTAGTCGGGCTCTCGCAATGCCGTGCGCAGGATGACGAGCGCATCCTGACGGCCGGCGAGGTAGACGTCGAGATCGAGTGCGAGGGCGCGGCCCACTGCGCCCTGTGCGAGGCGCGCGGCCAAGGTGCGCTGCTGCGGCCTGAGCTCCGGGCGGCGCTGGGCGAGGAGGGTCTCGAGGTCGGCGGCGGGCAGAGCGCCCAGGCGATGGATGACGGCGCGCGAGCGCGTGGTCGGCAGCAGCTCCTGCGGATTCTCGGTGAGCAGGATGAGCGTGGTGTGTTCGGGCGGCTCTTCGAGGAGCTTGAGAAGGCTGTTCGCGGCCTCCTTCATAAACGCCGACGAGGTGAAGATGGTGAACGCGCGCCTGGCTTCGGCCGGTTGCCGGTAATACGCCATGTGGATGGCCTGACGCACCTGGCCGAGTTTGATCATGAGCTGGGGCGGGTCGGGCGGAACGACGAGGATGTCGGGATGGGTCTGCACGAAGATGCGCGTCTCGCGCTTGTCGGTGTCGCGCATGTCGTCGCGGGCGGCAACGGCCTCGGCGACGAGCGCGTCGAGGTTGGCGGAGGCAGCGATGCGCGTGCAATTGCGGCAAACGCCGCAGAAGTCGGGCAGGCCATCGGATTCAGTGGGGTTGAGGCAGTTGACTGCCTGGGCCAACATGAGGGCGAGCGTGTATTTGCCCGCGCCGCGCGGCCCGGCGAGGATCATGGAATGGGGAAAACGGCCGGCTCGCACGCTTTCGCGCAGGTGCGTGACGGTGGCCGTGTTGCCGAGGAAATCTTGAAAGCCCACGGAATGAGGGTAACAGGGAGCGAGGGAGCAAGGGAGCGAGGGAGCGAGTGAAGAAGTGAAAGAAGTGAAGGAGGTGAAGGAGCGAAGTGAGAAGCGGCGGGCTTTAGAATGCACTTCTGGAAGTTTCGCGATTCTTGAGGGCAGTGCCGGACGGATGCGGGCGAGTGGAGGCGCGGGACGAATGGGACGGCGGGGGAACGAGAGCTTTGGATTGTCGGCGGCGGATCTGCGGACCTTGCGCGCACTGAAGACGCCGGCGCGGATCCAGAAGTTTATTGACGCGCTCACATACCAGTACGCGGACACGGCGGGATCGCCGCGGCGCGTGCTCCTTGAACGTAAAGGTCATTGCCTGGAGGGGGCGTTGCTGGCGGCCGCGGCGTTGCGCGTTGGTGGGCATCCGCCGCTGGTGATGGATCTCGAGAGTGTGCACGATGACGATCACGTGGTGGCCCTCTTCCGCGAACGCGGGCTGTGGGGCGGGATTGCCAAGTCGAACTTTGCCGGGCTGCGCTTTCGCCCGCCGGTTTACCGCACGCTGCGCGAACTGGCGCTGAGCTACTTTGCGAGCTACTACAATTTGCGCGGAGAATACACGTTGCGCTCCTACTCGCGGGCTGTGAACCTGGCGCGTTTGGACCGCTGCCACTGGATGACCGCCGAAGAAGACGTGTGGTGCGTGGCGGAGGCGCTGATTGCGGCGCGGCACTACGCGCTCGTCCCCGACAAGGTGACACGAGCGCTGCCGCGGCTGGATCGCCGCAGCTTTGAGGCGGGGATGCACGGGCGGGTGATGCATTGAAGGGGCAGCGGAGTTAGCGGAGCTAGAACGCCCCTGCGCGATGCGATCGTGCTGTCCCGCCCGGCGGCCAGCTTATGTTGTGCGATTAGTAATCCCCCCATCCCATACCCCCCTCCCGGATTTTTCGCGCAAAGTTGTCAAACGTGGCCGGTTGCGCCGCGGCACCGCCATAATGTCCCTCGATTGAGGCGGTTCGGGGCAAAATCCTCATGGCGGGAGGGTTGTGGCACGCCCCACGACCCTTCGCGGACTTCTTGTCCCAAAATGCGAACGCGGCGAACCAGTGACCGCCGCGACGACGCCCACCGGAATGGGAACCACTTCTCTGCTGCCAAGACCAGTATGCGCCAGTCGAGGAAATAACGCGCACGGCACGGCTGGAAAATTCTACGTGCTCTATCGGGTTTGAGATCAGCGGGTTAGGTGATTTCTGGGTGCGCTGGTTGGAGGTCTTTTGCTTGACAGAAACAGGGACTGGGGACGAGGGACCGAGGGGCTGGCCGGAGATGGGCCTGGACGGCAAGCGGAGAATACCGCGCAATGTGTCAATGACACTTGACAAGTTTTGGCAATCGATGTAATGTTTCCTTGTCATTTAGTAAAGGAGACAAGTCATGTTCTGTTCAAGCAAGAGTGCGGCGCAACGCAGGTTTGTTCGCTCCAGCATGTTGGGCGCCGGGCTGGTTATCGTGCTCGCGGTGCTTGCAGCCGCAGCGTTTCGTTTCTGGCATTTGAAAGGCTTGGCGGCTTATCCGGTGGCGGCTCTGCCCGCATTGCCGATTCTGTGGGTGCTGATTGAAACGGGCCGGTACCTGGCCGACGAAAAGGACGAGTTCCAGCAGAATCTGCTGGTTCAGTGCCTGCTGGGCGGCATTGGCGGCACTCTGGCGGTGACCACGGTGTGGGGCTACATGGAGGATTTTGCGCGCGCGCCGCGGCTGGACCTGATCTGGGTTTACCCGATCTTCTGTCTCTTCGTGGGCATCGCCAAGCTGGTGGTGTATCGGAGGTACCGATGAAGGCCGCAACGATCTCAAATCGGCAATGCAAAATTTTCAGCCGGCAAAGGAATCCATCATGAGTCCACGTGTAGGCAGTCCCGCAATGTATCGGTACGAAGATCGGATGCTCTTTGTCGTTGTGCCGCTGTTCGTTCTTTCCGTGATCATGTACTTCAGTTTGTCCCATTTCCATTTGCACCCGACGCGGATTTGGGCTGTTCTCTTTGCCGCCTTTATGTCGTCGCCGGCTGTTGCCTTGATTTTCAGCATCGGTCGTTACCTTTCCGAAGAGAAAGATGAATTCCAAAGGTCTCTTCTCGTGCAATCGATTCTTTGGGCTCTTGGTGTGACGATATGCGCGGATTTCTTCTGGATGGTTCTTGGGACGTACATGCAGATTCCGCGCATGAAGGATCAGTTTCTGTTCGCCATGGTGTTTATCGTCTCTTTTTGGGTGAACCGCTGGAGGTACAGATGAAGAACCGCCTGAAGGTGCTGCGCGCGGAGCGGGACTGGTCGCAGGCGGACCTGGCGGAACGGCTGGAGGTTTCGCGGCAATCTGTCAACGCGATTGAGACGGGGAAGTTCGATCCCAGTTTGCCGCTGGCGTTTAAGCTGGCGCGGTTGTTTGACATGAGGATTGAGGAGATATTCACAGACGAGGAGCAGCTGGGCTAGCGAGTCAGCGAAAAGCAACCGCAGGTCCTTCGATTAATTTTGGCGCGGAGCTGTCCCCGGTCCTCAAAGGCGAGGGACCGGGGGCACCCTCATCGTGCCGAGGGAAAGGCTCGAAAAGCGAAAGCAAATGCAACCGCAGGTCCTTCGGCTGCGCGGGCCGCGCCTTACAAGCGCGGCCCGTTTCGCTCTCAGGATGACATCCGATTTTTATCGCTCAGGATGACAACTTCATTTTGGTGCGAACTTGTGACCACCTGGGTTGTAATGTTGTGGGCGATTCTTACGCCCCTCTGGGGCTACAAATCCGAACCTCAACTTTTTTACCCCAGGCTTACGCCTGGGGCTACCTTCTGTTGCCCGCTACGCGGGCTTGAGGTGTGGCCCCCAGAGCAAGCTTCGCCGCGACCCGCGATTCTCGGTTCGTTTCCTTACTCCCTCACTCTTTCACGCATACTCACACTCACACAAACTCTCTCTCACTTCCCGGTGTAGATCACATGCCAGATCGACCTTGAGCCGTCGTCGGTGACGAAGAGGGAGCCGTCTGGCGCTACGGCTACGCCTACGGGACGGCCCCAGACATCGCCGTCGCCTGAGCCTACGGTGAAGCCGGTGAGGAAGTCTTCGTATTCGCCGGTGGCATGGCCGTTGTGCATGGGCAGACGGATGACTTCGTAGCCGGTGCGCTGGGCGCGGTTCCATGAGCCGTGCTCGGCGGCGAAGCCGTCGCCTTTGTACTGCGCAGGAAACTGCGAGCCTTCATAGAACGTCATCTCGAGCGAGGCGAAGTGGGGATTGACGAGAATGTCGGGCGTGATGACCTTCGACTTGAGCTCGGGATGCTTGCCCGCGTGGCGCGGGTCCTGATGCTGGCCCATGTACCACCAGGGCCAGCCGTAGAAGCCGCCTTCCTGTACGTGGGTGATGTAGTCAGGCACGAGGTTGTTGCCGAGCGCGTCGCGCTCGTTGGTGGAGCACCACAGCTCGCCGGTGGTGGGATTGATGGCTTCGCCTACACAGTTGCGCAGGCCTGAGGCGTAGACCTCTAGGAATTTGCCCTCGGGCGTGAACTCGAGGACATCGGCGCGGTGAAATTCTTCAGGATGGGTGTCGGCGTCGTCGACATTGGAGTGCGAGCCGACGGAGGCGAGAAGCTTGCTGCCGTCCTGCGTGAAGACGAGGTCTCGCGTCCAGTGGCCTCCGCCGCGCAGACGGCCTCCGCCGGGCAGATCGGCGATGTGCTCCATGGGACCGCTGGCTGTGAGGTCGCCATTCTTGTATGGGAAGCGCACGATGGCGTCGGTGTCGCCGATGTAGACCCATTGCGGATGCGCGCCGTTGGGATAAAAGGCGATGCCGAAGGGTTGGTGCAGGCCCTCGGCGAAGACGGAAACTTGCTTGGGGTTCCCCTTCGGGTCGACGCCGCGGAAGACCTTGATTTTTCCCGATCCGCTTTCTGCGAGAAAGAGGTCGCCGTTCGGAGCGAAGCGAATGAGGCGCGGATTGTCGAGACCCGTGGTGTAGAGCTCTACCTTGAAGCCCCTGGGCGCGATGGGCCAGGCGTTGGCGGGGCGGGGAACGATGTTGGCGCCGTTATCTACGGATTGATCGGGCGCGGGGTCGGGCAGGTCGGCCACGGTGAGATGGCGGCGGATTCCGGGGGCTTCGTGCGCGGCGTCGGTAAACGCGGCCTGGCCGGTGAGAACGGGAGGTTGCGCGATTTGCGCTACCGCGATGGCGCTGAAGGCGAGCAATGCGCCGGCAAAGATGAAAAGGCGATGAATGGCAGGGAATTTTAGAATCTGGTGCAGCATCTTCAAGCAACCTCTCAGGGGATTCATTCAAATACGCGCGCGGGGAACGGAGATGCGCGCCAACATTTCTTTCGATGCACCGGGGACCGGCGGCGCATCAGATTTCACTATAGCCCAGTGGAAATGTTGCCCGGTACCGTGGCAGTGACCACGACGCGCTCGCCGTGCTGCGTGACTTCAGCGGTTTCAAGCAACTGCTTGAGGGTGTTGTTGGCGGGGTTCGAGCCGAGGGCCGGGGTAAAGCCGCGGGCCAGGGTGACGAGCGTGGCCAGATCGGCGGCCTGGCTGGTGGCCGTCGCTTCAGAGGGAGCGATTTCTTCGACGCGCAATCGGATGGAGCCGAGCGCATTGTGAATCGGCAGCGCCGGCGCAAGGCTGGCGATGATAGTCGAGTCGGGCTCGAGAGGCAGGGCCAGGCCGAAGATGTGGATAGCGCCGCTCTCACTGAAGGGGAGGCCGATTTGGCCCACACCCCAGGCGAGCGAAAGCAACGGCACGTCGTGGTAGTGCTGCTGGAGCAATGTGGAGCCGGAGAGCGGCCAGGCGGCGGTGCGATGACGGTCGAGGATGGAGTGGATTTTTTCCGTGGTGGGGAAGTTGGAAGCGGCGATGGTGTCGTAGCCGATTTGCGCGACGCGGACGGTGCGGCCCTCGGAGGGAATGTTGTAGACGGTGTGCCCATCGTAGGATTCGCGCGAAGTGGCATGCGCGTCGAGCCACGCGTTCAAGCGCTGGCCGGTGATTTTGCCGACGAGGACCATGGAATAGGCAACCTGCCCATTTGGTCCGCTGGGGTCGGGCATGCGGTGCAGTGCGATGGCCACCTGGTCGAGGTCGCGCTCGGGGTCGATGCCGATGGCGTCAATGAATTCCTGGTACTCGGCAGAATGCTGGGGCGGCCTCAGCTCTTTGTGGAGGAAGGCGCGGATGGGCCGGAGATCGATGTAGATGATGCCGTCGGATTCGGGCAGCAGGCGCGCGGCCTCGGGCGGAGCTTTGGAGCGCAAAAAGACGGCGAGGGCCACCAAAACCAGGAGGGCGGCAACAATCAAAAGCGTTCTGCGCGTGCGTCGGCTCATGCGTTACGGGCGCCCCAGGCCAGGAATTTCGGGGCGAATCTCGGACATGCATTCAGCATAGCGGACTGGAACCGCTATTTGACGACCGAGAAGGTGTACAACTTGCCGGAACCGGCACTCCCTCTGAGATCGAGCGCGTCATTCGGAGCCAGAAAAGCGTACTCCCCCGCGCCTAATTCGCGGCCAAGGGTGATTTGATAAACATGCGGCGCGAGTTCCGTGCTGGTGAAATCGACGGAGTCTTTGGCCTCACTGCTGGAACGATGAAATTCGCCGCCCGTCTCCAAACGGAATTCCCGCTTTTTTTCATGGGACCGAAATCGCAGCAGGAGATAATCGCCGACAGAACTGCCTTCAGGCGTGTAAAGAATGAAGCTGGCCGGAAGCATGAGCGTGAGCGTGCTCGACGCTCCATCGACGATGGCATTCACGTCGCCCTTGATCTTGCCTTCCGTGGCAACCGACTTGACCACGCCGCCTGCCTTTCTTGTTACCGTCTCCGCCAGCACGATTTTCCAGCTTTCGTCTCTGGCCTGGAAGTAGACGCCGACGCCGTCAACGCCGTGCGGAATCTTCGAGGCAATCTCCGCCGCGCTCGGCACAATGTCGCGCGAGGAGATGGGAGGGGCGGGTGGCGGCGGCGCCCCGGGTGCGGACTTCATGAGCACGGCCGAAATCACTTTACTGTCGGCGCCCGCGTTGCGCAGCGCGTCCAGGCCATCCGCAGAGGTGTCGTACTTGCCGGGAGACGCTTCGATGGTGGTGACGATGAGGTCGTCCGACAGGCCGGCTTTCAGCAGCTTGATGACGGCGGTATTATTCATTTCCTGCTGCGCGAAGAGCAACGAGGAAATTGCCAGCAATGCCAGGGCTGGAAGTCTCTTGCGCATGCAGCTTCTCCTTGCCGTTGGGTTGATGGAGTGCCGGGCCGTAGGCACTCAAATCATCAACCCTAAGGCTTGCTGCGGCAAGAGCGATTTTGTTGGGATGGCGAGCGTGGGCCGGACGATAGACGCCTCCACCAGGCGAGTCCGCAGCCGCGATGGCATCTGCCCAAGGATTACTGCGGCGGCGCGGCAGGCGCGGACGGGGCCGTTGCCTCCAGCTCAGCGTTCAGATGCACGTTGCCGCCGGTCACGTTTAGGGTTTTGGTCCAATCGGCAAAGCCCTTTTTCTTGACTGCGATCTGATGGTTGCCGGGAGCGACGGAAACGGTAGAGGGTGTGTTGCCGACGAATGCGCCGTCGACTTCAATATCGGCGCCGGGCGGGGTGGATTCGACGATGACGCTTGCCTGAGCTGCAGCGGCAGCGCTCGGGGACGCAGGCGGAGCTGCGGCGAATCTCGCCATGTCGAGATGCATATCGCCTTCAACAAATGCCGTGACCTCGGTGCCCTGCGGAAGAGTGATGTCTTTTCCGTGAATGAAAAGGAAGAGCGGAGCTGCGGGGAAGAAAACGATTGAAGTAGCCACGATGGCGCCGGTCATGGCGCCTACATGGCCGCCGCCTTTGTTGTCCTGGATGGCCCGCAGCGCGGCTTTTTCCTGGTCGGCAAGGCGCGCGTAGGTGATGCTGATATCCAGTTTCCCGGCCCTGCCCATGCTTTTCCTTGGATTGCAGTCGGTGACGGTTCCTATGGCCGTTGCTCCTTTGGGGAGTACAACCGTGCCATCGACTGTTACGTCATCAACGACCTCAAACGGAACCTCCTGGCCTGTTTTGGCGTTGGCTGAGGACATGGTTTCGCTGAGGCGGAGCTTCACGGGCGTTCCGTCCATGAGCGTGTGCGGCTGCGGCGGACGCGCGGGCTGCGGAGGGGCCGCGGTGACAGGACCGGAGTCCGGATTGGCGCTTGCAGGAGTGGGTGTGGACGCTTGCTGCGCCACGAGCAGCGGGCAGCATACCAGACAGAAGATTGCGGCAAAATTTTTGTGCACGGAGCTTCTCCTTCGCGTTTCGGATACAACAAAAACACTCAAAGGGAAGCATCTGCATCATCTACCCTTGCGGGAGATTGCGCAAGGGGCGGGGTATTGTGCGCGGTGCCCTGATGCGGCGAAAGGTCCATCCGCGGTGCGAATGGACCTTTCGTCGTCAAACGGTGAGGGCTGAAAATGGCGCGGCGCCATTAGAGGATGAGGCTACTCCGGGACGCTGATGGAGTAGACTTTGCCTCCGCTGGCCATGTTGGAACTGGTGTAGGAGCCGGGCGGGAGCAGTCCGTACTCGCCCTTGCCGAGCGACTGCTCCAGCACGATCTCATAGACGCGAGGAGCGATTTTCTTGGATTGAAATTGCAGATCGTCGCGGGTTGCGCCGCCCGACTGGTGAAAGACGCCGCCGGTGACAGAACGGAACTCGCGGTTGTTGCTGTTGACGCGAAAGCGAAGCAACTGGTACTCGGCGATGTCGACGCCCTCGGGGACGTAGACCGCGAGAGTGACAGGGAAGGTGAGGAGGTTCTTGGCGCGCTTGCCCGGAATGTGGCCGTTCACGTCGCCCTTGACGATGCCTTCAGTGGCGATGCTTTTGAGGACGCCGCCGGTTTTGAAATTCACGATTTCTGGTTCGAGGTTTTGCCACGCGCCGCTCCTGTCCTGGAAGTAAACTCCGACGTCATCGATGCCCGCGGGGCGAGGGGAGGCGGCGGGAGCGGGCGGCGGAGGTGGTGGCTGTGGAGCGACGGGTGGAGCAGCGGGAGCTGTGGCCTTGGCAATGATGGCGGCGACGATCTTGTCGCTGACGCCAGCGGCCTTGAGGGTGATGATGCCATCGGCGGAGGTGTCATAGGTTCCTGGCGATGCGTTGATGGTAGTGACGATCAGGTCGTCGGAGAGTCCCGCCTTAACCATCTTGATGATCGAGTCGTTGTTCATTGCCTGCTGCGCGGCGACTGCAAGGCAACACACGAGAATAAGAACTGCAAACAACCATTTGCGCATGGAACTTCTCCTGATTGTTTTTTGGACGCAAAAAACCGTCCAACAGGAATCAACTGCATGATCCACCCTGACGGGCGAATTCGCAAGAGGCGTTTTGGTGGCCCTGGCGCCGTACGTTCCGTACGCGATCGGCATCTGGCTGTTTTTTATGATTACGGCATTCCATGCGGCGCTGTTGCGCTCGCTGGAGGAGCTGCGTATTTCTGTGGTGGAGGCGTAGTTGCGGCAAGTCCAGCGCAAGAAAACGCCCGCCGGGCACAGGGGCCGCGGCGGGCGTTTTCTGGTTTGCGAACTCGCGCTACTGCGGGGTACGCACGTGGTCGCCTTCCTGGAATCCGGTGCCTGAGACGGGAACGCAGACCGAGGACTTGGCGTCGACATCGGTGGCCTTGACGAAGCCGATGGTGGTGGTGAGGCGGCGGATGACTTCGCCTGTGGACGGGTCCTTGATCTCCTTGGTCACGCGGATGATCTCAAATTGATCGCCGATCTTGACGCCGGCGTCGGAGCCCAGATTGAGGATGATCTGGCCGCCATCGACAGCGGCGACAACGCCATCGATCTTTACGGCCGTAACGGTCAACTTGGGCGCGTCGGCCACGATGTTGCCGGAGAGCTGGTCAACGGCGGCTTTGGTGGCTTCGCCGATGATGGTTTGCTGAAAGTTGCTGGAGCCGAAGTCGACGTTGCCGCCTCCGGAGCCGCGCCAGTCGCCGCCGCCACCGAGGAGCGAGGTAGAGGAGCGAGAGGACACGCCGCTGCCGTCGGCCACGGCCACGATTTCGCCGGTATTGACATTGACGATGCGGGCGCTGATGCCAACTTCGGCCTTGGTGTTCGAATGGCCGAAGCCGCCCACGCCATAGCCGTGCCAGTTGCCGCCGTTTCCGCCTATACCCTCTTTCTTGGTCTCGTTGCCA
>Ga0187851_10004126_pt1 | contig 11960 bp, 10 predicted proteins | sample June2016WEW_6_10_FD_132997 | JGI IMG/M metagenome (GOLD analysis project Ga0187851, IMG submission 132997) | Peatland microbial communities from SPRUCE experiment site at the Marcell Experimental Forest, Minnesota, USA - June2016WEW_6_10 | ecosystem: Environmental > Terrestrial > Soil >... | reverse complement strand
GCTCATTTGGGTTGAGCCAAACTACAAAGCGACATGGGCCCAAGGGTCGGAACTGTCCTGTTGAAGGAAAGTATGATGACGCAGCCTAACGCAGGGTTGTTCATCTCTAATGGGCGCAACCCCTAATTTGGACGTAATCAATCAATCCGCCACGTCGGGTTCTTTCTTGTTCTTGTTGCCCTTGCCCACGATCTTCTTGCCCAACTTCCCTATTCCTTTTGCGCTCCCTTTACCGATCTTGGCCGCGCCCTTTCCCGTGCCGACTCCGACATGCTTGGCCGTACCACCGGCGCCTTTGCCCAGATCAGCGGCGGCGTTGCCCGGGTGCAAGGTAGCGAGATTGCCAGCGGCTTTTGCAGTGCCTTTACCTATAGCATCCAAGACGATAGAGCTCCAGGCAAGTGCTGTGCGCACACAGTCGCGCACACGAGGCAACGAGGCATGTTCGGGGCCAATGAAGATAAGCCTATTCCCACGGTAACGAGGTTTTGGACCGTGGTTACGCAAAAATTCCATGACCTCGTCGGAGGCGACGCGCGTCTCTTGCTTGGTGTAAAAGTTGTCTGGCGGCAATACCACGAGGCGCAATGCGCCGTCATCAGGGACATCCGCGTGAGGCGTGAAGATGTGACTCCCTTCGAAGAACGACCCTCCGGGCATGAGCTTTCGCAGTACGTCGGCCAGCTTGTCACGCACGTCGTTCTGGTCGTCAAACCCGCTTTCGCCACTTTTCGATTCAACGGAATCAATGACTTCCGATAGGGTTTCCGGACGGTCAGACCGATCAAACTCCTCCGGAAACTCGCCTCTCCCTGAAGTTCTTCACTCTAAATTTAGAGTGGACGTCAAATGCGGATGGCCAGATGTCTCAACCGGGATCGTGCTCGCGCTTCGGACATGGATTGGTTCGTGTGCTCTCGGCAAGGCTGCGTAGTAGCGGTTGGGGGCGGCGTGGTTCAGAAACAGTAGACGGGTCGGCCTCCCAGAGCATGGCCAATCAACCGCACGATGACATCCGCCCGGCGGGTGCGACGGCTGCGAACCTCAGCGATGCCAGGCAGGGTGCCCGCGAAAAAAAGGACCCCGCACTCAAGATTCCGGCGTCGGAAACGGCTGACACGGACCTTCAGCGACAAGGGGACGCCCAACGCCGGCAAGTCCTTCAGCGTTCGCAGGTAGCGGCTGTGGCGAATTCGAGATCTGTTTGCACCCAGGGCACTTTCCTCGATCCGGCGCACTCGCCCGAAACGTCCAGCCACAGTCTCCTCGCTCCAGATCGGTCACAGGGAGCAACCCCGAGGGCGGCAACAACTCATTACCAAACACCGACTTCGCCATGTCCTCCAAATCTTATGCAATTCCTCCCTGGAACGGGAGTGAGGGAGAACCCCAAACTTGAGGAAGAACCGAATTACGGAGAAACGACACTGGGAGTCGCGGTGTCGGGCGAGAATCAAAACCTCCGCCTTGTCGCCGCAAAAAGCGCAGCGACAAGGACGGGGCAACCCTGGGTTAGTTGCACTTGCTGACGCCAGCGATTTTAGTCACCGGTGCCCGTCAGGTTAGAGGTTTGGGGGCTATTGTTGGCGCTGTCGCTTACTGACAGTGACCCCGTTGTGGTACCGGTTGCCGTTGGCTTGAACACCACGCTGATGGCGCACTTTGTTTTCTTTGCCAGACTGCTACCGCAGGTTGTAGATGAAACATGAAAGGCACCGCTGGTGCCGATGCTGATGCTGGTCAAGCTTACGCTCTGTTCGTTCGTCAAAGTGAACGTTTTGGCGGCACTGGTGCTGCCCACTTTCGTCTTGGCGAACGTCGCGCTGGCGGGAGTCAGCTCCGCTTGCACGATGCCGGTGCCGGAGAGCGAGACAGTTTGCGGGCTGCCGGTGGCGTTGTCCGTGAATGAGAGAGTTCCAGTCTGCGCGCCCAGTCCCGTGGGCGTGAAGGTGACACTCACTTTGCACGTCTTGCCAACTGCCAGCGTAGATCCGCAGGTTGTGGAGGAAACCGCGAACTCCGCGCTGGGGACAATGCTGGTGATATCCAGAGTGGCCGAGCCGGTATTCTTCAGACTCACCGACTTGGCGGTGCTGGTGTTACCTTCCGCCTCTTTGCCGAAGGCTAGTGATGTAGGTGTGAGAGTAACGGTAGTGCCGCTCGAGCTGCCTACAGTCACACTCACTGCTGTCGAGGCGATGCCATTCGCGACAACTACCAGACTGCTGGCGCCCGTCTCTATAGTCTCAGGAACCGTAAAGTTCACGGACACCGAGGTGCCGGGAGCGACAGAGCTGTTGCTGGGATTTGTGTTTCTCGCATAGAAGACGTGATTGGTGGAATTGTTTGTGATGCGGACCAGCGGATAGTTGGTCGCGCCCTGAACGTCGTCTCCATAGTAGGCGCCCTGGGACAAGCCGTTGAACTGAGTGCCGGAGATGGAATACGTGGAACCGGGGGTCACCGAGGACGGAGCAGAGGAGATCACCGGAGCCCAGCTGGCGTTCGGCGAACCAACAGGCGTATAGAACTCCGGCAGGGAGCTGAAATCCGTGGACATAATCTGGCCGTTCGGCAGCACCAGAAAGTTGTAATAGTACGCACCCGAACTGCCAGCGTAGTCGACTGTGTCGGCCACCTGAGCGATGGTATTGGTGGTAGAAAACTCGAAGAAGTGAGTTGGGGGTTTGCCGTATCCCGGGCTGGCCGCGAACAGGATGTTGCCATCAGGCAGCAAGGCCGCGGGCGCATCGGCCAGGTCAAAATATTTGCCGGAAATCTCCGGAACGTTAGGGCCAGAACTCCAGGTGTTCGCCGAGGAATCGTAGATCGCCGTGGGGTTCGCAGCAGGAGTAGTGCAACCTGTATTTCCTCCGAATGCGACCACCGTCCCGTCGGGGCGAAGCACCGCTGGTCCAATTTCCCAATTACCGCAGGCCGATGGGTCAACCAGCGAAACTGGGGTGTTGCCGGCGCTGCTCCACGTGCCGGCCGAGGCACTGTAGCGCTCGGCATTGGTCGCGCCCCCATTGGGATAGTTGGTCCAGATATCGATGGTCAGGACATCTCCGTTGGGCAGCAACTCGTAGCCTTGCTCGTCCTGGTAGTCTTGCCCTGCGTTAGGAGCTCCCGTGCTGGTCCAGGTCAAGTTCGTGGCGTCAAACAGGGCATCGGCAGCGGGATTGTTACAGCATGCCGCCAGCATGTAAGTACCGTCCGCCAGGATGGTGCTTTCGGCATCTCCGATCTGACTCCACCCCGAGGGCGCAGAAACCGCCGTCCAGGTGTTGGCGACGGGATCGTAGATGGCGCCCAGATTGGTCCACACCTCAGTGTTACTGCCGTTGTATTCGCCGCCCATAATGATGACGCGGCCATCCGGCAGCACGGCGGAGGCGTGATAGAGCGGTGCATACTGCTTGCCGCCGATCACCGGCAGCGCAGCGATCTCAGTCCAGGTGCCGTTGACATAGCTGCCATTGATGTCAGGCGTCAGCTTGTACCAGGTGGGAGTGTCACCATTGGCGACGATAACTGTCCCATCGGTCAGCAATAGTGGGTTGGCAGAGCCTCCCGGAGGAAAAAGATTGGCTGCGACTTGCCAGGTGCCCGATTGGGGAGGCACGGTGCGATGCTTGGTGGCTTGGGGCGCACCGGCTAGATGACGCGGCAGCTTCGCCAGAAAGTCGGCATATGCGGCAGGATTGTTCTGGAAAAATTCTGCTTTCTTGACGGAGAGCGGTGGCGGAACGGGCTGCGTAGTTTGGGCACTGGTCGAACTTGTCAAGGAATCCTGGCTGGCTGCGTTTTGATTTTGGACGGTCACTGCTGCGAGAAGGACAAGCACATAGAGTGGAGCGGAACTGAAGTAACCGGAACTACGCATAGAATTCTCCTCGCGAATTACCTACTGAATTTTGCTGCGTGTGTCGAACTAGGGACTACAGCTCGGTTGTGACTGTTTTTAATGTTGGCTGCGGATTGGTCCAGAGACCCAGTCCAAGCTGGTTATTGATACGAGCCCAGAAATCGTAATTCTTGCTGGTCTGCTTCGGCGACCGAAGTACTATACACCGACTTTCTACAAACAGAAAGTCAAAGCTGTAATTTCTGTAGTTTCCATCTCGACGTCCGCGCCTGGCAAATGTTACGGGTGGATCACGCTAGAACAATCAAGCTGGAATTTGAGGCTGATCAGGAGGAAAAGCGGCGGATGATCATCAATAAGTACGCGACAATAGACAGATAGCCCACAACCACACCCAGACGGCTCCGATCACGAGCCATCGTCGCCTGATCTGTTGATCCGTAGGCAAATGGCGCTGCAAGTACCGGACCGTTACATAGAACACGACTGCACAGAGGGAAAAGCTCGGCAGCAAGGCGCGGTCGTCAGCCCAGAGGGTCATCTTCATCTTACGGCCCTCGTGCTGCCATTCCCAATAGGCGATCAATGCCCAATCGAACACCTCAAAGGACGACACGAACGCCGCTAACGCGGCCACGATACCGGCGCAAACCATTTTGACTCGCGGTCCCATAGCTCAGGCATCGACCGACGAGCGGCTGCCAATTGGTTAGGGTACTATTCGGTGGCTCGCGCTTGCAGTTCTGAGGCAGGAGTACCTTGTATGGCGGCGTCCATCAACTCGATCATGTGTAGCACCGGTACCCGCTTGCCCGCGCGTTTCAGGCCAGATGAGATTTGTACGAGGCAGCCCGGATTGGCCGAGACCACGATGTCGGGCGTGGTCGAGAGGCAGTTCGTCACCTTCATGTCCCCGAGCTGGGCCGCCGTGTCGGGCTCAACCAGGTTGTAGATTCCACCCGAGCCGCAGCAGATGGCGGAGTCGGGAATCTCCACGATCTCCAGCTGGGGAATCGTGTGGAGCACCTGTCGAGGCTGGCTGCGGATGCGTTGCGCGTGCTGGAGATGGCAGGAATCGTGGTAAGCGATACGCAACGGCAGCGGGTGCCGCACCGCGCGCGGCTCCAGCTCCGCCAGCACTTCGGAGACGTCCCGGCACTTGGCCGCGAACGCTTTGGCACGTTCGGCGTACTGCGGGTCGTTGCGCAGGAGGTAGCCGTACTCCTTCATCGTGGAGCCGCAACCAGCCGAGTTGATAACAATGGTGTCCACTTCGGCGCGTTCGAAACCTGCAATGAGCTTGCGCGCGAAATCGAGCGCCTGCTTCTCCTGTCCGGCGTGGACCGCAAGCGCGCCGCAGCAACCCTGTTCGCCCGGGATGATGACCTCGCATCCCTCGGCGGCCAGCACCCGCGCCGTGGCTGCGTTCACGCCGGAAAATAGCACGCTCTGCACGCATCCGGTCAGCATGCCCACGCGCCTGCGCACCGGGCCTTGCGCCGCAATACGCTCCGGCATCCGGGCGCGCAGCAGCTCACGCAGCGTGATCGCGGGCAGCAACGCTTCCACCGACCGCAGCTTGCGCGGAAGCAGTTTGAGGAGACCAGTGCTCCGCACCAATGTGCGCAGTCCGGATGCCTGGTACGCCCAAGCCGGCCACAGAACTGCACGGAGGCGTTCGGGATACGGGAACAGTTTGAAGATTAGTTGCCGATGGATAGTGTCGCGGGGCGAGCGTCGGTGGTGGCGCTCGATTTGGGATCGGGTGGCTTCGATCAGCTTGCCGTACTGGACGCCGGAGGGGCAGGCGGTCATGCAGGCCATACAGCCCAGGCACTGGTCAAAATGGCGGACGTAGCTGTCGGTGAGCTGGGCTTTGCCTTCGCTGCCCAGCTTTATCAGGTAAATGCGGCCGCGCGGGGAGTCCATCTCTTCACCCCAAAGCGCATAGGTGGGACAGGTGGGCAGGCAGAAGCCGCAGTGAACACACTTGTTGTACAGTTCCGCTGCCGGGGGATTGTGAACGTCGAAAATAGTAGCGGGGTTGGTCGGTTCACGTTGGGCCATCAGATTCCCCCTACGAAGCGTCCTGGGTTCAGAGTCCCGTCAGGATCGAAGCGCTGCTTGACGCGCACCATCAGCGGCTGCGCGTCGGAAGGCGCCCCCCAGACGTCGAGCCCACGCTTAACCGCTACTGGGCAGTCGAGTGCGACGAGCGTACCGCCCAACTTTGCGATCTCTTCGCGCAAAGTGAGCAGCGCGGTGCGCAGGCCTTGCTCGTTGCCTTCGAAACGAGCATAGCCGGCGCCCACATTCTGTACGACGATCTTCCACGCCAACGATTGCGCTCGGGCTGCGCTCTCGGCCCGCGCACACACCGCCGCGAACTGTGTCGGCAGCACGCTGAATTTCGTGAGCAGCGCCGGAGTGGCGCCGTCCCATATGGCTTGATGCGACGTCCAGACGTTTGCGGGAGTCTCCGAAACAGCCTCGGATCCCGCGATCTGCTGGACCTGCTTGACCTGGGCCTCGACGCCGGGGGCCGTGCCGTCGAAGCGGGCGTCCAGATGCGTGTTTCCCTGAGCCGCCCGCAGTTGGAGGCCGGTGAAGGTCAGTTTCGAGGCCTGAATGGCGAGTAGCAGTTGGTTCAGCGATTCGGGCTTGCCGCTGAAGCTCAGGCTGCGCGATTGCCTTGGCAAGGGATGGAGACGAAAGATCGCCTGCACGATCACGCCTAGCGTCCCCAGAGCGCCAGTGAAGAGTTTTGACAGATCGTAGCCGGCAACGTTTTTAACCACTTTGCCGCCACTTTTAGCGAGCGTTCCGTCAGGCAGGGCCACCGTGATGCCAATAACGAGGTCGCGGAGCGAGCCATAGCGGGCGCGCAGTGAGCCGCTGTCGTTGGTGGAAAGAATGCCGCCGATGGTGGCCTGCTCGGGCCACAGCGGGTCGAGGGCGAGCTGCTGTCCATGCTCGGCGAGCATTTTCTGCAAGTCGGAGACGCGGCATCCCGCTTCGACGATGACCGTCATGTCTGCCCACGCGTATTCGAGGACGCGGTTCAGGCGCGCAGTCGAGAGCACCAGATCGCAGGCGGCAGGCGGATTCCCCCAGCCCAGCTTGGTGCCTCCGCCCCGCGGCGCCGCCTTTAAGCCAGCGGCTTGGGTCCAGCGTAAAGCGCGCGCCAGCTCTTCTGGAGTGCCTGGTTCGGCGACCCTTTGCACCTGGACGCCATCGATGGCATCGGCCGCAGTGGCAACGCGGAGATATTCCTTCCCAACAATTTGGGCCAGTTCCGGCCACGAGACTTCGGTCATCGGACCGCTTGCGGTTGGCACAAGCTTTTCTCCTGCTCGGCGTTATCTCATGTCCTTAAAAGCGTTGCGCCAGGCCCGCAATTTCCAGCGGGTGCGGTTCATAGACCCCGGGTTTTTCTCCGCACAACCGGGGCCGGGGAAATATCTTATCGGGGTTAGAGAGGTTCTCGGGATCGAAGGCGCAACGCACAAGCTGCATGGTGTCCAGATCGGGCTCGGCATACATCTCGGACATGAACATCTTTTTTTCTTCCCCCACCCCGTGTTCCCCGGTGATGGAGCCTCCGGCCTTGATGCACAGCCGCAGGATGTCCCCAGCCAACTTCTCAGCTAGCTTGTCCTGCCCGGGAACGCTATTGTCATAGAGCACCAGCGGGTGGAGGTTGCCGTCGCCAGCATGGAAGACGTTGGCCACGCGCAAGCCGACCTCGGAGCTGAGCCGTACAATCTCGCTCATTACTTGCGGCAACGCCGTGCGCGGGATGACGCCGTCCTGCACAATGTAAGCCGGCGCGAGGCGGCCGACGGCAGCGAAGGCGGCCTTGCGCCCCGTCCAAACACGAGCGCGCTCGGCGTCGGACTGCGCGACGTGGATTTCCCAGGCGCCACATTTGGTGCAGACGTCGTCCACCTCTTCCATCAGGGTCTCGACCTCGGGGGCCGGGCCGTCCAACTCAACCAGCAGGAGCCCGCCGCAATTGGGATAGTTGGCTTGCACCGCGGCTTCCGCGGCCTGGATGGCGAGATTATCCATCATCTCGATGGCTGCTGGCAGCATGCCGGCTGCGATGATACCGCTCACCGCCGCGCCCGCCTCGTTAGTGGAGTTGAAGGCTGCCAGCAGAACCTTGATGACTTCCGGCTTTTTCACAATGCGCAGGATGACTTTCGTGGTGATGCCGAGCGTGCCTTCCGACCCCACAAAGACGCCGGACAGGTCATAACCTGGACGATCGACGGTCAGCCCGCCAAGATGGACGAGCGAGCCGTCGGGCAGCACCACTTCCATACCGAGGACGTGGGTGGTGGTAAAGCCGTACTTCAGGCAGTGAGCGCCGCCGGAGTTCTCCGCGACGTTGCCGCCGATGGAGCAGACCAACTGCGAAGAAGGATCGGGAGCGTAGAAATAGCCGTCGGGCGCTACTCGAGCGGTCACATTTAAGTTGATTACGCCGGGTTCAACAACGACCCTCTGATTGGGCAGATCTACTTCCAATATGCGGTTCATGCGTGTCAGGCTGATGACGATGCCATGGGCTACTGGCAGTGCTCCGCCGCTCAGTCCCGTACCCGAACCGCGCGCGACAAAGGGGATCTTTTCGCGATGGCACACGCGCACAATGGCTTGCACTTGCGCGGTGGAGCTGGGCAGGAGCACGGCCAACGGCAGCACCCGGAACATTGTGAGACCGTCGCAGTCGTAGGTGCTGAGCTGCTCCGCCTCGGTGATCAGCCCCGACTCCCCAACGATGTCGCGAAATTCATTGAGGATGCGAGCTTCCATGTGCTGCCGCTCTCCTCTCACAGCCAGCCGTCATACCATGAATTTCTCTGGCCTTGAGAACGCGCCATTCTACACCCCTTTCGCCTTCCTCGGCGTCACTTGAAGCGGGTTCGTTTGCGAATGGACGGGTCAACACTCGATTGATTTTGGATGTATTGTCGGTTGACCCAGAACTTATCTAGAAACGCTAGCGCTGTCTGGGAAGCCGGCTGCAGTACAGAACAACACCAACGGCACGCAAAAAGCTTGGAGTCGCGGAATAAGGTTAGGCCCCGCCGAGGTGTCGTCGCGGTGCACTCTTGCTGGCATAGTTGTGCCCGAACAAGCGCGTGACTGCCCGAAAAGGCCGCCCCACTCCGACGTAGACTATTAGCTAAACTAGCTAGACTAGAGCTGCCCGATATAAGGCGACGAGTTTCCCCCAGGCACGATCGGCTTGGACCTTATCATAGATCGGCGCGCCATCGCGCATGGGCATATCGGGTATGCACCATCCGTGCTGGGCTGGATAGACCTCGATTTCTGCTTGCACCCTAGCGGTGGCAAAAGCGTCCCTCAGCTTGTCTTTGGCGTCGGGCTGTTTAGCGTCGTCGTTTGCCGCGATCCCAAAATACATACGCGCTTTAATCTTCGGCGCGAGCAGATGCGGGCTATCCTGTTTGTCAGTCACCAAGCCTCCGCCGTGGAACGACGCGCCCGCGCCAATGCGGTCGGGCACGGTCGCGGCGGTCCTCATCACGAGCGCGCCGCCCATGCAGTAGCCTTGGGTACCAATTTTTTTCGCCTTATTCACCTCTTTTTGCGCGTCGAGGAAGGCAACGTAGGCGGCCGCATCATTTTCGGCCTTGCCGGGCGCGTTTACCGAGGCCATCAGCGGCCTTAGTTTCGCCATCTCGTCCGGATTCTGGAAGTTGAATTTGGAGGCATCTGTGAAAGGCGCTTTGGACACTCGATAAAAGGGATTGGGCACCAGGACGGAATATCCCTCAGAGGCTATATTTCTGCCGATGGTCCGCAGCGATGGCCGTAAGCCGAATGCGTCGGGCCAGATCAGGACCCCGGGATAGGATTCAGTTTTCGACAGTGACTTGGGATGAAAGAACGCGGCGTCACAGGTTCCATCCAGAGTCTTGATCTCGACGTCGGTTTCGACTATTTCGATGCCAATATCGGTGGCTGCGGTCGAGGATGATGACACGGAGGCCGCAATCCCCGCACCCACCACAAGGGCGGCAAAGTCGCGGCGCGTGATCTCTCCGGGATGCGGGTCGTTCATCGTAGGCTGATTTTTCTCGTCGTGTGTCATGGAGTTTGTGCAGAAAGTTTAGCGCATTTGGCCATCAGACTGCATCTGCAGATCGTGACGCCTGGCGTCAAGCGGCGAGACTCCAGAGACCGCATCTCGATTAGCGTCGATGATTGCGCTTCTTTAAGCCAAGCGCACTTCCATAGAAGCGCGCCGGGTTCCATCGATTTGTTACTTGGTTGGAGACACAGTCCGCTCGAAGCGTTGCCGATTGGCGGGGTCGGACACGGCACACGCTGTGCCGGGAAAGCGACTGGGGATACTACTGATAGCACGACCGCGGTTAGGGGTGCGACGACGTAGATCGCTCGTTGCATAGCCGATCTCTTGTAAAAGAGACCTCGTAGGAAACGCGCCGGAGCTAGGAATGATAGCACAATAGAATGGCTGGGTAGTGTTGGGTGCACGAGCCGTTACTCTGCGGCAACCCGAAAACGACAACATAAAAACGAAACTCCGGACGCGGTCCAAACCACAGGAGATACCCCTTGTGCCCAGCCGACCAGGCGCCTGGAAAGCCATGGCGACCACCGCCAGTGGCATCATGGCTTGGGACTATCTCGTTGATTTTGCAAACTCCCTTCATTCTGATTCTTATTCTTAAGGTTCTTGGTTGAGGATGTTCCTTACTCCCGGCCCCCAGACGCCACAACCGGTCGCCGTTTTTTTGGGGAGTAGTGGCTTGCGCGATCCCGTGAGTGGAGCACCGGGTTCTGGGATTCGCATCCTCGCATCCTTTATGGGCGGACGAATGTGAAGACCCTTTACCTGGAATCTCCTCCTAACGTCGAAGGGCACGACGTTAGGAGGCGCACACGGTTTTTACGCCCACTGCTAGAACTGGCCGGGAAGGCTCCAGATCGTCCCACTCTGCGCACTGCCTTCATGGATTTCCGAGACGCTGGGCCCGGCGATGGCGATCGAGGGAAGAGCACCCGCTTGGTACTCAGAAGACGTTCCCCACGCAACCGTGCCATTACCCTGCAACAGGCCGGTGCTGTACCACTCCCCTCCCCCGCCGTCTTCGTGGGCTTCCATGATCGTCGGTCCCGCGATGGCGACCGTGGGCGCGTAGCCGTTGTCGAACTGAAATCCCAATCCAAATTCCAACGAGTTGCCAGCCTGAATGGTGCCGAGCAGGTACCACAGAGCCGGACTGGTGCCTTGATGTACCTCCACAACCGTTGCCCCAGCCAACGCAACCGATGGCGCAAAACCTAGGGTGTAGTTGGCACCGCCTTGAAACGTTACTGTGCCAGTCGTGTTAAACTGACCAGCTTCATACCACAGTTCGCTGGGATTCGACTGACTCGCCTGATGCACTTCGATAATCTGGGTTCCGGACGCCGCCACGGAAGGCGCATATCCGTTGGTGTATTCGATCGCATCTTCCGCCCAGCTGATAGTTCCAGTTGGCGCGACTTTCCCTGTGAGATACCAGAGTCCACCGCTGCCATCTTCGTGGACCTCGACGACATAGCTGCCCGAGATTGCGACCGATGGCGCAAGGCCCGTCTGGTATTTCTTTGCTGCCGTCCACGCTATCACTCCGCCGGTGATACCCACTTTGCCGGTGCGATATTCCAGCGCACCGGCTCCGCTTTCCGACTGGAAGACCTCGACGGCGTTGTCGCCATCGACGGCAATGCGCGGAGCGTAACCAGCTCCCTTGAGTTCGGTGGCGTCGCCAAAGGAGATTTGGGCCGAGGCGGAAACCGGTAGGAGCGCCAAAACCAGACCAGCGATCAAGCTGAGGACTTTGAAGTTCTGCGGTTTTGCCTGGGTGGTGGGTTGGCTTTTGTTGCCGGCTGCAAAGTTGCTTTTCGTCGTTTTCATTTTTTCTTCTCCTGTGCGCCGGTTAAACCGGCGAGGTGTAGTGAATGAAAGAGTCATACGAATGTGAACTAGCGACCCACATCGGCCCTGAGTCATGCGGAGCCGCCCGCGAGGGCGGCGTCGAAGCGT
>Ga0187851_10004125_pt1 | contig 11964 bp, 9 predicted proteins | sample June2016WEW_6_10_FD_132997 | JGI IMG/M metagenome (GOLD analysis project Ga0187851, IMG submission 132997) | Peatland microbial communities from SPRUCE experiment site at the Marcell Experimental Forest, Minnesota, USA - June2016WEW_6_10 | ecosystem: Environmental > Terrestrial > Soil > Wetlands... | reverse complement strand
GCCGGGATTGCGCAGACGCCGGTCATAGCGATCGCTCCGCTCGATTGGCAAGCGAAGCTGCATTATCATGCCGAGGCCAGCTACGGGCCGTGGGCCGTCGCGAGCTTCGCGGCCTACGCCGGATTCCTCCAGGAGATTAACTCACCGAAAGAGTGGGGACAGGGCGGCGGCGCCTATGGCAAGCGTTTCGCCTCGACGCTCGCCTGGTCGGGAGTACACGGCACGCTGGCTTTCGCTCTGGATTCCACACTGCACGAGGACCCGCGTTACTATCGATCGCTCAGCACGGGTTTCTGGCGCCGTTCGGCACACGCGTTCCGGGGAACCGTCCTCACGCGGACCGACGCCGGCGGCGAGACACTATCCATCTGGCGTTTCGGCAGTTCCTACGGCGCGGCCTTTCTTGAGGACTTGTGGTATCCGGCCCGCCTCGATACCCTCCACGAGGGAGTCGTGGTTGGCTCCATCGGGCTCGGGTTCGGTGTGCTCAGCAATCTGGGAGCTGAGTTCTGGCCGGATATCAAGGGCAAACTGTTCCACCGGAAGTGAGATGAGGCCATGCTTGGACATAACGATTCGCGCCGCTTTTGGAAACTCCCAACCTCGGCCGCGCTCGGGTTGTTGATTCTATTCTCAGGTCAAACCGCCCCCTCGTATTCCATTCTCACCCACGAAGCCATCATCGATTCCACTTGGGATAGTGCGATCAAGCCCTTGCTCCTGAAACGATTTCCCGCCTCCACAAAGGACGAGTTGATCCAGGCGCACGCATACGCCTACGGCGGAAGCATCATTCAGGATTTGGGCTATTATCCGTTCGGCAGCAAGTTTTACAGCGATTTGACGCACTACGTCCGGAGCGGCGACTTCATTCTGAACCTGATTCGAGATTCTCAAGACCTCGACGAGTATGCGTTCGCGCTGGGGGCGCTGGCGCATCACGCGGGAGACAGCAATGGCCATCGGATGGCCGTGAACGTCTCGGTGCCGATGCTGTACCCGCGGCTTCGAATCAAATTCGGAAAGTGGATTACCTATGCGGACGATCCTTTCTCGCACACCAAGACAGAGTTCGGATTCGACGTATTTCAGGCAGCCAAGGGCCGCTACGCCTCGGATGCGTATAAAGGCTTTATAGGCTTTCAAGTCGCAAAGCCCGTACTCCAGCGGGCGTTTCAGGATACCTATGGAATCAGAATCGAACAGGTGTTTTTCGACGTCGATCTCGCCATCGGATCGTACCGGCGTGCGGTAGGGACGGTGCTACCAGCCCTGACCAAAGTCGCGTGGCAAATCAAGGGCTCGGAGATTCAGAAGGAAACTCCCGGCACCACCCGCCAGAAATTCCTCTACAACTTGTCTCGCTCCAGCTACGAAAAGAACTGGGGAGCCACCTATCGACGGCCGGGTGTCCGGTCGAAAATGCTGGCGGGCCTTTTTCGCATCGTGCCCAAATCGGGCCCATTTAAGGCGCTGGCGTTTAAGAAGCTGACGCCGGAGATCGAGAAGCTGTACATGGCCAGTTTCAACGCGTCGATCGACGCCTATCGCCAGTTGCTTGCCGGCGTAGGCAGCGGCCAGCTCAACCTGGCGAACGACAATCTCGACATGGGAGCAGCTAACAAGGCGGGCCAATACAAACTGGCTGACACCGCGTATGCCAAGTTGCTGCACAAGTTGGAAGGCCACTACGCAGATATGCCGCAAGACCTGCGTAGCGATATTCTCGCCTACTACCAGGATCTCAGCCTGCCTATCGCGACCAAGACCAACGCCGGCGACTGGGCACGCCTGCAGGAGGAACTCAATAACCTGGAAGCGGTGAACCACGACCTTGCGGCGCCGGGTTCCAAAGTGACTACCGCGGCGAGCCCACAGATTTCCAAATGACCGATCCATCGAGCCTCGCCTCGGAAGTCCGCTGTTGGGCGCTGGCGTGCCTGCTCGCGGCTGTCCCGGCGGCGCACGGTCAGGGCGGCAAGCAAATCGCCGGGTTGATTCCGGCGCTCACGGCCGGCCCGGTGGCGCCCTCCAGCGATCAAATCCTTGCCGGAGTCGAGGGCGAGAATAACCGGCGTCATCTGATGCTGAAGGAGTATTCGGGCTCGCGGCAATACACGCTGCTCAACCAGCGGTTCGGCAAACAGGCGGCGGTGGCTGTGCGCATGAGTTACCGTCAGGTGGAAGGCGAGCGCTACACCGTATTGATGCGCTCCGGGTCGGACAGGCTGGGCGATATCATCGATAGGGTGCTGGCGTCCGAGGCAGGCGCCAGCTTACCGCCGGAGAATGTCCGGCACGAAATTACTGCCGCTAATTATCGTGTGCGTCTGCTCGGAACCGAACTGGCAGCGGGTCGAAGTTGCTATGTCCTGGGACTGTCACCCAGGAGCCAGAGCCGGTTCCTGATCGCCGGGAAGGCCTGGGTGGATACCGGCAGTTACGCTGTAGTACGGATCGAAGGGCGGTTCGCGGCCAGCCTCTCTATATTGGTTGGCGCGCCCCACATCAGCGAAGAGTTCGTCGAAGTGCACGGTTTCTGGCTGCCAGCACGCGTACGATCGGTGTCGTCCAGTTTCCTGCTGGGCCCGACCGAACTGGACATTCTGTTCTCAAACTACCAGCTCGATCGGGATTCAGCTTCGCTACAGTGAAGCGCTCCGGCGGCCGCCGCGCGCGGCCTGATGCCGCCCATCATCCATGCAGCCGGAAGCTGGTTACATTCCCCCACAGTCCGGTCGCCTGCAGTAACCATACGCAAACCACAACGACCACCAGGACATTCAGAATCGTTTTGATACTGGAGGCCATGGGAATGTAGCGGTTGATCAGGTACAACCCCACACCGACTACAATCAACACAACGACAAGATTTATCAACGGCATGTTCTTGCTCCTTCATCCAACAAAGAGCAATCCGTTGCCCAATGGCCGGGCGAGTGAGTAAGCCCCTGTTAAAAGGCCCCGGGAGCCCGGCTTGGCGCTGTGTGCGGCTCGCGGCACACGACCGGCCCTCGGTCAAATGACTCAATGCGGTCAGATTGTTGAGTCTCGCATAATGCTTGGATCCTGTGGGGCGGGCATTCTGCCCGCAGCCGGCTTTCAGCCGGCCCTGGCCGCCTGAAAAGGCGGCTGCGGCCAAGATTGGCCGCCCCACATCGGCCCTGTCAGAGGTCCTTGCGAGAGATGCCGAGCTTGCGCATCATGGCGTTTAGGGTCGTCCGGTGGAGTCCGAGACGGGTGGCGGCCGTGGTGACCACCCCGCCGCTTTCCCGCAGCACTCGGACGATATGTTCCCGCTCGACCTGTTCGAGCGTCGTGCTGCTGGCAACTTGCATGGCATCCGGCCGTATTTCGGCGAGAGGAGCCCGCAGCCTGGCTCCCGTGGAAAGGATGACCGACCGTTCGATGAAGTTCTCGAGCTCCCGTACGTTCCCCGGCCAGTTCCAACTCACCAGCGCGTGCATCGTCTCCGACGGGATCTTGTCGATCTGCCTGCCCATCTTCTCCGCGTACTTCTTGGTGAAATGCCGGGCAAGTATCGGAATGTCCTCCGGGTGATCGCGCAGCGGAGGCGTGGTGATGGGGAAGACTCTCAGCCGGTAATAGAGATCGCTGCGAAAGAGTTTATCGCCCATCATCTGGGTGAGATTGCGGTTGGTGGCGGCCACCAGCCGGACGTCGATGGGGATCGTTTTGGTCCCGCCCAACCTCTCGAATGCTTTTTCCTGCAAAGCCCGGAGTAATTTCGGTTGCAGATCCAACGGAATATCGCCCACCTCGTCCAGAAACAGAGTCCCGCGGTGGGCCATCTCGAACCGGCCGATCTTTTGCGACAGGGCGCCGGTAAAGGCCCCTCTCTCGTAGCCAAACAACTCGCTTTCGAGAAGCCCGGTCGGAATAGCGGCACAGTTCAACGTGACGAAAGGAAGGTTCTTGCGAGGGCTCATCCTGTGGATGGCGCGCGCCACCAACTCCTTCCCGGTACCGGTTTCTCCCAGGATCAGCACGTTGGCATCGGTAGGCGCAACCACTTCAACCTGCCGCTGAACACGCCGCAGGGCCGCGCTCACGCCTACAATCTCCTCGAAGTCTTGTTTGAGTTCGACATCGGCGTCTTCGATACTCTCAAACCGGTCCCGTTCCCGGAGGTTCTGCACGAACGTGATCCAGCGGAAGGGAGAGAGCTTCAACACGGCCGTGGCCACCAGGACTGGGACCCGCGTTCCATCCTTGCGAATCAACTCTTTCTCAAAAGGCGTGCAGGCGCCGAACCGAAGCCCTTCTTCGTGCGCCAGATCGTCTAGCGGCGCGTATTCCGGCGGTGTGAGATCGGCCCAGTGCAGCCGGCCTGCCAGCAAATCCTCGCGGCTGTATCCTACCATTTCGAGAAACGCGTCATTCGCCTCGGGAACATGGTCGAACTCGCCGGAAACTATGCCGGCAACGGTCGATTCCGTCGGGATAGGCCGGACACGCGCACGGCTGCGCCGCAACTTCTCGTCCTTTTCGTGACGCTCGCTGAAATCGCGCACCACTCTCGCAAAGCCTTGCAGCTCTCCGTTTTCATCTCGTAAGGCCATGGTAATCACATTGGCCCAGAATCGCGTCCCGTCTTTCCTCAGGTGCCAGCCTTCGTTTCCCAAATGGCCTTCGGCGGCGGCCCTCTTCAATTTCTCTTCAAAACTTACTCGGGCGACCTCTTCGCTGGGATAGAGAAAGGACACATGCTGGCCAGTGGCCTCACCAGTTGTGTAGCCGTAGATGCGTTCCGCGCCCGAATACCAGGTGACAATCCGTCCGCCCACATCCAACAGGAAAAGAGCATAGTCGCTCACCCATGACGGAATGCGGTCAGTGGGGCCCTGTTCTGTTTCCGCGGGTGCGGCCTTATCGCGCAGGACCAGGATGTGGCGCACGGGCAGCACGTTTCCCTTAGCCGTGTACTCCGCGTCCAGCGGGCTTCGATCCGGCCCCAGCAGCCGCAGCGTGCCTTCCTGTTCCCCCTGCTCCTGCAAGGCTTTCCACAACTGCGAAATCTCGGGCTTGAAGCTGGGCGGTACGAAGTCGTCGACCGGGCGGCCGATGATCTTTTCCCGCGGCAGCCCTAAGAGCTTGCTCACGCCGGCGCTGGCGTCCCTGGAATTGCCATGGTCGTCGGTGATGAGGATGGGGGTGGAAGGATGATAGAGAATCGCCCGGAACAGGATCTCAAGTTCTCTCGGGCCGTTCTCCACCAGCCAGCGCGCCGCTGGCGATTTTAACCCGGCGGAGCACGTTCCACACGTCATAACCGCGACCGTCGCGATCGTAGTATCGCCTGTTGTCATAGTGCCATTTGTTGTAGGGGTGGTCGTCAGCCCTCACTACCACCGGGGCGATGCATGTGGCGCCCAGCAAGAGCCCGTCTTCAGCCTCATCATCTGCATATGCATGCCACTGGCCAGCTCATATTTCGTGGCAGGGGGAGTCCAGTCTTCGAGCGGGAGCTCCGAGGGGCAAGCAAATTGTGCATTCTCGTGCACGTTCTGCATACCGGCACGGCTATAACCCGGGAACATCACACCCAGCCGCAATCGCGTTACCACTCCCGACTCGCTGCAAGCTATTGAGACGGCTCCATCTGCGATCGCCTGGAGGTCTCTGACCGCGCCCCGTCAATTGACCATACATGGTCACTTCTTAGGCGGTTTGCCCCGTCCCCCCCTGGTTCGCAAGCCGGCCTTTGGCGAGTCGGCTCAACAAAAGACGAAGTTGGTGCGACTCGTGCAGTAAGGGGGCTGTCGCCCAACGCCCCTACGGGTTTCACCGGGTCGACGGAAGAGGCAAATAATGCGAATGATACTAGCGGCTACTCTGGCGATTGCGCCCCTGGCGATTGCACCCCTGTTGGCCAAAGACAACGATTCTGTAAGACGGCTCAATGAAGCCGCCGTGGTGTTTTCCGAAGTGATGGCGACACCGGATAAGGGCATCCCGGAAGACCTTCTGGCGAATGCCCGCTGCATCGTGATCGTCCCCAGCCTGAAGACCGCGGCTTTCGTGGTCGGCGGCAAGTATGGAAAAGGTTTTGTGTCGTGCCGGCATGACGGCGGTTGGTCTGCGCCGGGCGCGGTCCGTATCGAGGGCGGCAGCGTTGGCTTCCAGATTGGCGGCTCGATGACCGATGTAATCATGCTTGTGATGAACGAAGGCGGAGAGAACAAACTGCTGTCCGATAAGTTCACGCTAGGCGGCGAAGCATCGGCTGCCGCTGGACCCGTGGGACGCACGGCCACAGCTCAAACCGACCTTCAAATGCACGCCGAGATTCTTTCGTGGTCGCGGTCCCAGGGGCTGTTTGCGGGCGTTGCGCTGGAAGGCGCCACCCTGCGGCAGGATCTGGACGACAATGCCGAGATCTACGGCAGCAAGCTGAGCAACCGGGAAATTCTCACGACGGCCGTTGCCACGCCGAGGTCGGCCGCGAGACTGATTGCCGAACTGAACGAGCACCCGGCGCGCGCGCACGCGAGCCCGGCAACTGGCGGCAGCCAATAATCTGCCGGAAAGGAACCGAAGATGACACCAATGAAACTTATCGGCGCATCGCTCATAGCATGCGGACTTTTGTCGGCCCAGGAGCCGAGGGTTCAGACCGAGAATGCGACACGGCTGTCAGCCGGAGAGTCGCCGATTTACCGCCTGTCCCTGACAGAACGAACCGTGAAGGCCATTAACTACCAGCACCGTAGCGGCGCGACGCGGATCGACTTCCGGGGAACCGAGCTTCTCCCCAATGGTGGTGGAGAGGCCCGAGTCGAGGGCAAGCAGGGCTATATCCGGATCGAGGCGGAATTCGTTGGTCTGCAGCCGGCGGCGCAAAACGGAGCCGAATATCTCACTTATGTGCTGTGGGCGGTTACCCCCGAAGGCCGCACGGCCAACCTGGGCGAAGTCGTCCTGAATGGGGCCAAAAGCAAGCTGGACGTAACTACCGAACTGCAGGTGTTCGGGTTGGTGGTCACCGCCGAACCTTATTACGCGGTCACTCAGCCCAGCGACCTGATTGTGATGCAAAACATGGTGCGCGCGGACACCAAGGGCAAGATCGAGGAGATCGACGCCAAGTACGAACTATTGCAGCGCGGCCAGTATGAGCGTCTCGCGAACCCGCTGGCGCTGAAGTTCGACCGGAAACAGCCGCTGGAACTCTATGAAGCGCGCAACGCGGTGCAGATCGCGCGTGCTGTGGGCGCGGACCGTTTTGCGGCCGAGACTTTCCAGAAGGCCGAGGCGAGCCTCGCTCAGGCTAATGCTTACCAGGAACGCCACGCCGGCAATAAGGCGGTCATCATGACTGCCCGGGAAGCCGTGCAGACGGCGGAAGACTCGCGGGCCATCGCGATCAAGCGCCAGGATGCGGACGCCCTGGCCGCGGAGCGCCAACAGTCGGTGGATCGCGAAGCGCGCGCGGAAAGCGGGCGGGTTGCCGCGCAGTCCGAAACGGACCGCGTCACTCGGGAAGCCGAGACGGCGCGGGTTGCGGCCCTGGCCGAATCCGAGCGCTTAACGCGGGAAAAAGATGCGCAGGCAGCCTCCTCTCAGGCGGAAGCCGATCGCGTGAAACGCGAGAACGATGCGCGCATGACCGCTGCCACGGTCGAAGCCGATCGCGTGAAACGCGAAAACGACACGCGCACGGATGCCGCCACGGCAGAAGCGGATCGCTTGAAACTGGAGAACGTGGCGAACGCGTCCGCCGCCGCGTCCGAGGTGGATCGTCTGAAGCGGGAAAATGAGGCGCAAAGGACGGCTAGCCAGGCCGATCTCGACAGCGCGGCCCGACAGACGGCCCAGTTGCAGGCGGAAAAGGCTGAACTGCGAACTCAGTTGCTCAGCCAGTTCAACGCCATTCTTCAGACCCGGGATACAGCGCGTGGTCTGATCGTGAACATGTCGGATGTGCTTTTCGACACGGCTAAGTCTTCGCTGCGGCCTTTGGCGCGCGAGAAACTGGCCAAGGTCGCTGGCATTGTCTCCGGGCATCCGGGTCTGAGGCTGGACGTGGAAGGCCATACGGACAGCGTCGGCGGGGACAACTACAATCAGCAGCTTTCCGAGCAACGCGGCGAGTCTGTGCGTGCATACCTGACCGATCAGGGAATGGCGGCGGGTTCGGTCACGGCGAAGGGCTTCGGCAAGACTCAACCGGTGGCATCCAATGACACCGCGGAGGGCCGGCAGTTGAACCGGCGTGTGGAACTAGTGATCTCCGGCGAAGTAATTGGCACGGAGATCGGCACGCCGATCGCATCCAGGTAGTCGGAGGGGGGCAGGCGGCTTCGCCTGCCTCTTTTTCGGTGGTGGCAACACGCCATCCCGTTCGTCGGGCGGACGGCATTCGCTTCCAGCCGGCTCGCGCGAGCTTTGCTCGCGAAGGCGGGGCTGAGAGCCCCGCGCAGGCTGAGAGCCTGCCCCACCGTCAAGGCCCGAGGCAGATATTGCACTCGTAACGACGGATTCTGCACAGAAGTTGACGGCACGACGTCCCGAATCTGGGCCAAACCCCTGTAACGAGCCGAAGGAAACGCACGTCCCCATGAAAAAAGGTTGGTGGTGCGCGTGCATTCGCCATGGGGCAATCGCAACTTAATTCACAAGCGGCACAAATACAAAAGGAGAGAGGTAATGTCCGAACTAAACGCAGTGGTAGCAGTTTATGGCACGCACACCGAAGCGGAAGAAGCGGTGAAGGAACTCCAGCGCGCGGGAATCGACATGCACACCTTGTCCATCGTGGGCAAGGACCCCCACACGGATGAACACGTGGTGGGTTATTACAACACCGGCGACCGGATGAAGCGCTGGGGCAAGACCGGCGCCTTTTGGGGAGGCTTCTGGGGACTGCTGTTCGGATCGGCTTTCTTTGCCGTTCCCGGTCTCGGTCCAATACTCGTGGCAGGCCCCTTGGTTGCATGGATCGTAGGAGCGCTGGAAGGCGCCGTGGCAGTTGGCGGCTTGAGCGCTATCGGCGCGGGCCTTTACGGAATGGGGATTCCGAAGGATAGTATCGTAGAGTACGAAACGGCGCTCAAGACGGATAAGTTCCTGCTGCTGGTGCATGGCACGGCCGCGGAAGTCGGCAAAGCGAAGGACGTCCTCGAAAACACACGGCATGTCAATGTGACCCTGCACTCGCCCGAACCGGCAGGCGCCGCGCGATAAGCGCCGGACTCGACAACCACCCATGAGGACAAACCAATGCTAAGAAATAGCGCTCATTTGAAGGGTTTCACAATCCGGGCTACGGACGGCGAGCTTGGAACCGTAGATCAGTTGTATTTCGACGATAAGACGTGGGCCATCCGCTACCTGGTGGTTGAAACCGGCGGCTGGCTGGGCGGCCGCCAAGTGCTGATCTCGCCGATTTCCGTGGTCCATGCGGACTGGGAGGCGGAGCGATTGGATGTGGCTCTGACAAAAAAGCAAGTGGAGAACAGTCCCAACATCGACACGCACCAGCCGGTGTCCCGGCAGCACGAGGCCGAATACTACGGTTATTACGGGTATCCCTACTATTGGGAGGGTCCCTACCTGTGGGGTCCGGCGTTTTTCCCGGCGGGCTTGGCTATTCCAGCCTATGCTTCCAGGGAAGCTTTGGCGGAGAAGGTCGCCAGAGAGTTGACCGATTCGCATCTGCGCAGCACCGAAGCCGTCGCTGGCTACGACATTGAGGCGGCTGACGGCGAGATCGGCCATGTGGACGGATTCATCGTGGACGATGAAGCCTGGGCGATCCGCTACATCGAGGTGGCCACGCGGAATTGGTGGCCGGGCAAGAGGGTGCTGGTTTCACCCGCATGGATCGAACGGGTGAGCTGGGCCGATTCTAAAGTCTACGCCGGCCTCTCGCGGGAAGCCATCCAGAACGCTCCGGAGTACACCGAGTCCATGCCGATTACGCGAGAGTATGAAAACCGCCTGTACTTTCACTACGGCCGGCCGCCATATTGGCTGCACCAGGGCGAACACGAACCTTCCCTTGCGTTAAGCGGCGTTTAGGGCGACCATGCGAGCCACGGAACAACTGCATCGCACGGGCCAGAGCCTTTGGCTCGACAACATCACCCGGGGATTACTTACCAGCGGCACGCTCGAACGCTACATTCGGGAACTGTCCATCACCGGGCTGACCTCAAATCCGAGCATCTTCGACCACGCCATCCGCAACACCGATTTCTACGATGAGGCGATTCGGGCGAAGACGCAGGCCGCGAAGGCCGGTGAGAAGCTGTTCTTCGAGCTGGCGCTGGAAGATCTGACCAAGGCAGCCGACCTGTTCCGGCCCATTCACGATGCTACCAATGGCGTGGATGGCTGGGTGTCTCTGGAAGTATCTCCCCTTCTGGCGGACGAGCCCGCCAAAACGCTGGAAGCTGCCAAGCAGTTATGCGCTGCGGCGGACCGGCCGAATCTCTTCATCAAGATTCCAGGAACTCCGAAAGGACTCTCCGCCATTGAAGAAGCCATCTTTGCCGGCATTCCCGTCAACGTAACCTTGCTATTCTCCCGCGATCAATACTTGGAAGCTGCCCGCGCCTACATGCGGGGGATCGAGAGGCGGATTAGAGCCAGCCTCAATCCAGCCGTGCACTCGGTGGCGTCAATCTTTATCAGCCGCTGGGATAAGGCGGTGGCGGGCAAGGAACCCGATGAGTCGAAAAATCGACTTGGCATAGCCATTGCAATGCAGGCGTACAAGGCCTATCGCGATCTGCTGATTTCGCCGCAGTGGCTGCAACTGGCGGCCCAAGGCGCCTCCGCGCAGCGCCTGCTTTGGGCCAGCACCGGCACCAAGGATCCGAAGGCTTCGGACGTTCTTTACATCGGCGGTCTGGCGGCCCCGGACACCGTGAACACGATGCCGGAGGCCACCCTGCTGGCGTTTGCAGATCATGGGCATGTTCCGAATACTCTACCCGCCGATGGCGGGGACTGCGAGACGGTGCTGGAGCGTTTTGCCAGCGCTGGCATTGACACCGGGAAGCTGGCCGGGCAGCTCCAGCTTGAGGGCGCCGAGGACTTCGTCAAATCCTGGAACGATCTGCTGCAGTGCATCGAATCCAAGGCGCATGCCGTGCGCACCGTCGCAGGAGCTTAGAGCCCGGAAATCATGAGCGAACAAACCCGTGCCAGCCACCCCATATACCAGCTCTTACCCACCGAAATCGAGGGATTCGATTCCCTGGCGGAACTCGCCTTGGACATGCATTGGTCGTGGAATCATGCTACGGACGAAGTGTGGCGGCAGCTTGACCCGGAACTGTGGGAGATCACGCATAACCCCTGGGTGGTCCTGCAGACGGCCGCGCGGGACCGGATCGAGCGCGTGTTGGCCGATCCCGCCTTCCGGAAAAACGTAAATGGTTTGATCGAAGACGGCCGGCAGGCGGCGGAAGCGCCCGCGTGGTTTCAGCGGACTCATCCGCAAGCTCCGCTGACCTGTGCGGCGTATTTCAGCATGGAATTCATGTTGAGCGAAGCTCTGCCCATTTACTCGGGCGGGCTCGGTAATGTGGCCGGCGATCAACTCAAGGCTGCCAGCGATTTGGGTGTGCCGGTGGCCGGCGTGGGACTGCTCTACCAGCAGGGCTATTTTCGCCAGGTGATCGACAAAAACGGACAGCAACAGGCCCTCTACCCGTATAACGATCCCGGACAGTTGCCGATCACGCCGCTGCGCCAGCCAAACGGGGAGTGGCTGCGGTTGGAGATCGCATTGCCGGGATACTCGGTCTGGTTGCGCGCCTGGCAGGCGAAGGTCGGCAGGGTGAAGCTGTACCTGCTGGACAGCAATGACGCGGCCAATTTTCCGGGTCGCCGGGGAATTTCGAGCGAACTGTATGGGGGTGGGCCGGAGTTGCGCCTTCAGCAGGAATTGCTGCTCGGGATCGGCGGCTGGCGGTTGCTGCGCGCGCTCGG
>Ga0187851_10004123_pt1 | contig 11969 bp, 7 predicted proteins | sample June2016WEW_6_10_FD_132997 | JGI IMG/M metagenome (GOLD analysis project Ga0187851, IMG submission 132997) | Peatland microbial communities from SPRUCE experiment site at the Marcell Experimental Forest, Minnesota, USA - June2016WEW_6_10 | ecosystem: Environmental > Terrestrial > Soil > Wetlands... | reverse complement strand
GGAGTGATGCGCTACTACCTTGGACTCGGCGGCAAGAAGCCGGAGTTCAAGCGTTTCACATATGCGGAGAAGGCGGAGTACTGGGCGCTGGTCTGGGGCGTGTTTGTGATGGCGGCGACCGGCATCGCGCTCTGGGCAAAGGTTATCGTCAGCCATCTGGCGCCGCGCTGGTGGCTCGATGTGGCGACCGCCGTACACTTTTACGAAGCGATTCTGGCGACGCTGGCGATTATCGTGTGGCACTTTTACCAGATTTTCCTGGATCCCGACGTCTATCCGATGAACTGGGCGTGGTGGGATGGCAAAGTTTCGGCGCATCACTATGAGGAAGAGCACGGGCTGGATAGCGCGACGCTGCTGGCGGCGGCGCAGGCGGAAGCGGCCGGTGGCGGGAACGACCATGGCTCCGGGAAGGGCGCTCGGAACGAAGATGAGGAAGCCGAGCCGATCAAACGTCACTGAGCGCCGCAAAAGGAATTCAGTTTTCACGACGGCATTAGCAGTAGACTGCAAATACAGAACATATATATGTGCATTGCTGCAAAGACTAGAGGTGGAGGTCTGTCCTGATCATGGCTGAATCCAATCCGAGTCCGGCTCCGCAGAGTTCGGGACTCGCCCGCATCCGCGAATTGATCCGCAATCCCATCTCAATTATCGGGCTGGCGCTGGCGGTGGTTGCGCTCGGGAACATACTGTTTCTCTTCTTCATCGACCTCACTTCCGCTCATTCCAGTCCGTACGTGGGCATTCTTGCGTACATGATAGCGCCGGGGTTTCTGATTGCCGGGTTGGCACTGGCGGTGTTCGGGGCTGTACACACGGCGCAAGCGGCTTGCGTCGGCGGGGTCGACTCCTTATCTGCGGCTCGATTTTTCAGACCCGGCGCAGCGCGGCGCGGTGGCGTTTTTTCTGGCCTTCGTGGTGGTGTTCGTGGGACTAAGCGTGGTGGGCAGTTACAAGGCCTACACATTTACCGACTCGGTCGGCTTTTGCGGACAGCTTTGCCACTCGGTGATGGCGCCCGAGTTCACCGCCTACCAGCAATCGCCGCACGCGCGCGTGGCCTGCGTGGATTGCCACGTGGGAGCGGGGGCCACCTGGTACGTGAAATCGAAACTGTCGGGCGCGCGGCAGGTTTTCAAGACGGCGCTCAACACGTTTCCGCGGCCGATTCCGACTCCAGTGCATAACCTGCGCCCGGCGGCCGATACGTGCGAGACCTGCCACTGGCCCAAGAAGTTTTATGGCGCGCAGCTCAAGGTGTTCAACCACTTTGCCAGCGACGAAAAGAATACGCCGCGCCAGATCCGGCTGCTGATCAGCACCGGCGGCGGCGATCCGGCAACGGGCGAACCGGAAGGCATTCACTGGCACATGAACATTTCGAATGAAATCCGGTATATCGCAACCGACGAGGAGCGCCAGACCATCGCCTACATTTATGCGAAGGACCTGCAAGGGCGGGTCACGGAATACTACGCGAAGGATTCCAAGCTGACCAAGGAGCAGATCGCGAGCACACCGAAGCGGCGCATGGATTGCATCGACTGCCACAACCGGCCGACGCATATTTATGTGCCGCCGGATACGTCGGTGGATCGTTCGTTCGCCGCGCACCGCCTGGATATCAGCCTGCCCTTCCTGAAACAGCAGTCGGTGGTCGCGCTTACGGGTAACTACACGAACACCGGCGCCGCCATGCAGGGCATCGCGAAGACGATCGAAGATTTTTACGCGAGCAAGTATCCGGATCTCGCCAAGAGCAAGCAGCCGGAGATTCGGGGAGCGATCGACGAACTGCAGCGCATCTACAAGCTGACGTTCTTTCCGGAGATGAAGGTGGACTGGAGAACGCATCCCAACAACATCGGACATTTTTATTTCAGCGGGTGCTTTCGGTGCCACGACGGCAATCACGTCAGTCCCGAGGGCAAGGTCATTCCCAAAGGATGCAATACCTGCCATACGGTGCTCAGCCAGCACGAGGGTACAGTGGCGATCGCATCCGCGCCGGGGGCGGAGTTCAAGCATCCGGTCGATCTGGGAGACCTGACGGCGGTGAACTGCAGCGATTGCCACAGCGGGGGCGTTGGACCCTAAACCGTGCGCGACCCACAATCCGGTATTCCAAAATAAAAAGGGCCGGCAGCATTAGCTGCCGGCCCTTTTGTTGATCTACGGTTGATCAACCAAAAGTTACATTAGCGGCGTCCGCCGTGACCTCCGCCGCTGTGGCCGCCTCCGCCATGGAAGCTGCCACCGTGGCTCTCACCGCCGCGCACTGCGCCGCCGTGGAAGCCTTCTCCGCCGCGAGCTACGTAACCGTGGCCGCCGACGTAGCCGTGGCCGTAGCCTTCACGACCGTAGAAGCCGCGTCCGTAATAGGCGTGGCCCCAGCCACCGCCCCATCCGTGGTACCACGGGCCGGCACCGATAAAGATGCCATTGGCGAACCAGCTTGGTCCGTAGTAGCCATAAGGCGCACACGCATAGGGATAGTACGAGTAATATCCATAGTCGCAAACCGGAGGGCCGGCCACGTAACCCGGGCCGACTCCGATACCGATTCCGACGCCTACCTGGGCCTGTGCGAAAGCCAATGGAACCATCAGCACGGCCAGCATCGCTACATATTTCAAGTACTTCATGGTGAACCCCTTCCTCAGAATCCGCCGTTTGCCAGTTGAGCAATCCCGGGGTTCTGAGCGCTTCAGCTTTTTTGCTTCTTCCTGAAGTGCTACCTGTTTGAACTCGGAAGTGGGAGAAAAGTTGCGGGGATCAGAGCGGCTGATTTCGGCCATCGTGGTTGATTTCAACCAGTTGCGGGAAAGCGGACTCTCGGCTTTAGGCTTTGGGCTTTAAGCTCCAGCTTTCGGCTCTGGCTTTGGGCTTTCGTATGGGCTCTGGAACACCCGACCGGACGTTATGGTTTGGAACACAGAGCCCAAAGCCGAAAGCCGAGAGCCGAAGTCACACTTGGTGTACACTGCCGTGACTGGCAACAATGCAGGAAGGGACTTATGCAATTGCGTCTGGAGAGCCGTCCGGTGGGCGATGTACTGATTGTTCAGTGTCACGGGCGGATTGTCGCCGGAAACGAAGTCTCCACGCTGCACGCGCAGGTGGGGGACTCGATCGTCAAGTATGGCGACGTCGTGCTGCAGCTCGACCTAGTCGACTTTGTCGACTCGAGCGGGTTGGGGGCGCTGGTGCGGCTGATGCAAGCGGCGCGCGCCAAAGGTGGAGACCTGAAGCTCAGCGGAGTATCCGAGCGAACGCGCAAGACGCTCGAGATGACGGGCTTGGTGAAGCAGTTCGAAATCTACGACGCGGTGGAAGAGGCGATTACGGCGGCGTATCTCGGGTCGCGATATTCGCGGGGGCTGGCGGGGGATACGCGGCCGAGGATCCTGTGCGTTTACGAGTCGAACGATGTGTGCACGTTTCTGCGCGAAGTGCTGTGCAGCGCGGGCTATAACGCGCTCACGACGATGAGCATTGACGATGCCCGCATTCTGCTCAAGGCTACTAAGGCGAAGCAGGTTGTGCTCTCAGCCAGGATGCAGACGGCCTATGGCAAACCTACGCGCAAGATGCTGGAAGAGATCGATCCGGCAATCAAGATTCTGGTGCTGGACGATAGCTTCGCGGCGCAGGAACCCGGCGAAGCTGCCGAGAAGATGCTGGAGCAGATAAACGGGCTTTCCGCGCAGTAGGCGGCGGTGGTGCGGCCGCGCTCGCGGCCTTTTCCCGTTTGCGCTTTTCGTCTCTCCCGCCCCTTGCATCATTTTCGCGCGGCGGCTTCTCTACACGTTGACTCTTGCCGGATGCGAATTCAGGGCTCCCGTGTTTGACCTTGCCGATTCCCGCAATGCACAATGGCGAATCGAGTGGGCATGGGGCCCTACGAGGATGCGCATGAGATTTCGTGTTTCTGCTACTTCCGCTTCCATTGTTATTGCTATCGCCGCCGCTATTTCTCTCGGCGCACAGACTTCCACGAATTCGGCCCGGCGTCCAATTACCGATAAGGATATTTTTGATTTCGTGTGGGTTACGAATCCGCAACTCTCGCCCGACGGGTCGCACGTGGCTTTTACGCGCGTTGTGGTGGACGAGAAACGCACCGGGTATGAGACCTCCATCTGGATGGTGGCCACTTCGGGTGGCGAGCCGCCGGTGCGCCTGACCAATGGCAAGCATGACGCGCAACCGCGCTGGGCACCGGATGGAAGGCGGCTGGCATTTGTGCGGGGCGGAGAAAAAGATGATACGGGCAAGCCCGGCCCGGCGCAGATTGCGATTCTTTCTCTGGCTGGAGGCGAGGCGCGGGTGGTCACCGAGCTGCCGAAGGGCGCGGGCAGTCCAACGTGGTCTCCGGATGGAAAGCGTATCGCGTTTCTGAGTTCCTCTTCGCCGGAAGATTTTGAAAAGGCCGCGCGCAAGAAAGCCGGGGAAAAGGACTCGGCGAGCGAGCATGAATCCGATGTTCACGTCATCAGCCGGGCCGTGTACCGGTCGAACGACGAAGGGTTTCTCGATCCCAAGCATCACGATCACATCTGGGTGTTGGAGGCGCCGACGAATTTCGAGGAGTCGCCGAAGCCTTTGCAACTGACGCGCGGCGACTACAGCGAGCGGACGATTCGCTGGACGGGCGATGGCGCGCGGATTTACTTCCTGACTACGCGCGTCGACGAACCTTATTACGAGCAACCTACCACCGATATCTATTCGGTTCCGTCGCGCGGGGGAGCGACCGAGAAGCTGGCCACGATTCCGATGGGGATTGGGGATCTTGCGATCAGCCCGGATGGACGGCGGGTCGCATTTCATGGGGGAGTGACGCATCCAGTGCGATCTTATACGCAGCCCGACCTCTGGGTGATGGAGATGACTCCCAACGCGCGGCCGCGCAATCTGACGGCAGACTATGACTACGACGTGGGAGATGGCGTGTTCGGGGACAACGCGGCTCCGCGGGGCGGGGGTGGCGCTACGCTGCACTGGTCGCCGGACGGGCGGTCGTTGTATGACATCGTCGCGAAACAGGGGCGTACGCCGATCATTCGCGTTGATGCCGCATCGGGAGCGGTTACCGAGATCACGCATGGCGATCAGGCGGTGATGGATTTTTCTGTTACAGACGATGCGCGGGCGATGGTTGCGCTGATTTCGACTCCGGTGATGATCGGCGATCTTTTTTCTATCTCGGCCGACGGCGCGCAAACCCGGCTTACAGATTTCAATCGCAAGCTGTGGTCGCAACTGAATCTTACTTTGCCGGATGAGATCAATTACAAGAGCTTCGATGGCCGCGATATTCAGGGATGGATACAGAAGCCGCCCGATTTTGACGCGCACAAGAAATATCCGATGATTCTGGATATTCATGGCGGCCCGCATGCGGCGTACGGCTGGGTGTTTGACCATGAATTTCAGTGGATGGCGGCAAAGGGATATGTGGTGCTGTATGTGAATCCGCGCGGCTCGACGAGTTACGGTCAGGATTTCGGAAATGTCATTCAGTATCACTATCCGGGCGACGATTATCGCGACTTAATGGCAGGCGTCGACGAGTTACTGAAGCGCGGGTATGTGAACGAGAAGAAGCTGGGCGTGACCGGAGGCAGCGGAGGCGGCGTGCTGACGGATTGGGCGGTCACGCAGACCGACCGCTTTGCGGCAGCGGTTTCGCAGCGCGATATCTCAAACTGGGCTTCGTGGTGGTACACGGCGGATTTCACACTTTTCCAGCCACGCTGGTTCAAGGCGCCTCCGTTTCAGGATCCGCAGGATTACGCGAACCGGTCGGCGATCACCTTCGTCGAGAAGATTCACACGCCGATTCTGTTTGTGCTGGGGGAGTCGGACTCGCGGACGCCTCCGGATTCAGGCGGGGAGCAGCTATTTCGCGCGTTAAAGTATCTGAAACGGCCGACGGCGATGGTGATGTTTCCGCGGGAGACGCATGAGCTTTCGCGTTCCGGCGAGCCGTGGCACCGGGTGGAGCGACTGGATTACATTGTGGGATGGTTCGATAAGTGGATGATGGGAGTGGCGCATCCGGAGTTCGATGTGCGGGCCGGGGCGGAAGCGAGCGAGGATGGGAGTTATTGAGACGATTGCACCAATTGCTTCCTCCGGGTTAGTCCAGATGGGGAGTTTGTTACAGAGCTTAATTAGGGTTACAGTGCCAACTGATCTGTAGTTCTTGTAACAACATCCCCGGGGCGTCACAAACAACCAGTACGATTTGAATAAGGAGATCTCCTTATGAACCGTCTTCCGCTGGTGGTTTCGATTCTACTGCTTTCCGTCGCGGCATTCGCGCAGAACCTGGCGTTTCAGGGTTTTGAAGTGAACACGGGAGATTGGGACCCGACGATCCCTTCGCAACCTCCTTACACTCCGGTTAACACTACGTTCCGCGTACCATCCGGCGGCGGGGTGTTGCACCTGACGGCCGCCGCGGGACTCTACTATGCAGAGGTCCACAACATCGATAACGACTATATTCCCGGCTATTATGGCGACAGCGGCTACAGCGAGTTTGGATTTGCCACGCCACCCGCCTATCCGGGGGATTTCAGCCAATCGATCGAGATGTACATTGACGTGACCTGGCCGCTCGCGCTCTATGGCATGGCGGGCGTGTGGATCGACGAGTCGCCGGGGAATTATTACACGGGCAATTATGGTGGAGAACATAACTTCCGAATTACTCCAACCGGAACGGGGACGGTATACATCTACGTGGACGGGCTGCCCAGCATCGCGACGATCACTACCTCGGGTTGGTACAACTTTGAGATGACCTTTCAAAAAGGGGCGACTCCCGCCTCGTTGGTGAACACTGTCATGAGCGTATTCAACTCCAGTGGGCACCTGGTGGGATCGACGACGGTCCTCTCCAATTCACCGGGCGGGCCGCTGCTTAGCCAGGATCTGATGGGGCCGGGCTATGTGTGGATCACGGTGTGGCCCAATGGCTGGGCCAACGATGTGCTTGCGATTGACAATGTGCGCGCGGACCTACTGGCCGCCAGCCCCAGTTACTTTGTCAGTTACTATTCGGACGCAAACACCACGGGCGCACCGGATGCAACGGTGCGTGCCGTCAACGACGGCGATTCAGCCGGCGACCTGTACGCGGCCATCTACGTGTTCGACGACAGCGAGGAATTACAGGAATGCTGCGCCTGTAAGGTAACGCAAAACGGACTGCTCTCGGAATCCGTCGACAAAGACCTCACGGCCACCCCGCTGACCGGCATCAAGCCGGCACGGGGCGTGATTAAGGTAATCTCGTCCGCGACCTCCGACCCGACCAATCTTGTGCCGTCGGCTGATTGCGGGCATGGGCGACCCACATCCAGAAGGCCAGTACCAACACCTACGCGCTTACGGAAGCGCCCTTTGCCACCTCGAACCTTTCCAGTACAGAGGCGACGCTGTTGCAGAACCTTTGTTACTACGATGGGCAGTTGAGCGGAGCGGCTTGCACCTGCACGCCGGAGGATTCCGACTTTTAGATTAAGTGCCATTCAATCTGCTGAAGGTGAAACATGGTCTAGCTGGATGTTCTCGTCATTTGGTGGGCCCACTCCATGGCCTCGATGTAGGCCCGGTTCACGAATTGGAGCGAGAGGTTGAGGTTAGTCGCGCAGGTATTTACCCGCGTCCAATCCCCTTTTTCCCGGGCCACCGTGAGGTCGCAAATTGGGGAAAGACGGGTGCCGCCGCCGCTGTGCATCGCCAGGAGCGCTTCCTTTGCATTGCTCTCGAAAGCGAGGCCGTCCATGAGGATGGCAACGGGCGTTTCCAGGATGACGTCCATGAGGGAGAACATTCCGAGGAGAAACAGGTCGGCATCTCCGTGAGCCACTTTAGGGGAGATGAGTTCGCAGAAACGCGCTCGAATCAGGGACGCGAGCATCAAGTCCGAATTTTTGTTTTGACCCATGCTCAGGGCGGTTGCGGTGCGAACCCAGCGGGTCAGGGCCTGCACTCCCAGCAGATTTATGGCCTGGCGCACAGTTTGAACCGGGGCCGTCAGACCCAGCAAGGGTGAATTCAAATAGCGCATCAGCCGGTAGCACAAGGATGCGTCGTGCCGGATCAATTCCTCGACGAGCTCGAGATCAATCTCAGGCGCGGAGACAGCCTGGAGCAGCCGCAACTTCGAGGTCTGTCCGGCCGGGATTTGCCGAACCCGCATCTTTTCCGGGTGGTGGAAGAAGTATCCCTCAAACAGGGTAAAGCCGGTTTTTTCCGCGGTCCTGTAGTCCGAGCGGGAATCGACGTTTTGCGCTACCAGCTTATACGGCTTGCCAGCGTGCGCGGCCGCGATCTGCGCGCAATCGCCAGTTCCACGTTGGCTCCAATCGATCTTCACGAAATCGGCGAAGCGAAGGAGTTGTTCTCTGTCTTCGCCACTCCGGTAGTTACCGATTGCGATTTTGTAGCCTTTTTTCCGAAGCCGCTCGCAGGCTTCCATCACCGAAGGACTAGCCGGAATATCCGGCTGAATCTGTGCGACGACCTTGTCGTCGGGGAGGTCGAACAAGGCATCCTGTAAAAGCGTTACTTCCGCACAAGGAATGAACGCGAAGTGGCCGCTGGAGACCACGTCGAAACCAATGGCCTTTACGGTATCAACGATGCCGCAAGGCGCATGGTCGGAACTTGATGTGGATTCAGGGCCCTCGGGCAGCTCGCGAAACAAGACTTCATAGCCCATTATCTTCTCATCTTTGGTGAGAATGGGTTGGCGCGCGAGGCAGGGCGCGGGCTTTTCGGCGGAAACAGCATGCGCAGTCATAGTCATAGGAATTCGCCCACCCTTATCGGCATTCGAAGTGGCGAACTTTAACGCGCGGGCGTGTGCCGAAACATCGGTCACTCTGAAAACCGGCCCGTTGGTGACTTATTTTTCGAAAACAGCGATCGCGCTCACCTTTGGATCAACGATGGACCGCGCGAAACCGCGGCCAATTGTCAGGAGGCGAGTTTGTCTCAGTGACCGGAACTATTACGGCGGTACAGCACCTCGTGCGTGGAGTGCGGAACGTGGATCATAGCCGGAATCCAGCGTTCGAGCTCATTGCGGGTGTGTTTGCGGAATAAACAGGATCATTTCCGGCAAAAACCGAAAACACCGTTGTGCTAACCATGCGAAACCGTGGCCAATCCCGGCTCTGTCGTGTTACATCCGACCGAATATTTTGAATGGAAATGTAACTATGTAGATTGTCTCGAGACGGGCGCGCAATAGTTAAGAGCGCCGCGTTGGATATTCGATTGACAGGGAGTGCATGTAAGTCGAGAATACGACAGCTTGTATCGTGTTGCGCACCGCCCATCACGGTCCCCTACAAAGCGAAGACATTCAAAGCCACCCCTATAAAGACTGAGGAGATCCATGAAACGAATCATGTTGCTATCGATCACGGGCGCAGTGTTTTTGTGCGCTGCGTCCATAGCCGGAACCGCGCAGGAAACCAGCAAGCCCGCCCTGAAGGGCTATTTCACCGTGAAGCCACATTCCAACCCTGACCACAGCAAGGTTCTCGAGCAAGCTATCGCCGGCACGGGGCTGCCGATGTGGAGCTATTCGACGACGTCGAATCGCGACGGCAATCACTACTCGGGTGAAATGGTGGGCGCGAGTCCTTACACGAGCAATGCCACCACTACTATCACGGCACAGATTATTCCTGTTGTGTTCAAGATTGGCACCACCGTTTTTGATCCGACCAAGGCGGACCATACTTGCGAAGGCGGGAAGGTTCCACTGACGCTGTACAAGCAGTCTCCTATTCTAACGGCGGCCGACTTTACTCTGAACGGCGTCGACGTTGGCAAGGGGCAGTATGTGGACGACTTCCAGCGCGCGAATTTCTGGGGCGCGGTCAACGGCAATGGCGGAAAGTACCACACCACGCTGAAACCGGTGACGCTGGCCAAGATCACGGTGAATCCCGGATCGAACGGGGCCATCGTTTATCCGTACGGATGCGAAGTTCTGGGCGGAGTCGACGTCAACTGGTGGGACAGCTATGTGACGGGCACGCTGATTCCGTCACTGGCTTCGAAGGGCGTAGGGCCGACCACGTTTCCGATTTTCGTGATGTACAACGTGGTGATGTATGAAGGCAATCCTGACAATTGCTGCATCCTGGGTTACCACGGAGCCTATGGGAGTCCGGTGCAGACTTACTCTCCACTGGAGTTTGACAGTACGGGAGCGTTTGGGCCCGGGTTCACCGATACTTATGTGTCCGGGCATGAAGTGGCGGAGTGGATGAACGATCCGCTGGGCACGAACCCGACTCCGGCGTGGGGGAATATCGGGCAGGTTTCGCAATGCCAGAACAACTTGGAAGTCGGCGATCCGCTTACCGGGACCAACGCGGTAACAAAACTGATGCCCAATGGGTTTACCTATCACATGCAGGAGCTGGCGTTTTTCTCGTGGTTCTACGACTCGACGTCAAGCAGCGCGGGTGGATTGTTCTCAGACAACGGGACGTTCATATCCGATGCGGGGCCGGTTTGCCACTGAGGGTCGGTTGGAGGTTCGTAAGGTAATTGGTTCGAAGGGCCGCTCGGTTGTGGGCGGCCTTTTTTGCTCTTCTTTTGGTCGTTCGATAGGCTCGCGAACGTAAGTCTATTTCTCCTACGTGTCCAGCCAACTCACCCCAAGGCCCAGGGAAAGGCGCGGGGACGCCACGTCAGACCTGGGCTTTCGTTTCCCGCCGGCGCCTCATTTGCAGATAAGTACTATTGTGGAGGGCCGCCTTCTCTGGATCTCCCCCCGGCTGGCGGTACAAGGTTGCCAGCCAGCGGTGAGCGGCCATCAGGCCGGGCAGCATGGTCAACGAGGTCTCGAATGCCAATGCGGCGCGTTCCCGATGGCCGAGGCGCGCCAAGGCCACTCCCAGATAAAAGTGGCCCTGGGGAAGGAAATGCTGCAGGCCGACGGCATGGAGAGCCCGCTCGGCAGCTTGCTCATTGCGCCGTTTTCTTAAGTGGACCCTGGCCAGTCCAAGGTGAGCGGCCGGGCTGTCGCCGTCGATTTCGAGCGCGTGCCTGAAAACTCGCTCGGCGTCATCGACTCTTTTCTGCCGGAGATAGACGCTGCCAATGCGGAGATGCAAATCGGGCAAACGTGGATCCGATCGCTCAGCCTGCAGAAGACTGGCGAGCGCCTCATCCATGTTGCCCTCTTCAAAATGAATGACGCCCATGAGCAGGTCGGCCCAGGGACGCTGGTCCGGCGTTTCCCGCCGCGCTGCGGATTCAGATCCGGGAACCTCGGGCCGGTCTTTTGCGGCGGTCCGCGGCGGGAGGGAGATTAGTCGCTCGAGAATCGCCCTGGCTTCGGCGCGGTTCCGCATTGCCAGATAGCATTGCGCTAGATGTTGAGAAAAGCGGATGTCATCTGGCCACTTACTTACTAACTCTTTAAGCAGAGGCAAGGCATCGCGATGGCGGCGGGCGTCGAGATAGGCGCCGGCGAGATTGTAATGCTGCTCGCGAACGGCCATTTCGGCGGCCTTTGCCTGATCCTCACCGGGGGCTTCCACGTAACCCAACGCCACGAACCGCTGAAGGACGGCCTGGGCCGCGACTGGATCGATGCGCAAATCCGCGGAATGCATCCCGCAATCGCCAGCTTCCCGCTCCCAACTGGGGATGCGCTTGATTTCCGGTGGCTCCTCAAACGCCTGCACTAACACTCGGCCGTCCATATCGGCGCCTACGGGCAATCCGAACAAAGTCAGGATGGTGGGAGTTATATCCAGTAGAGTTGCTCCGTAGATTCTTTCGTCTTGCTTGATGCCGGCGCCCCTTATGGCAACCATGCCGAAGTTGCGATGTTGCACGGCGGGACCGGCGGGCTCGAGGGGAATGCGGCAAGGACGCAGGTGATCGCTGTGAAAACCGTGATCGGAAACGAG
>Ga0187851_10004122_pt1 | contig 11971 bp, 8 predicted proteins | sample June2016WEW_6_10_FD_132997 | JGI IMG/M metagenome (GOLD analysis project Ga0187851, IMG submission 132997) | Peatland microbial communities from SPRUCE experiment site at the Marcell Experimental Forest, Minnesota, USA - June2016WEW_6_10 | ecosystem: Environmental > Terrestrial > Soil > Wetlands... | reverse complement strand
TGTTTCTTTCTCTTATATACTGGAATTATGTTCTTGGAACTGCGGGTGTGCTGCTTTCCATACCGCTTACAGTGGTTTTGAAGATCGTATTTGAGAGTTTTGATGAAACAAAATGGCTGGCTAGATTGATGGGATCAACTGAAGAAGAGGAGAATGAAAAAACTGCGAGAAAGGAAAATAAAATGGTGACCTAGACCAATGAGAAGTTACTTGAGAATTGTCTGCTCAGATAAAAAAGCCAATTAAATCCGATCTTTTTTCTTGGCTTTTTTGATTTCAATTCTTAATGTGCCATCATCATCTCACACAAAAGACTGATAAAAAGGGTAGTTCTATTGGAGATATAGATGATGATAAATTAGTAAATAATAGTGAGTGTGAAATTATATTTCGCTGTTGCAAAGCAAAAGGAGTACTCTAGAATTGCAATTAGTTTAACTGTATTTGTACCAATGTCCCTCTATACTTTTTTGCGAAGCTTCAGTTTCTGACCATTCTGCTTATAATTGGATTTTTTTGATGGTGACATTTTCAATAAGCGAGTCTTTTCGATACCATGCCTTATTCTACAACAAAGATGGGGAATTATTCGGCCTGGACAAAAATAATACACATATCCATTTTAATGAAATTCAATGAGCAAATTTCGGTGGGCTGAAATTCGTCAACCATTGACGATTGATCATATTTCATATTTTTCATCAGATGGGAATCAAAAGTGTTTATTGGTTGAAACAGTTACCGATGTTATATTATAGTAAATATGATTAACGACTGTCACAAGCAATGTAAAGAAGCTCGCAAACTCTGATTATTCTTCAGTTTAAAGATCATTTGAATTCTTTCACCCACAAGCGGATAGGAACTGATTTTATTGAGTACTAAGATCATACTGTAGGGCATCAACATCTGAAGCAGTGAGCAGGACTGTGCAGGCATTCGCCTTGTAAAATAAAGCACTTTAGGAGCTTAGAATTTTTTGCTCAAAGCACCTTTCATTTTCAATAGCTCAGTTTTCATAATATAAGCTTAGATTGATTAAAGTTTCAATATTTCAATCCTAAAAAGGTACCAAATCGCTTAGTTCTGGGCCTTTCCATAGAACTTGTGACCAGTATTTCAGATAGGTAATGGCTACTAAAAAAGGACTAGGCATCTGAAAAGCCCAAGGTAAAGTTTTCATACGATGACGTTAGAAGAAGCTAACTGCCATAAAATTGATCATAGCATCTCTAAATTAATTGGATCGTACAAAAAGCAGGGTGTACCAGGTGGGATTAGTTGCGTAGACTGAATGTTTGGTATATGGTTGGGTGACCTTAGTAGGGATCTTGGGCTGTATTTTTGATAAAGGCGGTTACATCTCTGTTTGTTAGTGAGAAGGAAGAATTACAATCTAGCTGGAGTAAGAAAAAGCACCATAAAATATTTAACTAACGAGGTAATATTCCAGTATAACTGACTAATCAGTCAATTATCGAGATAATGCATGAAAGAACAAGTCAAAGACAAAAAAACAGCCATTATGGATGCATCCCTGAAGCTCTTCACTGAAAGAGGATTCCATGGTACTTCCACTGCTGAGATTTCAAAAAAAGCAGGTGTAGCCACAGGTACCCTTTTCAATTACTTTCCAACAAAGGAAGATCTTATAAATAGCCTATATTTTGAAGTAAAAGGGCAATTAAGTCAAAATATGGTAAAACAAGTTGAAACACAGAGTACTTTCCAGGATAAATTTAGAAAAATATGGTCAAATTTAATCAAATGGGGAGTCGATAATCAGGACGAGTTTCTTTTTGTTGGACAGTTCTGCTCTTCTCCTTATATAACTAAATTTACGCGTGAAGAAGTGATGAAAGAGTATGTCTTTCTTCATGATCTTGTGAATGAAGGAATAAATATGGGAGTGATCAGAGACTTTCCCTCGGAGTTGACCATTGCAATGTTTTATCATGCTAGCAGGACGGTAGTGAATCTGATCCTTGATTTAGATTCATCACAAAATAAAAATAAGTTTATTGACAATGGATTTCAGATTATCTGGAAAGGTTTAGCTAGGGATTAATTTTTTCATTCTACTTGTGAGTGAGCAGTCACTCATATATGAAAATTAATGGACTGACTTACCTCAAAATATCCAATAAATCAGAAAAATCAACCCAGATACGTAAAATAGTTTGAAGAAACCAGGTGAATGGAAAATGTTGTACAGAAAAATGCCTAAGAATGGAGACGAACTTTCTGTATTGGGATTTGGGTGCATGCGCTTTACAGTTAAAGAAGATGGTAGTATAGATGAAAAAATAGCCACTAAGCATGTACGCTACGCAATCGATCACGGAGTTAACTACGTTGACACGGCCTGGCCGTACCATATGGGACAAAGTGAGCCTTTTTTAGGGCGAGCTCTTGCTGACGGATACCGCGAGAAAGTTAAACTCGCAACAAAACTTCCCAGCTGGATGTTGGAAAGGCGAGAGGATATGGACTATTTCTTGAATTCTCAACTGGATAAACTCAAAACAGACCACATCGACTATTACCTCATCCACGCTCTCGTTGGTGAACTGTGGGATAATGTTGAAAAGCTGGGTGTAATTGATTTCCTTGATAAAGCTAAAAGTGACGGACGAATCGTCAACGCAGGCTTTTCTTTCCATGGATCAGCTGACGATTTCAAACGGATAGTGGACGCCTATGACTGGGACTTTTGTCAGATCCAGTACAACTTCCTGGACGAAAAGAACCAGGCAGGTACCGAGGGTTTGGAATATGCAGCTTCAAAAGGCCTTGGAGTGGTCATTATGGAGCCCCTCCGTGGAGGGAACCTCACAAGCCCCGTGCCTTCTGCTGTGAAAGAGATCTGGGATGCGGCTCCGACGAAGAGAACCGCTGCAGAATGGGCTCTTCGTTGGGTATGGCACCATCCTGAGGTCACAGTTGTACTCTCTGGGATGAATAAAGAAACACATATTGAAGAGAATATTACAATGGCAGACAAAGCATACCCAAATTCTCTGACTGAAGCTGAACTGCAGCTCGTAAAAAAAGTAGAGCTGAAGTACCGTAAACTGATGAAAGTAGGTTGTACAGGCTGCAGGTACTGTATGCCCTGTCCAGAAGGTGTGAATATTCCATTATGTTTCGAAACGTACAACAACCTGTACATGTCCGACAGTACAGACGAGACAAAGTTCCTCTATGCTGCAAGGTTGGGTGGCATCCTATCCGTCGGAGGGCCCGAATTTGCATCCCAGTGCGTACAATGTGGAAAGTGCCTTGAAAAATGTCCCCAACACCTTGATATACCAACGATTCTCGAATCCGCTGTAGCAGAACTTGAAGGACCTGATCTAGAGGAGAGTGTCGCCATAGCAAAACAGGTACTCAAACAGACTTAAAAGCTAGAAATTCGAAGTGCAGAAAAGACGAAATGGAGATATTGTTTAATCTAACTTTATTGAAAGATTAAACAATATCTCCATTTCCCGCTGTTTATCTTCATGTTTCGTTAATTATACGCATTCAGCTTTAGAATTTTGAATTTTTACCTCAAATTGTAAAGCAACAACAAAATAATTCTGAAAATCAAGCTTGTATGGGGATAGCTCGCGATTTTAAAGAGCCTCCAAACTAATAAATTGTTACCTAAGAACTGGGATCTAAACTGTTTATTGCTAAAGTGTCAAATTCTTCTGGTGAAGAGTGGCACATGGACCTTACTGATAGATTAAGGGCTTTTAAAGACGGAAAAATGGATCTTAAGACTGTAGAACAGCATACTTTTGGTCTGGGTTTTGTCTCCTACGCAGGTATTGCAAAACTTGATCCCCACAGGAAATCAGAACAGGAGTAATTGAGGCTATCCTTGCAGACTGCAAGGAGCTGGAAGATGTGGCGGAACTCGTCAGAGTGATGATCGCACAGAGCAAAAACCCTAATTACCCGCGTCTCCGAAAAGCATCTTGAAGTCTTAAGGGCAGCCTTTGACGGAGATAAACTTGACTGGAATAGTCGAGCTCACACTGTCGTTATTCACGATAGTACGCCGCTCTGAAGACAGGGGGAATTGTAGGAATAATTCCAGCAGGTTTGGCAGATATACCGGCTGTGAAGAGGCTCGAGTCATTGCTTCAGAAATGGGCTGCAAAGCTATTGCAGTATATGACGTAGGGGTTGCAGGAATTCACGGGTTCATTCCCGAACTCCAGAGACTGAAAGCGATGAAGCCTAGAGCAAACGTTGTTGCAGCCGGAAGGGAGGAGACGCTTCCGACAATCGTTTTCGGACTTGTGGACGTGCCTGTTATTTGGATTCAGGTGTCTACAGGCTACGGGGTCGGAGGAGGAGGAAAGGCTGCCTTACTGTCAATGCTACAGTCCTGCTCCCCATTACAGTAGTAAATATTGATGCAGGTTTTGTAGCTGGTGCTTACGCAGCTCGGATCGCAAATATGATTGCAGTTGCCAAAAAACTGGACACAGGAGAAAATAGGATGGAAGAAGAAAAAAATTTGGCTGGAAGAAGAGTAACAAAGAGAAGAAGAGGAAAAATTAATTGAAAACGCAATTCAGGAAGGAAACTTTATGAAAGCACTTGTGTTCAATCCATTTTCAGGGGCATCAGGAGATATGATTCTTGGATGCGTTCTAGATCTCGGGGCTGACAGGAAAGCAATTAAGGAACTGATAGAAGCCTCTGTACCGATATCTGTAGATGTGAAAGAAGTTATAAAAAAAGGACTAAAGGCTCTGAATGTTCGGTTCAAGATTTCTGACAAAGAGCTTGCCCGTACTTATCCTGAACTTGTGGATATCATAAAGGGTGCCAAATTGCCCACGAAGGTGGAAGAAAGTGCCCTTGATATTTTTTTAAAAATAGCAGACGCTGAAGCAACAGTCCATTGGCAGCCTGACCTTAAAAACCTTCATTTTCATGAAGTAGGGCAGACTGATGCTCTTGCAGACGTAATCGGATCTTCGGCAGCTATTCATGCCCTCAACTGTGATTCTGTTTATTGCTTGCCTATCAATGTGGGCAGCGGAGCAATCGAATGTGCACATGGACCTTTGCCTGTCCCGGCCCCGGCTACCCTAGAACTCCTCAAGAGAGGGAAGCTCTATTTCAGGGGTGGTACTGAGAAAAAGGAACTTCTTACTCCGACAGGTGCTGCTATCCTATCCCATTTTGCAAGGTCGGTGGAAACTTTTCCTCAAGGCAAGGTAATTTCAACGGGGTATGGGGCAGGGGATTTTGAGCTTGCCGGGCCCAACGTTCTCCAGGGAGTGCTTTCAGAGCTTGATTCCTATCTGATCCCGGATATTATTGAGATGCTTGAGACAAATGCCGATGATGTGAGCGGAGAAGTTCTTGGTAACCTGTTCGAAGAATTGCTTGCTATGGGGGCGAAGGATGTTGCAATTCTTCCAGCAACAATGAAAAAGGGCCGTCCAGCTCATGTAATCAAGGTTATCGCAAGACCTGAGGATACTGCAAAGCTCGCCAGGAAAATAATTATTGAAACAGGATCCTTGGGAGTAAGGATTATTCCTTCCCATCACAAGTTAATAGCCTCCAGGCGAATGGAATCGGTTAAATTTGAGATCGAAGGGCAGGTATATGAAGCTGCGGTCAAGATTGCCAGCGATTCAGAAGGTATCCTGCTAAATATTTCTGCCGAGTTTGAAGATTGCAAAAAAATAGCAAAATCAAGCAGAGTTCCTATAAAAGAGATTATGAGAAAGGCAGAGGAAGCTGCAAGGAGGCTTTTCTCCTGAAATTCTCAAAAAATTTGAATTAAGTAAAAACCTATGTATTTCGTGGTTTCAGTTACTCTACTACGGATATTGAAGCTTTCAGGACGCTCCAAAAGAATTTCTTTGTTCTGTGGTAATAAAAATAACTTGCGCTATAACTCGCAAAAGACCATTATTTGAAGTTGATCAAAAACGCAAAGACTGCACCGAATGCGGAGTATGCGGAAAGAACTGCTCATTTCCTGTTTACAACTGCGGCAGGATGATGGGAACAAGAAATTATTTTAATAAATTATGATAACTCCGAATCGGGAGCATTATTTCGATGAATAAAGAAGTGGTGCAGTCATCCATGCCCTTCGGAATCGATATCTATCCAGTAAACAAATATCTGGATCTGGCAAAAGTCGGCTACGATCTCGCAGAAGACTATTATTTGAAGTAAAGCAAAAACGCAAAGGACTGCATTGAATACGGTGTATGCGAAAAGAACTGTCTGTTTCATGTGGACATCTGCAGCAGCATGCGGGAAGTAAAATACTCATTTTGATAAGTGAAGATAATTCATAATTTTAAAATAGATAATAAATGGTGATCCGGCAACTGATTGTGAAGAATCAGGTACTTTCGTCACCACACATTTATCAATCTTTCATGGACTGCTTCGCAGTACTTATGAAATAAATTTGAAAAAATAATTGGAACACGTTGTAATTGGAATCAATGAACCACGAGAATCATTCATGACATTTGAAAACTGTTAAGAAATTCTAAGACTATAAAAGAGAAGAATACTATGGTAAAGAAATTAGATTTTGGGTGTATGAGATTACCGCTTCTGAATAAAGATGACCAAACATCATTTATACAGAGCATTAAACAAAATGGTAGATATTTTTTTGGAAAGAGGATTTACTTACTTCGATACAGCATAAACTTATCATGGCTTTAAGAGTGAAGATACTATAAGAGAATTTTTGGTTAAAAGACATAAAAGAGATGAAAAATCATTTATAAAAAGAGTTTGTAAATTTTGCACATAAGTGAAACAGCAAGCAAAAACCTCGATGAATTGTTTCCTAGTCATAAATCAACGTTAATAATAACGGATCCTGAACTTGTAGAAGTTTTCGACAATTTTGCTTTTGATGAAGTAATTAGTTATGGGAAGTTAGATACAAAAACGAGGTTAATGGTTATTTTAGCATCATTGATTGCAAGCCAGACTTTAAGTGAATATAAAGTAATGCTTGGTGATGCACTTAATGTCGGTGTAACTCCGATTGAGTTTAAGGAAATCGTATATCAATCTGTACCATATGTTGGAATTGCGAAATCATTTGATTTTATACATGCCACAAATGAAATATTGGAAAACCGAGGAATTAAATTACCCTTAGAAGGTCAATCTACAACTTCACCAGAAACACGATATGAAAAAGGATTAGAATTACAAAAATCAATATTTGAAGAGATGATTGATAAAATGTGTGAGGAATCACCAGTAAATCAAATTCATATTCAAAAATATTTATCTGCAAATTATTTTGGTGATTACTATACTAGAAAGAGACTGGATGTAAAAACAAGAGAAAGTTTAACTTTTTCTATGATTTTATTCTTGGGCGGATGTGAGCCGCAGTTAAAAGGATATATACAAGGCAATTTAAATGTTGGGAATGATAACGAAATATTACTTAGTGCAGTTACTCAGTTATTGCCGTATATAGGGTATCCTAGAGCATTAAATGCAATAAGATGCTTAAATGAAGCAGAGTATAAGCTAAATAAGGAAACTGCTCAGCTCTTAAAACACCTGAGCGATCTTCCTGGAATAGAGACTTAGTAGATGTCTAAGAAAGCAGAGATAATTCCAAAGGTAGGTAAGAAGACCTCTAGAAGACCATAGAGAGTTTTAAGATGATGTTCATTTAGTCCTAGTGGCATATTTTCATGAATATATTGTTAAATTTGTGAATAGGTTAAATAAGCAGTAGTAATATAATAGAGATTTTATATCATTACTCACATGATGTAATATGGTCACTGGTGCATATAGCTGTAAAATGAAGCAAATTAAAGATAGCTTAAAACCTGATCTCGCAATGAACTTCATTGGTGCAGACCAAATCTAGTGAAACGCCTCACTAAAGTTTAAGCGCTTTTTTAATAAAAGTTCTTTAATTTACCCACATCGTTTTCATTGACGTAATTTTTGTGCAGAGATCTCTATTTATAACTTATAAGTTTAGAGATATAAAGATCTCAAATTTCTCGTTTTTATTCTCTGAAGCTGCATTGATTTTCCTATATTCGTGCTTTCATAAGCTTCAGGAAAACGTCCTCCAGAATCCACATGCAAACCTGGGAATTTCCAGCTTCTGTTGCCGCGTTCAGATACTTTAAGCACTTTAGAGCCGCGTCAGCTTTGCATTTTTCAATATGTTTATAGAATTCAAAGTATTCCCCAGATTCGACTTTTTTCCTTTCTTCATCCAAGCATTAAAGTCTATATGCTATCCATGTGGATGATACTGCTAAAGCATAAGGGAATACAAATGCAACATTATTATCGATTTGCTGTGTTGTATCAAGAGTGGATTTTGAAGGTCCTGCAATGAGAATTCCGTTTTTTACTTCTTTAAATAATGTGATAATAATATCTGCGATTTTCTCCGTTATCTTATTGTACCTGAAATCAAGCTTTTGACCATTAAGAGCCTATCCAAAAAGTTTTGTAACCTCTATAACTTTTCGATACACAATTGAAATGGGCATTTGGATGCTATAAGACCAATCATAGTTTTTACAACATGCCATTATTGACACTTCAAATGCTTTTGTCTAAAAAAATCCTTACAGGGTGATTAGGGAATTTTCTTGAGTAATTTAGGATCCGCGAGTGTTTTTTAATTTGTTCTGCCATAGAGTTATTAACTCCTTAATTTTAACTTTTTGGAAGACGAACTTGTGCATAAAATTCGGTAACCCTTAATAGATGGATTTGATTAATATGAAATATTTCTCCAAAAAAAGAAAAATAAGATTCTCTGAAAGTCTACTTGAATATTTACGAAGATATGCTATTTAAAATAATTTCTGTAGCGCCTAAATTCTATTATAATCTTTCTGTCGAACATTATCTATTTTCATTACTGCAATTTTCCTTTTCTGTTCAAAATTGACAATTTCACTTGCTATATATTGTATCAAAGAGACACTGATGACTCTTTTACTTCTTTACTCTTGAGTACTGAAGAGATTTACTAGCAGGAATTTCGAATAATGTATTAAAGAAGCTGGGATTGGCTCAGGAATATAGAGTGGCTTTTACAGGTGAATCCTAGCATCTATTGATTAGCATATTTAGAGAAATATATTTTCAAATCCAGAGACACTTTCGCTATATAAATCCTCTCTTAGCTTTATTGCTCCCGCTTAGGCTGCATACTATCTAATTACCTATTTAGCTATTCATCGCCAGATCATTACCGGTGATCGTCAGTTTCAATCTCCACAAACACCTACTTCATTTTCATGTTTTTCATTTCCATGTTTTTCAATTGATCCTTCTCCATTTCCAGTTTCTTAATCTTGCGCTCCAGCTTCATCTCTTTTTCCTTAATCTTGCGCTCAAGCTTTTCCTTCTTCTTTTCCTTCTTCTCTTCCTGCTTCTTTTCTTTCAAATCCATGTTCTTCATGGTCATGTTCTTCATGTCCATGTTCTTCATGGTCATGTTCTTCATGTCCATGTTCTTCATGGTCATGTTCTTCATGTCCATGTTCTTCATGGTCATGTTCTTCTCTTTAACCACAACAGGTTCTGCACTTACTGTTGCAGCTGTCACTGATACTACAAAAATAATGGCCAACAAACTAGCCAGCACCTTTTTCATTCTAATAGATGATTGTTTCAACATTTATTTATCTCCTTAATGGAATTTGTTTTTGATAACTATTCAAGCCACCATAAATAAGTTGGTTGATATCTATTCGATAACACCAAAAAGTTTAGATGAACTATAAAATTATTTAGCTTGTCAGCTATATTAAATTAATTACAAAAAAAATAGTTTCAGAATGAAACTTATTTCCTCATAAGATATTTTAATATCAAACAATAATTAAATATTAGTGATGATTGCTCATTATTTCCGAAATCTTCAAAATCTAACATTATGATTTTTCAGAAAGAAGAAATATAGATTAATTTCATAAGCTCTTCGCTATATTGGGTGGAAAATTACACTTTCACTTTTTAAGTGAATATGCAATATACATAATCTTTCACAAAATTTATTTTTGGAAAATCAAGTTTTTTTCGACGCTAATCTCTTGGAGTTATTACTTATTTGAAATAATGGCCACAAGTATGATGCTAAGGTACGAATAATTTATGGAATTCGCGATTGTTATAGCCACTAGCCCTGTTTTCTCTTCATCCTACGGTTTTTATTCACAGGTCTACACCAACCAGAGGTCTTCTGATAATGATAACCAAGACCTTAGTGGCAGGAATCAACGATGAGTTGATGTTTCGGTCCTTTGTCTTTTTTCTAGTTTCATCAATTCCTGAATTCTCAATTGCACGATATCCATTGCGTCTTCAAAGAGCTTCCTATCAATTTTGATCCCGAAATATTTATTGAGTTTTTCTTCTGGTGTCATTGTCGAACCTGCTGACAGATAGGCGATGTAATTTTTGTTGAAGGTATTTTGGTTCTCCTTGTACTGTTTAAAGATAGCAAGGGTTATTGCCTTTGAAACAGCGTAATTGAAAGCATAATAGTTGTTTGTCAAGTAAATATGGTTAATATAGTCCCAGTCTCCAGAGTCTTTAGTGTAATACTCAACAGAGTCACTCCTGTATTCTTTGGAGAGATTTGTCCAGAGAGCATTTAGTTCAGCTCCTCTAACGACCCCTTTTTCGGCAATCATCTGGTGTGCTTTATATTCGAATTCCGTAATCAGAGGCTGCCTGGTAAAGTAATTCTGGTAATCCCTGATTTGGTTAGAAAGTACCATAATTGCGGTATCTTTATCAGAATTTTCGATCATATGATCAACAAAGAGTTCTTCATTGAAAGTTGAAGGGACTTCCATTTCATATTCCGCACCTGAACAGTAGAGAAAATCAACAGAGTTACCCATCAGGTAAAAATTAATCCCATGCCCAAGTTCATGAGTTAGGGCCTTCTGATCATCTATAAGGCCATTATAGTTAATAAAAATTAACGCTGGAGACTTGATGGCACAAAGATCATTACAGTAGCTTCCTGGTTGTTTCCCATTTTCAGGATCCGGATATACATCTATGAAATTGCCAGTTACCATCTTTAAAAAGATTTCATTAAAACGCGAGTCCATCTTGGAATAGGATTTCTGGATCTCCTGTAACGTATCAAAATAAGTATAATTTTTGCTAGGTTGATCCGTCAACTGCAACATGAGGTCATATGGCTTGAGCTTTTCAAGTCCGAGTTTCGTTCTCCTGAACTCATTATAATCTTCTAATACCCCTTTTCTTTCCTTGAAAACAGCGTTCATATCCGCTACTTGAGCTTGGGTAAGACGGAGACTATAGAGACGTGATTCGTAAGAATTAGCGTAGTTCAGCTGCCTTGCGCTGAGATCGTCAAGGAGGGCTTTTTCAGAATATAAAGACGCCATAGAATCGGATTCGTTTATCAGATGGTAAAACCTTTTGTCATAACATTTTTCCCTTTCTTCGCGTTTATTGTCTGTTGAAAGTAAAGTGTTATAAGACTGAGAATTGACTGAGAATTCCTTTCCGTCATCAAGAGTTATATTTCCTGCTATCGTGATATTATTGGTGATCTCCGTAAGCGCCTTAGTTTCCAGTTTCATGCGCTGATTGTCGATATCTGCAAGATATGCTGCCTGAGACTCATTCATTGGCCTGTGCTCTGCAAACCTCATGTAGGTAGCTTTAAGGTAGGGTTGATATATCTCAAGATTGGGCTCTTCAGAAAAAAGCTTATCCCACTCCTCTTTATGTAGAGAAGTCAACTTTACAGTTGCAAATGAGTCTGCTTTCTCGTGTTCGCTGCTCAGATTCTGAGAATCCGAAAGAAGGGAAGAAAAAAACTGATCATTCATATTTTTACTGTTCTGAGTATATGCGTAAGTGTACAGAATTTCAAGCGATTTGAGAAACTCCTTTTCGGTTTCCAGATATTCTAACAAAGTAG
>Ga0187851_10004120_pt1 | contig 11975 bp, 8 predicted proteins | sample June2016WEW_6_10_FD_132997 | JGI IMG/M metagenome (GOLD analysis project Ga0187851, IMG submission 132997) | Peatland microbial communities from SPRUCE experiment site at the Marcell Experimental Forest, Minnesota, USA - June2016WEW_6_10 | ecosystem: Environmental > Terrestrial > Soil > Wetlands... | reverse complement strand
GCTTATCCTATTGCCATAAATGAACTGAAAAACGAAAAAAAGTTGTCTAAAAATGTTGAAATTAGACAAGTAAAGTATTTGAATAACATTATAGAACAAGATCATAGGTCTATAAAGCGGAGAGTTCATTCAATGTTAGGATTTTCAGTCTTTTCGTTCTGCAAGTAAGATTTTAAAAGGAATTGAAGCTTTGAATATGATTAAAAAAGACAAGTCAATAATTTAGATTACTCTGTTTTTAATGAAGTCAAATACATTAATCAATTATTTGGCATAATTTTATAATGTTAGTACATTTTCCTTGAATATTTTGATTTTTATTCATTACTTATGGATTTACATATTTTTTTGAATTTTTTTGCAACGGAACCCAAAATTAAGATGAACCAAGTAATATATTTGATAGTTAAATTCATTATTGGCGATATATTTAGCAGTATTTAGTATACATACAAAAAATATATAATAAATTAAATCTTTTATAAGTTATATGTATTCCCGTACCTTGAAATAGATTTCTAAAAGGCTTCAAACGGTTCACCACCTGCAGATCAAGAGATCAAATTCTTGAGATATTAGACCAACCGGATATCTAAGCTAATATAATAAAAGAAATCTCATTTTTGAATTTTGAGCACATAATCAATTAATATATATCTTGCCTTTAAAAATCACGTCAAAGTTTTTGGAAGCCCTATAGGAACAAAAGAAGATCAAACTCGACATATCACCCATATACTTTGAGTCCATCTTCACGATCGAAATTCAAACTGGGATATCCTTATAATAATTCTCACATAAAACAGTAACATTGAAACTTTTTGAAGGATTGATGCTACATGTTCCAGACTGACCCCATATTACACTTACAACAGGCCCTTGGAAACCAAATCCAATGTTTTGCGCATCAATTCATGATTCCGATAACTAATATGGGAAATCCCCAATACTTAATTCCTATAATCATTGTAGTCATTTTTGGTGTTGATTTTAAAAAAGGTTTTCTTTTATTCCAGCTATTTCTGTGGACGAACTTAGTTACTGAGACTTTTAAGGCATTAGTTGGATTTCCAAGGCCTGATTTTGTGGACAAAAATGTCATTAACCTTGAAACAGCATGTCCAAAAAATACGTCTTTCAGTGGGAATGGAAATAAAGAAATTTTCTCACTTCCTGATGAAAAGATTCTTAAAGCATTTCGTCAAGGAAGTTGTGATTTTGGATTCCCTTCAGGCCACGTGTCGCTTACGACTGCACTATGGGGCGGAATTGCCACTATTTTCAATAACAGGATCATCAGAATCTTGACTCCTTTTGTGATAGTACTAATGGCTTCTTCGAGAGTATACCTTGGAAGACATTTCATCGGAGATGTATTGGGTGGTGCTGTCGTAGGATTAATTTCCCTCTTCGTTTTTGCGCATTTTCTCAAAAGCCCTTTAAAAAATGATTTTTTCAAAAAAGAGAGTTTCGAATTAGCTCTCAGGCGCCGAAATTTATTTTTTTACTTTTTTTTCTTCATTTTTCCTATTATGCTTATAGTATTGCCCCTGGTAAGCTTCCATATAGCACTGGTAAGCTCCAATACAGCAGGATATTTCTTTGGAATGAACATTGCATATCTACTGATTATACGAAAAGGGATCCCATATGACACTGGAAGTGCAGAGCAAAAGGCTAAAAGAGCGTTTATTGCACTTCTGCTATTTACTGTGTCCAAAAACATTTTGGAGTTTTTGTTTAGTGCAGCCGGAAAGATTAATTGTCCCGAGATTAAATGTCTCGAGATTAATTGTCACGGATTCATATTAACGGATTTCTTGAAAACTTTCATTCCTGTATTTACAATTTGGGTTTCCGTAGTCATCTGTACAAAGCTTAACCTATATCGAAAAAATAAAGGACGTTTATAATCAATCCAGATGACTTTAATTGTAAGATCCAGTAAAAAATGTAGAAAACAATGTCACAAATTTGTTGTAAATAGGAGTTAAATTTTTGTTTACTGCTTCTAATTTCGCAACCATTCTTTATAATCAATATTTAAATCCATATTATAATGAGGCTTAGCATGAAAAAAGTGTTATGTGATAAAGCAAGTAGAAAGCATACTTACATAATGGCTTTAAGCATCACTATGGTGATGTTTTTAATTCTGGTGAGTATCACAAGTGTGGCTTCATCTGAAGATATTAAAAATTCAGACAGTAACAATGCATTTAATTTTAATAAATCAGGCAATATATCCGTTCATATCCTGGCTATTAATGATTTCCACGGCCAGCTTGAGCCACCCAGTTACGATGCTGGAGGTGCCGAATACCTAACCACCTACATAAAGAAATTCAAATCAGAGAACCCAAATACAATTGTGGTTTCGGCTGGAGACAATATAGGTGCTAGCCCATTGATCTCAGCCCACTTCCATGATGAACCAACAATAAAGGCTCTTAGCATGATGGGATTTGATTTTTCGGCAGTAGGCAATCATGAGCTGGATAAAGGACTAGATGAGCTCATGCGAATTCAGTATGGTGGTTGCCATCCAGATGGCTGTCTTGGGAACTCATCCTTTGAAGGAGCACACTTCCAGTATCTGGCTGCAAACATAGTCAATAACAGCACTAACGACCTAGTATTCCCTGCTTATGCTGTCACCTACGTTCACGGAGTACCTATAGGATTCATTGGAATAGCACTGGAGAGTACACCAATGACAGTTAGTAAATTCGCAGTAAAAGGACTTAAGTTCCTAAATGAAACTGAGACCATTAACAAATACGTCAAGGAACTGAAGGATAATAAGGGAGTAAAAAACATAGTGGTGCTCATACACAATGGTGGATATTCTCAGGATCGAAAATCATTAAACAACACGCTATTGGATCATAATAGTAGCAAGAGCATGCATATTTCAGATGTTGTTAACAACACCGATCGTTCAGTAGCTGTATTCATCACTGGCCATACCCATCAGGCCTACAATGCCCTTATTAACGGTAGCTTAGTAACACAAGCTGATGCACAGGGTAAAGTACTCACAGATATCGATCTTGTGATCAGTAATGAGACTCATGCTGTGATCGAGAAAAAGGCCAGAAACATTATAGTGTCAAGAGATGTTCCTAAAGATTCCGGAGTAGCGGGATTGGTTATGAGGTACAAATCTCTAGTTGCACCCATTGCAGACAAGGTGATTGGCAGCATCAAGGGTAATTTTACGGCGGAAACCAATGAGGCAGGTGAATCCACTCTGGGAGATCTTATAGCTGATGCCCAACTCTATTACACACATAATCTAAGTTATGGCTGTGCTGATGTAGCTTTCACGGATCCGGAAGGCATTCGCTCTGACTTAAATTTGAGTGGGAGTGAACGCCAAAGTAATGTTACGTATGGTCAGGTTTTCAGCGTCCAACCCTTTGGAAACAAGTTAGTCACAATGACCTTGAATGTAACTCAAATAAAAGATTTACTAGAGAATCAGTTACACTATAGTGACAACAAGAGCAGCACACTCCAGGTCTCAAAAGGCTTCGGTTATACCTGGAACAAGAGCGCCCCAGTTGGCGATAGGATCAATATCTCCGGCATAATGATCAATGGAACTTCTATCGATCCGAACAACCCTTCTTACCACGTAACAATGGACAGCTTCATGGCTGAGAAAGCCATATCTATCCTGGAGGCTGACAATATGATTAATGAATCATCTCTGGATGGTATGAATGTCACAGCCCTGGATGATGTGAATGTCACAGCCAATTACTTCTCTCACTCCAAAGCAATGAATCCTGAACCCGGAAATCGTATTGCTGTGGTCGAATAAGAACAAAGAGAGCTATCTACTCTTTAGGCGGGGAGAACTACAAGTATATTTTTTTTAACCGATTACTTCCTCCCTGTCCTTATGAAGTTGTTAGACAATTTTTAGCAATAATAACTTAATTTCTTTTTTCCGATTTAAAGATATTAAACGCCTCCTTTTTGTTACCTTTTTATTTCAAAATTGAATTGTATGATATCTTCTGTATAAAGCAAACTTTCGCAGTGTTTGGATTCCAGGGAGTATTCCCAAAGCATTAATTAGCCACGTACTGAAAGTTCTGTAAATTCTGACCGATTTTATATAATTTTCTGTGCCACAGAAATGGACTTTACCATTTTACTGATGCACAGTTTTTGTCACAAAAACTGTGCATAAATGGAACAGAGAAATCTCATTTTGTAATGGACGGAAAGGATCAGAACAGTATTGTTTATTGGTGAGAGACAACATATTACGTCAGATAATAAGTCTATAAAAGAGAATTTGAACTTTAATGTTGATAATGCCGATGCAATTCGAAAATAAATTTTAGAGAAAATTAAAGAAAGGCCAAAGTCGTCAGCCGATCCAGATTATTTATCCAAATTTTACCAGAATATTCTTTTATTTTTATTTTATTCAGTGGCATAATTAGAGTCGATTTTACCAAAATCGCCACCATGGCTTCTTAGTTCCCGGGGCTTCAATGGCTTTTTGAGTGATTAAAGTCTGCATTTGAAGCATGTAATTATTATGCATGGATTTAAGATCCTCTTCTCTCTGGCTTGCTTTATCTAGATCTACTTTCAGAGTTGCGTTATATTCTGTTTGAATTCTATTTTCAACTAGGAGAATCTCTATCTTCTGAGAATACTCTCCAATCAGATTTTCATATTCATTGATCTGATTTAGTTCTTCCTCAATCTGATGCTTGTATTCTTCAATCCGTTTCTCATATTCTTTTATCTGATTTTGATATTCTTCAATCTGATTTGCATTATTTGCTTCCAAAATACAAATCTTTTTAGAATATTCTTCTATCTGATTTTGGTATTCTTCAATCGGATGTTTAGCTTCTAATACTAGTAATTCTAAACCTTTTAAAACAGCATCTGTAACACTATTATAACCTATTTTTTTTAGTTCATCGGATAAGGTAAAAGGAATCAGTGCACTTATTTTCCTCTTTTCATCGGACATTATCGGATAATTAGGTTTTCAAGGTTAAAAACACTTTCTATATTCTGATCGCTGAACGAGCACATAAAAACATAGGAAAATTTTATATTATATTTCCAGAACTGCCACTCTGGTTTTTTTATTTCCGGATTTTTATGATGTAACTTAAGGTTTAACTTTCTATTCTTTGGATCAATATTGAAATGTTAATCCTTGAATTATGTACAGCTTTTGCTATAAAATCTGTGTATATTTTTCAGAATATAATCTTCAATATTTTTTAATATTTGTTTTTATATATAATAAATAATTCACATAATAGTATCAATGATATCTTTGGACAAGCCAATAGATCACCTAAAGATATTGCAACATTAAAAATAAGTAAGAATATTATATGCCTGTTATTGTGTAAGTCTTAACCAAAAAAAATAAAATTAAAGAGATATCCATTTATTTTCAAAAAGAGAAAAATTGTAGTGCTCATTGGATGCCGGAATAGTTATATTAAATCTGTTGCCTTCAAGTTAAGCAGAAAATATTGATTTATCACTTGATCCAACAGAAAACTAATTAAATAAATGATCCCGGAGTTTTGAAATGTTTCATTATTTATTATTAAAATCCATCACTTATTTCATTTTTGGAATATCATACACATAAATTTTATAATTTCTAAATTCAAGTATTTTTTTTGGCGGATTTTTATGCACAAAATTCTCATTTTCTTCTTTTTGGAACTGGCTTTGTATAATGAAAAAGTTTCCATTGGTCTTAGGTAATTCTGTAAACCATCTTTCGCATGAGAGCCACATATAAGGCCTTATCATTGCATCTCTACTTGATAGGCTTTCATTTCTTTCAATTGTGTATGGATTGTGTCTAAAATGAAATTTGATAGGCCTAATAATGATTTTTTCTTTGGATAGATAAGTTATGATGTTAGAGTCCCAATAGTTACCATAACCAAAAGTTAAATTTGATCCTTTCAAATAATCTATTAATTCATATTGTTCTCTATTAGGGTTATTATGCTCGCCTTTTAAAATTTCCGCATTAGAAACTGAATTCATAATAATTAATGACAAAAATAAGAAAATATATATCCGTCGAAATTTCATGTTTTGATTGTATGTCAAAGCCAAGATGCCAATACTAAGTATTAGTGGGAACGTAAGGTATCTTGTTGTATTAATATCAATAGAAATTGAAGTGAAAACATAAATTATTGAAATGAATGTAATGGATAAAAAAACAAATAACAACCATATAGAATTAGTACTAAATCTTTTCGAGATATTGCTAAATACAAAATACATTATTCCAATGGTAATTATTATTGCAATTATGGTATAAATGTTTAATTTATATGTGTTAGAAAATTCATATAATTCATTGTTGTATAGTAGACAGATACCCTTGAAGAACAAAACAACATTATCAAAAAGTTGTTCTTTAGATGTTATTAAATGGATGGGAGTAACTACAAAAGTTTTAATGAATTTTTTTACTAAATATGCCAATAGTACTGTTATCCCTGAAATAAATAAAAAATTCATTTTTTTCAATTCAAATGGTTTATTAAGTAATGCATTAGCAAGAAAAAATGGAATAAAATACCATAAGATGAGAAGAGAATCCGAGAAACTGACAAGAGCTAAAACCAGTAAATAGAAAATAGCGCTTAATTTCCCGTTTATTGCTTGTCTGTAGATTAACAATAGAATTCCTATAAAAAGAATTGTTGCCATGTGTATTGTTGGAATTGTAATAAAACTATCTGCATTGTTTGGAATATTTGCTAGAACGGAAGCAAAAATTAAAGAATTTGTTATTTTTTTCGTCATGTTGTATATAAGTACTGAATATATACAGATTACAGCAAGATATATGGAATATGAAGATAAAAGCAATGCTTTTGGATCGTATCTAGTAAGCAACTGCGGAAGTGCGTGAAAAGGTAATTCAGAAAATATAAGTGGATCAGAAAATGGAAGATAGTATCCTTTTAAAAAATAATTTCCATGCTCAAAGATCTCTCTACAAGACAAACCTGCGAAAATGGAGTCACTGCTTAGGGGAATTGACAATAAACTTTGAAATTTTAGGTATAAGCCATAAATGATTATTAAAAATAAAATCCAATTGAGTGGATGATCATTTTTTAAATAATTGCTTCTAAATTTGCTAAATATATTTTTATTATTATGTAATTTTTTGAATTCATTTGAAATATCCGATACGGATCTCATATCTTTACCCCCGGTATAGTAAGGAACTTTCTTAATACAAAGTTTGTCACAAAATGTAGCTAGTTCTTGCATTAAGTCTACTTTTGTTTGATTTTGCCAAATTCCACAGCATCATCATGAAATTTATGTACTATGTGTAATTTGATTTTTCTATACTCTTTTATTCATATTAGAAATACCAGCATCTTCGAAAGCATATCATAAATTTGATACAGCGATACTTTAGAAAAGATACTAATTAAATATTTTAAGTAAGATGTCAATTCTATTTATAATTTATTAACCATCACTTTTTAAAATCAAATTATCTGCATGATTCGATTATCCCCCAACAATTCTATATCATGAGAACCGAATTGCAGACAGTATACAAAAATTGTGTTTTAAATTTTTAATAAATTCACCATGTTATCTAATTAGGCATTGTGCTGAAAGATTTGAATCCTGATAAAATCTACGTGATGGCATCCACGTGTCGTAATAAGGACTATTGGTTTTCTCAACTTTTGCTCGGATTCGTTTTAGACAGTTTAAAGTACATGCAGCTTCAGAAACTTTTACCGAATGGAGAAATTGGATATATTTCTCGTCTTTTCCTTCATTTCCCCATCTCATCCAATCGTTATATACATCGTAACTCACGCCTGCTGCTTCGCAAGAGAGATAATAAGGTAATCCAAGTTCTATACTTTTACAAATTGTTTTTGCTACTTGATTGATAAGTTTGGTTGATCTGCCTAGTGGCATAGACTGACTCCTGTTTTTTATTTATTAAGAGTAATATTAGCGGATATTTTATATAATATTTATGTAGTGTGAACTATTTTGAGGCAAGTTGGAGCGTTTTCTTGAGCTGGATAGAGTTGTTGTAGGTTAAAAGCTAACAGATCTAAAAAATTAAGAACTGGTACATAGAATTTTATTCAGAAACTATTTCCGTATTATTAAATTAAAATACGGATATATATGTTCAGCTAAAACCACTAATATCTTTCAATTGGATTAAATCTTAAAGATCTGAAAAACCCTGATTATTACGATTTAAGTCCCTTTTTGGAGAAAACAAAATGAATATACTACGAAAACCTTGGTATTCATCCCTTATAATATTTCTAATTTGGTTGATTGTGATAATGAGGGTACAAGATTTACCGTTTGTAGTCCATCACAGATCACTATCTCAATTCACAGGAAAATTTATCGACTTTATAGAGCTTGAATCACTTCTCTTTTTTTTAGGAGCTATTACTTATTTAAAATGGTGGCATCAAATTGGGTTGAAAAGCCTAGATGATAAGCGAGTTGGGATCTTTTTAGGATTAAAATTACATAATTTACGTTTTTTGTGGCTACCTACCCTATTTCTTCTCATTCATATACTATTAATTTTATTTACAGGCCTACCGCTAACCCGGGTTATTATGTTTGTACTAATCAATACTTTGATGGTAGGGATCTGCGAAGAGTTACTGTTTCGAAGTATATTGTTTTATGGAGCATTATCATCCTTCGGAATCTGGCGTGCAGTGTGGATCACAACTATTATTTTCGGCGCTGTACATGTGTTAAGTGGTTTTGTCAGTGGTGACTTTAATGCGAGTATACTTCAGGCTTTTTATGCATTTATGTTTGGTTTCTATATGGTAGCTTTGCGAATCCGTCTTGACAATATTATTCCAGGAATCATTATTCATTGGCTGTGGGATTACTTGATAGATCTGACATATTTCAATGGGTATTCGGGGGTATGGGCAGAATCAATTCTGTTTTATATTGCGTTTTTCGCGTACGGTCTATGGTTACTTCGCGACTATATACCTAAAAGATACAATGACAGATCACAAAAAAATTATTGTAAGGTTTAGACTTTTAATTCGTACTGAATGATTGTGAGCCGATTTGGGGCGTTTTCTTGAAGCGGGGGCTTTTTATAAGACCAATCAAAAAACATAACCATGCCGCTGAGATTAAGCCACGGATTGTTTGACGGTAAAAGACAACCTGCGGTTTTATGAGATCAGGATCAAGTAATGGAATACTACATAGCTTAAGTTTAGGATACATATTAATATAAGTATATAATTAATTAAATTTATTAATAATTTATAAGTATTTCAGCACTTTGATGCAGATCTAACTGCTATCGGACTGTAGGCTTAGCATCACCTACAGCTCACAAAATCACCTTTTTGATACATCATTGACAACCACAAGGCTCCAGTTATTCACTATCACTGTCATAGTTCGTGGGACCAGGACCACGTAATTTTAATCCTAATTATTTTAAGTTAGAATTATATATTCAAAAAGTATATACTGCATTGAATTTATTTATAATTCGGGCTTATCCCATTCCTTCAAGTGGACATTCAATTGAGCTGCAGGCAGCAGACACCTGCAGCTTACAAGATCAACTTTTTTGATAATGAAGACAAACTTAGCACTAAAAATGTAAAAAGATCTAATTTGGATCATGCAATTTAATTATTTTCTATTTTGTCGACGAAATTTAAGTATTTTCCATTTTACTTGACGAAATTTAATATTGCAGAGATGGTTATATTGTCATCGTAAAGGTTGTTGTTAGGATTTCGCATCAAAACACTGGGCATAGTCTCTAGAAAGAATCCACTACAGGAATAAAATGTAATTTTGCTGGTTGTTTCAATCCCAACTCAGCAAGTCGATGAAGCTTAAATTCTTGAGTGGCTGGATGATCAACTTCAAATACTTCTAACTTTTCCAACATTTCAGGTTGCCTGAATGCAAATGTATCCAGCCCTGCCCCAAGAATTACATACTGCATTGCGTATCGTGCACGGCTAACAAGATTATTGATTCCCTGTATCAAGAACTCTGAAATAATTTTCTGGCCGAAACGTGACTCTGTAGCCTCAGCATCATTTAACTGTTCATCCCAAGGAGTCAAATATTGTTCAATCAGTGCTCTTTTTTCCACGGGTATCAAACAATAAACGAATATTAGAATTCAAAAGTGCTGTAAAAGACTAAAAAAGAAATAAGGCAACATAGATGACCTTAAAAGATATCGTTATTGCCCTGGAAATTGGGCGACCAGCCCTTTTAAATTATACATGGAGATTACATTTATCAACATGAAATTAGCAACAATAAAATATTGTTTGTGTAGTTAGTGAGATGATCAATCCGATGCGTTAAAGCTTATTTTTCCTTGGCGCTTAACTCATTCTGTTAATATATTAAACAAGTGCAGTTTGCGATTTGGGTAAAAGTACCATATTTTAAAAAGGATACACACATAATAAAAAGTTATAAAGTAAAAAAACCAATTCCTTTTGTAGAACAGACCAAGAAACGTGCCGCAGTAAATTAGATACGGTTGATTCGTACACCTTCAACAGTATCTACCTCTCCTATTCATGATGAAATTTGATTTCTTTAATGTTGATTTTTGCAACGTTCAAAAAAAGAAATAGGGCAACAAGACGACCTTAAAAAATATATTATTGCCCTGGAAGTCAGGTGACCAACCCTTTCAAATTCTACATGGGGACTGCACTAATCAACATGAAATTAACAACAATAAAATATTGTTTGTGAAGTTGATGAGATGATCAACCCGGTGCTTTAAAGCTTATTTTTCCCTAACGTTTAACTCATTCTGTTTGAGCAAATGCAATTTACTATTAAAATAAAAAAGGAAGACGGCCATATTTAAAAGATAATTAAAACATTGAAAAAATATTTAAAATAATAGAAATAATACTACTTTGTCTGAAATCATGTATTTTGCCCGAAGTAAATGAGATACTGTTGATGTCTGTATCATCAACAGTATTTTTCAAAACCATACAGCAGACTAAAACTTCACAGAACCTTTAAAAATCTAATATTTCTTCTTTCTTTGTTTCATATTCGTCCTTGGTAATTATACCATCATCACATAATTGTCGGTTCCGCTGCAAAAAATCTGGCTATTTTGCAAAACCAATGAAAAACATCACAAATAGGATATCTATATCCGAAGATTGAAGCCATTTGAAAACGAATCAGTTAAATGCCATCGTGGGCTTAAAAGATTCCTGATGCACCTTCAACACATGCAGGAATCCGGAAACATTCATTTTCTTTTTGCTGATTGGTTATTAATAATATATAAATAACTAGATAAAATAGTATGTTTATCGAAATATTCCAGAATCTGTAGAACAATTTCTGAATTGTGCAAATTCTGAATCTTGATAAATTACTTTTTCCCAATCTTCAATGGTGTAAGATCCTAAATTCAACTTTGTAATTTTGATTGCATTTTTTAATTCTATAAACCCCGCTAAATCGATCAACTTAAGAGCCTCAAGTATTTTCCCTTTATATACTTGCTCGATGCCACATTCTTCGCACAACTTGATGTAATTATCATATACATCAGTTATATAAATTATTTTTTTCTTTTTGTGATATCTTGCAATTTTCAAAACAGATAAAAGTACCACTCTTTGATGAAATGGCAAATATGAGTTTACTGCTTCATATGGATTAAATGGCATTTATTTCCCCCACTAGTGGAAAATATTCTTTCAATCCTTCTAATTGGTAATCACTATATAATGCTTTTTTTGTTGGCTGAATGGATTCATGAGGAATAGAAATTATTCGAGTTTTCCCGCAATTATTTACTGCCACAGATTGAATATATCCCTGCATATCTAGTGAACTGATCCACCCTGAAACTGTCGGTCTTGAAGATGGTTTCT
>Ga0187851_10004117_pt1 | contig 11982 bp, 9 predicted proteins | sample June2016WEW_6_10_FD_132997 | JGI IMG/M metagenome (GOLD analysis project Ga0187851, IMG submission 132997) | Peatland microbial communities from SPRUCE experiment site at the Marcell Experimental Forest, Minnesota, USA - June2016WEW_6_10 | ecosystem: Environmental > Terrestrial > Soil > Wetlands... | reverse complement strand
TCATGGAGGAATCCTTGATGGGGCTGCGGGAAACAAAGACACGCTTTATCACTGAAGTGGACCGCAGAAAAGCAATTGCGCTGGCGCTTGCGGAAGCAAAGGCCGGAGACATTGTTCTGATCGCGCGCAAAGGCCACGAGCGCACGCAGACCACGAGGGAAGGCGTCTTTCCATTCGACGATCACCAGGTGGCGAGCGAGGAACTGAACCGCATCGGCTACATGCGAGGAGGCGCACACGCATGAAGCTTTCATTGGGCAGGGTAGCGGAGTTCGTCCATGGCAGCGGCAGTTTCGATCATGCCGCAATCGCCGAGGGCTACTCGATTGACTCACGCGGGCTTCGCGCGGGCGAGTTGTTCTTTGCTATCAAGGGCGAACGGCTGGACGGTCACAACTACGTGGAAGCAGCCCTGGCGGCGGGTGCGGTTGCCGCGGTAATCGAGAGCGGTCAGGTTGCTTGCTATGCCGACAAGTCTAAGTTGATCGTCGTTGCGGACAGCACGCTGGCGCTGCAGCACCTGGGCGCGGCGGTGCGGCGGCTCTGGGGCAGGAAGTTGCTTGCAGTGACGGGCTCGGCGGGAAAGACCACTACCAAGGAATGCATTGCGCATGTGCTGGGAGCGCAGTTTCATGTGCTGAAGTCGCTGGGAAACCTGAACAATCACTTTGGCCTGCCGATGCAGTTGTTGCGACTGGAGCCCCAGCACGAGATCGCTGTAATTGAAATGGGAATGTCCCATGCAGGCGAAATCACCACCCTGGCGCAGATTGCCGCGCCTGACGAAGGTGTGGTGACCAACGTCGGCCTGGCGCATCTGGAGAGCTTTGGCACACAGGCGGGAATCGCACGCGCCAAGTACGAGTTGATCGAATCGCTACCGGCGGGAGGCCATGCGTTTCTCAATGCCGACGATGCCTACGTCTCGCAATTTGGCCGCGACTTTCACGGCCGGGTCACGCTTTACGGAATTGAGCATCCGGCGGATTATCGCGCCGGGAACATTGAGTGGCGCGGAGTTCTGGGCTCTGAGTTTGACATCGTTGGCCCCGGCTTCCGGGAGCGAGTAGTCGTGCCGCTGATCGGTGGTCACAACGTGTTGAATGCGCTGGTGGCGGTTGCGGTGGCTGCCGAGCACGGCGTCAGTCCCTCGGATGCGGCGGCGCGGTTGGCCTCGCTCAGCGCCGGCGACAAGCGCGGCGAAGTGCGCGAGGTAGGTGGCGCAATCCTCATCAACGATTGCTACAATTCCAATCCTCAAGCGCTGGACAGCATGGTTGCGGCCCTGGCGCAAACGCCGGCCAGGCGGCGCATCGTCATCGCAGGCGAGATGCTGGAACTGGGTCCGGGCGCGCCGGAGTTGCATCGCGAGTGTGGACGGAAGATGGCTTTGAACAAGGCGGACTACGTGGTTGGAGTGCGCGGCAATGGCGAGTTCATCGCCGAAGGCGCGGCTTCGTCCGGCGTAACGGCCGAGTTTGTGGAAACTCCCGAGCAGGCAGGCGAGTGGCTTGCGCGCAACCTGCGGGAGGGGGATGCGGTGCTGCTGAAAGCTTCGCGCGGCGTGGGACTGGAGCGTGCGCTCGTGGTGTTTGAGGCACAACGAGGAACGTAGTTCAACGGCGGGTGCAAGCCCGCACAAAAATTGAGGATCCATTGCTCTATTGGCTTTTATACGAATACATTTTTCGCCACTTCAACGTTGGGCCGTTCCGGATCTTCCGCTACTTGACCTTTCGTACGGCCTTCGCGAGCCTGACCGCGATGTTCATGGCGCTGATCATCGGACCTTCCGTGATCCGCCGCCTGCGCGAATTCCAGATCAGCCAATACATTCGCGAAGATGGGCCACGCTCGCACCAGAAGAAGGCGGGTACACCGACCATGGGCGGACTACTGATTGTGGTTTCCATTGTGCTGCCCACGCTACTCTGGTCAGACCTGTCGAACAAGTTTGTATGGCTGGTGGTGCTCTCCACCCTGTCGTTCGGCGCGATTGGCTTTGCCGACGACTACCTGAAAGTTGTGCATAAACAGAATCTGGGACTGAACGGACGCAGCAAACTCCTGCTGCAGACGCTGGTTGCGTTCGTGATCGCGGTGGCGTTGATACTGATGCAGGCCGAGGGCGAATATTCCACCCACCTGATGGTGCCGTTCTTTAAGCGATTCCGCCCGGACCTGGTGGTCAGCTCGCTGGCGGTAAATCCGCACCTGTGGATGATCGCCTTCCTGCCGTTCATCATCTTTGTCATCTTCGTGCTCGTGGGCTCAACCAACGCGGTCAACCTGACGGATGGACTTGACGGACTCGCAATCGGTTGTACGTTGATTGCAGCTGGTGCTCTTACGGTGCTCACCTACCTCAGCGGCCATGCGCTTTTCTCAGACTATCTTGAACTGCAGAAAATGCCGATGGTCGGCGAGCTGACGATCTTCTGCGGCGCCATGGTGGGTTCTTCGATTGGATTTCTCTGGTACAACACACATCCGGCGGAAGTCTTCATGGGAGATGTGGGCTCGCTTGCCCTGGGCGGCGCCATTGGCACGGTTGCGGTCATCATCAAGCAGGAGTTGCTGCTGCCCTTTATCGGCGGAATCTTCGTGCTGGAAGCGCTCTCGGTCATCCTGCAGGTGGGTTCGTTCAAACTGCGCGGCAAGCGCATCTTTTTGATGGCGCCTCTGCATCATCATTTCGAGCAGCTTGGCTGGTCAGAATCGAAGGTGATTGTGAGATTCTGGATCGGCTCGCTGATCTTCGCTTTGTTTGCGCTCACCACGCTCAAGTTGAGGTAAGTTAAAAGGCAAGCTGCTCGAGGGCAGGAAAGAATCTATGGATGTCAAAGGCAAGCGCGTTCTGGTGGTTGGATTGGGGAAGTCGGGCGTTGCGTGCGCGCTCTTTCTGGAGGCGCGCGGCGCGCGCGTAACCGTAAGCGACGCCAAGAGCGAGGATCAACTTCGCAATGAGATTCCGGCGCTGCTTGACCGCGGGGTTACGGTCGAAACAGGCAAGCACGGCGAACGCACATTCCGCGATCAGGATCTGATTGTGGTCAGCCCAGGCGTTCCCGGCGACGTTGCTCCGTTGCAGCATGCGCGCCGACTGGGCATTCCGGTCATCGGTGAAATTGAGCTGACTGCGCGCTTCCTGCAGGGAAACATTGTGGCCATCACGGGCTCAAACGGCAAGACGACGACAACAACGCTGACCGGCGAAATCATCGCCTCCGGCGGACGCAAGACGCTGGTTGGGGGAAATATCGGAACACCGGCGATTACCTTCGTCGAGCAGTCCTCACCGGATACCTGGGTGGTGCTGGAGATTTCGAGCTTTCAGCTTGAGTCAATCGAGACCTTCCGTCCGCATATTTCGGCCATCCTCAACGTGACGCCCGATCATCTGGACCGGCACGGTTCGATGGAAAACTACATCGCGGCCAAGACGCGAATCTTCGAGAACCAGGGTGCGGACGATTACGCGGTGCTCAACGCCGACAGCGAGATCTGCCGCCGGCTCGCGGAAGGACTGAAGCCGCAGGTGCTATGGTTCAGCCGGCAGAATGCGGTGCAGCGCGGCGCGTATGTGCGGGGTGGCACAATCCTGCATCGCGATCGCGAAGAAGTTGAAATCATGCCGGTGGAAGAAATTGCTCTGAAGGGCGCACACAATGTGGAGAACGTGCTGGCCGCGGTTGCCATCGGCATGGCCGCCGGAGTGGAGCCTGCGGCAATTCGCCGCGCCGTCAAGGATTTTCGCGCCGTCGAGCATCGCCTTGAATACGTTGCCACGCTGCGCGGGGTGCAGTACTACAACGATTCCAAGGCCACCAACGTCGACGCCACGATCAAAGCGCTGCAATCGTTTCCCGCCAACATTCACCTCATCCTCGGCGGCAAAGACAAGGGCAGCGATTACAGCGAACTGAACGCGCTGATCGCAGAGCGCGTAAAACGCGTCTACACGATTGGCGCGGCTGCGGCGAAGATCGAATCGCAGATCGGCGCTTCGGCCCCGGTTATCAGCGCCCAGACGCTGGAGTCGGCCGTGGGCAAGGCCGCTGATTTGGCGGTGGAAGGCGACATCGTGTTGCTGGCGCCCGCCTGCGCCAGCTTCGATCAGTTCCCCAGCTACGAGCACCGCGGCCGAGCTTTCAAAGAGCTGGTGCAATCGCTGGCAGTTTTGCAGTCTGCTTCATCCACTGGAGGAAGCTAGTGGCTAAGCGCGCCAGCGCAGATCGATGGTTGTTTGGCGTGACCCTGTTGATGGTCTTCGCCGGACTGGTCATGGTCTTCAGCGCGTCGGCGATTGTCGCCAAGGAAAAGTTTGGCTCCGAGACAGCATTTCTGTTTAAGCAGAGTGTCTACGCACTCCTCGGACTCGGGGCCATGTTCGGCTTCATGAGGCTGGACTATCGCAAGCTCAACCAGCCCGCGCTGGTTTTTACCACGCTAGGGGTTACGTCGCTGCTTTTAGCTGCGGTTTTTTTCCTCGACCGCTCCCACAACACGCACCGATGGATCAAACTCGGCGGCCTTTTCTCGTTCCAGCCCTCCGAACTCGCCAAGCCCGCGATCATTCTCTTCATGGCACATTTTCTGGAGAGCCGCTTGCGCTCGATCACCGATCTGCGCCATACCCTGTTGCCGGCGGTTGCGCCGACCGCCGTTTTCTGCGTGCTGATTGTGGCGCAACCTGATCTGGGAACGGCCATGGCCTGCGCTTTCATCACGGCTGCCATCCTCTTTATCTCCGGAATGGAATGGAGGTATTACCTCTGGGCGCTGGGATTATCGGCGGTGCCGCTATACTTCCTGCTCTTCCGCACAGCGTGGCGGGCGCGCCGCCTGGTCGCCTTCATTGACCCATTTGCGGACCCGCAGGGCGCGGGCTTTCACATCATTCAATCGCTGATTGCGGTTGGCACCGGAGGCCTCACCGGACTGGGCCTGATGGAGGGCAAGCAGAAGCTCTTCTATCTGCCCGAGCCGCAGACCGATTTTATCTTCGCGGTGATTTCCGAAGAGTTGGGATTGATAGGAGCGGTTTGCATTGTCGCGGCGTTTGCGTTCTTCTGCTACCGGGGCTTGCGCGCGGCATGGAATACTCGCGACAATTTTGCCCGCCTGCTTGCCATCGGAATTACGGCCATGATCGGCATTCAAGCCTTCTTCAACATCAGTGTCGTGCTGGGACTGCTTCCCACCAAGGGAATTCCGCTGCCGTTCATCTCCTATGGTGGGTCGTCGCTCATAGTTACGCTGGCCAGCGTGGGAGTGCTGCTCAACATCACGCAGCAGACGGACTGATATGAAGATCATTCTTGCCGGAGGCGGCACCGGAGGTCATGTCATTCCCGCTCTTGCCATCGCGGAAGAGCTGATGAGAGGCGGACACATAGCGGCTTTTGTCGGCACCAGGCGCGGCATCGAAGTGCGCCTCGTTCCCAAGGCTGGGTTTCCGTTATATCTGGTTAAGATCGGCGCGCTCAATCGTGTAAGCTTCGCAACCCGTGTGCGCACCCTTATAGATTTACCATTGTCGATCTTTACCGCGATGCGGATTTTGCACGGCTTTCAAGCGCAAGCGGTTATTGGCGTGGGCGGATATGCGGCTGGTCCGGCGACCATCGCTGCGGTGTTGTTGCGAATTCCAATCGTTCTCTTTGAACCGAATGTAGTCCCCGGCTACGCCAATCGCGCGATGGCCCGCTTCGCCGCAAATACCGCGGTTCAATTCGCGCCGACGGGGCGCTGGTTTCGCCGCTTTGAGGTGACCGGAGTTCCGGTGCGGCCTGCATTTTTTGCGCTCCCCGAGAGGCGCAGCAAGGCACCGACGCTGCTCGTCTTCGGGGGAAGCCAGGGCGCGCGCGCGTTGAACCGCATTGTTTGCCAAACCGCGGCGGAACTGCTCAAACGCATTCCAGGTCTGAATATCGTGCATCAGACCGGAGAGCGCGAGTTCAATGACATTGGCGCCTTCTATGTGGCGCAGCGGATCGACGTGGAAGTAAGAGCGTTCATTGACGACATGCCCCAGAGCTTTGCGGATGCCGATCTGATCGTATGCCGCTCCGGCGCTTCCACGGTCGCCGAGATTGCAGCGGCGGGCAAGTGCGCTCTCTTCGTGCCATTTCCCGGTGCCGCCGACGATCATCAACTGCGCAATGCCGAATTGCTCGCTGAGGCCGATGCTGCGCTACTGATCCCAGAGAGTGAGCTGAGCGCGGAGCGATTTGTGCAGGAAGTGACCGCGCTGCTGGCGGATACACAAAGACTGGCTCTGATGGGCGGCAAAGCCCGCGCGATGGCGCATCCCAATGCCGCCGCCCGCATTGCGGAGATGGCGCTCAGCGCCGCAAAAACGTCATAAGGTCAGGTATTCGCGAATATAGCTGTTATCGGAATTCGCGATTTCAGAAGCGTCGCCCTCGAATATCTTTCCGCCATCTTTCAACACCATGAAAGTTGTTCTTGAATCCCAATTCCAGCCGGCCGGCACGGGAAGCATTTTGTTTTTTTCAGGGTTGAAGTAGTGCGTCGCCATGGTGAACGCGTCCTGCAGGCGGTGCGTGACCATGAGCGCACTGGTCTTGTAGAAGTCGCGCTGCTTCACCAGCAGCTCGACGATCGTGGTCGATGTCACCGGGTCGAGCCCCGCGGTAGGCGAATCGTAGAGCAGCACCTCGGGGCTTGAAATGATGGTGCGCGCAATTGCCACGCGCCGTTTCATTCCGCCGGAGAGTTCGGCGGGAAACAGATCCATGGTGTGCTCCAGTTCCACGAAGCGCAACGCTTCCAGCACCCGGAGGTGGATTTCTTCCTCTGGAACTTTTTCTTCGTAGAGGCGAAATGCAACATTGCCTTCGACCGAGAGCGAATCGAAGAGCGCCGACTCCTGGAAGACCATTCCGATGCGGCGTCGCAGCTCGAACAATTCGGTCTCGCGCATGGCCGTGACTTCATGGCCGAGCACAAAAATGCGCCCGCTATCGGGACGCAGCAAGCCGAGCGTAAGTTTAAGAACCGTGGTTTTGCCGGTGCCTGCCGCTCCCAGTAACACCTTTGTAGCGCCGTGTTCCAGCTCGAAGGAAAGGCCGTCGAGGACAACCTGCTCATCAAAGCGCAGGCTTACATTTTCAAAGATTACGGCCTTTTCCGTCGCGTTATGGCTGGCCTCGCTCATATTCTATAGCGGCCCCAGCAGCACCATCAGCAGGCGGGTTACGAACAGGTCAACGGCGAGGATGATCACGCTGGCGGCGACCACGGCCTGAGTGGTTGCGCGGCCCACGCCCTGCGTGCCGCCCTTGGCGCTCAGCCCGTAGTAGCAGCCGACGGTGGCGATGATAAAGCCGAAGAGCACCGGCTTGATCAGCCCCATGAAGATGTCCGCGAAGCGAAGCGTCTGCCATGCGGAGGTCCAGTACTCGTTCATGTTGAGGCGCAGCAACAGCACTGCGATTGCGGAGCCACCGGCAAGCCCCACAAGGTCGGAGAGAATGGTGAGGAAGAAGAGCATGAACATGGTAGCCGCCAGGCGCGGCGTCACCAGTTTACGGCTGGGATCGGTGCCCAACGCACGCATTGCGTCGATCTGTTCAGTTACCTGCATCGAACCCAGTTCGCTGGCCATTCCACTGGCGTTGCGCCCGGCCACCATCAGACTGGTGAGCACCGGCCCCAACTCGCGAACCATCGACATGGAAACCAGTTGCCCGGTAAAGGAAAGTGCGCCAAAGCGCGCCAGCGAGTTTGCGCTCTGCAGGGCCAGCACCGCGCCGGTGAAAAATCCGGTGAAAACCACGATCTGCAGCGAGCCCACGCCGATGATGTCCATCTGCTGCAGGATGTCGCCGAAATAGCGCGGCTGGCTGAACAGATTGGCAAGTCCGCGCCAGGAGAGGATGGAATACTCCTGCACCGCCAGAACATTGACCTTCGCGTATTCTGTAAGAGAGAATGCCATTTGAAACAGAGCGCCGCTTATCAGCTTTGCGGTGTGGCGCGCGGCTCTTAAGCGACTATATCAAAACGTAAGGTAAACACCTATGGGATGCTTCGCTGCCAGTTGCGCGGCGGAAGATGCCGCTCCGGCCGCGGGCGCCGGCGGCGCGAACTAATCTCTCTGCCCTCGCCGTTTGATCTCGATGTTGAGCCGCTTGATCTTCTGGTTCAGAGTGGAGAGCGGCACATGAAAACGCTCGGCCGCCTCAGTCTGGTTCCATCCGCAGCGTTCCAGCATCGTGGCGATGATGCGGCGCTCGCAGTCCTCCACAATTTCAAAGAGCGAAGCATCGGGCTTGCTGGCGATCAGCGGCAGAGCGTCTCCGCGGCTAACAATGTCTTCGGGGAGCAAGTCGGCGGTGATGACCGGATGGGCGGAGAGCACGACGGCGCGCTCGATCGCATTTTCCAGCTCGCGTACGTTGCCCGGCCAGGCGTAGTCCATCAGGGCGCGCAGTGCGTCCGGACCCAGGCTACGCGAAGCTCTTTCGTTCTCCTCGCAATACTTGAGCAGGAAGTGCTGCGCCAGTATCGGAATGTCTTCCTTGCGATTGCGCAGCGGAGGCAGTTCGATGGTGATGACGTTGAGGCGGTAATAGAGGTCTTCGCGGAACCTGCCGTCCTTCACCGCCTGCCGAAGATCGCTGTTGGTGGCGGCGATGACGCGTACGTCCACCTGAATCTCCTGCACTCCGCCCAGATGCATGAAGCGTTTGTCCTGCAGCACGCGGAGGAGCTTGGCCTGCGTCTCCATGGACATGTTGCCGATTTCATCGAGGAAGATGGTTCCCCGGTCGGCCATCTCGAATAGGCCCTTTTTGCTGCTGACCGCGCTGGTGAATGCGCCCTTGACGTGGCCGAAGAGCATGGACTCGAGCAGGTCACTGGGCATGGCGCCCGTGTTGACGGGCACGAATGGGCGATCCTTACGCGGCGAGTTGGCGTGAATCGCCTTTGCAATTAATTCTTTACCGGTGCCGCTTTCGCCCTGCAGCAGAATCGTGGAGCGCGATGGTGCGACCTGCGCCACCAGGTCAAAGGTGCGCAGCATCAGGTCGCTCTTGCCGACAATGTTTTCAAAGTTGTAGCGCTGCTTGAGCTGGCGCTTAAGCTGGATGTTCTCCTCTTCTACACGCTTGCGCCCGATGGCGGCGCGCACATCAGCTTGCAGCTTCTCGTTGCTCCACGGCTTGGCGATGAAGTTGGCCGCTCCGCCCTGGATTGCGGCCACCGCGTTTTCCGGCGTGCCATAGGCGGTGATCATGATGACCGCCATCTCCGGATCACGCTCGCGAATATCCTTCAGAATCTCCAGGCCATTGCGGTCTGGGAGCTGGAAATCCAGCAGGACGAGGTCGACGGCCTGCGTGTCCAAAAGGCTCAGTCCCTCTTCTCCGTCGTTTGCGTTGACCACCTCGTAGCCGTCATCTTCCAGTAGTATCTGCAGCGACTCGCGGATCGCCGCCTCGTCGTCGATGATCATCACCCTGCCCGCGCTGGACTTCTCCGGCGGCGCAGAAGTGCGCTTCACTCCCGCCTGGTCAGACATGCATCGCCTCTCTCGACATCGGGAACTCCATCAGGAAACTTGTGCCTGCGCCGGGGCTGCTCTCCACGCGAATCTTGCCGGCGTGTTCCTGAATAATTCCGTAGGTGACCGCCAGCCCCAGTCCCGTGCCGCTGCCACCCTGCTTGGGACGTGACTTGGTGGTAAAAAACGGGTCATAAATTCGATGAATGTGCTCGGGAGCGATGCCGGTTCCGGTGTCGATGACAGACGCGCTTACGCCTTGGTCGTATGCAGTACGTACTGTCAAGGTTCCGCCCTGAGGCATTGCGTCCTTGGCATTTAGGAAGAGGTTCAGAAAAACCTGTTGCAGCTTTCCCTGGTTGCCGTGAATGTGCGGCAGGGAAGGCTGCAACTCGCCGACCACGCGGATGCGAGCCGTCTTGAACTGGTGCTCCAGCAGCGCCAGCGTATCCTGGATAATGCGATTCAAATCGACGTTGCCGAATTCCGTGCCGCTGGTGCGCGAGAAGTTCAACAGGTTGTTGACGATCTCAGAGGCGCGGAAGGTCTGCTTGGTAATTTTGTCCAGCAGCTCCGAACGCTTCTCATCGCCCTGCAACTGCTTGGCCAGCAACTGTGCGTAGGAACTGATTACGGCCAGCGGCGTATTTACCTCGTGCGCGACCCCCGCGGCCAGCAGTCCGATCGAAGACATCTTGTCCGACTGTGCCAGTTGAGCCTCGAGATCGATGCGTTCGGTAATGTCATCGACGATGACCAGCCGCCCGACCACCCTGAAGTCCTTGCTGATGAGCGGCGCAATTGCCACGTTCACAACGCGCGTATCTCCCGCGGTTGTGCCAAGCCGGAACTTGTAAAGATTGTGAATGCCGGGGTTGTCGCGCACCCGGAAGAACTCTTCGCAAAAGGCGGATGGAAGAACGTTGAGAATGGACTTGCCGATGGCGCTGGCGCGCAGCAATCCATACATCACTTCCATCTGCGAATTCCAGGACTCGACCTTGTCCTGCAGATCGACGGCAAAAACGCCTACGTTGATCGATTCAACGATATTTTCGTTGAATTCCTTGAGCCGCTCGTATTCCTGAACCTTCTCTTCCAGAGAAGCGTAGAGTTGCGCGTTCTGCAGCGCGATCCCGATGTAGCCTGCCAGGGTTTCCAGCAACTCCACGTCTTCGCTGGAAAGGAAGTCGCCATCGCTCGTCTTGCCCAGGCCGAGCATGGCGATGGTGCGCTTCATGACGGTGCAGGGAATGTAGTAGTTCAGATCCAGCGCGGCAATTGTCTCCTGCGCCGATGGCTCCTCGCGCACAGCCTGGTGTGTGTTGTCATAGAACAGATGGCCTTCAGCGAATTCCGGCCGCTGGCTGCTCAGGAAGCTCAGATTCAGCCAGCCTGGCTGCGCAAAGCCGCTGGACTTAGCCAACACAAAGCCCGGCTTATCCGCATCGGCCAGAAACACGGCCATGCGGTCCACCAGCAGGGTTCGCTGAATGCGCTCCAGAATCGCTTCCAGCATCTTGCCCAAGTCGCGCTCAGAGCTCAACTCGCGGCCAAACTCGATCAGCGTCTTCCGGTAGTCGTAGCGCTTGCGGTAGAAAAATTTGTCGATCCTCTCCTGGGTCCAGTTCTTGATGGGATTGAAGAGGACGGAGGTAACTACGATGGCTACGATCAATCCGCCCGGGCCGGTGCTGGGAAAATTCTTATGGAAGAGTTCGGCGGTAGCGCCGACGGCGGCAAAGTACACTGCGGCGATGGTGCCCGCGGCGATGGTGTAGGCCATGCCACGCTTGAAGATCAGATCCACGTCCATCAATCGGTAGCGCACAATTGCGTAGCCGAAGGTGAGCGGCAGAAAAACGAGTGAGAGCACGCTGATCTTCATCGCCGCCGTCGGTCCCCGACCGTAGAGGAACGGGATGACGTAAAAGACCGTGAATGGGACGACCGCCAAAAAAGTCCCGCGCGTGACCCACTTCATCTGCTGGCGCACGATGGGAGTGCGAGCGCGCAGGTAAGTGTCCCAGAGCACGCAGGTCGCGGCCAGGAAGAACACGGCCACGTAAGCCATCTGCATCCGGTCCAGGTTCCAGAGCAATCTTCCGCTGGGCTCGGCAGCTTTCACCAGCAGCACCCAGAGACTCAGCAGAAGAAATCCGGGCAAATAGACCAGCGGCAGAATCCAGCTCCGCCTTTGCACGAATGCCTTGCGCTCCGGAAAGCTTAGCGAGAAGTGAAGGAACATCGCAGGCTGCAACATTCCCGCGACCACGTTGGACCAGTAAATCGTCCAGTCAAACTGGTTCAGCTTGCCCGTAAACTTAAAGGAGTAAAAGATGAACGAAACCAGGCAGAAGAGATAAAAGTGGCCGGACTTCGGCGCGGTCCAGCGGCGCAGCAGCACGTACACACCAACACACAGGTACACCAGCGCAATCAGCCGC
>Ga0187851_10004114_pt1 | contig 11988 bp, 10 predicted proteins | sample June2016WEW_6_10_FD_132997 | JGI IMG/M metagenome (GOLD analysis project Ga0187851, IMG submission 132997) | Peatland microbial communities from SPRUCE experiment site at the Marcell Experimental Forest, Minnesota, USA - June2016WEW_6_10 | ecosystem: Environmental > Terrestrial > Soil >... | reverse complement strand
GCATGCCTTGCAGCTCGTGGAGTTCTTATCCGGGACTGTGTCTCTTTCCGGGGCCTTGGAAAAGGATACATAAGAGTTGCAGTCCGGACCGCAGAAGAAAATGACAAGCTTGTTGCTGCAATAGGAGATGTTATTTCCCAGTGGGGCAAAGAACAGGCAAAGAATGAACTACAGAATGTAATTGAAAAAGCCTATGAAATAGAAATTGAAGGTAGAAAGACCTGTGAATACTATCCCTGTCATTTTGAAGGCCAAAACTGTACTTTCTGCTTCTGTCTTTTTTATCCGTGTGAGAACGAATGCACAAGGGGGAAATGGATAACAAGTTCAGGGGGCAGCAAAGTATGGAGTTGTATCGACTGCCATATTGTTCACAATAAGGAAATAGCCCGAAAAATCCTTGACAGCCTCATGCAGAAAGGAGATGCCGATGAACTTGTGAAAATAGCCTGGAAAAAAGTGGTGGAGCCGAGGTTATGATTATACCAGATAGCTGTCACTTGGCTCTGGTGCTTTTGCTGGCAACAACTATAGACATTATTTTTGGGGAACCACCGGCTGCTGTGCACCCGGTTGTATGGATGGGAAAATTAATTAATTTTCTTAAAAATATAGCTCCAAAAATCCACAGAAAATTTTATGGAATTATGATGGCTCTCGGTTGTGTTTTTTTCGCAGCTTCACTTGGTTATTTGGTTATATTCATTGCAGCTCTCCCTGGAATTCCAAGGATTATTGCACTCTTAATAGAAGCTTATTTCTTGAAGGCTACATTTGCCATCAAAAGTCTCCTTAGTCCGGCAAGGGAGATTTACAAGTACCTTGAAGAAAACAGGCTTGAAAAAGTCCGGGAATTACTCCCTATATACGTAAGCCGAAACACTTCCAAACTGACCAAGACCCAGATGTCTTCTGCAGTTATCGAATCCGTATCCGAGAATTACGTAGACTGCATCTTGAGCCCCATTTTATATTATGTTCTTTTCGGAGAATTCGGGCTTGTCGCTGCATATGCATTCAAGGCTATAAGTACCCTAGATTCCATGGTTGGATATACTACCAAACAGTATAAGGAACTGGGGTACTTCTCGGCAAAATCAGATGATGCATTGAATTGGATTCCGGCTCGAATATCTGTTATATTTATTCTTGCAGCAGCTCTTATAGTAGCTATAATCCCGAAAAAGCAAGGAAAGATAAACCCCTTTAATAGTATCAGGAGTGTCCTGGAAGATGGCATGAAAACCCCGTCTCCTAATTCCGGTTATCCTATGGCTGCGACTGCAGGAGCTCTAGGAGTCAAACTCGAAAAACCTAATCATTACATTTTAGGAGCATTATACCCTCCCACTGAAATAGAGGACATCAAAAGAGTATCCCAATTAATAGCAATTGCTTCAGGATTCTCACTTGCTGCCTTTATGGCAGTAATTCAGATAGCAGGGATTCATTCATGCCTATGATTCCTTCTTTATTTGTCAGAGCCGAGTGTTGTACGATATGGATTTTGTGCTGAAATAAAATTTTGAGAAAAGCGGAGCAAGCCGAAGAACGCTACTCTACCAGAAGCATTAAAATCCATCCATAAACAATAAATTCACTACTACAGATGTGTACAAAAGTGCCATCCATTTTCTCAACATGACAATTAGCTTCAAAATTAATCTGACTTTCAATAATATATGGTAGGCAAATAGGCAAACAAATTCTACATCTGTGTACAATATTCCGAATGTAGGATAAATCAGCATGAAGTTAAACCCGATTGTATAGAATCAATAACTTACTTAAGTTGACTTAGGCAGGATAAAAATCACAACGTGATCTTATGAAGTTATCAGATATTGATGAAAGGAACCTGAAAAAAGAGAAGTCTGAAAAAGTAGAGGGTAGAGCTACAATTGATATACTCGATGTCCTTTCTGAAGAGGGTATCAGTGTTCAGGATCTTGTAGATACTGCTCTCCAAATGTATATCCCACATCCTGGGCTTGAAACAAGGGAAAAAGCTGAATATTTATTTAAAAGAGAACTCAAATATGCTCTTTCGGACCCAAACCTATGTATTTTGATTTATTCAGGGATTTTGCTTGAGAGGGAAGGCAGGGTAGGAAATCTTCCGAACATTAGTAAAAATTCCTATGAAAAAGACATGAGTTTCATAATTGCAGACGAAGTTCTTGGAACAAGTATTGCAACCTACATCAGCGGCTCCAAAGGAGCATTCGAGTTTGTAAGGTACGACAAACAAAAGCCAGGAATTCTTTCAAACCTGGGACCATTTATTGATGATGTGATAGGGGGTCTTATAGGGGGGGTATCCTCCAGTATGTATTCAAGAGGTATGGCAGAATTCGGAAAGAAAGATTGGGAATCAGGCGAAGCCCTATGAATTCATTTTTACTTGCTTTTAAATCAAGTTTGGGGTTCCTGTCCACTATTCCCGTGGGAATCAGTATGGAGGGGATTAATGAGCTTATGGGAAAAATATATTTATACCCCATTGCAGGAGCAGTGCTTGGTTTTCTCATAGGAACAGTAGCATACGTAGGGCAGATAATTATTCCAGGAGCTGTTCTTGCAGCCCTTATCATGGGATTCATATATTATATAACGGGTTTTAATCATCTTGACGGAGTCACTGATATAGGTGACGGTTTTATGGCTCACGGATCACTTGAAAAAAAAATAAAGGCTTTGAAGGACACGAACCTCGGAACGGGGGGAGTGTCCTTCTGCATTCTGCTGTTACTTGCTTTGTACGGTTCGATAAGAGCAATCCAAGAAGAAGGTTCAGTTGTCGGATATAAACTCCCAATGTTGATGTTCGCATCAATGTTTATCGCAGAGGTTAGTGCAAAGCAGTCCATGCTCACAATCGCTGCTTTTGGAAAGCCTATACCTCTCCAGGGAAACCAGGCTTATCCGAGCCTTGGAACAATGACTATGAACGGAGCAACCAAAAAAAAATTCCTTATAGGACTTGTGTTCGGAGCTATTTTATGTTCTCTGCCTTTTGGGTGGATAGGTCTATTCCCCTATCTGGGGGCATGCGTCTCTGCTCTGGCAATTCTTAACAGGAGCTATGCCCATTTTGGCGGTTTAAACGGAGACGGAATAGGTGTTGCTAACGAAATAGGTAGGGTGACTGCCCTGAGTATTATCGCAGTTATCCTGAAATTTCATTAAATGATACACGAGAGATTTGGAATGGATGCTATTGTAATGGCAGGAGGATTTGGACAACGGCTTGGAATGGGGGAAAAACCGTGTGTTGAATTACTTGGAAAACCACTCATAAGCTATGTGATAGATACCCTCATAACCACAAAGAATATAGATCGCGTCTTTGTAGCAATATCTCCTGCAACCCCTAAAACCGAAATTATGATTCAGGAATATTATAAAGGAGAGATTCAAGTAATCAGGACCTTTGGAGGGAACTACGTAGGGGATATGATTTATGCAGTAGAAATTTCGCAAACAACTGGTTCAGTAATGATTATTATGTCAGATCTTCCACTGATAGATTCAGAGCTTATAGATTCGATAATTGAGAAATACTGGGAAGCAGAAAAACCGGCACTTTCCGTATATGTCCCAATAAATATCTGCAAGGGAGCTGGAATCAGGCCTGGAACGGTTTTCAACAAGGATGGCAAACTAATTGTACCCACCGGGATTAATATTCTGGAAAGTTCTCAAATCAGAAACGAACAGGAAGACTTTAATCTTATACTTGAGAATCCCAAGTTAGCAACAAACGTGAATACTGTACAAGATCTCCAACGCTGCAGGAATTTACTGCAGTGCAAAAACTAAAATTTGCTAGAAATATCATGTATTCTATCTTTTAAAAACCTAAAATTCAAAATCTGTTTCATGATCAACAAATCTCCCACTAAATAATGGATCTATTTGGAAATCGAAGCGCTAGTTTTGGGAAGGCTCGGACATTAAGAGCTTTAAAGTATTTTGTTGCATTTTGTCATGGAAATTTAATCATTGAACATGATACTTGGATAGTTCTTCGTTAGCATAAGGAATTCACAGCTTATTTAGGTGGTCCATGATTAAATTTTTAGGACACGTTGATATCTTAATCCATTTCTAAAGTGATCTGCAATCTAAGAGGGAAAGATGTCAGCTATATTCATTGGAACATAATTCCACAACCTCCATGTGCCATCGCCTTGCCAGTCGAGGACTCGTCTTTCGGACATAGGAATCAGGGTATGCCCAGCTACAATGGACTCCCACTTCCCCTTTCGGGGACACTTATATGGCGGTGGACCATTTGGACTGACCGACATGATCTTTAGTAGATTTCGAGAGGTATTCAACTCCTGACTGGTCTGAGTATAATCTGGGTCAGATCGATTATCAGGATATCTCTGATCCGGGCACCTGCACAGTCGGCGCCATATGCCACCCCCAGAAACTATACAGTTTGGATTGTTAATTGTTGGGGTATTTTCTCACCGTAGATCCATACCTTATAAGGCTCGACACCCACTGCAATCATCAGCCTGCACATCTCATGAGCTCGTACCCAGCATCCATCGTCGGGGTACATAAAAGGAATACATGGCGCTGCCGCGATGGCAGGATTGCAGGTCTTGGAGCTAACTAAGTCATAAAGCTCTTGAACCTTTTGCGGTGATATCGAGACTAATTTTGGGGTTTCACTCACCGGCTTGGCGCATCACCTCAGCCAGTGCCATAAGATTTGGGTTGGGCTTGATATCTATGATATCATGAGTGTTTAATGCCTCTGTAACCAGTACATCCTTATCTTCATCCTTTGCTTTTTTCAAGGCATCCGATAACTTCTGGAAATCCGGGTTTGACCGCCTTATATAGTGCTTGGCATGAGAGACTATCAGCTCTATTTCGACATCAGCATTTTCTAAAGTTGTGACGATTCCTACTTTCACGGACATCGGAACTAACACTTCTGTTATAACATTAGTTTGAGGATCGATCTCCACATAGACGGCCTGGTTTGACTGGCGTATGTTGTCAAGTACCTCCTTCCATACGAACGATCTGTGATCTTTCGACTCTAGGCTACTGGATCCTCCGCCCTTAAAATTCACCTCAATAACTTCGAATGATGGCTTTCCTGGCGATGCAGCTGCAGTCGGTTAAGAAATGCCCCTCACCCCATCCACAATCACATTTGGCTTTGCCATCTTTTCCATTCTTTATGCCTCCTCAGATTGGATCTTCGATTCAAGACTTATTTGAACATTTTATCCAAAATACTTAGCAAGATTTCATTTTGTATTATTTTGTTGTGTTCATGATTTATTGATTAAATTTGACAAAGAGAGTAGACTCACATTTTTGTCCAGGTTGAGATGTTCTTTTTGGTTTGTGGTTTTCCATAACTGGCCCCACGATCCGTAAGTTTCATCTCCTTTAAGTGCTTTCGTTTCGGACTTAAGCACTTGAGATGCAAAAACAAGTACAATAAACATTCCGATTTAAATCTACATTTAGACCGATAAAGGTTCAATGCTATCTATTATTTCGTAAATTGTTAAGTCCTACTACAATCAGTATATATGTAATGATCAATAATGAAGAACAAATATCTATCTATGGCGACAGGTTATAATACTACGCGAATAAATTTGGAAACTTTTTATTATCTTCATGTCTTCGATTTTTACTTGAAACGAACATGAAATTTTTCGAATAACAGGCACAAAAAATGAAAGTACTTTTTAGAGCCATCTGTATCTTTCATTTTAGGTAACCACGAGTAAAGACCTAAAACAATTTCTTTAGATCGGTTTTGATTGTGTATACAAAAGTTTCATCATGGTTCATTACATATTTTAAAATATAAATGCCCTCTAAACTATTCTTTGCAATTAAAGTAACGTGCTGCAAAATAAGGTAGTTAGCAAATCTGCAAAAGAATAACATCCTTATTTTTAGAGGTGTGTAGAAGTGTCTCAGGAAACTAAAAAGCAAATTGCAGACTTGATTTCCGAATCCGATATCCTGATGGAATCTTTGCGTAAATTTTTTTATTTAGTACCCATTCAGTACGACCCTTTTCTTAGCTTTGGGCCCTTTAGCATATCTGACCTGCCTAAAATGTGGGATTACGACCTTGAAGTAAATACCAACTCTTATGATGGGGAGCCAATTCCTCTCCACTATAGATGGTTTAAATTGACTAACGACCAGTTTCTTGAGCAAGATGAACTATTTAGAAGATACATAACCTGGGCTGAGTCCGCCAGAAACCTAATTGAGAAATTTTTGCCTGAAAAATTGGCTTTTTTTGATGAAAAGTCCGAAATCGTCAGAAAATGGATCGAAATGATTGAACGTTTGCCTTCGGATGACAGTGCAGAAATGTTTTTAAGATTTAGAAAACATTTTGTAAGCCAGCAAACTATTGTTTCCGCTTTATTGGAGCAAATTAAATAATAAATATTTTCAAACTAAAATAAAGAATGAGCTCCTTGCAGAAAATGTCAGTCTTGCTTATCGATAGATTACACTATGATCTATTTTCAAAAATGATCGGAGTCTTATTAATTTGGGTGACTTTTTTCTATTAAAGTGAAAACCTATCAACGGAATTACGTTTCCAATCGAACTGTCCTTACCCGGCCCACCTATATGAAATGAAAGTTGTTCTTTCTCGTTCAACTCAATCCAAATTTGAAAGAAACATACCTTTTAGAATGTATGAATAGCTTCACGCTTCTGTTTTGGGATCCTATTGTGGAAATGAGTCAACATTTATACTAATTTATAATTATAATACATGTTGGGTTAGAATATGTTAATATGGTATTTTTTACCAATATATATAGAATGATACTATCAGACATATTTATGATTAAAATTTCATAATTTTAAAATATTAATCTAAAAGTCGTGGTCTAAAAGTCCAAATTTATGAAAAAAGTGAGAGAGAATTACTTCTAAAGTTTTCATATGGAAGTGAGAAATTGATGGTCGAATATCGTTCTTTTGATATAAAGCAAAACTCAAGTGATAGATATAGAATACTTGAATAATTCAATAAGTCGTTTAAGGATTTCATAGAAAAAAGTAAGAATGCTCAGGAATTAGAGCATTTTGAAATCCCTGGAACTGGAAAAATTGCTTTCAACAATATAGTTATTGCAGAAAGTAGTGACCGCACCGGAAAGCCACAAGGACGGTATACACATAACCAACTTGATTAAAGAGTTACAACCGTCTTTCAATTAAAGGGACCAGGAAAAGAAAAATTTATAGCAAAGGCCTTTGACTTTGTTTGTAATATTCAATATGGAAATTTAAGGCCCCAAACTCTTACACTAATTGTTCTGATTCGGGAGGGACAAAAAAATAGAATTTATGGAAAAGGCTATTTATTCGGTTATGTTGCATAAAATCATAATATGGAAGCAAAAATTTAGTTTCACAGCAAAGAACATAAAAAAGCAGAATATTTCTCAGATAAAATCTAGATTTAGGCAGCTATTCCGAATAACTTGTTTAAAAAATTGACTTCAGCGAGAACAAATCGATTTAAAGTGTCAACCTTTCCTTTTCTTATCATATGCATGATTTCAATTTCTTTTAAAGTCTTAATGACCATATAAAAAGAATGAAAGCTTAACATTGGACGAACTATTCGTTTTATAGATCCATGATTCTGTTCAACAATGTTATTCAAATACTTGATTTGTCGAAGGCTTACATTTTTAGGTAATATTTTTAATCTTTCAGTTCATATATAGCAGGTGGATAGGCTGCATTTTTCTCAACAATCGTTACCTTTGGAATTTGATCATAATTGTAACTCAAAGCTTTCTTAAATAAACGTTTTGCAGTCATCCTATCACGTTTTGCATTTAGCATAAAATCAACTGTATTTCCGGTTGAATCAACTGCTCGGTAAAGATATTTCCATTCACCTTTTACTTTGATATAAGTTTCATCAATTTTCCATGAATCATTAGTTGGTCTTAAAGGTCTACGTACCTTCTTTTCTATCTCAGGAGAATATTGATGTACCCATCTCATGATTGTTGTATGGTCGACTTTTACTCCCCTTTCTGCCATCATTTCCTTTAAATTTCTATAACTAACTGGATATTTTAGATACCACCTTACGTATAAATAGGAGAATTTCTCCTTCGTAATGTTTCCACTTAAAGGCATTAGATAGCATATTATCATTATCTTGATTTTCTCTTTATTTACTGCACATTTAGAATGAATTTTTGCAACATAACCCTTTTTTGCATTTGCTGTGCATCAATCGACCAAATACTCTCCATTCCTTTAAATGTTGGAGCGTCCAAGTTTCCAAACAGTAAGCCGAGTAAATAGAAATTTCAAAAGTATTAGAACTCATGTACTTGAGGTATAGAATCAAGGCTAAAGGGACTAAATAAGATAGTATGCCAGCTTAATGACTGGCTTCAAAAAAGACTGTAATCATATAATTTTCATCTATTTTACTCACAAAATTGATGAGTTCCCCCCTTCAAAATCGAGGTTATTGTGATCTTCTTTTGCTTTTGACCATTCAATAAATCATATTTATTTGTGAGAAGTTAATTCGTTGAATTAATTTAAATTTCAACTAAATTATAATCCCGGCTTCCAAGCCCGATTTTTTCTCCATACTTAAGTTGTTGAGTTCCATCTACCATAGGCCAAATGCCCCTAAATTTATCTGCCCCTTTTTCAAGGTTCGAATGTAGAGATGAATTGACAAGCCCTTTCTGTTTGTTCACAAGATCGTAGCTTGCCTGATCAAGGGCAATTGGGTCTTTCGAGGCAAGGATCCCTACATCCGGAACAATAGAAGCATCACTCCAGGGCACACAATCACAGTCAGGAGTAATCCTAAGAAGGAAGTTGATATAACCTACTCGATCTTTTTTTCCTTTTACGGCACCATATGCATATTCTGTAAGGCATTCAAGGAATTTCGGGATATCGTGTTCCCAGTCTATGTCGATGGCATTTACAGGGCATGCTTCCATGCATTGTCCGCAGCTGATACAGATATTAGGTTCGATCCTCGAAAAATCCTCTAAAAGTGACGCAGCTCCGACAGGACACACCTCGACGCATTTTCCACAAGCTATACATTTTTCTTCAACAATATGTGGACTAGTACTTAGGTGCTGGTCCTTCTTGCCGGCCGTAGGGGCACAGCCCATCGCCAGATTCTTAATAGCTCCTCCAAAGCCGGCTACAATGTGACCTTTAAAGTGTGACACTACAATCATGGAATCTGCTGCAACAATGTCTGCACCTATCTTTACTGACTTAAAATTTTTTTGTCCGATCTCAATTTCGGAGATATTCTGACTCTTCAAACCATCAGAGATAATAAGTGGAGCCCTGACAACGGAATAATCAAAACCATGTTCTATTGCTGTTGTCAGGTGATCAACTGCGTTATGTCGGCTTCCGGAGTACAAGGTATTCGTATCTGTGATAAATGGTTTTGATCCGGCTGCCCTAATCATTTCTACAATCTGCCTGACAAAAACAGGATTAATGTATCCATCATTTCCATACTCTCCAAAATGGATTTTGATCGCAGTTAGGTCATCTACGCCCAGAAGCTCGACAAAACCTGCCTTCTCAAAGAGCTTCTGAATTTTGCTTACCGTATTTTCCTGAGGATTTTTTGCCCTAAAATCTGTGAAATAGACATTACTTGTCGTTTGAGTCCCTCCTTTTGATATCGAATTGAGTTAATGCATTATCCATAATAATAACATAGTTGAGAAAGTATTTTTTATTTTTTGTATTGCGCTGCGGACGGTAATTCTCAGAGAAAGATTGATTTATCAGGTTAGCCAGATAGTTATTCCAAAAGTGATATAGTAGTATCGTTAATGTGCCCTAAAGTTTTAAATTGGTCTATTAAGCTGATCAGAAAGTTAATATAGTTATTAATATAAAATTATTCTATCAAGTAAATGTGCTTGATATATTCATTCAGTTTGCTTCGATTCACAAATTTATTTTATCGATCTATAGGGGGTATATAACTATATATGAAAATATATTCACTCTTATTATTAAAGCCAGATTTAAATAATTATCTTGAAAATCGTTATGAAATAAATATTTAATTTTGAGCAAAACATCTGTTTCCTATTCAATTCAGGATTAAGTATAGCTAGATATGAAGGTAATGATTCATAATTCTGGAAGAACAATGTAACCTACATTTGATAGGTTCTGTGAATTGATTAGGATTTTATTACCACAGACGCATTTGCCGGTACAGTGTTTTAGAAAAAATGAAAAAAATAAGAAATAACTTATTCACGATATCACTTTGAATCGTAAGAAGAAAATAGAAGCTGAACTTATCTATACATTAAGCTGGATATGCTTATCTCAACATTATGGATAAATGAATTTTCAGTTTGGAAAGATCTTTACTTATCAATGCTTAGTGAATTTCACTTTTCTTTACTTATAGATGTCTTGGAAATACACTTTCGAAATAATAGTATAAGAATTATTATTTTCAATTTACAATTTATGATTTGTAATTTAGATGAAACAAATCTAAATCACGTTATATGATTGTCGTTAACATTATACATAGTTATATGGAGTCACTAATATGCGAATCGGAGTTTATATTTGCCATTGCGGACTGAATGTTGCGGGAGTCATAGACGTTGTGGCATTGCAGAAAATGGTAACTAAACTGGAAGATGTGGTGATTGCTCGAGAAATTCAATTTTTATGTTCCGATTCTGGACAAGAAGGTATCATCAAAGATATAAAGGAAAACAAAATAGATCGGGTGGTGATAGCTGCCTGTTCCCCTAGACTCCACGAAAATACCTTCAGGCATGTAATGGAAAAGGCAGATTTAAATCCTTATCTTATGGAAATGGTGAACATAAGAGAACAGTGTTCCTGGGTACACGCTGGAGATCCACAGATGGCAACTCAGAAAGCTTTTGATCTAATTAGAATGGGAGTTGCAAAGGCCAGGTTCCTGAAGGAACTGAGCGCGACAAGCTCTAAAGTCAGCAGAAATGTCCTTGTTATAGGTGGTGGTGTCGCCGGAATTGAGGCTGCTCTGAACCTTGCAGAAGCCGGTTTTCTCGTAACCATGGTGGAAAGGGAGTCTACAATTGGGGGTAAAATGGCCCTTATGAATGAAGTATTCCCCACAAATGATTGTTCAATCTGTGTACTTGCTCCAAAAATGACTGAGGTCCAGAATCATCCGAACGTCACTCTTTATACATATTCCGAAGTAACTGACATTTCAGGGTCTGTTGGGAAATTTCACGTAAAAATTAAACGCAAACCTAGGTTCGTGCTCGAAAAAAAATGTAAAGGTTGTGTGGATCTTTGCTCAGTTGTCTGTCCTGTGGAAATCGAAAACCCTATGGACTATGGGATAGGAAAGACCAAAGCAATATATATGCCAATTCCTCAAGCCGTTCCTCAGGTAGTGCTTATCGACCCTGATCACTGCGTAGGCTGTGGACTCTGTTCGCAGGCTTGTCCAGCAGAAGCCGTTGATTATGAGCAAAAAGCCGAAGACATTGAGATAGAAGTCGGAGCTGTCATCGTTGCAACTGGTTATCAGCTCTTTGACGCCTTCAGGAAAAAAGAATATGGGTTTGGAAGGTATCCGGATGTTATAACAAATATGCAGCTTGAGCGCATGTTGAACTCTTCAGGGCCTACAGGCGGCAGAGTGCTTGTGCCTTCGACTAACAAGCCTCCGAAAAGAGTGGCATTCATTCAGTGTGTGGGATCTAGGGACAAAACTGTTGGAAATGAATATTGTTCAAGGTTCTGCTGCATGGCAGCGCTCAAGAACGCCCAGATGATCAAGGAACGCTACCCTGAGACGGATATCACGATTCATTATATAGATATCCGGGCTGGAGGGGAAATGTATGAAGAATATTATACAAGGACTCAAGCGATGGGCGTGGACTTCATCCGCGGGAAGGT
>Ga0187851_10004112_pt1 | contig 11989 bp, 5 predicted proteins | sample June2016WEW_6_10_FD_132997 | JGI IMG/M metagenome (GOLD analysis project Ga0187851, IMG submission 132997) | Peatland microbial communities from SPRUCE experiment site at the Marcell Experimental Forest, Minnesota, USA - June2016WEW_6_10 | ecosystem: Environmental > Terrestrial > Soil > Wetlands... | reverse complement strand
CCCGCGGACCGATGCCCCACTGGCGCCCGGCCAGTGTGGTGTCACTCGAATCCTTAGCCACCACGTAGCCGTTATTGTTGAATGTCCCACTGGCGTTCGTCGGATCATCGGCAGAGCCGGGATCGAAGAGCTTCGGATCGAAGTTGTAGATGTGACCGTACTTCTCGCTGAACGCTCCATTGAGGTCGTAGCGAATGCCCGCCGTGATGCTCAGGTTCGGACGGATCTGGTACTCGTCCTGCAAATAAAGTCCGGTCTGGTTAGCGCGGTAGTAGCGATCACCGTTGCCCTGCAAAAAGGTGGTGGTATTGAAGTCGTCGTTGGCGGTGACCAGTCCCTGGACGAACTGGCCGAAGTCGGACGAGGAGACCGTACCCGCCACGCCGGGACGCCGGTCGCGAGGATTCAACTGCGTGTGCGACCAGCTTCCGCCCGCCGCCACAGTATGCTTGCCAAGGGTCCAGATGGCGTTTGCCGATGGCATCCAGCGATTCTGGAAGACGCCGGTGAGCGAACCTTGGTTTGAGCCGGGACCAATGTTGAGCGTCTGCATCGAAGTGGGCGTGTTGACTCCCAGGATGTCCACAATCGTCACGCCAGAGTAGTACTTAGATCCGAGGTTGTTCACCCCCACGCTCTCCGCGCTGAAGGGCTGTTCGTTGGTCGAGTAGATCTTCTCGCGGATAAAGCCCAGCGTTTCGGTCACGCTGAGATTCGACTTCAGCAGATTGACATTGTTGACGGAGAAGACCTGGCTGCCCGCATCCAGATGCTGGGCAAAGCCGGGGACATTCGAGTACGCGAAAGGCGCGATGGTCGGATCGTGCTGGTAGTAGTATTTGAGCGCCAGCGTGTCCTTGGGGCCGGCGTTCCAATCCAGATCGCCCACCACTTGATCGGCAAAGAAGAAGGCCGTGCCGGGGATGGCGACGTTATATGGATGAGCCGCCGTGGTGATGCCGGTCGGATTGGGAACCAGCCACTTGCCGGGCTCTCCAGGCAGAGCTTTCTGATTAAGCAGGTTGATCGCTACATTGCTGCCGGGGCCGGAGATCTGGCTAGCCATCAGTGGCGTTCCAGGATGACAGTAGTAGTTGGGCAGCGTTGGATCGGGCTGAGGGCACCAGCCGTTATTGACCACATCGGTCAGCACATTCATGTCGGTCCGGCTCTGATCGCTCAGACCCACCGGCACCGAGAAGCGCGAGTAGCCCAACTCCTGATCGGAGACGTGCAGGTGCTGGTAGCTGATAAAGCCGAAGAGCTTGTCCTTGATCAGCGCGCCGCCCAGGGTTCCGCCAATGATTTCGCGATGCAGTTCGGGAACCTTCTGGTTGGCGGGAATGTCGGGGTCGTTGTTGAAGAAGAACGGCGCGGCATTCAACCAGCTTGTTCCGCGATGGAGATAGGCGCTGCCATGCAGCGTGTTGGTCCCCGACTTGGTGCTCATGTCCAGGTGCGCGCCGGCCGTCGAGCCCTGCTGCGCGTCGTACATCGAGGCATTCACGCGCACCTCCTCGATGGTCTCCGGCGCCGGGCTGGGAATGGCGTTGCCGATGGAGAGATAGATCGAGGCGCTGCTCTGGATGATGCCGCCGGCCGTCGAGTTGCCGCTGCCTGTATTGTTGATGACGCGGAAGGAGGCCACCTGGCTGGTGGTCTTGCCGTTGAACAGGTTTGACGCATCCACGCCATTCAGCAGGAATGTATTGGAAGTGTCGCGCTGGCCGTTGGCCCAGATCGGCGCGTTGCCCAGGCCCGAGTTCACTCCCGTTCCGCCCGGCAGCTCGGCGCTCACCCCGGTGGACTGGATCGCCAAGCCGGTAAAGCTGCCGGTGGGCAGCGGGGCCTCGTCGATCTGCTGCGTGTCCATTACGTATCCGTTGGTCGTGTCTACCGCGTTCAGCAGCGGCGTTGCTTCCACCTCGACGGTTTCGCTCGTCTTGCCCACTTTGAGCTGCGCGTTGACCGTGGCCGTGCGGTCGGCCTGCACCGCGATGTGCGGCGTCTTCTGCACCTCGAAGCCCGGAGCCGTGTAGCTGAGCGTATAGGTTCCGATGGGCAGGTTCACGAAGGCATAGACGCCCGAGTCGTTCGTCTTGGCCGTGCGCGTCAGCGAGGTCTGCTCGTCCACCGCCGTCACTTGCACATTGGGAATCCTGCTGCCGGACGAGTCGGTTACTTCGCCGGTGATGCCGCCAAGCGTTTGCTGTGCCACCAGCGAGGAGGCGCACAGCGCAACGGCCGCCGCAACCGCCGGCAGCCAGGAAAGCAATGATGAGAGCTTATGCATGGTATGTTTCAAGTGCTGGCCTCGGAAAAGGGATCTCCCCGTGGATCTTCTTGAATCTTCAAAAAAACGCTGGGCTGAATCAACAACTGGATGCTTCAGTCGTGCGGAAGTAGGAAATCGTAATCGTTTACGAGTGTTGCTCGTTCGTTCGTGTGGTTGATCGGGCGCTGCGGGGGTGTCTATAGAATAACGCCTTCGGGGCGGAAATCAACCGGAAATTGACGATTCTCCGTTTGGCGGAAGGCTGCCGGTTGTGCAAAAAGCCGTCCAAAACCCGGCCCGGATTGGCTTCTCGGCCTCTCCAATCGTACCCTCCCGAGAGGCCGGACGCCGACCCGTTTTTCCACATCTCCCATCACAATAATATGTTCATCCCGCGGATAGCGCGCCCCTGATCCCTGTCTGCGCTCCTACGGAACCAGCTTCAGGAAGGTCACGCCGTAGCCGCCCATATTCAAGGTCATCTGCGCGGCAGGGCTGACGCTTACGGCCGCCGGGCCAGTGGCGATGTTCGTGTTTGCGTCGATGGTCAACTCGGTCGCCGAAGTGAATTGGCCTAGCTGGGAGAGATCGAGCGCCACGATGCGCGGAGCTCCGGGGCCGTTGTTGTCGTTGGGGCCGTTGACGGCGTGATCGGCCGCCATAACGACTACGGAACCGTCGGGATTCCGGGTGGAGAATATCTCGACGGTTTGGTCCGAAGAGGGTTCGCTCGTGCTCCAAGTCAAAATGCTCGATCCCTTAGAAGTGCAAGCCGGGGGCTCGTCCGGCGCGCAATAGGGAAAATACCGCTGCAAGTAATAATCGACCCAGTAGCTGATGTACGGCTGATCGGTTGCATAGGTCACCTCGCCGTACATCCGGGTGAGGATCGGGTCCTGGTTGAAATCCGAGTGCGAGAGCATGTGCGAACCGGCCTGCGCCCACTGCGAAAATACATAGGGCCTCCAGCCTGCGAAAAACGGACTCGTTCCCCTCAGATCAAGCTCGAAAGGACTACTACACTGGCCCTGGCCGTTGCCGATTCCGTAGTCCGCGTCCACGTTGTTTTCGGTCTCCCACGCCACGGCGTTCTTGAGCTTGGGAGTGGTGGCGACGATCTGAGCCAAATGCTGAGCGAAAGTGCCAAACCAGTAAGGCACTTCCTGCATGATGAGATCGTCGGTATAGAACCAGCCGCAGACAGAATATTGCTGCGCCGAAAGCACGTCGATCGGCGCGCTCTCGGCAGCCAGAAATTGAGGAAAATAATCGTTGGGATCGGTGCCGCCGCTCAATTCACCAGCCACGAACTTGAGCGGAACTTGAGAGCCCGCCGACTGCATCGCCGTCACCGATTCGTCGTAGACTTGCGCGTACTGCGTGGGCGACAGGGGCTCCAAGTCAGGACCCTCAACAACGCTCCAGTAGGTGATGGGGGTGTAGGGGGTGTGGACGTGCTGCACTCCGTTGGCGTCGGTAAATCCCGTGGTGGTGTTGAAGTACTGCACCATCTGCGCCGCGAATTTGGCGAAGTCCTGAAAGTGCTCCGGAAGCAGGTTGCCGTTGGCGTCGTTCATCCACGGCGGCCCTTGCGTCAATACAAAGCTGATGCTCTTGTCGCCCGCGCCCAAGACCGGATTGATCGTGGTATCGAGCACGGTGAAATCCCAGTTCCCGTTTGCATCCTGCGGGATACCCTGGCTGGCCGCGTAAACGCGAATGTGCTGAGGATTCAGGCTAGCCAGCGTTTCAGTGGCTTGTGGATTCGTCGGGAAGAAGGACTCGTCCCACTCGGCTGAATAGATCTGTGTAGTCATGAAGGTCTGCATCTGCCCGCCAAATCCCACGCTGGTGTTGACGGCGGGACTGACTGTGACATTGACCGTGACAGGGGCGGACAAGACGGTGAGCGCAAGCGGCGCGGTGACGTCAGGTCCGCCTTCGGTTGCGTTCACCGTCAAGGCGTAGGTGCCGGGAGTCGCAGCGGAGGCCGCGCTGAAGGCAACGGAGCCGGTATTGCCTCTTCCCGGCGATGTGATCTGCGAGGCAACGCCGCCCGGAACCGGACTCACGCTCAGGCCTACGGGATTCGTATCTCCCGCGACCCTCTGGACAGTCACATTGATCAAGGGCGATCCGCCATTGAGCGGCGCTGTCGCCGAATTGGAGGAGAGCGAGATGGTGATCGGCTTCAACGCAGGAGCGCTGCCGCTGGACGAGCCGCTGCCGCCGCAACCGGAGGCGAGCAGTGAGGCAAGGTAACCCAGGGCAATCGAGAGAGCCAGCCTGCGAGACAAGGTTGAGCCTCCTTCGGGATAATGTATCCTGGGCGGGCGTCCTTTCGCACACCTGCGCCCCTACCCTGCAGAGATTATAAATTCAAGCCGATTCGAGTGCGAGGCGCAACTGCGGCCCGCATGGTATGCGGGCCGGGCGGAGCGGACCTTTGGCCATCAAACTACTAAATCAATGCCCTCTGGTACTCGGGATGCACGGTCTGCGCAAGATGTTGAGCCGCGGCCAGGGCCTTTTGCGCCTCCGCGGCGCGCCCCGAGGCCGACAGCGCATCTGCCAGCGCGCGGTTTGCCCTGGCCGAATCGGGCGCCAGTTGTACGGCGCTTTCAGCCAGCGCAAGGGCCTCTGGAACTTGATTCTGACTGAGAAGCCGCCGGACATTCACGGCGTCGGTCAGAGCGGCGAGCAGAGAGACGTCGAAGGTTCCGCGATAGACCAGAATGACATTGCCGATCCTGTCGTCCGGCTTCCGCTCCAGAAATCTCTGGTAGGGGTTGAGCGAACCGGGGCCCGACAAGAGGCCGGTGATGTCCGTAGTGCTGATCAGAATGGTGCCGCTGATTGTGGATGGCACCGAGGCCGGAGCCAGGCCCACCAGAAGTCCCATGCTGGAGGGCAACGGCTTGCAGGGGATGCCGTAGTAGGCCGGATCGACCATTGGGTCCATGTAATCGAGCCAACATTCGCTCGCCGGATGCCGGTCCAGGTAGGCTTTAATCCACTTCAGCCCCTGGCCCCGGTTGTCGTTCGAGTCCGCAACCTCGCGCCAGGTGTTTTTCGGCCCGCCAAAGGCCTCGTTCGAGTAGGCAAGATAATCCGGGAAGGCGCGTAGCGACGAGATGGCGGCGACCGCCAGCAGAGCCCCCACTGCGACCTGGCCGGCCCGCGACCGCGCAGCCAGCGCCGCGCCAGCGGCAGCCGCCAGCACGATGCAGAACGGATAGATGGGCAGAATGTGGCCGACTCCCAGGTTGAGCATCGAGGAGACCGAGACAAGCAGAAAAAATCCCGCGGGCAGGCTGACGAAGAGCAGCGCACGGCGCTGGCTCAGGAATCCCGCAAACGGAACCAGCAGAAGCAGGCTGAGCAGCGTCAGCGTGCTCTTGATGAGAAAGACGCCGGGGAAGAAGAACCACTGCCCGGTGGGAAAGAGCCGGCCGAAGATGAAGGTGGAGCGATAGCTGGTGTTGAGCAGAATGTCGGTCCAGCCGTAGAGGTAAGCCTCGGGAAAGAGATGGAACCGCGCGAGGAAGAGGATCGTGGCTTGCTTCAGCGGGCTCAGGCCAGCCGCATAATTGGCGAGCGTGGGCGCCATCGCCAGATCGCCCGGCCGGGCCGCATAGCGGAAGCCGTAAACCGCCCAGAGCATCGCGTAGCTCACCAACCCAATGACGGCCAGCACTCCGGCCAGCTGCGCCAGGCTGAGGCGGCGAGGCCGGCCATCCAATGCCTGCGCCAGCGCGTCGTCCAACGAGAAGTGGCGCGTGAAGTGGTCGCCCAGGCCCAGCAGCAGCAGCGTGGGCAGCACCAGCGCGCCGGAGTGCTTGACCGCCATCGCCAGCCCTGCGGCCCCGGCGCAGAGCACCAGCCGCCACACGGACGGCCGCTTCAGAAACCGGTAGAAGGCGTAGACAGCGGCAAAGAAGAGACAGGCGAGCGGCATGTCGGTGGTGACCAGCGCGCTGTTGGCGAGCACGACCGGCTCCAGCACAAAGAGGCTGAGTGCGATCAGCCCGGCCAGCGGACCGAACATCTCGTCGGCGGCCAGATAGACCAGCCAGCCCAGCCCCAGGCTGAACAGGGCCATGATCATGCGACCGCGCAGAAGGATCGAGTCGGCCTTCCCGTCGCCGTAGAGAAACTTCGAGCCGTTGATGAAGTTCTCGATCTTGAAGAACGGGGCGGGGAAGTGCGGCGGCTCGGTCAGGCCCATCGGAAGCAGGGGCAGCGCCGCCAGCATCTTGGCCAGCGGAGGATGCTCGGGGTTGGTGCCGAAGTCCCCGTGCTTCCAGTACTCGAGTCCGGCGTAAAGATGTATCGACTCGTCGAAGGTCTGGGATTCCTGGCGCACGGTATTGAAGAGCATGATTGCCAGCAGGGTCAGCAGCGCCCCGGCGATCAAGTGGGTGCTGCTCAGTGAAGGGCTGAACTCCCGCAAGCTCATCTTGGCGGCAGCAGCGGTGCGAGGGAGAGACAGGACCGTAGACATTGCGCGTCCTCCAGAGGGGGCATTTCGGACTACAACCGTCTAATTTGGAGGGTACCCCCATCGACGTAAGATTGGAGGAAAGACCGAAGAATAATTTTGGGTCTGGGACCAAAATGGGCCGGGCGCGACAGGGGCGACGACTGGAGCGGCCGTACCCGGTCCATGCACCGGGTGCGGCCGGAAGATAAATCTTGCCGGGAACTGGCAGATGGATGTACTCTAAAGTGCTGCCTCCCCCGCGCGTTACCCGAGGTGGGATATGAGGGGGATTTCGAAATTTTCGTTCTTGCCTGTTTTGGCGCTTGGATTTGCGCCGCTGGCCTTCGCCGACGGCTGGACCATCTACAACACCATCCCCAATTCCCTGCCGCCCAACCTCCCTTCCGAACCCTACCAGGCCAACTCTTCCGGGGAATTCGGCGGTCTGATTCAATTTGCGGGAAACAGCCCCAGCTATACGCTGACCAGCGCCACGGTCGCCATGAGCGACTGGGCATTGGCCTCCGATTGGACGCCGAACGGCACGACCATCACGGCCAGCGGCTTCTACGTTCCACTGACGCTGAATCTCTACGATGTGAGCGCGAATAACACGGTGGGAGCGCTCCTCGCCAGCGACTCCGTCGATGCCTTCATTCCCTGGCGTCCGCCTGCCAGCGCGGGCTGCACAGGAGGCGCCTATCTGGGCTCCAACGGCAGCTGTTACAACGGCTCGCTCTCCACGGTGACCTTCGATCTGACCGGCGTCACCGCACCCGACGAGATCATTTATGGGCTGGCCTTCAACACTACCAGTAACGGGACCGATCCGACCGGCGTCGACGGGCCGTATGACAGTCTGAACTTCGGGCTTTCCACCTCGCCGCCCACGGTGGGGAGCAACCCACTGCCCGGCACGGCGTACTGGGAAACCACCAACGCGAGCGACTATGCAGACCACGGCGCGGGCGGCCTCGGCACATTCCGCCAGGACACAGGCTGGTCCCCGTATAGCGGCGCCATCGACTTCGACGAGCCGCAGCCGACACCCGAGGCGTCCTCTCTATTGCTCTTCGGCACGGGATTGCTTGCCCTGGCCGGGATCAGGTTGCGCAAATTCAAGTTCGCACGAATGTGATTTCCGCCCCCCCCGGCCGTGAGATCGGATTTGAACAGCCTTGCCCCCCAGGACCGGTGCCCCACTCTCGCCGCTGTCATTCTGAGCGGAGCGCAGCGGAGTCGAAGAACCTGCTTTTTGAAACTTTGCGGCTAGGGTGGGATGCCAATCTCCAATGTTCATAGCCCGCGAAAAGGCCTTATACTCCAAGCCATGCGAATCTTCCGGCTTATTCCGCTGCTGACATTCTCCGCCTTCGCCGCCGCCCAATCCCCGGCCCCGCCTCAAGCGCCCTGGCAGATGCAGGACTCCGGCACGACGGCTGGCTTGCGCGGGATTGATTCAGTGGATGGAACGGTAGCCTGGGCAAGCGGGACTGGCGGAACGGTGCTGAGGACCACCGACGGCGGCGCGCAGTGGACGAAGTGCGCTATTCCCGATGCGGCCTCTGACGGCGCGACGCTGGACTTTCGCGGCGTGCAGGCCTGGGATGCGACGACGGCCATCGTCATGGCTTCCGGGCCGGGAGAGAAGAGCCGGCTCTACAAGACAAAAGATGGCTGCATCAGTTGGAGACTCGTCTTCACGAATCCGGACAAGAGAGGCTTCTGGGACGCGATCCAATTCGACGGTAAGCAGGATGGAATGCTCCTGGGAGATCCCGTTGGTGGACGATTCGCGGTTTTCATCACTCAAAATGGCGGCGAGAGATGGATCAAACAGAGGCCCAACGGATTGAAGGCGGATGCTTCGAAGGAATCAATCTTCGCCGCGAGTAATAGCAGCCTCATTGTGTTCACGCTTTTGGCTCACCGATATTTTGTATCCGGGGGTACTGGCGGGGCGCGGTTCATTGAATGCCACGGTGAATTGGAAGTAGGCGGACGCCCAGAAAATGTCGGCTGCCTTCAGGCGCCAAGTCAGCTGCCACTTGCAATGGGGACAACAAGCTCTGGAGCTTTCTCCATGGGATTTGGTTCGGGGGGCGGTGTGATTGTCGGCGGCGACTACGCCAAGTCCAACGACCGGACTGGCACCGCCGCATGGTCCGCGGACGGCGGCGATAGTTGGACCGCCTCCACCACCCCGCCCCACGGCTTCCGCTCCGCCGTACAATGGTCCGAAACCCTCCAACTCTGGATCACAGTCGGAACCAACGGCTCCGACATCAGCCGTGACGACGGCAAGACTTGGCAGCCCCTCGACGACGGCAACTGGAATGCTCTCTCGCTGCCCTTCGTCGTCGGCCCCAACGGCCGTATCGCCCGGCTGAATCCGGCCGCCGTCCCGGCCGGGAAATGATTGATTCCTCTCAATAGCCCATTGGGTGCCCCACCCTCGCCGCGTCCTTGTTTTTGCGGCGGAGCCTGCCCTGAGCGAAGTCGAAGGGGTGGGATACCACGAATCCCACCCGGGACCACGTTCATCCGAAGCGGCTCGGAGCACAGTCGAAAGCCTCTCCCAACTCTCCCGCAAAACGCTCTCTTTTGTCTTATGCACCATAAATGGTGCAACCAGATGCCCCTAAACTGCCCACTTTCTTGCAAGAAAATATCTCCTTCCAGCCAGAGCTTTTTTGGCGCGTTCTTGTTCTTGCGTCAAGGTGGGAAACCACGAACCCACACCGGCCTGTTCACAGAGACCTCTTGTCCCAGCCCGTTACCAAAGGAACCCCGCTCCGGTGAAAATCAGCCGATATCGCGATAGAATAGGGGCAACCGGATGATTGAATCCCGTGCATTGGCTGCCGACCAGCAGAACCGCGCCCAGCGAGGCCCTGACCCGCGGGGCGCGGGCGCGCGGGCCGAGGCCGGGCCGGCCCCCTCCAACGCCCCCATCGTTCAAGTCTGGAACCTGGAAAAGACCTACCGCACCGCGCGCGGCCCGCTTACCCTCTTTCGCGATCTGAACCTGGAGGTCCAGGCGGGCGAAATGGTCGCCATCGTGGGCCAGTCCGGCGCGGGCAAGAGTACGCTTCTGCACATTCTGGGCGCGCTGGATGCGCCCACTGCGGGGATGGCCGTTAGCGCCGGGGCCAACGTGGCCCGGCTTTCGCCCCAGGAGGCGGCGGCCTTTCGCAATCGCGAGATCGGCTACGTCTGGCAATTCCATTACCTGCTGCCGGAGTTCACGGCCCTGGAGAACGTGGCCATGCCGCTGCTTGCCGGCGGCCAAAGCCGGCGGGAGGCTCTGGGGACGGCGGCAAACTGGCTGGCGGAGGTTGGCTTGGAGGATCGCGCCGATCATCGCCCCGGCGAACTCTCCGGCGGCGAGCAGCAGCGCGTGGCGCTGGCCCGCGCGCTGGTCAATAACCCCAGGCTGCTGCTGGCCGACGAGCCCACCGGCGACCTGGATGAGATCACCGCCGGCCGCGTCTTCGACCTGATCGAACGGCTGCACGCGAGCCACGGCCTGACATCGATCCTTGTGACGCACAACCCGGACCTGGCCGCGCGCTGCGAGCGTGTCCTGATTCTCGAATCCGGGCGCCTGGAGAGCGGGCGGCTGAGCGCCTTGGCGTATACTCCTGAAACGGAGTTGCGCTCCGGAGGGGCGTGAGGTGAAAAATGCGCCGTTCCGGGCGGCGATGGAGTCTAATCGAGAAAGCGGCAGGTTTCCTTGAAGGGGGTCAATCATGTTCGAACGCTATACGGAGAAGGCGCGGCGCGTGATCTTCTTTGCGCGGTATGAGGCCAGCCAGTTCGGCTCGCCTTATATCGAGACCGAGCACCTGCTGCTGGGCCTGCTGCGCGAGGACAAGGCGCTGACCAACCGCTTTCTGCGCTCACATGCCTCGGTGGAGTCGATTCGCAAGCAGATTGAGGCGCATACCACGATCCGGGAGAAGGTTTCGACCAGCGTGGACTTGCCGTTGTCGAATGAGTGCAAGCGCGTGCTGGCTTATGCCGCCGAGGAAGCCGAGCGCCTCGGCCACAAGCACATTGGGACCGAACACCTGCTTCTGGGAATTTTGCGCGAGGAAAAGTGCTTTGCCTCCGAGATACTCCAGGAGCGCGGCCTGAAGCTGGCGCAGATTCGCGAAGAGCTGGGCCGCACCGCGCAGGAGAAGGCCCCGCAGCCGCCACGCCCGCGCGAGTCCAGCCTGCTCTCCGAGTTCAGCCGCGACCTGACCCAGGCGGCGATGGACGGACAGCTCGATCCGCTGGTCGGCCGCGACGGCGAACTGGAGCGCGTGGTGCAGATTCTCTGCCGCCGCACCAAGAACAATCCCGTCCTGATCGGCGAGCCGGGCGTGGGAAAGTCGGCCATCGTCGAGGGGCTTTCCCAGCGCATCGCCGACGGCGAAGTGCCCAGCTTCCTCGCAGAAAAGCGCGTCCTCAGCCTGGATCTGTCGCTCATCGTGGCCGGCACCAAATACCGTGGCCAGTTCGAGGAGCGACTCAAAACCATCATGAAGGAGCTGATCGAGAATCAGAACTCGATCATCTTCATCGACGAGCTGCATACCCTGGTGGGAGCGGGCTCGGCCGAGGGCTCTCTAGATGCGGCCAATATTCTCAAGCCGGCGCTCAGCCGCGGCGAGATTCAGTGCATTGGCGCCACCACCCCCGCCGAGTTCCGCAAGTCCATCGAGAAGGACCGCTCGCTGGAGCGCCGCTTCCAGGCCGTCAAAGTGCCGCCGCCCAACGAGACCGAGGCCATCAAGATCATCCACGGCATCAAGGACCGCTACGAGAAGTTTCACGCCGTCAGTTACACCGACGCCGCAGTAGAGTTCGCGGTTTCTCACTCCAATCGCTACATCCCCGACCGCTTCCTGCCCGACAAGGCCATCGACCTGATCGACGAGGCCGGCGCGAGAGTCAAACTCCGCCAGACCTCGCTGCCTGAAGAAATTACCGAGGTCCAGAAGCGCATCAAGTTCATCGTGCACCGCATGGACTCGGCCATCGCCAACCACGAATTCGAGAAGGCGCGCTTTTATTCCGACGAGGAGCGCCGGGAGCGCGAACTCCTGCGCGGCCTGCGCGACAAGTACCACCTCGACGACTCGGCGGCGGGAATCGTCAGCCGCGAGGACATCGAGGACGTGGTCAGCCGCTGGACGGGGGTGCCGATCACCAGCATCAAGGAAGAAGAGACGCAAAAACTG
>Ga0187851_10004111_pt1 | contig 11994 bp, 5 predicted proteins | sample June2016WEW_6_10_FD_132997 | JGI IMG/M metagenome (GOLD analysis project Ga0187851, IMG submission 132997) | Peatland microbial communities from SPRUCE experiment site at the Marcell Experimental Forest, Minnesota, USA - June2016WEW_6_10 | ecosystem: Environmental > Terrestrial > Soil > Wetlands... | reverse complement strand
GTGGTTGTGGAACTGATGGCGCGCTTCGACGAGGCCTCGAACATCCGCTGGGCGCGCAGCATGGAGGACGCGGGCGTGCAGATCTTCCACGGCGTGGTGGGCTTGAAGACCCACTGCAAGCTGGCCATGCTTGTACGCCACGACGAGGATGGTGTTACCCGCCGCTACTGCCATCTCGGCACCGGCAACTACAACCCAGAAACCGCGCGCTTCTACACCGACCTGAGCCTGCTTACCAGCGATCCGCAAATTGCCGAGCGCGTGCACATGGTGTTCAATTACCTGACCGCGCACGCCGAGCTCGACGATTACTCCCCGCTCCTCGTGGCCCCGCTCACCATGGCGGAAAGCTTTCTGCGTCTCATCCGCCGCGAGCAGGAACACGCGCAGGCCGGACGCCCCGCGCACATTGTGGCCAAGATGAACGCCCTGCTCGAGCCCTCAATCATCCAGGCGCTCTACCAGGCCTCGCAGGCCGGAGTCGAGGTCGACCTCATCATTCGCGGACTTTGCATTTTGCGCCCCGGCGTAAAAGGTCTGTCGGAACGCATCCGCGTGCGCTCCATCGTCGGCCGCTTCCTCGAGCACTCGCGCATCTTCCACTTCGCCAACGGCGGCGACGACGAAATCTATCTGGGTTCGGCCGACTGGATGCCGCGCAACCTGTTCGAGCGCTGCGAGGTCGTCTTCCCCGTGCGCGATCCGGCGGCGATGGCGCGCATTCACAACGAAATTCTGCCTGCCTACATCGCCGACACGGTCAAAGCACGCATCCAGCAGCCCGACGGCAACTTCCTGCGCGCCAGCAAACTAAACAAAGACGCCCCGGTGTTTTCAGCGCAGGACTTTCTCATCAGCCTGGCTGAAGGCAAGGGAGATCTGGCCGCGATTCCCGAGCCCGCCGCAGAGCGCACCCCATCAGCGCAAAAGGCGGCCACGGCTGCCGATTAGCTCTCAGCGCCAGTCATTCAATACATGCGCCGTGGCGCGGTTGAATCCGTCTCCGTGCGGCTGTTGCATGGCAACGCCCATGGTCACTGAGCGATAACCGCGCGAACACATGCGCTGAAACGCGTCCTTGCAGGCCATGCTCACGCCCGCCTCCACTTCACTGCCCCGCGCCAGCGCGAGCGCATCAATGGCATCGAGCAGGCGCTCGAAGCGCTCGCCGCTGCGTGCCGCGGCGAATTTTATGTAACAGGTTTTCTCGCCGCCTTCCGATCCCGTGCCGTTCATGCACACGGCAAAAGCGTCAAGCGCGCGGCGGCCTTCGATCAGGACCACATCACCGATCCGCTGCGCCATCACGGCGCGCATCTCGTCGCCCAGGTCCAGGCCACTCTTGAGCGCGTTAGTCAGCTTTGCGCACGATCCGATGGCCCGTTCCTGCTCTTTGTTTGTGAGCGACGACAGCAACACAGGCACTTTGGCGCCCTCAGTGAGCGCCCACGTGGGCTGCGCCGGCGTGCGCTTCATGAGCGCCGTGAGCGAGCCGGGCCAATAGCCGAATTTCTGGTAGAGGCCCACGTGCCGGGGGCTTTGCGGAAACGTGAACAAGGCGCTGTGCCGCACGCCCCAGCGGTCGAAAATCTTCATCGTAGCCGCCAGCAGTTGCTGCGCGACGCCGCGGTTCCAATATTCAGGCAAAACGGTGAGCGGCCCGAAGAACGCGAATGATCCCCAGCGCGTCGCCATGTTCGATCCCACGAGTTTCCCGTTCTCGCGCGCTGCCAGCAGTTTGGTGTTCTGCGCGTGCCAGCGTGGCCTAACAAAATCCCGGTCTCCCATGAAGTCCATCGGGTTGGGGAGCGAGAGAAACGTGCCGAAGGCAACGCGCACGATGCGGTCCGCCTCCTCAAGCTCGTCTGCGCGCAACGCGCCGATCTGAATCGATGGTTTTTGGGCCGGTTTTTTGGCCGGCTTTCTGGTCACGATGGTTGCCTCCTCATGCGCGCGGCCGCGTGGGGAAGGAATCCGGGGAAAAGCCGCAGACGCGCTCAGTTTAGCGCATCGCCGCCGTTTGTTCTATGGCTTCAAAGGATCTCCGCGCCTGCTCGCCGCGAGAGCCCCGAAGATTTGAAGGCAAGCGCGAGGAGCGTTACAATTCGAGCCAATCCGTGCGTGAGGAGACAGATTCCATGAAGAAGCCCTGGGTAAAAGCAGTCATCGCGGCTGCGGCTCTCGTCGTCATTGTGATCGCCCTGATTCCGTTTTTCGTCAATGCCGATACATTCCGCCCCACGATTCAAGATGAGCTCTCCAGTGCGCTGGGGCGCAAAGTCACGCTCGGCGACATCAGCCTTTCCCTGCTCACGGGCAGCCTGGTGGCCAAGAACATTTCCATCGTCGACGATCCCGCCTTTTCCGCCACGCCTTTTCTTGAGGCAAGGGAGCTTCGCATCGGCGTCGAGCTCGGGCCGCTGATCTTTCACCATTCGGTCCAGATCACAACCTTCAGCGTTGATTCTCCATCGATTCATCTCATCCACGCGGCCAACGGCACATGGAATTTCTCCTCGCTGGGCAGCACCGGTTCGCAGTCTGCATCCCAGCCGGCGAGCGCCCCGCCCTCTCTCACCGTGAGTGAGTTGAAGATCGAGAATGGCAGCGCCGTTCTTTCTTCTGCCCCTGCGGCAGGCAATCCCTTCACATGCACGGACGTGAACCTGACGGTCAAGCAGTTATCGTTCACCCAGTCGTTCCCGTTCGAGCTATCGCTCAAAGTTGCGGGCGGTGGATCGATGAGCCTGAGCGGCTCGGCGGGACCGGTCGCGCAAAACGATACCTCCCTCACTCCCTTCCAGGCGACACTTGCGATCAAGCACTTCGATCCCCTGGCAGCAGGTGCAGTTCAGACCAGTGACGGCATTTCCATGGTGGCCGACTTCAATGCCCAGGTCACATCCAATGGCGGCAACCTAACCACCACGGGAAAAGCCACGGCATCGCAGCTCAAACTAGCGCGCAACGGATCTCCCGCACCTCAGCCGGTTGATATCGACTTCAGCCTTTCCGACAGCCTCTCATCGCGCACCGGCCAGGTCACAGATCTCGCCATTCACACTGGCGCGGTTGCGGTCCATATCACGGGCGATTTTCGTCATGACGGCGACGAAGCCGTCCTGAACCTGCATCTCTCCGCGCCCAATCTTCCCGTCGACCAGGTGGAACAACTGCTGCCTGCCGCAGGGGTAACGCTGCCCAGCGGGTCGCGTCTCAAAGGAGGTACGCTCACCGCCAATCTGGCCATTACCGGCCCAGTCAATGCCACCACCATCTTCGGTCCCTTCGAGCTCGACAACAGCGCGCTCGAAGGCTTCGACCTCGGATCCAGAATTCAGGGCATCAATCCGCTCAGCGGAACTTCGAATGGCACGGAGATTCAGAAATTGAGCGCGGACGTTAATAATTCTCCGCAAGGCACGCGATTCACCAATATCGACGCGGAGGTTCCCAAGATCGGGACCGCGACTGGCGAAGGCACCGTTTCCCCCACCGAGGAGCTGAACTTTCAACTGAACGCGAAGATCGCCGCATTGTCCGCGGTGGGCGGAGTGGTAAACAACGCCGTCGGCGGATTGTTCGGCACAGGTTCCCAGTCCGCATCGAAATCCAATAGCGGCGGCATTCCTCTCACTATCACCGGAACCGCATCGAATCCCTCCATTCACGCTCAGATGGGCAAGATGCTGAAACAAGCAGCCAACGGAATTGTGAAGAACCCCACGGCGCAAAAACCGATCAAGTCGCTGAAGGGATTGTTCGGAAAATAAGCGGAACTAGCGGAGTTGGCTGAGTTAGCGGGGCTGGCGAGCTGGCTGACTCGTCCTCCGGAAAGCTCACGCGGGATCGCGCAAGCAAACTGACGCCTCAAAAGCGGAACTTCAACGCCGCCTGCATCAGCCTTGAATTCTGAGCTTTCACGATTTGGCCAAACGTCCCACTACTTATGTCCCCATCCACGCTATGCGGTCCGAAGTATTGTCGATGGTTAAAGACGTTGAATGCGTCGATACGGAAATCGAGTGTCTTGTTTTTTGCGAGAACTATTCTCTTTTCGGGCTCAAATCCACGTCAATCATGCCGGGCCCATAGAAGAAGCGGGGTTTTGCGAAACCTACCTCTCCCAACGGCTGGAAACTGAATTGGGAAGTATCAAAATAGGGCCCATTGTGAGGATTGCCGCTCAATTCGAGCGATCCGGGAAGAACATCCGGAGTATCCAGGCCTCGGTTGAGAGTCGCGGGTGCGCCGCATTTCAAACTGGAGAGTCCCCATAGAAGAGAGCATCGCCCGATCCTGCAGCAGGTCTTTCTATGCCCGGTATGCGGCGGCCGCGGTGTACGACACAGTAGTTATAGAGCCCGAGGCCAAATGAGAAGCAGCTCCGGGCTCTGCCTGGTTTAGAACGCGAATTTTACCGCAACTTGTAAGATTCGGGGTGCGTCCGCACTGTTGATTTGACCGAATGACGAGGCATTGACATCGCCGGCGACCGCAGTTGAGCCAAAGAACTGTGTGTGATTGAAGACGTTGAAGGCTTCGAGCCGGAATTCCAATCGGCTGCTTTCGGTAACTGCCACATACTTCTGCAGTGCCATATCCCAGTTATCGAGTCCCGGCCCGAAGAAGTAGCGTGGCGAAACATTTCCAACCGTGCCGAGCGGCTGCAGGCCGAAGAGCGAGATGTTGAAGTAAGGATCTCCGTTGCGTGGATTGTGGTTCAAGTTGAGCGGACCAGGTACAACTTGCGGCAGATCCACGGAGAACGGGTTTACCCCATTCGGCCTGGCTCCAATGAGCGAATTGTCGCTGCTGTTTTGCATGGTGACCGGAAAGCCGGTGCTGAAATGCGCGATGCCGGAGATTTGCCAGCCGCTGGTGAGTCTACCCTTGTGGCTGAAGAGGACATCGATGGGAAGGGTGTAGTTGTAACTGGCGACGAAGTTACGTGCGATGTCGAAGGCCGACAACTCGTAAGTCCGATGAGGGTCTCCCGGAACCAGCATGTCGGCGAGGCTCGACGAAATGTCGAGAGACTTGCCGTAGGTGTATCCGGCCAGAACATCGAGCCTTCCGCTTTGGTGCCGGAGGGTGACTTCAAAGGCGTTGTAATTTGAATTGCCGACTGACTCTTCGAAGGCATCGCCGCCGAAGTTCTCACCAAAGGGCCCTCTGCCCTGGACCACTTGTCCCTTTACGGTCGTGAAGGTTCCGGTTTCGCTGAACGGCCCGCATACCGCGCTGTCCGGCGCCACTTGACTGAGCTGACTGACGCTAAGGCAATTCGATGCAATGCCGGGGTTGGCCGTAACCAGGACATACTGATGATGCCCCTCGCTGCCGATATAGTTCAAACCCAGCAAGGTGCTCTTACCCAACTGCCGCTCGATGGAGAGGTTATATTCCTCGGCATAGGGGCTCACGTTGTGGATGTCGACTGCAACCATGCCGGAGATAGGCTCATACTGAGCCCAATCGACTGTGTTGTTGGGCTTGCCGGGAGACGCGCCAAATGCAGGGAAGCTGAGGGGGAAGCGCTGGCCTTCGTTGTAGCCGGTGCCGGCATCGATAAAGGGATTGGAGAACAGTGGAGAAACGGGGCTCGAATAAGTGGTGCCGTAGGGTGGGTCGCCTGCCATTACGCCCGCGGTGATGCCTTCGACCCCCGTGAAGAACCGTCCGGCTCCCAAACGGATGCTGGTGTCGCCTGGATTTCCCAGCAGGCTGCCGAGCACGCCGCTGTACTTATGAGATGGCGACCAGGCAAGCCCGAGGCGCGGAGAGAAATCGTCCCAGCGTCTTGAGGAAAGTGTGTTCGGTACGCCTTTATCTAATGGGAAAACAATGCCGGCGGGTGCACCGGGATAGACCTGCGATTGCTCACCGACGACAAGTGTCTGAAGCTGATTGAACTTCTCGTAGAAGGGCATTTCCATTTCCCAGCGCACGCCGTAATTGAAGGTCAGGTTCGGCCGGATGCGCCAACTGTCTTCGATGAACGCGCCGGCATACTGGTTGCGCATGTAGAACGGCTGAGCGTTGCCTTGTTCGTACGTGCTCGGTGCGCCGACCAGAAAGTCGGCAAAATCCAAGCCGGTTTCCGATCCAAAGAAGGCGAACTCGCCGTTGGATTGGATATCGGCATTCCCGTTGGTCTCGTTGTAGCGCAACTCGCCGCCAAACTTTAATGTGTGCGTTCCAATGACATGAGACAAAGTGTCGGAGTATTGATAAATGTTGTCGTACTGGTTGATTCCCGTGACGGTGGAACCCATGGTGAAGTTATTGAAGATGATGTTTTCGACTCCCACAATCGAAGGGCGCTGCGGAAGAATGCTTGCGCTCCCGCTGCTGGTCACAAATCCCTGCGAAGTGAGCGAAGTTCCCACCGTGCCTTCCGGAGTGCCAAGAACATTGGTATCGCGCAGATAAGAAGCCTCGAAAAAATTCGCCGTTCTGGCGCCGAAGGTCTTGGTATCGGAAAAGCTACCAACCTGCGAGCGGCCGTTGGTAAGAGCAGCGAATCCGGGAAGCGTTGCGCCGCCCTGCTGGATCGGGTAAGGATTGGCGAGCGAATAGTCGTCGACGCCATAGTAGCCCGAGATTTTGCCCCAGCGCGAGTTGGCATCGATGCGGATCCCTCCCTTGAAATCGCGAAGCGTTTCATTCTGCGAGTTCGTGGAAAACTCGCCGTCGGCAAGATTGGCCGCAGGGATGTATCTAATAAGGTCCTGGGCCGGCCCCGACCAGGCTGATTTCGGGATCATGTTATGAGGAAACACAGCTGGCCGGCTCGGAGTGCAGCCGGTGGACGAGGGCCAATAAGGATCTCCAGCTTGAACGGAGCTGCCGAGTTTTTGCCCAATCAGGCTGGCGATGTAGGGTCCGCTCACGCATCCCGTTAGCTCGCTGCTCAGTGATGGATCGCTGAAATCTCCGCCGAGCTGCGCTGACGAAGGGACCGCAATTTGCCCGCTGGACTCACCCTGCGTCATCTGGGTGCCTTGAAAGTCGCCAAAATAGAACAGCTTGTCCTTGCGGATGGGCCCGCCTGCGGTCGCGCCATACTGGTTCTGCTGAAAGGTTCCGCGCGTGGCGGAGAAGTAGTCGCGAGCATCGAGCGCGGTATTGCGAACGAAGCTGAAGACATCGCCATGAATCCGATTCCCACCCGATTTCGTAATGACGTTGATCTGGCCGCCACTGTAGTTGCCGTATTCGGCATCGACATTGGTGGTCAGAATGCGGAATTCGGCGATCGAGTCAAGGTTGGGGATGAAGCCGGCTTCCATGGTAAAAGGCTCTTCAATGCTTGCGCCGTTTAGCGAGAAACCATTGGAGAACTCCCTCTGGCCACTGATCGAAAGCGTTCCCGGATTCAAAGTCCCTGACGGTGAAATCAAGCTTGCGCCTGCCGCGGTCAGCGACTGACCAGTGAATGAAGGCTGTGGGACAACGCCCGGCTGGAGCGACAGCAGGTCTGTAAAACTGCGCCCATTGAGGGGCATCGTGGTCGCTTCTTTGCCTGCGATCACTTCGCCGAGTTGAGTATCGACAGTTTCCACGTGGACGGCCAATGATTCAACGGTTACGGTTTCGGCCGCACCGCCCACCAACAGCGACGCGTTGGCCGACAGGGAGCTGTTGGCGTTTACCATCAGGTTCGTCTCATGGAACTGCTTGAATCCGGGCGCATTGATCGTGACTTCATAAACCCCGACGGCCAATTCCGTCAGCGAATAAAAGCCCTTCGAGTCGGTGGTCGTGGTTTGCTTTACGTTGGTATTGACTTCGGTCACTGTGACGGTTGCGCCGTTCACCACCAGACCTCTTGGGTCTGTTACGGTGCCTGAAATGCTGCCCGCCGTGGCTGCCCAAGCTACGGGAGCAATCGTCGCCAACAGGAAAAGCAGGCCGCAAGGGACTGCTTTGAGGAATGTCCTTCGCGCTCGATACACCGGCCCGAACAAGAACGCTTTGTCGCTTAAAAACATCCAAACCAGTCTCATCTCAATTCACCTTTCAGCCAGTGGACCGATGGGATAGCGCAGCTACGGAATCAAGGCCCCGTGCGACGGATTGGAATTTCAACACCACGAATTGCCAGGGAGATTGAACGTTGAGCGACGGCCCTTGATTGCTGCCGACCAGCCAGATCAAGTCTTCCGTACCGTCACAAAACCATGAGTTGCCGAGGGAGATTGAAGGTTGAGCGACGGCCCTTGATCGCTACCGACCAGGCAGATCAAGTCCTCCGTACCGTCACAAACTCAATGCGGCAACACAACATCACTGCAATCCACACGCCAAAATCTAGTTCGCATAAGACGTTTATAATCAATACATACCAACGCAGACCGACATCACGAAGTGCAAAGTTCTGCATATCTATTGAGCAGTTTTGTCATCAAATTGTACGAATACTTTCATCATTTTGTACGGATAGTACCGCCAGTTTGTCCGAAATCAATCACCAGATTGGTTGAGGTCCCCACTCCGTTTCAGGGCAAAACCGGAGGTTGTACAATTGAGGCCTTGGCCGCCCAATGAAGCTACTGATTGTGGAAGACGAAGCAAAGACTGCGAATTTTCTAAAGCGTGGCTTGACCGAGGCTGGCTTTCAAGTGAACGCGGCGGCCGACGGCCTCGAGGGCAAGCGGCAGATCGAGATCGGTTCCTATGACCTGATCGTTCTCGACATTCTGCTGCCCGGTATGGACGGCTGGAAAATTCTGTCCTGGGCGCGCGAAGCCGGCGTACAAACCCCCATACTGCTGCTGACTGCCCGGGATGCGGTCGCGGACCGTGTTCGCGGCCTGGAGCTTGGGGCCGACGATTATCTGGTGAAGCCATTCGCCTTTTCGGAGTTGCTGGCGCGTGTACGGACCATTTTGCGCAGGCCGCCGGTCCGGGAAGCAGCCAAGATCCGTGTGGCGGATCTGGAACTCGATATTGCGCGGCACAAAGCGACTCGCGGAGGAACTTGGCTCGATTTGACGGCGCGGGAGTTTACGTTGCTCACTCTGCTGATGCGCCGCGCCGGGGAGGTGCTAACGCGCACGCTGATCGCCGAGTCGGTGTGGGGTATGAGTTCGGGGGGGGACTCCAACGTAGTCGACGTGAGCCTGAGACGGCTGCGGACCAAGTTGGACGACCCCTTCCCACGGAAGCTGCTGCGGACGGTGCGGGGGGTGGGCTATATTCTCGAAGACCCCGATCGACAGTAAGCCTCGCGAGCGAGGCTGGGGCGGCGCGTCTCTCGCGCTGCTGCTTACCGTTTGGTATACGACCGCTTCCCTCAGTGTGGTGGCGGCTGCAACGGGCCTGCTCTACCTGGCCCTCGCGGACAACCTGAAAAGAATCTCGGAACAATCGCTGCGCGATGAGTTGGGTGTATGCCGCGCATTGGTGAGCGAACAGGGCGGGAATTCGCACGCGCTGCACGAAGAAGTCGAAATCGATTCCGCGGTCCGGCGATATCAAAAGTTCTACATTCGAGTGCTCGATGCGCGCGGCGTGGCCCTGTCGACTACGCCGGGGATGGACCGGGCTCTGAGTGCCTCGCTTTTCGCGCAGACAGCGGCACAGCATCAGGGGATATTCAAAATAGATTCACCAATCGGCGCATCGTACAGGGGAGTTGTATCCACCGTGCCGCGCGGCGGCAATGGAAGCGAAGTTTGGACTTTGCAGGTTGCAGTCGACCTGACGCAAGAGCAGGTAGTGCTTGAGCGGCAACGCACGTGGATATGGACGCTGTTGGCGGCAGCTTTTGTGATTTGTCCGGGCATGGGCTTCGCAATCGCGCGCCGCAGCACGCGGCCGCTGCGCGAGGTTGCCGAAACCGCTCGACAGATCGAGTCCAGTACGCTCAACGAGCGCATCCGCGCCGAAGGATACCCCGTTGAGATTCGGGTTTTGGCAGTCGCTTTCAACGGCATGCTTGAGCGGCTTGAGGAATCCTTCCTCCGGCTCTCACGCTTCTCCGCCGACATTGCCCATGAATTGCGTACGCCTGTAAACAACATCCGCGGCGAAGCGGAAGTGGCGCTGGCGCGCACGCGTACTCCTGAAGAGCTATTGGAAGTGGTCGGCTCATGTCTCGAGGAATCGGTGCGCCTCTCTGAGCTGATCGAATCGTTGCTCTTTCTGGCGCGGTCGGAAAGCCCGGGTGATCACCTGAACCGCACGGAGGTCGATCTGAGGCAGTTGCTGATCGATATTTGTGAGTACTACGAAGCTGCTGCCAGCGACATTGGGGTGACGATATCGGTGAGCTTAGGTGATGACGGGCTCATGGCCAGTGTGGACCGGGTGCTGCTGCTGCGCGCGTTGGGCAATTTGACATCGAACGCCCTGGCTCATTCCTCGGCCGGCGGTAGCGTCCAGTTAAGTGCGAAGCAGCAGGGCGAACAGATTTGCGTCGAAGTGCGCGACACAGGCTCGGGAATCTCCGCCGAAGCTCTGCCTCACGTGTTTGACCGCTTCTACAGGGCAGACCCGGCGCGTTCTCGCAACTCGGGAGGAGTCGGACTGGGACTGGCCATCGTTCAACAGATCGCCGTCATGCATGGCGGCCAGATCAAGATCGATAGCCATCCCGGAAGCGGGACAACCGTAACCATCATCTTGCCGGCATAGCCTCAGCGTTGCCGCGACCGCACTTCAGAATGCCAGGCGCAATGCAAACTGCATCTGGCGATATCTTGCCGCCGAAGTGGACATAAGCGTAGAAGCGATTGTGCCAAAAGCTGGATTCGGAGCGCCATTACTCGGGTCAGGCGCCGACGCGTTCGGCTGTGCGAAGTTGGGATGATTCAGTAAGTCAAACGACTGCGCCTCAAAAGTTACGGTGGTTCGATCATGCACTGTAAACCGGCGCGAAAGCGACACGTCGAAGGAGCTGTAGTCGGGGCCAAGCAAAGAATTTCGCCCCGCATTGCCGTAAGTATTCGCCGGCGCCACTGCAAATGCCGCGGTATTGAACCATTGGCTGGTTGTGCGCGTGGCCGCATGAGTCACTGGGTTGACGGCCGCATTGGGATTGCCAACTACATTGGGCCGATCCGAGCCGGCCTGCTGACCCGAATTCGCGGTATTGCTATTGTCATCGCCCAGCGGAAGTGTCGCCGTAAACGGCTGGCCGCTCTCTGCCGTCAGAATTCCCTGAAAATCCGTGTTCCTCGCCCAGCGATTGTAGAATGGCGAACTCAAAACATAAGCCGCAACGAATCGCTGCCGCATGTCGAAGCTCGAAGGCCCGTGCTCCGCCGGCAGATTGTGGCTGTTCTGCGGAAAATTCGGGTCCGCATTGTCGCCCAGAAACGCCGACTGACCATCAAGAGAATGAGAGTATGTATATGCGCCCCACAACGAAACTCCCGGAGCCACCTGCCCTCTGTAGCGAACTTCCAACGCGTTGAAATTCGACGATCCCTCGCTTTCGACATTGAAGATCGCGCTGTACAGCGGATACGGCCGGCGCGCTTGCAGATTCGCCTGGCTTCCGGCGGACGAAAGCTTCGGCTGATTCAGGTCGCTCACGCGAACCAGATGCGAGCCCGTGGACCCGACATAGCCCAGCGACAGCGTGCCGCGCTTGCCGAACGCTTGCTCGGCCGAGAAATTCCACTGCTGCATGTACGGCGTGATGATCTTCGGACTCAAGACGCTGAGCGAAGCCGGGGGCGTGTAACCTGCACTTGCGGGGAACGGGTTGGTCAGCGTCAGCAAGCCCGCGGCTGAAGGAAAGAATACATTCAGCACAAATTGCGGCGGATTGAAGTACGCGGTAGAGCCGATGATAAACATTCCCGCATCGTAGAAGTCGCCGTAGCCCGCACGAAGCACGAGGCTCGGCGCCACCGTCCACGCAACTCCCAGCCGCGGAGCGAAATTCTTATAGTCTGGAGAAATGCCGGAATCGCTGATGCCGTTCGTTCCCACCTGCACGATCTGCCCCGTCGCCAGGTCCAGCTCCGACATGGCGTT
>Ga0187851_10004106_pt1 | contig 12002 bp, 12 predicted proteins | sample June2016WEW_6_10_FD_132997 | JGI IMG/M metagenome (GOLD analysis project Ga0187851, IMG submission 132997) | Peatland microbial communities from SPRUCE experiment site at the Marcell Experimental Forest, Minnesota, USA - June2016WEW_6_10 | ecosystem: Environmental > Terrestrial > Soil >... | reverse complement strand
TCCGCGTCGCGCAGATCGCTTTCGATTACCGCCAGCAATTCAAGAAAGACGTGGTCATCGATATGTTCTGCTACCGCCGCCACGGCCACAACGAAGGCGACGACCCCAGCTACACGCAGCCCATCCTGTATCGCAAGATCAAAGAGCACCCGTCGGTGGGCAACCTCTATGGCGAGCGGCTGGTGCGCGAAGGAGTGCTCACCGCCGAGGAAGTCGCGGAGATCCGTAAGGGCTTCGCGCAGGCTCTGGCGGCGGCCTACGACGCGGCCGAAAAGAGCGGCGACCATTTCGAAGCACAGGAATTGGCCGCCGTTCCAAGCGACGAGATCGCCAGCTTTTGCCCGCGCACAGCGGTGAACAAAGCGACCGTCGATCGCGTGATCCGCGCGCTCACCCACTTCCCCGAAAACTTCCACTTGCATCCCAAGCTGCGCACTTTCATCGAGCGCCGCCGTGAGGCGATCGACAAAGGCGGACCCATCGACTGGGCGTTCGGCGAAGCGCTGGCATTCGGCACGCTGGCGCTCGAAGGCACGCCCGTGCGGCTCAGCGGCCAGGATTCCGGCCGCGGTACTTTCAGCCAGCGGCACCTGGTCTTCTGGGATTCCGAGACCGCCCAGAAATACACGCCGCTGCAGCACGTCTCGCCGGACCAGGCGCGCTTCGAGGTCTTCGACAGCTCGTTGAGCGAGTACGCCGTGCTGGGCTTCGAGTTCGGCTACAGTGTGGCCGATCCGCTGACGCTGGTGCTGTGGGAAGCGCAGTTCGGCGACTTCGCCAACGGCGCGCAAATCCTGATCGACCAGTTCATTTCGAGCGCGGAATCCAAGTGGGGGCAGCCCAGCGGACTCGTGCTGCTGCTTCCGCACGGCTTCGAGGGGCAGGGGCCGGAACACTCCAGCGCGCGCATCGAACGCTTCCTGGTGTTGTGCGCCGGCAACAACATGCAGGTCGCCAACTGCACCACGCCGGCCCAGTATTTCCACCTGCTGCGCCGCCAGATGTACGGCGGCACGGACCGGCGCGGCATGCGCAAGCCGCTGGTGATTTTCACGCCGAAGAGCCTATTGCGGCACCCCAAGGCCGTCTCGACCGTAGCCGAACTGACCAGCGGAGGCTTCCGCGAAGTGCTGTGGGACAGGCCTCCCGGCCTGTCCATCACGAGAGTGGTCTTCTGTTCCGGCAAGATCTACTACGACCTGCTGGCCGCCCGCGAGGCGCGCCAGGCGAATCACGTGGCGCTGATACGCATCGAGCAGTTGTATCCCTTCGCCTCGAGCGACGTCAACGACGCGCTGCTCAGCTATCCAACCGCCGCTGAAGCCGTGTGGGCGCAGGAAGAGCCGCGCAACATGGGGCCGTGGCGCTTTATGCAGGAACAATTGCAGCCGCTGTTGGCGCCCACCGGCCGCGAACTGCGCTACGTGGGCCGCGCGGAAAGCGCCAGCCCCGCAACCGGGTCCGGCCGCCGCCACCAGGAGGAGCAATCCGCCATCACCGACGAAGCTGTGGGGCAGGTTGGTAACCTGCAGGCCGATTGTTAATCGGCCTTGCGCGAGCGAAGCTCGCGCCACACTTGTCTAAGCTACGACGCAAGCAGTTCCGGCACGCGCTGACGGCGGACCTTGATTTTGCTTTCGTTCCTGCGGGCCGCCGCGAGGTCGTAGGCAAGCTGCATGCGCAACCAGGTCTCCGCCGTGCTGCCGAACGCCTTGGTTAGCCGGATCGCCATCTCCGGGCTGATGCCGGACTTGCCGTTGACAACGTTATTGAGTGCCTGACGCGTGACGCCCAGAACCTTTGCACCTTCGGTGACAGACAGGCCCAAAGGCTCAAGGCAATCATGCCGGACGATGCGGCCAGGATGCACGGGGTTTTTCATGGACATGGTTTTTTCGCCTCGCTAGTGGTAGTCGATCAGTTCAACGTCAAAGGCGTCGTTCCCTTCAAAGCGGAAGACGATTCACCAGTTGGCCCGCACCGTCACGGACCAAAACCCCTTCATGTCGCCCTTGAGCGGGTGCAGGCGATACCGGGGGACATCGAGAGCTTGCGGCGCTACGGCGCTGTCGAGAACCGTGAGGATCCGATCGACCATCTCCAACAGGTCGGGCCGTATCCCGCTGCGGTCGTCGCGCTCATAAAGCCGCTTCAGGCCGCGATGCTTGAAGCTCCTAATCAAGAGCTCATTGTAAAGTAATCATTGTCACTTGTCAATTGCGGTGACACCGCGGCGATAACTATTTATGATGCCCGCTCGACGACGCCGCGGGCGCATTCACCGGCGCGCCGTCTGACGGATGGCCCGCGCGACTCAGCGGGATCGTTTGCACCGTGCGCATCGCGCCGTCCGCATCCGCCGCCATCACCTGGATCGAAGCGGTCACCTGCGCCTCGCGGAACGATAACAACGGCTTTCGCACCATGGCTACGGCGACCACCAGCGTTTGTCCATCGCCTGTCGGAGTGGCCGTGCCACTCGCCACGAACGACGACGCCATCGGCGTGTCCCCATGCGCCCCGGCAATCGTCTCCGCTGCCATCGTCACGCACGGTTGCGCCGCCGCTCCCGTACCCAGCGGTTCCAGGCTCACCGTCTTCTCCGCCACCACGCCGCCGGTCTTGACATTGATGAACTCCAGCGTCACATCCACCGCGCCCGTGCCGATGTTGGCGGCGCACAGAACCAGTTTCTGTCCCGGCTCCGCGCTCGCCGGCAAACTCGCCAGCCGCAACGCGACCGGCTTCATACCCGCCCATGCGCTGGCCGCCGTCGCCAGTGCGAAACATGTCAACCACACGCAAGACTTCATGAAAGCTCCTTCCTGCGCTTGAGACGCGCTGCGTCTAGGACGGGTTACCAATCGCCCCGCCGGTCACACGGCGAGATAATTGTTCCCTTCTCCCGGTACCGCGCTTCCGTAACACCCGCCCGCTAGTATGAAATCGGAGGGCGGGGTTTACCCCGCGCGGGACTTCAGTCCCGCCGCTCCATCACACGAAAGGTTAGATTCCAAAATGATCATTTCCGACAAACAACAGGAAGCCAACCGGCGGAATGCGCAACATTCTACCGGTCCCATTACTCCAGCCGGCAAGGCACCCATTTACGGCCTGCGCACCAGCGTCACCATCCTGGAACGCGAAAACGCAGCGGACTAGTCCCAGCTCTGGGACGAACTGGAAGCCGACTTACCAGCCGCAAACCCGCACCGAACGCTGCTACCTGGAAACCATGGTCACCTCCCAATCTTCAAGATGCTCGGGTACGTCGCGAAGCAACGCGCGCAACGGGAACGTTCCTTCCGCACCGCCATCGTGGACATGAAGCAATCGCAAAAGGAGCGCCGCCAGCCGCAGCCCGCGAAGCCCGCGCCCCCCGAATACGTGATGTCGGAACGCGCGGAGGCCCACGAGGCCTTCTGCGCCCCCGAAACCCCCGACACGCGTTAGTAACCCGCCCCCCTGATCTTTGACAATCCCGCAAACGACTCCAACTGATACGCAACCACTGTCTCTCCACCACCCCCAAAACACAACCACCAGCCACCGGCCACCAACCACCATCCACACAACAACCAGCCACCAACCACCAACCACCGTCCACGGCGCTTTAGCTCCCGCCACTTGGGCTTTGATCGTTCAAGCCGCACCAACGGAAAACCGCGCCCGCACCTCCGCGCTGACGGCCACCGGCCGATGCCGTTGCCCATCGATCGGACACCACATCGTGCGCGCTTTCGCCAGTAACGTCCGGTCGCCCGCGCGCAGCAGTTCCGTGAAGCGCTCGAACCGCACCCGGCTGGCGCTGCCCACCCAGGTGCGCGCGATGATCCCGTCGCCCAGAAACGCCGGCCGCCGATAGTCGATTTCATGGCGCAGCACGATCCACTTTATTTTGGCCTGGTCGGCAGCAGGCGCGGCGGCCGTCCAGTGCGCCACGGCAGCCTCCTGCACCCACCGCAGATACGTGACGTTGTTGACGTGCCCAAGCTGGTCGAGATCCGCCGGCTCCACCGCCAGCGCGATCTCGAAGGCTTCCGTAGCGGGACCCATCTCTCCAGTATCCCGCCCCCCTGCTATCCTGGAAACTTCGGGAATCCAAATCATCCTAAGTCGAGGTAACCGCCGTGCGCGTTGTGGCCGGAGTGGATCTTGGCGGAACCGCCGTCAACTATACGTTAGTCACCCAGGAGGAGGAGTTCTTAATCGAAGGGCTGTGCGAGCATCCCGCCCGAGCCAGGGAGGGACCCGAGGTGTGCCTCCAGCAGATTGTTGACGGCCTGAAGAGAGCCGTCGAACAGGTAGGCCTGTGCGATACCGATGTGGCCGTTGCCGGTCTCGACACCCCTGGACCGGCCAGCGCCGCCGGCGTGCTCAGCGCCGAAGGCTCCACCAACTTCGTGCACCGCGACTGGGGCGGGTTCGACATTCGCGGCAGCCTGGCCGCGCGCCTGGGCATCCCCGTCACCTATTTGAACGACGGCAACGCCGGCGCACTCTGGGGCCACTTCAACATCTTCGGCACCAACCGGTCGGCCACCTCCGTCACGGTGGTCATCGGCACCGGATTGGGCGGCGGCGTCATCATCGAGGGCCGCGACATCAAGGGCCGCAAGGGCTTTGGCGGCGAGTTGGGACACGTGCTCCTGCCGTACCAGAATATCCGCGGCATCGAGGGGCTGGTCCCCGAATGCAACTGCGGTCGCATCGGCGATCTCGAATCGGTGTGCTCTCTCACGGCCATCGGGAAATCCTTTTTGCCGTACTTCCTGCCCCGCTATCCGGATCACGAACTGGGCAAACTCGGCAACCTGAATCAGGCCGCCAAGCTGGTGCGCGGCCTCGCGGAGAAAGGCGATCCCATGTGCAAGGAGATCTTCCGCGTGCAGGCGCATGCGCTGGGCGTATTCTTCGACGAGATGATCAACACCTTCGACCCCGATGCGCTGGTGGTCGGCGGCGGCGCCATCGAAACGTCCGAAGGGTTCCAGCGCTGGTTCATCGCCGAGATACATGCGGGCATGCCGCCGCAGCGCGAGGAACAGGCGGATATCCCGATCTACATCATGCCTAACGGCGATACCGCGGGCGCGCGCGGCGCGGCCATCGAAGCGCTGCAGTTCGCGCGCGCCAACGGTCTGTTGTAACCTTTAAACTGCATATGAGCACACTCCAAAACCGTCAGTTCAGGTTGACCTCCCGCCCCGTGGGCATGGTCAAACGCAGCGATTTCGAATTCGTCACCGCGCCCGCTGGCGAGCCCAGCCAGGGCGAAGTGCTGGTCAGGGTCCAATACCTGTCGCTCGATCCCGCCATGCGCGGCTGGATGAACGCAGGCCGGTCCTACATTGCGCCGGTCGGTCTGGGCGACGTGATGCGCGCCGGCGGCATCGGCCGCGTGGCCGTCTCTGACGACCCCAGCCTCGCGGTGGGCGATACGGTGGTCGGCATGACCGGCGTCCAGGACTACGCTATCGCCAAAGCCAGGGACCTGACCAGGGTCGATCCGCGCCTGGCGCCGCTCCCGCGCTTCTTGGGCGCGCTCGGCATGCCAGGCCTTACCGCCTATTTCGGCCTGCTCGATATCGGCCAGCCGATAGAAGGCGAGACGGTAGTGGTGTCGGCCGCGGCAGGCGCGGTGGGCGCGGTCACCGGACAGATCGCCAAGATCAAAGGCTGCCGCGTAATCGGCATCGCGGGGGGCCCGGATAAGTGCCGCTACGTGGTCGAAGACCTCGGCTTCGATGCCGCCATCGACTATAAGAACGAGGATGTGCAACGGGCCTTGGCGCGGCATTGTCCTAAGGGCATCGACATCTATTTCGACAACGTGGGCGGCGACATCCTGGATGCCGTACTATCCATGCTGGCGCGCCGGGCGCGCGTCATCATTTGCGGCGCGATCTCGCAATACAACAGCATGGAATCCATGCAAGGTCCCCGCAACTACATGTCGCTGCTGGTCAACCATGCGCTGATGGAGGGCTTCGTGGTCTTCGACTATGCCGCGCGCTACCCCGAAGGCATGCAGGCGCTGGCCGGCTGGACGATTGCCGGTAAGTTGAAGGCGCGCGAAGACATCGTCGAAGGGCTCGAGACTTTCCCGGAAACCCTGCAAAAGCTCTTCCGAGGCGAAAACTTCGGCAAGCTAGTGATAAAGGTGTCAGAGTAAAGTGGGGCAGGCCCCCGGCCTGCGCGGGGCCCCCGGCCCCGCTCTTGGTGTGCAAAAGTAAGGATGATACAAATATGTCCCCCAAAAAACGATTGCTGCTCTTCTCCCTGCTAACCGCCGTTCTCCTCGCGCCGGCGCTGTGTCCCGCGCAAGCCCTGCCAAACGGCGTACAAAAAGTGACCTCCGTCGAAGGCATCACCGAATACAGCTTGACGAACGGCCTGCATTTTCTGGTGTTCCCAGATCCGTCCAAGCCCACCATCACGGTCAACATCACCTACCTGGTCGGCTCGCGGCAGGAAGGCTCCGGTGAGGGCGGCATGGCGCACCTGCTCGAACACATGGTGTTCAAGGGCAGCACCAACCACCTGAACATCATGCAGGAGCTGACCGAGCACGGCTGCCGTCCGAACGGCAGCACGACATGGGATCGCACGAACTACTTCGAAACGTTTAAAGCCACCGATGAAAACCTGAAGTGGGCGCTCGACATGGAATCGGACCGCATGGTGAATTCCTTCATCAAGAAAGAGGATTTCGACAAGGAATTCTCGGTGGTCCGCAACGAATTCGAGATGGGCGAGAACAACCCGTTCGGGGTGCTCTTCAAGCACACCATGGCGGCAGCCTACCTCGCGCACAGTTATGGCCGGCCGGTGATCGGGAACAAGTCGGATGTGGAACGCGTGACCATGGACAAGCTGCAGGCGTTCTATCACAAGTACTATCAACCGGACGACGCCGTGCTCACAGTCGCTGGCAAAGTGGATGAGCCGCAGATCGTGGCGCTGGTCAACGATTACTTCGGCAAGATCCCGCGGCCGTCGCGCGTGCTCTCGCCGACTTACACCGTGGAACCCGTGCAGGATGGCGAGCGGCTCACGGTGGTGCGCAGAGTCGGCGAGATACAGGGTCTTTTCATCGTTTACCACACGCCCGATGGCGCCCATGCCGATCAGCCAGCCCTCGATGTGCTGGCGCACGTCCTGGGTGAACAGTCGTCGGGCCGGTTGTACAAGGCGCTGGTCGATAACAAGAAGGCCACACAGGTTTTCGCCAATTCCATGCAATTCAACGAACCGGGATTAATCATGTTCGGCGCCATCCTCAACAAGACGGATTCGCTGGACGAGGCGCGCAACACCATGCTCTCCACCATCATGGGCGTGGCGAAGGAGCCGCCCAGCACCGAGGAAGTGGACCGCGCCAAGGCTCGCCTCGAAAAGGACGTTGAAATGAGCTTGCGCAACTCCGAACAGGTCGGTTTGTTCCTTAGCGAGTACCTGGCTTGGGGCGACTGGCGGATTCTGTTCCACGACCGCGACCTGTTGCGCAAGGTCACGCCGCAGGACGTGCAGCGCGTAGCGGCGGCCTATCTGAAAACTTCCAACCAAACCATCGGCGAGTTCTTCCCAGATCCCAAGCCCGACCGGGCCGAGATCCCGGCCAAGACCGATGTCGCGGCCGTGCTCAAGGATTACAAAGGCGAGGTCGCCATGGCTGCGGGCGAGGCTTTCGATCCTTCGCCAAAGAATATCGAGTCGCGGCTCCAGCGTTACACCTTGCCCTCCGGCATGAAGGTATCGTTGCTCGAGAAGAAGACGCGCGGCGCCAGCGTGCATGCCGTCATTACGCTGCACTTCGGCGACCTGGAGAGCCTGGCGGGCAAGGACACCATTGCCTCATTGGCCGGCGAAACGCTGATCCGCGGCACGGCCCGCAAGAACCGGCAACAGATCCAGGACGAAATCGACAAGCTGAAAGCCCAGCTTAACGTGGGCGGCGGCGCGACCAGCGCCAATGTCACCATCGAAACCACGCACGAAAATCTGCCCGCGGTGCTGCGGCTGGCCGGCGAAATCCTGAAAGAAGCCACGCTGCCCGAATCGGAATTCGAAGAGATCCGCAAGGAGCAGTTGACCTACCTCGATTTCGGAAAGACCGAGCCGCAGTCCCTGGCCTTCACCGAAATCAGCCGCACCATGTATCCGTACCCCAAAGGCGACGTGCGCGCAACCCTGTCGATCGCCGAGGAAATCGACGAAGTGAAGAGCGTAAAGCTGGAAGACGCCAAGGCTTTCTACAAGCATTTCTACGGCGCCTCGAATGGGCAACTCGCGGTGGTAGGCGACTTCGATCCGGCCGAAGTGAAGAAGGAAATCGAAACGCTGTTCGGCACGTGGAAGAGCCCGGCGCATTTTGAGCGGGTCAAGTACGGATTCCAGAAGATTGCGCCCGTGAACCAGACCATCGAGACACCCGACAAGCAGAATGCGGTGTTCATCGCCGCCACACGCCTGCACATCAGCGACAAAGATGCGGATTATCCGGCGCTGGTAATGGGGAACTACATGCTGGGCGGCGGATTCCTCAATTCGCGGCTGGCCACGCGCATCCGCGTGAAAGATGGCCTGAGCTATGGCGTGAGTTCCAGTCTGTCGGCTAAGTCGCAGGAGCAGGACGGCCAGTTTCAGGCGTTCGCCATCGCCGCGCCGCAGAACGTGGCGAAGGTGGAAGCGGCATTCAAGGAGGAGATGCAACGAGCGCTGACCGACGGCTTCACGCAAAAGGAACTCGACGACGACCGCACCGGCTGGCTGCAGGGGCAGCAAGTGAACAGGTCGGAAGACGGCTCCCTGGTGCACACGCTGACGAACAGGGATTACGACGGCCGCACCCTGGCCTGGGATGAGGAACTCGAGAAAAAAGTCACCGGTCTGACGCCCGACGAAATCGGCAAAGCGGTGCGGCGCACTATCGACCTGGCGCAGATTTCCATCGTGAAAGCCGGCGACTTCAAGAAGGCGGCCGCCGCCGCGAAGTAGCCTGCGGCCTGTGGGGCAGGTTGCCAACCTGCAGGCCGATTGGTAATCGGCCTTCCACTACGCCACGTTCTTGTGGACCTCGTCCATCTGCGCCCTCAACAGCCGGGTTGGATAAACCCACTCCAGCAACGGGGTGGTCATGAACGTGGTCACCAGCGCCATCAGCACCATGATGGAGAACATGGCCGGAGAAATCACGCCGATATCCAGGCCGATGTTCAGGATCACCAGTTCCATCAAACCGCGCGTGTTCATCAGAATGCCGAGCGAGGCCGCCTCGCGCCAGGGCATGCCGGCCAGGCGCGCCGCGAACATGGACCCGCCCAGTTTGCCGGTGATGGCCACCACAATGACAATGGCGCTGTAGAACCAGATCGCCCGGCCGCCGCCCACTCCGATGCGGGTGCGCAGGCCCGTGAAAGCGAAGAACAGCGGCAGCAGCAGCACTACGGTCACCGATTCGAACTTGTGCAACAGGTAATGCGTGAACTCGGGGGTCTTCGGCATGATCGCGCCCATCAAAAAGGCGCCGAACAACAAATGGATGCCCAGCCACTCGGTGGCCAGCGCGGAGACCAGTACCAGCACCACGATCACGGCCACCAGATTGTCGCTCAGGCGGTTCCGCTTGCGAAACTCGCGCTCAAACGCGGGCAGGATGCGGCGCACCACGAACACCATGATCAAGACATAGGCCAGCGAGCCGGCGATCGTCACCCAAGCCGGCCTGGCGGCGTGCGTCACGCGCACCAGCACCACGATATAGGCCAGGATGCACCATCCGGTGACATCGTCGACCGCCGCGCAGGCAATCGCCATGGTACCCATTCTGCTGCGCAACAGGCCCCGCTCGGTCAAAATCCGCGCCAGCACCGGGAATGCCGTGATGCTCATCGCCGCGCCCATGAACAGCGCAAAACCGGTGAACGTGACCCCGTCGTCCGAGAGCCGCGGGTAGAGATACAGCGCGGTCAAGCCGCCCAGACAGAAGGGAGCCACAATGCTCACATGGCTGGTGAGCACCGCCGCGTGGCCATAGCCGCGCAGGTCCGAGGGATTCAGCGCCAGCCCCACCACGAACATGAACACCACCAGTCCAACCTGGCTCAGCGCGTTGAGGTAGCTCAGGCTCGCGGGAGGGAACAGCGCGGCGGAAACGCCCGGCGCGAGCCAGCCCAGCAGCGATGGTCCCAGCAGAATCCCCGCCACCATCTCGCCCATCACTTGCGGTTGATGGATCTTCTGGAAAAGGAACCCCACCAGGCGCGCCGCCACAAGGATCACGGCGATCTGCAGCACCAGTTGGAAGAGATCCAGCATCGCTATCCTCGCTTCCCGGGTGCCTGGCGGACTGCCCGGAAGGCTGCTGGCACGCAGCCAACCAGGCTGATTTTGCCTTCCATGGTGCGCTTGCCAAGCTTGCCTGTGATGGTGGCGGCTATGGTCCCGCCTGGCGATTTGGCGGTTAGAGTGGAGCCGTCGATGGTGGCCTCCAGTGTGGTCCCATAACCGTCGTGCAGGGTGATGAGGGCCGCGGTGCCCGATTGGGAAATGCTCCAAGCCAGTTGCCGCTGCAAACTGCCCGGCGGATTGGCGCAATTGGCCGTGGGATCGGACTCGATCGCCCATTCGCCGCCGATGGACAACGGCGCGGCGATGGCCCGCCCGGCCTCCAGAATTCCTAGCAGACCCAGCACCGGCACACCCACCAACAGCAGGTACGCGGCCACCAGATTGTTCTTAACCAAGTTTGCGATCCTCCGATTCTAGCGCAGGCGGTCCCCGGCAGCAAGGCTGGCAGTACCAGAACCGGGTGCCGCGGCAGAAGCAGACACGCGCGCTCAGCTCAGTCTTTGTAGGACACGAAACCGGCGTAACGGGTGAGGAAATCATCCATGTCGATATTGGCCCTGGTGTAGGACTGTCCCCACGTGTAAAACTTGATCAGCGTGATCTTGCGGGGTGTGGCTCCCGATGGGCTGAGAGTTAGCTTCCGGATCCAGGTCCAGTGCGTTTCCATGGCATTGGACCGGCCGCCGCCGGAGCGCGGGGTCACATCGTTACCGATCAGTTCGCCGGACAAGTCGGCCTCTGCGTTCATGACCACCTGATGACCCCCGCCGAGTTTCTGTGCGGCGAGCCGAAGGTTGTCTTCGCCCTCCCGAAAGGACGCGTCCCGCGAGCCATGGACGCTGCCCTTCGTTACCAGGGCGATCGGCATCGCGTAAAACGGCAAGTCGAAAAAAGTGTGGTCCTGAACGTTCGTATAGCCGGCTTCGGTAAGCCATCGGCAAAGCACGCCGGGCTTGGTCAGAAGTCCAATGCCGCGCACCAGTCCCGGATCGTAAAGAATGGCGCCACTGTTGCGCAGGCTTCCGAGAACCACATAGTCGGCCTCGGGCAGATCTCCTGCGATGCCCCCTCGAATCTTTAGTTCCGGCTCAATTTCCAGCTTATCGAGGTAGCCCTTTCCCTTCTGATACAGATCCAGGGCGAGCAGCGCGTATTGCATCGGAGATCGCTTGGCAAACTGGATCAGCAGCGAGTTGGGTCCGCACAGGTTAACCTCTCCCTGGTTGATCAGCCGCGGCTCCCTTACGCGAAGGGCGAGTTGAAACGCAAACTTGTGGGGGTCTACCGCGGTGAATGCGCGCGGCGTCGGGTTGCTATTGAAATCCTGAATTAACCTTAGGGCGTTCACCCGCTCGGTGGTCCGATCCACCTTACGGGCCCCTTGGGCACTTACCGTGGGGATAAACCATGCCAGGAATGCGTGTACATCCGTCTGGGTACATGACACTAAGCGGTCAAGATTCTCGTTCCCGAGAATAGTTACGTCACGTCCCTTTTCCGCATCGATCTCGGACCAAAGTGATGTCAGCGCGGCTCGTGCGTCGGTGATCCCGCTTACCCTCACAAGTACGTTTGCCAAAGATGCCATAGCGACAATCTAAACTATTGGGAAGCCGCGGTCAATCCGTCTCGACGACGTCTCCGGTTTC
>Ga0187851_10004105_pt1 | contig 12003 bp, 11 predicted proteins | sample June2016WEW_6_10_FD_132997 | JGI IMG/M metagenome (GOLD analysis project Ga0187851, IMG submission 132997) | Peatland microbial communities from SPRUCE experiment site at the Marcell Experimental Forest, Minnesota, USA - June2016WEW_6_10 | ecosystem: Environmental > Terrestrial > Soil >... | reverse complement strand
CCCAAACCCTGTGGCGACGCCCTTGCCTCCGCTGAAATGGAGCCAAACAGGAAACATATGGCCGATCACAGCGAATAGAGCCGCAACTGCTTCGGCATTGCGAGGGTGCATCGCGGGATCGAGGATTGACGCGAGATAGGCGCCCAGCCACACGGCCGAGCAACCCTTGAGCACATCGAGGAGGAACGTTGCGGCGCCCAGGCCCTTGGCGCCCGAGCGCAATACATTCGTGGCGCCGATATTACCGCTTCCCACCGAGCGGATGTCCTGACGGCGGAAGACGCGAACGAGAATGTATCCGAATGGAACGGACCCGAGCAGATAGGCGACAGCCGCGATAGTGACGGTGGCAAGGGGCACAACGAGTGAGTGTAGCAGGTGATGGTCAGAACCGGGACGCCAGGCACGCGTTGAATCGCACGCCGAAGTAACCCATCAATAAAGCGCCTTGCGGGTCAATAAAGCGCCTTGCGGGCGGTGCGAACCTCAGCGGCGAGGACCTTGAGCATCTTCAGTGACAGCAGCGGATTCGATTGCATGAGCGAGAAGAATTCGCTGCGGCCCACGAATCGTACTTGCGCGCCTGCACCGGCAATCGCCGTAAGCGAATACGGTTGGTCGCTGATCAGCGCGGGAAGACCAAGGATGGAGCCTGGTTGCACCGGAATGGAAAAGATTGTCCGTCCATCGTGAGAGCACATCGTCAATCTGGCCGCGCCGTTAAGCAAGAGGTAAACACCTTCAGCGGGCTCATCCTGGCTGAAGAGAACTCTTTCGGCGTCGCAGACTACGGGTGTGGATTGTGCCTCGAGAACGCTGAGAAGATCCGGCTCAGCCACAAACGCAGAGGAATCCGGCTGCACGAGAATCCTTTCTTGAGGGGCTGAAGCGTTTATAGGATGGACCGGCATAACAGTCAAACTCATCTTTTCATCGCTTGAGCTATCCACATGTGATGTAAATCACTGGTGGATGGTTAGCCGGGTCAAGTCCAAGAGGCATGCGCAGTAAGTTATTGAAAATCGCCGCCTTAGGCGACAAATTCGACTGTGATTTGTGGACCCAGTTAGTCCAAGACGCTCGCCCGACCGGTCTTCAATTTGTTTCCGCCTAGGCATGTGGCAGCACAAAGGCGAACCCGGTCGATCTCCCCTCCCGGGGTCTGATTTCACACGGTCGATTAAACTGCCAACAGGACAGTCTATGCCCGGGTTCTTCAAAAAAACTAGCATTACGCTGGAGATGATCAAGTGGGAGCACTCTGTGTTTGCACTGCCTTTTGCGCTCACCGCGATGCTGCTGGCGGCCCACGGACATCCGGGCTGGCGAACTGTGGCATGGATCGTGGTGGCGATGGTGGCGGCGCGATCGGCGGCTATGGCATTTAACCGGTGGGCCGATTCCGATTTGGACGCTACCAATCCGCGGACCAGCGGTCGGGCCATCCCTGCGGGACTCTTGTCGCGGGCATTTGTCCTGGGATTCACGCTGGTGGCGGTTGGGGTTTTCATGGTGGCTGCGGGAGCACTGAACCGGTTGACGATAGAACTTGCGCCAGTGGTGCTCGTGGTCTTGCTCGGCTACAGCTATCTGAAGCGCTTCACACGCTGGTCGCACATTGGGCTTGGATTGGCGTTGGGCCTGGCGCCGTCGGCAGCCTGGATCGCCGTGCGAGGGAGCCTGGATCCGCGGATTCTGGTGCTGACGGCGGCAGTGACGATGTGGGCGGCAGGTTTCGACGTGCTCTATGCATGCCAGGACCAGGAGCATGACCGCGCTGCCGGATTGCATAGCCTGCCCCAGGCCACCGGCCTGACAATGGCATTCTGGGTTGCGCGATTGATGCACTTGGCGATGCTGGGACTCCTGGTCTGGTTTGCTCGTTTGTTCAGTTTCGGACTAGCTGGCTGGTTGGGCATCGGCGCCGTGGCACTCCTTCTTGCCTATGAGCACTCGCTGGTTTCGCCGCGAGACCTGCGCCGCCTCAATGCGGCATTCTTCACCATGAACGGCGTGATCGCGATGGTGTTTCTTGCGTTTGTGTCGGCGGATTTGTGGTTGCGGCGGTGAAAAAGGCGGGGAATAGAGAACCGGGAACAGAGATGACGCGATGAAGATTGCAATTCAGGGTGAGCCGGGGTCATTCAGCCACGAAGCGGCGATAAAGCTCGTTCCGGGAGCGAAGATTATGCCCTGCGCGCTTTCCGTCGACGTGTTCGCTGCGCTCGATGCTCAAAACGCCGACGCAGCAGCGATTCCGATTGAGAACAGCCTGGCAGGTTCGGTTTTGGAGCACTTCGATCTCTTGCTCACGCATGAAGTGAAGGTAGTGCGGGAGACGCTGCTGCGCATCCGGCACAACCTGATCGTCATTCCAGGTGGGTCGATCGAGGACGTGGATCGGGTCTATTCGCATCCCATCGCGTTGGCGCAGTGCCGCCGATTTCTCGCGGCCCACGGAAAGATGAGACCAATCGCTTTTTACGATACGGCAGGCAGCGTGAAGCAACTCGTCGAGCAGGGCGACCGCCACGCGGCGGCGATTGCCAGCGAAGCGGCGGCGAAGGCGTACGGTGCGCAGGTGCTGGCCGAGAGCATCGAAGACAACGCGGAGAACTACACGCGGTTTTTCCTGGTGCTGCGCAGCGGTGAGGCCGGGACCGATCGGGAGGCGAGCAATCGGGGCGCGAACAAGCTGAGCATCGCGTTTTCGCTGGAAAACCGGCCAGGCTCTCTTGTGGCGGCGCTGAGCGCACTCGCCGCGCAGGGCACTAACCTGACCAAGATCGAGTCGCGGCCTGTACAGGGCAAGCCATGGGAGTACATCTTCTATGTGGATTGCCAAATCGGCAGCCCGGAAGACAGTGCTCGCGCGCTCGACGCGTTGCGGGCGCATTGCGGCATGGTCAAGGAACTGGGGCGGTACCGGGAGGCGAGAGGCGCTTGAAGCGGGAGCCAAGGGAACGAGGGGCCGAGGGAACAAGAAAGCAGGAGGCAAAGCGGACCATCGCCCCTCTTGTTCCCTCGTCCACTGCCTCTAGAAGTGGTATGCGACGCCGACAGTTGGCACGAAGATGTTGTACCAGCGATCGGTGGTGAACTGCGTGTTACCGAAGGTCGGCACCTTTGTGACCCAGCCGCGGTACTCGGCGCGAATGTCGAAGCTGGGGCTGATCTCGTAGGCGAAACCGGCGCCGTACATAGCGCCGACCTGGGTTTGCTGCTTTACGTCGTGGGTGGTAGTGCCGGAATCGATGATGGGCAGGAAGATGAAACCGCTCGGCCCCGCTTCGACGAACGGGTTCCAGTTCTTGAAGACAAACGACTTTACGAACGCGCCCGAAATCTCCTGATTTCTGGTAAGAACCTTGTAGTGATTCGGATTCACGTAATAGCCGATGCTGTTCTCATACGTGACGCCATAGTTGGCCTCGAGGGCGGCCGTCGGCGTCAGCATATATCGATAACTGACCAGCGCGCCATAGGCGGGAGTCGAGTTCACCTGAACGGTGGTGGAAGAGGCGATGAATGGCTCGATGAGGCCAGTTCCACTCAAGCTGATGTCCTGACGGCTTTCCTGAGCGCGGCCCGCAGCCGCAAACGCGGCCAGCAGAAAGGCTAAAACGGCGATCTTCTTCATTCGTTGCAGATCCTCACAACTGCACAACCAACCGGCTGGCAAGAAACTCTGTCGATTCCGGCGCACGTGCGCCGCTCTCAGCATTGTAAATGGCCGGGACGGGGTAGCGCATGCACGGAAACCGCTGAGTCTATAGACGGGACGAACGGGAAGGTGGAGAGCAGGGAACAGGCGGCGGAGGACAGAATCTGGTTCCCATTGCTCTGCGACGAGGTGGGAGCCCGCTCACGCTTCGGCCCCTGCTTCACGCTGCCCGCTCAACATGGTAGAAGAACGGCGGGCCATGCAGTTTGGCCAGACTCTTGAGCGTCGCCAGGAATGCCTTGGCAGGATAGGAGAGCGTTGCTTGGCGGCGGTGCGCCAGCCGGAGCACGCGCTTTACATCCAATTCGACGACCGGTACGCGCACCAGGTCTCCCCTCTCCAGTTCGTGCGCTACGGCGAGGTGAGGAACCAGAGCGACACCGTTGCCCATGGCGACAAAACGCTTGATGGCCTCGATGGTGGGCAGTTCGATGCCCATGTGGAGCGGAGTGCGGTAACGTTGGAAGGCTTCAATCACTTTGCGCCGCAGGGGTGAGGCCACATTGTGGGCGATGAAGTTCTCGTTTCCGAGATCCTTGATCGAGACACCCTGAGCCGAGGCTAGCTTGTGGCGCGGGCTGACGATGAAAGCCAGGCTGTCGCCATAGACCGCGATGGTGCGAATCTGTGCCGGATCGGGGCGAAACGAGATGATACCCAGTTCGAAGGTGCGGCGGCTCAGTTCCTCCGGAATGCGCGAAGCCAGCATGCGCTGCACGGTGACCGGAATGTGGGGAAACTCGCGGCGGAAGGCGTCGATGGCAGGCAGCAGGTACAGGCAGGTGTACTCGTTGGCGGCCAATTGCAAGTGACCGCGCTCGAGGCTTTTTAGTTCGTCGAGAGCGCTGGAAGCCTCGCGGCGCAGGGCCAGCAGCCGCAGCGCATAGTCGCGCAGCAGCTCGCCGGCCGCTGTGAGCGAGCCGTCGCGGGCAGCGCGGTCGAAGAGGGATTCACCCACCGTTTCCTCGAGCTTGCGAATCACTTGGCTGACGGCCGGTTGCGTCCGGTGCAGGCGCGCGGCGGCACGGGAGAAGCTGCGTTCTTCAGCAACGGCAAGGAAGGTTTCGAGCTGGCTGAGGTCCATGGGCGCTCCTGAAGGTGTGAAGAAGCGTGAAAAAGTGAAGAAGTGAAGGAGTAAAGCCAGGGGTCACGGGTCGGTGAGCTGCGCGTTGATTTCGCGGGCTTTCTGCAATTCGAAACCGGGCCGCCCGTTCACTCTTTCACTCTTTCACTTTATAACTCATTCTTATCGCGAATCAAAGAATTATAACTTTGCCTTATATAGCCAAAATCAACGACAATAAGAAAGCTGGATGAGGTCGATCCTTCCCCAGCAGGCGCTTGAATGAGCTCAGATCATGTAGTTTTCTTTGACACCACCCTGCGCGATGGCGAGCAATCGCCCGGGTGCAGCATGACCACCCAGGAAAAGCTCACCATGGCCCACGCCCTCGAAGATTTGGGAGTGGACATTATCGAGGCTGGGTTTGCCATGGCCTCAGAAGGCGACTTCGCTGCCATCGCAACCATTACGCAGGCAATTCGCAAGCCGCGCATTGCCTCTCTGGCTCGCGCCAAGAGCGAGGACATCGAGATGGCCTCGCGGGCTTTGCAGTTCGCCGACCGCGCGCGCATTCACGTGTTTCTGGCGTCTAGCGACCTGCACCTTGAATACAAGCTGAAGATTGGCCGGGCCGAGGCACTGGATCTTTGCGGTGAGTCGGTGCGGCTGGCTCGCTCGCTTTGCGACGATGTGGAATTTTCGCCAGAGGATTCGACCCGCTCAGATCGCAACTTCTTGGTGGAGATGGTGCGGATTGCGGTTGAGGCGGGGGCGACAACCATCAATATGCCCGACACCGTGGGGTACACCACTCCCGAGGAATACGGGCAGATGTTTCGCGAGGTGCGCGAGCGGATTCCCGCAATCGACGCAAAGGGCGTCGTGCTCTCATCGCACTGCCACGATGACCTGGGGCTTGCGGTGGCGAATTCGCTGGCTGCGATCCAGGCCGGCGCCCGGCAGGTGGAGTGCACGATCAACGGCATCGGCGAGCGCGCCGGCAATGCGGCTCTCGAGGAGATCGCTGCGGCGCTCTATGTGCGCGGCGATCGCTATGGCGTAAAAACCAGCATCAAGCTCGACCAGCTTTACCCGACCAGCGAGGTGCTGGGCAATCTCATCACGTTCAAGCCCTCTCCCAATAAGGCGATTGTGGGCGCGAACGCGTTTGCGCACGAGTCGGGCATCCACCAACACGGCATGCTGGCGAATCCGCTGTGCTACGAAATCATGACGCCGCAACTGGTGGGCGTGGCCAAGACGCATCTGGTGCTCGGCAAGCACTCCGGCCGCGCGGCGTTGCGGCACCGCCTCGAGCAGCTCGGGTATACGGTAGACCGCGACGAGTTGCAACACGTCTACTACCGGTTTGTGGCGCTGGCCGATCGCAAGAAGAACATTTACGACCAGGATTTGATTGGATTGCTTCCGGACAACATTCGCGAGCGGCGCAACGTGCCGGTGTCGGAACTGGACTAATGCATGGAACAAGCGACGACGGAGCAAGGGATTCCAGGGAACAGAGATCAGAGGCCGGGGAACGGCGTTGGCCCATCAAAGGGGGCTTTCGATGAGAGAAGCGAGAAGCGCGGTTCAATCAACGATCGAAGAGAAAAACGAGCATGAAGCTAAACATTCTAGTGACGGCCGGCGATGGCATCGGCCCCGAAGTGACCAGCGAAGCAGTCGCCGTGCTGAAGGAAACGGCGGCGCTGGGCGGGCACGATTTCGCGTTTACCGAAAAGCGCATTGGCGGCGTGGCGATTGTGCAGGATGGCACTCCGCTGCCGGACGACACGCTTGCCGCAGCACTCAACTCCGATGCCGTGCTGCTGGGCGCGGTGGGCGGGAATGAATTCAACTCGCTGCCGCCGGACAAGAGGCCGGAAGCGGGTTTGTTAAAGATTCGAGCGGAGCTGGGCGGCTTTGCCAATCTGCGGCCGGCATTTGCATTCAAGGAGCTGGCGGTGAACAGTCCGCTCAGGGCCGAGATCGTCGACGGCGCCGACATCCTCTTTGTTCGCGAGCTGTTGGGCGGACTCTACTTCGGCCAGCCGCGGGGGTGGGACAAGGCCACAAACGATTCTGGCGGACGAGCCTGGAACACGATGGTCTACTCCAGGGAAGAGGTGGCTCGCGTAGCGCGTATCGCGTTCAAGCTGGCGCAAGTCCGCCGCAGAAAGCTGACCAGTGTCGACAAGGCGAACGTGCTGGAGGTTTCGCAACTGTGGCGCGCGACAGTGAATGAAGTTGCCGCGGAGTTTCCCGACGTGATGGTCGAGCACCAATATGTGGACGCGATGGCTATGCATCTGATGAACCGGCCGCGCGACTTTGACGTGGTGCTCACGGAAAATCTGTTCGGCGACATTCTCAGCGACGAGTCAGCCGTCATCACGGGCTCGCTGGGGATGCTGCCTTCGGCGACGATCGGGGGCAAAGTCAATTTATATGAGCCGGTGCATGGCTCGGCTCCTGACATTGCCGGCAAGGGATTGGCCAATCCGATGGGCGCGATCTTGACGGCGGCACTGATTTTGCGGCACTCGGGCGGATTGGAATCGGAGGCGGCCGCGATCGAGTCGTCGGTGCGCAAGGTGCTGGAGCAGGGCTACCGCATGCCCGATCTCGCGCGCGGTAACACGCAGGGGCTGACGGTGCTTTCAACAAAAGAGATGGGCGCAAAAGTGCGCGAGACGATGAAAGAGCAGCTATCAGCTGTCGGCTCTTAGCCTCTAGCTTGTCGTGCGAGATTTGGCAGCATCGGGAAATGAAACCCGGGGGATTCACTCCGGAGTGAATAAGCGATTTGGATCAGCAAGAAAAAGCTAACAGCTAGGAGCTAGGAGCTGTATGAGTGAAGCGAAAACATTATTCGAAAAGGTCTGGGAGCGGCACGTGGTGGTTGAGCCGAAGGGCGAGCCCACGCTGCTCTACATCGACCTGCAACTGGTGCACGAGGTCACTTCGCCGCAGGCGTTTGAGGGATTACGTCTTGCGGGCCGCAACGTGCGCCGGCCCGACCGCACGGTGGCAACTGTGGACCACAACGTGCCCACGACGAAAGAGGGCAGGCTGAACATCGTCGACCAGATCGCGGCGACGCAGATTGCCACGTTGCGCAACAACTGCGCGGATTTCGGAGTCGAGCTCTACGACGTGAACTCGCGCGAGCAGGGAATTGTGCATGTGATCGGGCCGGAACTGGGACTGACCAAGCCGGGCATGACCATTGTCTGCGGCGACTCGCACACCTCGACTCACGGCGCATTCGGCGCGCTGGCTTTCGGTATCGGAACCAGCGAAGTGGAGCATGTGCTGGCAACCCAAACGCTGCCACAGGGGAAGCCAACGACATTTCGCATCGCAGTCGAGGGCAAACTGCCGCTGGGGGTTACGGCCAAAGACATCATCCTCGCCATTATCGGCCAGATTGGCACGGACGGCGCGACCGGTTGCGTGATCGAGTATGCGGGCTCGGCGATTCGGTCGTTGTCCATGGAAGGCCGAATGACGATCTGCAACATGAGCATCGAGGCCGGCGCGCGCGCCGGAATGATTGCACCGGACGAGACGACCTTCGACTATTTGCAGGGCCGCAGATTTGCTCCAAAAGGAGAAGCCTGGAAGGCCGCAGTTGAGGAGTGGCGTAAGCTGCCCACCGATCCGAGCGCGAAGTTCGATCGCGAGCTGGTGATCGATGCTGCGACGCTGACGCCGTACGTAAGTTGGGGAACGAGCCCGGGTATGGTGGCTCCAGTAGTGGCGAAGGTTCCCGATCCGGCGAGCGCCGCGACGGAGATCGATCGCAAATCGTTCGAGCGGGCGCTGGAATATATGGACCTGAAGGCTGGGACCCCGCTGGCGGAGATCGCCATCGACCGCGTCTTTATCGGGTCGTGCACCAATGGGCGAATCGAAGACCTGCGCGCCGCCGCACGCATCGCCGCGGGCTACAAGGTTTCGACGCATGTCAATGCCATGGTGGTTCCGGGCTCGCAGCAGGTCAAGGCGCAAGCAGAGAAAGAGGGCCTCGACCGTATCTTCAAGGAAGCAGGATTCGACTGGCGCGAGCCGGGCTGCTCCATGTGCCTGGGAATGAATCCCGACATACTTTCGCCGGGCGAGCGCTGCGCTTCGACCAGCAATCGGAATTTTGAAGGCCGTCAGGGACGCGGCGGGCGCACCCACCTGGTTTCGCCGGAGATGGCCGCCGCGGCCGCAATCGCCGGGCACTTTGTGGACATTCGCAACTGGCCCGTTCACGAGCCTGCCGGCGAGGAGGTAAAAGCCTGATGGAACCGTTCAAGACTCTAACCTCGCTGGCCATGCCACTCGATCGCGCTAACGTGGATACCGACCAGATCATACCCAAGCAGTTTTTGAAACGCATTGAGCGCACCGGCTACGGAGATTTTCTGTTCTTCGATTGGCGACAGACGCCGGACGGCCAGCCGATTGCCGATTTTGTGCTGAACGACTCACGTTACAAGGGCGCGCGGATTTTGGTAGCCGGCAAGAACTTCGGCTGCGGATCGAGCCGCGAGCATGCGGCGTGGGCGCTGAGCGATTTTGTATTTCGCGTGGTGATCGCGCCGACATTCGCCGACATTTTCTTCTCGAATGCGGGCAAGAACGGTATTGTTCTGGTTCGCCTGAGCGAAGAAGAAGTCGACACTCTCCTCCAGAAGGCGCAGAAGACGCCAAACTATCAGTTGACGGTCTCGCTCGAAGCGCAGACGGCGACGGACGGGCACGGCTTCACCGCACAATTCGAGATCGACCCTTTTCGCAGATTCTGCCTGCTGGAAGGGCTAGACGATATCGGATTGACGCTGCGTCACGCGGCGGAGCTGGACAAGTTTGAGAAGCAGCACGATGAGGCGGGGTGGCTGAAGGCAAGAGTGGTCGAGGCTGACTGAACGACATGACCAAGCTGGAAGAATTGCGCAAGACCTTTCACCCAGGTTGCATCACAACTTTATTCGTTGGCGAGTCGGCGCCAGCAAGTGGCAGGTTCTTCTATCGCGGCAACAGCAGCCTCTTCCGCGCAATCAAGCGGGCATTTGGAGATAAAGAAACATTTCTTGACGATTTCAAAAAGAGGGGCTTCTACCTTGACGACCTGGTACTCACGCCAATCAACAAGCTGGAAAGTCATGAGCGTTCCAGGCTACGCCAAGAAGCTGTTCCGGAGTTGGCAAAACGGCTGATCGAATATGAACCGAAGGCGGTGGTGGTGGTGATGCGGGCGGTTTTGCCGATGGTTCGGAAGGCAATGCGCATCGCCGGCATTTCGTACGAGCCATTCTGTGTGCCGCATCCTGCCTTTGGAAACTGGGCTCGCTTTAGTAACGCGATGACAGCGATCATCGATAGCCTGCCAGTTGCAGGCGGCAGCAATTAGAAAGGGCAGATTACGTGACGGTAGAAGGCAAGCGACAAAGCATTCCGTTGACCGAGGGGCCAAGCCGCGCGGCCGCGCGGTCGTATCTGCGCGGGGCGGGATTCAAGAGGGACGACCTGCACAAGCCGATCATCGGCATTGCGAATACGTGGACGGAGATTGGCACCTGCAACGTGCACCTGCGCGACATCGCCCAGGCGCTGAAGCAGGGCATTCGCGAGGCGGGCGGCACGCCGATGGAGTTCAACACTATCACCATCTCCGACGGCATCACCATGGGCACGCAGGGAATGAAGGCGTCACTGGTTTCGCGCGAAGTGATCGCCGACTCCATCGAGTTGATGGCGCGCGGCAATCTCTTCGATGGCCTTGCCGGCATCGGCGGATGCGACAAGAACATGCCGGGCATCATTATGGCGCTGTGCCGGCTGGATATTCCGGGGATGATGTTCTACGGCGGATCGATCGCGCCCGGCAAGCTGAATGGGCCGAACGGAACGGAAATCGACATCACAATTCAGAATGTTTTCGAAGGAATTGGCTCGCACGCTGCGGGCCGCATCGACGATGCAGGACTCGAAGCGCTGGAAGCGAATGCTTGTCCGGGAGCGGGCGCGTGCGGCGGGCAGTTCACCGCGAACACGATGGCGATGAGCGGCGAGATTTTGGGCATCTCGCCTATCGAGCTCTCAGGCGTGCCGGCCACTTCGCCCGACAAGCTCGCTGCAACGCGTAGGGCCGGCCACATTCTGATGGATGCAGTACGCGCCAACCGCAGGCCTTCGCAGATTATTACGCGCAAGTCCCTCGAGAACACCATTGCCAGCGTGGCAGCAAGCGGAGGATCGACCAACGCGGTGCTTCATTTGCTGGCGATCGCGCATGAACTGGGCATTGACCTCAGCATCGACGACTTCGACAGGATTTCGACGCGCACGCCGTACATCTGTTCGCTCACGCCGGCAGGCAAGTATGTGGCTTCGGACTACCAGGCTGCCGGCGGTTCGCGCCTGCTTGCCAAGCGCATGATCGATGCCGGATATGCCGATGGCTCGGCATTGACGATCAGCGGAAAGACGCTGGCGGAGGAAGCCGCGACGGCGAAAGAGACTCCCCGGCAGGATGTCATCCACACTTTTGAGAAACCCATCAAGCCGAATGGAGGTCTGGTGATTCTCAAGGGCAATCTTGTGCCGGAAGGCTGCGTGATGAAAATTGCCGCAGCGGGAAAGGTCGAACATCGCGGCCCGGCGCGCGTCTTCGACTGCGAGGAGGACTGCTTCAAGGTTGTCCAGGCTGGCGGCATCAAGCCCGGTGACGTGGTGGTGATTCGTTACGAAGGGCCGAAGGGCGGGCCGGGCATGCGCGAAATGCTGCAGGTGACGGCGGCTATCTCATCAAATGCGGAGCTGAGCGCGCAGGTGGCGTTGCTCACCGACGGTCGTTTTAGCGGCGCGACGCGCGGATTCACCGCGGGCCACGTGGCTCCGGAAGCATTCGTCGGTGGGCCGATTGCCGCAGTGCGCGAGGGAGACATCATCTCCTTCGACATTCCCAAGCGCACGCTCAACGTGGAGATCAGCGATGCGGAGATGGCGGCGCGGCTGAAGGAGTTCAAGCCGCCGGCGCTGCGCTGGCCGAAAGGCGTATTCCGCAAGTATGTTGACCGCGTGAATTCAGCGTCGCAAGGGGCAACGACCTAAGAGGAAGCGATTGGCTCTTAGCCTTCAGCTATCAGCTAAATCGTGGTGAACGAGATCGCATCATGAAAAGCGAACCAGCTGGTACGAGCACGAAAAACTGAAGGCT
>Ga0187851_10004102_pt1 | contig 12004 bp, 16 predicted proteins | sample June2016WEW_6_10_FD_132997 | JGI IMG/M metagenome (GOLD analysis project Ga0187851, IMG submission 132997) | Peatland microbial communities from SPRUCE experiment site at the Marcell Experimental Forest, Minnesota, USA - June2016WEW_6_10 | ecosystem: Environmental > Terrestrial > Soil >... | reverse complement strand
GCACCGGCTCGATGATCCGCAGCCGCGTCTCGGCCTGCATCTCGGCTTCCGGATCGGCAAGCGCCACGCGGCGCGGCCGCGCCAGCGACGCCGGTGCGAACGGCACGAGAGAGATCTGCGGCTGCGCGCTCACTCTGCACCCCCGCTTCGCGCTGCAATCTGATCCTCGACGGCGGCATACTCCACTTCCAATGCGGCTTCAACGGCGCGGGATCGCCTCTTGCCACTCGCGACCAGGCAAACGTGCGACCGGCTCAAACCGAGCTGGCGCGCCACGCGGCTCTGAATGTTGCAGGTAAGTCTCATCCTGAGGGTGGAAGAGTTCCCGCATCCCGTGCGGGGAGCCGCGGCGGCGACGGGCCGCGTAGGAAGGGGAGCAAGTAATTTGCATTCGCCGGTCAGCACGACATCGGCGAACGCTCTGAGCAGCGCGAGGAGCTGCTCCATGCGCGACGGGCTCTTGCTCATGCCGCCTTCTTCTCTTGCCGTTGCGATGTTCTGCGGCGCATCTCGGCGATCAGCGCAATGGAAACTCTCCTGCTGGTCCGCCTACCGAGGGCGACCTGGCGGCAGTGTTCATGCGACAGGCGCAATTTCCTCGCGACCGTGGCCACGACGCCACGAGTTCTCGCTGCTCGGCCGAATTCGGCGTTCAATGAAGTAAAATCCACGGTGGGTATCAACTCTCCCGAGAAAACACATTACGCGGAACCTCGTATGAATGTCAAGAGCAAAACGCGTTTGCGCGTTACCGCTGATGAACGCCCTGAAATTTCTCGGGCTTTTCGCGATGCGCGAATCTCCGTCGGATTGTCGCAGGACGGTCTGGCGCAAAGACTTGGGGGATCGCAAGATGCCATTTCCCGGTGGGAAAGGGGAATAGATAGTCCGCCGATCTCGGCGTTGTTATCCCTTGTGGAAATGCTTCCCGAGAAGGACCGCGCATGGTGGCGCGAACGGATCGGTGGGAGAGAGAAAGAGGGAACGCCGGTGGACCCGGATTTGCTGGCCTTGGTGATTGAGAGCGTGAGCGCGGCCGCCGCAAAACTTTGGGTAGCCCTTCCCGCCAGGAAACAGGCGGAGATTGTCGCCAGAGTCTATGATCGCTGGCGAGCGACCGGGAAGCGTGATCGCGATATAGTGGAGGAGCTGGTCGCGCTGGCGCGTTGCCCGTCGAATCAGAGAGCGAGGGAGCGATGAAGAAGATTATCGCCGGCGTCTGTCTCGGACTTATCGCGGCAGTCGCGCCTGCGCAGCAGCCCGTTTCGATCCGGATCGGAATGTCGAGCGAGGACGCAGGCGCAATGCTGGGGCCCCCAACGAGGTTCTACGATGCGGGGCTGCACGCCTTCACTCAGATGTTTCCGGTCGTCTATAAGGGCCCTGTGTGGGAGTGCCACAGGCGGCAGACTAAGCTGCAGGAATACGAGGTTCGCCTCCAGTTTGAGGCTGATAAATCGATCTCTCGACTCCATCCCACGCTTCGAGTGAGCGCAATAAGCATTTTGTTTGATCGCCCTCTGAAGTTCAAAGAAGCGCTCCTCGACTCGGCCGAGATAAGGAGGCTATGCGCAAAAGGATGCGTCATGCAAATCGTCCACTACAAGGGAACGCCAGGCGTTTCTTATGGGACCGATTATTTACGAATCAGCGACGAAGCGAAGACCGAGGCCGTGGCACTGACCTATTCTGACGATGACGGCACAGCGAAGCCCGTCGTTTCAGCGGATGATCCGATTTCCAACATTGAAATTGAATCTTATTTTTCATTAGAGAAGTACTCGGAAATCCTGACCGTCGTCGACGCGGGCCCGATCTCATCGGCCCAATGGCCACCGACGAAGTAAAATACCCCACGGTCCCGTCTACCTCGCCATTGAACGCCAATTCCTCGCCGAGCGCACCCCCGCGTTCACGCTCTCCCTACGCTGTTATCTGACTGTCGCGCAATCTCTTTTCGTGAGAAAGGAGGCTGTGCGGCGTGCCAGAGGCGGAGCGCGGCGGAGCGACAGAGCGGGGACGTTGACAACTCCCCATGGTTGCCGATTCGCCGTGCTTCCGGAGTGTGTGCGGGAGCGCTGATGCGGTGACCGAAACCGAATCCAATTTCTTGAAGCTGACCGCGCCGGCTGCGATCGCGTCGCAGGCCGCAACGGGAGTGCCCGCGTCAATCACCATCGCGCAGGCCATTCTCGAATCCGGGTGGGGCAAGTCGGTTCCTCCGGATTCTGACAACTACTTCGGCATCAAGGCCGCGCACTTTGTGGCGCCCGATCAGTACGTTGAAGCGGTCACGCACGAGTACGTCCATGGCCAGCTCGTTACCGAGACCGACAAGTTCGCGCGGTTCTACTCGATCGCCGCCGGCTTCACCGCGCACGGGTTCCTGCTTTCGCAGGCCCCGCGTTACGCGCCGGCGATGGCGGTGCGCAGCGATCCGGCAAAGTTCGCCGCCGAGCTCCAGAGCTGCGGCTACTCCACGAACCCCAACTACGCGTCGCTGCTGATGCAGATCGTGAACGAATTCGACCTGGCGCAGTACGACGCGCAAAACGCAACGCAGGCAAATCCGCAGCCGGCCGCCTGACAGCGGCTGGACGACAAGAGTCGCAAACGATAACGGGCCGCCAACGCGGCACGGACGAATGAAGGAGAGAAAGCGATGGCAGACAAGCTTCTGGTGGTTGTGGGTGATGTGAAGGCGTGGTTCGCGAAAGTGTTCAAGAACGCGCCCAAGGATGCGGCGGTTGCGCTGTCGGCGCTGAACACGGCGGCTCCGCTGCTTGAGGCGGTTGTGGGCGTGATCGATCCGGGGGCCGCGCTGGCGGTCGACCCGATCGTGACCGTTGTGCAGGCCGATCTGGGGACGGTGAGCTCGATGCTCGCGAATAACCAGATCACGAGCATAGGCACGTTCCTCGCGGCGATCAAGACGAACTTCGGGACGCTGTTGACCGAGGCGCACGTCACCGACGCGGCGAGCGTGGCCAAGGCGAACGTATTCCTGAGCGTCATCGACAGCGTGGCGAGCTCTTTGGGCGTCTCGATCTAATCCCGATGACACGCGCAATACAGATCGCCGTTGTGGGGCTGCTGGCAAGCGCGGCAGCCCTTTGCGGCTTCGGCTGCTGGCTGATCTGGAAAGTTGAACCGGGAAGCGTGAAGCTGATTTCGCAGGCCACGGTGAGCGTGGCTGCGATCGGCGATGCGGCCGATAGAGTCGGAGCTGCCGGCGGCGACCTTGATTCCGTGGTCAGCCAGGAAAAGCCGCTGATCGCAACGGCGACCGGGAACATGCTGGCCGCAACGGCGAATTTGAATCGAGCGGCCGCCGGCATCGACGTTGCGGTGACGGAGATCAACCGGCCGTGCGGGACGGGCGACAGCTGCGGGACGATCGCCGATGTGAATCGCACGTTGAATTCGATCCGGCTGGCGAGCGGCCAGGTGACGGCGTTCAGCTTGCGCGAGCAAACGCAACTGGACCAGGTGAACCAGCAGGAGACCGCGGTTGCGGATTTGACCGAAGGCGATTTGACCAAGCTGGGCACGGCGGTCGACGGGATCAAGGACGCGACTGACAAGATCGGGGCGCTGGCGACGAACAAGGATTTGACGGGATCGCTGAAGCAGACGAACGTGGCGCTGGGCGCGGTGGCCGGGATGGCGACCGACACCCAGCAGTACTGGCACAGCGTTTTACATCCGAAGCTGGCAAAGCGGATATGGAACTCGGTGACGGGCGCCGGGATCGAGGTAGCGAAGTTTTTCTTTTAGGGAAGCGAAGGGCGCGAGTGACTCCGGCCGTCTTCAGGAACGTTTCGCATCTCAAGTACCGCGCGATCGTCGCGCGCATTCGCGCGCAGGCGGCATCGATTGCCGACAATGGAAACACCGGATCGGCGGTCGGCGCGACGCCGTTCGGCAAGACCGGGACCAGGTGGACCTACGATCCGACGGCGCAAACTTTGACGATGACGATCACCAGAAAGCCGTTCGTATTTTCGGATAGCCTGATGCTGGCCAAAATGCAGTCGCTGATGGAGTCGACCAACGTATGAAACTTCACGCGCCACACTTTCGCATCGTCTCGCTGCCCGCATGGGTCAGCGACGCGGTAGCTTGCGGTCGGCAGCAACGCGGACTGCGCGGGCACCGGATGCATTCCGCAGCTCACCGCCCAGAGCGCGATCACAAAGAAAAGGATGCGCAAAGTTGCATCGCGAACGACTGGGTTGCCTGCGCCGCCAAGGTGTCGGCGGCGAAGTAAAGGCGAAAACGGGCAGCGAGCCGCGTAGGCGAGCCCGTGAGAGCCGGAAGGTAGGGTGGTGGCCGGATTTCAAGTGAACGGGGTCGACGGGGGGTCTGGAGGCCGCGGAAGGGCCAAATTTTGATCGAGTTGGGCTCGTTGCACCGTTTTTTGGGCACTTCGGGTTTTCCAGGGTTTTGGGGAGGGTTTATGGGGAAGATTTGGGCTGGCTTCGTGAATTGGTTCGAGGGCAAGAAAACCATCCTGGGCGGGGGCCTGGTGATGGCTGCGGGAGTGGCCGGGGTCGCCCTGGGAAAAGTTGACCCAACGACGGGGCTGGGAGTGGTCGGATTTGGACTGTCGATCGCCGGCATGGGCGCCAAGGCGAACCGCCACCAGACGCAGCTCCTTGATGCACTGCAGACGGTGGCCACGGTGGCGGCCGACAGGCGCGCCGGCAACATGGCCGGGGCGGTCCAGGTTGCGGAGAACGCGGCCGCGTCGATCGGGCTTTCGCTGGTGCCGCCGGCTGCAGACAGCGCGGCCAAATGACGGAGATCTCAACAGCGGTCGGGGAAGCGATGGGCAAATGGATTCGAGGCCTCATTTATCCGGGAGTGGCTGGCGCGATCATCGCCATCCTGCTCACCTACATGCAGCTCTTGAAAACGAATCCGACGGCCGGGACGGATCTCTTGAAAGGATGGGGCCCCGGATTTGTTCTGGGTCTCCTGGCGCTGGTGGTCGTCGGCGTCTTCCTGGACAAAATGGTTGACGCGCAGAGAGCGGGCGTGGAGGCGCAGCAGAAAGTCGCGGTGGCGCTCACTCAGCTCGCCGAGCGGGACGATCGCGATCGCGACCGGATGGTCACGGAGACGCAGTATATGGCTCAGCGCATGGATCAGACGCACGCACTGGTGACGAGCGTCTCGGCGCAACTGAGCCGGATAGAGATGAAGTTGGGCACTAAAAGCACGGGGGACTGAAATGGCACCGCTGGATGCGCAGCAAAATAAACGGCTCCGGGGCGCAATTCTGGAGATCTTGAACACGCGGCATCAGGCGCAGCAATCGCGCCTGGATCACGTCGCGCTTTGGCACGTCATGCTGGACTTGCGTTTTGACCTTGGCGAAAATGATCTGCTCACTCTGCTGCAGGATCTTTACGATCGGCGGCTGATCGCTTACGAGGAGAGCCGCGACCGGCGCACCAACCGCGTGAGCGTCTTCAAATTGCAGCTCACGCCGGCGGGACGCGATCTCTGCGAGGGGACATCCACGAATCCGGCGGTGAAGTTCTAGGAGGGCGCGACCGTGACAACAGCGAAGCGTCCGCGCACCGGCGAGCGGCGCCAGGTGAAGCAGCCGTTGAAAATCGACAGGCTCCCTCCTGAAGTGCGCGACCAAATTCTTTGGCTGCGCAATCGCGACGGTAAAACGTGGGAAGAGATCGAGGCGATCTCCGCGCAGCCGTTCGATGAGAAAAAAAACATTGGCCTGGTCAACTGGGATGCGCTGCCGGCGGCGGTGAAAAAACTGTTTCCGGAGAAGCGGCTGGCGCACAGCTCACTGCATCGCTGGTACGATCTGCGCGTGAGCCAGGTGCGCCGCGACGTGGAGGCGCGCAGCACGATCGCCCGCGAGGTTGCGGAGAGTTTCGCGAAGAGCGCGGTCGCCGGCGGAAACGAAGCGGTGACCAACGCGGCGCGCGATCAACTGATGAGCCTGCTGGCCGAGGATCTGACGCCGAAGGGACGCACCAACGTGACCAGGGGATTGATCGCCCTGGCCGAGATCCTGCAGGCGGCGCGCGCCAACGACATCAAGGAGCGCAAGGTTTCGATCGACGCGCGGAAGATCAAGATCCTCGAAGATCGCGAGCGGCAGGCGCGGGAGCGGCTGGATCGTGAGACGCAGCGCGCGGCGAAGAAGGGCGGCGGCCAGTTCTCGCTCGCCGACATCAACCTGCTGCGCGAGCGCACGTTCGGCCTGCCGCCGCTGAAGGCAGCGGCCAATGGTTAAAGTTCTCGATCGCGAAATCAAGATGCCGGCCGTGCTGCAGATGCGCGGCTACCAGCAGCGCTGGATCGACGACAACTCGCGCTTCAAGTGCGCTGTAAAATCGGCGCGCATCGGCTTCAGCTTCGCCACGGCCTACCGCCGCGTTGAGATCTCGATGCGGGTGCCCGGCCGCACCACCACCGTGCTTTCCGCATCGAAGGCTCAGTCCGTTGAGTTCGTCGAGACCTGCGCCAAGCTCTGCCAGCTCATGGGCGGAACGGCACAGATGATCGCGAACGAAGACTTCGTCGACGCCCTGGGCCGCATCGAGGCAATCCAGAGCAAGATCACTTTTCCGAACGGCAGCCGCATCATCGCGCTGCCGGCCAACCCGCGCACCGCGCGCGGCTATCCCGGCGACGCGGTGCTCGATGAATTTGCGCACCATGAAGACAGCTATGCGATCTTCGCGGCCGTCTTCCGCCAGGTGGCGCTGGGCAACTCGCTTGAAGTGCTGTCGACGCCGAACGGAGAGCAGGGAAAGTTTTACGACATCGCGCGCAACCTCGGCCTCGATCTCGGCGCGGCGCCGGCGGCGCAGCCGGTGATGAAAGACGGCTGGTCCGGCCATTGGGTTGATGTTTACCGCGCGGTGGCCGAAGGCTGCCCGATCGACATCGAGGGGATGCGCCGCGGGCTGAACGACGAGGATACCTGGAATCAGGAGTTCTGCTGCGTCTTCCTCAAGTCGACCGGCGCGTGGCTCACGCTCGATCTGATCGCCAACTGCGAAGATGCGGAGATCAACGCGGAGCTCTCACATCTGGACCCGAGCTCTCCGACGAACGCTCTCGAAGAGATCGCCGGAAAAATCAAGGCCAATGCGCGCGGGCCTCTCTTTGCCGGCATCGACGTAGGCCGCGATCACGACGCCACCAACCTCTGGCTCGATGAAAAGGTGGGAGACGTGTCCGTCACGCGCCTGGTGGCGTGGGTAACCGGCGTCAGTTTTCCGAATCAGTTCCGGATTCTCAACCCCGTCGTCAAACAGACGACGCGGACGGCGATCGACAAAACCGGCATGGGCGTGGGTTTGTTCGATTCCTTCGATGAAGCCAACCCCGGCCGCATTCTCGGCGTGAGCTTCGCCGGCACCAACGACAACGGAGTTCGGCTAAAGACAGATCTGGCGATTCGCATCAAGAAAAGGTTTGAGCAGATGCGCGTGCGGATTCCCTACGACGGCCGCATTCGCACCGAGCTGCAGGCGATCAAGCGCCAGGCCACGTCGACGGGCGTTACCTTCGATGCGCCACGCATCGAGGTTGACACGGCCGTCGCCGGCGGCCAAAAGAAAAAAGTGTTCGCGCACGCCGATGCGTTCTGGGCGAAGGCGCTGTCGGAGTTGGCCGGAGACGACGGCATACTGGCTCTCGATGCCAGGCCGTCTTCGACACCGGCGTCATTCACGCTAACGGAAGGAATCATGTGATGGCCGAAGAAACTCAAGATCAGCCCGTTCCGGCGCTCCCGCCGCGCAATCCCGTGGTGACCGAGCAGGCGCTTTACCTGACCGAGATCTCGCTCTACCGCAACACGCTGGCCTTTGGCGGCACGCGCAATCCCACCAGCATCTGGGCATCGATGCAATATAACACCCCATACACCATGGGCTACTACCGCGAGCTCGAAGACAAAGACGAAGACGTGTCGAATGCGCTGGACACGCTGAAGTACGAAGTGACCAAGCGCGCGCGCAGCATTGAGCCGGCCAACGACACCGACAGCATGGCGGTCGACACCAAGGAGTTCATCGAGCAGCAGCTTGAGAAGATCGACTTCGAAGATCTGCTGGACTGCATCCTGGATGCGGCCGGCTACGGCTTCAGCGTGCAGGAGCTGATGTTCGACGTGAGCGCCGGGCAGGCCGCGCTGACCGAAGTGGCCGACTGCCCGCAGGAGCTCTTTCTTTTTGGGAACCGCTTCCGGCCGCAGGTCGGCAATCTCCAGTATCTCGACAATCCCTTCGACAGCGAAGGCCTGGAGGTTCCTGAGAACAAGTTCCTCGTCACCACATATCGCAAGCGCGCGCGCAACCGCATGGGGCGGCCGCTGCTCAAGAACGTCTTTTGGCCGAGCTGGTTCAAGCGCAACATGGAGCGGCTGTGGCTGAAGTTCGCGGAGAAAGGTCCCGGCACCGCTGTCGTCAGATATAACGATCCCGACAACATTGCGGAGAAGCAGAAAGCCGCCGAGCTCGCCCAGGCCATCATCGACTCGGTCGCGGTGGGCGTCCCCAAGACGATGGAGATCGAAACCGAGCTGCTGAAGATCGCGCGCTCACAGAGCCCCAGCGTGTACAAGGAGTTCTACACGTTGATGCAGTACGCCATCACGCGCCGCATCCAGGGGCAGACGCTCACCACCTTCGGCAACGAGGGCGGCAAGGGATCGAATGCGCAGGGGCAGACCCACGCCGACACGCTGCAAAATCGCGGCGTGTATCTCGCGCGCCTCGCGATGCGCGTCGTGAACCACCAGCTCATCCGCCCGCTTACTCTCTGGAACTTTGGGCCGCAGGCGCCGGTGCCGAATCTGGCGATCGACATCGAGCCCGAAGAGGACCTGGTGGAGCGCCTGGCAATCGACGCCGGCCTGCAGCGGATGGGAAAGAAATTCACCGTGGGCTACGTTGTGGAGCGCTACGGCGCCCCGCTGGCCGCGGGCGAAAATGGCGAGAGCCCCGAAGATATCCTCGTGCCCAACATCTCCGCGCCCAACGTGGGCATCAACGACCAGGCGCGGGCAACCTTTGCCGAGGCCCCTGCCGGCGTGCGGCGCGAGATGGTCGAGTTCGACCGCGTCTTCGAGCAGCTCAAGAAGGATTCAACAGGCGTCCTGAAGGACCGCGTCGCGGAGATAGCGCGCGATGCAATCCCCGTTGAGAGGCGCTGATTGTCGCTCGGCTTTCATCTCGACGCGCGGCGCAGCTCGGAGCTGCAGCGCAAGCTCGGCGACACGCTGGCGAGGCACCTGGCCGCGGCGAACCTGCTCGGCCGGGTGCAGATCGTCAAGCTGGCCGCGAGCAAGGGCCACCGGCTTCCCGTAGCCGTCCGCTCGCGCCACATCCGCTTCGACGAAGGCGGCGATGACGATGCGCTTTACGGCAGCTTCTCTACCGACCTGCCGAACGATGACGCCGCCGGCTACATCTCCGACCTGACGCCGGTCACAAAAGAGATCTTCGCCACGCTGAGCGCGCAATATAAAAAAGACGCGTTCACGCTGGCCGGCGCGGCCGACGTGCGGCTGATCGAGAAGATTCGCGACGCGCTGGCCGATGCCGCGCAAAAGGGCGAGACAAAAGATCAGTTCGAGCTCGCGGTAAAAAAGATCACCGACGACGCCGGCGTTGCTGAGCTGAACTCCTTCACTCTCGACACCGCATTCAACACAGCGATGCAGCGAGCGTATTCGCTCGGCCGCTACGAGCAGATGAAGGATCCGGCGACGATCGATGTGCTGCCGTTCTGGCAGTACTGGACCGTGGGCGACGATCGCGTGCGCCCCGAGCATGCGGTGCTCGACGGCTTCGCGGCGCACGCCAACGATCCGGTATGGATGAAGATCTATCCGCCCAACGGATTCAATTGCCGGTGCAGCGTGGTGCCGATCCTGGCCGCGGAAGCGCCCAAGGATGCGACCGAGCCTGGCTACGCGCGGCTGCCGCTTCTCGCGCAGCTCCTGGTCCCTCAGCCGGGCTTCGTAAAAGTCTTCGCTCCCGTCGCGTAACTCAATCAAATTCTCGCCATTGAACGCCAATTCCTCGCCGTGCGCTCCCGCTTGAAACGTGGAGTTTGAAGATGGCTGGGATGGCAGACAAGACGAAAACGGTCTCCGGCAAAGAGCTGAGCGCCTCCGATTTCGCGTACGTTGGCGATCCCAACGATACGAGTACATGGAGCCTGCCGGTGCACGACAAGGACCACGTCCAGAACGCGCTTGTCCGCTTCAATCAGACCGACCTGCCCGCCGACAAGAAAGACGCCGTGGCCAGGAAGCTCGTTTCGAAGGCCAAGGCCGCGGGCATCGACGCCAGCGGCTTCGAGAAAGAGCATGTGAAATCGAGCGCGCACGCCGACTTCGGCAACGGCTGGGTGGAGATCTTCCGCGCCGGCAGTTACGGCGAGAAGGGCAGCTTCTCCGATGCGGATCTCGATCGCGTGATCGCGAACTACGATCCCTCGAATCACGAAGCGCCCGCCTGCATCGGCCATCCCAAAGACGACATGCCCGCCTACGGCTGGGCCGATCGGCTGATGCGCGACGGCGGCACATTGCTCGCCAAGTTCAAGGAAGTCGATCCCGCGTTTGAAAGCGCGGTGAAGGCAGGCAAGTTCAAAAAACGCAGCGCGGCGTTCTATCTCGACGGCGATGGAAAAATCTCCGGCCTGCGCCATGTGGCGTTCCTCGGCGCGCAGCCGCCCGAGGTCAAGGGACTCAAGAACCTGAATTTCAACGACGACGAAGGCCGCAGATTCACCAGCGTGGACTTCGGCGAGGAGGAAGTAGTGGAGAAATCTGTGAAGGACCAGATCAAGGAATTCTTCGCCGAGATGTTCCGCAGCGGCAGCGGCGAACCCAGGACGTTCAGCGAGAGCGATGCGCAGGCGCTGGTGACCAGGGCCGTTGAGGCCGCGACAAAGCCGCTGACCGAACAGGTCACGCAGCTCAAGGCGGATCTGCAGTCGCAGACTGCAAAGTTCAACGAGCGCGAAACAGCTCTCGCCGGCGGCGAGATCCGCCAGCGCGCCACCGCGGCCGTCGCGCGGCTGAAGGGCGCGGGCAAATGGATCCCGGCGTTCGAGAAGCAGGGGCTGCCGCTGGTTTTTGACGAACTGGCCAAGGTGACAACCACCATCGAGTTCGGCGAGGGGGACGCGAAGAAAAAGATCACGCCGCTCGAAACGCTGGTGCTCTTCCTTGAAGGGCTGCCGAGGATCGTGCCCGACGGCCGCGTGTTCGGTGGCGGCGCAAGGCCGTCCGCGCAGAGCACAGGCACCGGCGATCCGCTGACCGATATGGCGCGGACCCTGCAGCGCGAGAAGAAGATCACCTTCGCGGAGGCGTTGACCCAGGTTGCCGAAGAGCATCCCGAGTTGACGGTTCCGGGCGGAGCGCGCGCGGGCGCAGTTTAAGTTCCGTGGGTCCGCGCCGAAACTCAGGCGCGGACAGCGAAGGCCGGGCCGCGAACTGCCCGGAAGTTTTCTGAAACAAGCCCCAGGAGGGCACGATGGCAAACATTTACGTCGAGGGAAAAGGGCCGCAGGGCAATCAAGACAGCGAATCGCTGCAACTGTCCGCAGTACCCGGATCGGAGCCCAGCCGCGGGCTGGCCGTCGTCTACGGCGCGGACGCTTACCACGCGACGATCGCCGGCGCGGCGGCAGCCGCTATCGGGATCCTCGAAGAGGACGCGGTGGTCGTCGTGCGCGGCGGCGTGAGCGTCGTCGGCCAGGCGAATAAGGTCGTCGAGCGCGGCCAGGTTGTGGCGCAGATCGGCGCCAACGTCACGGCCGGGCAATCGCTCGCGACCAACGCCGCCGGTCAGCTGGTGCCCGCGGTGGCAACCAACCCGATCGTGGCGGTTGCGCTGGAGTCGCAGGTCTACGTGGCGCCGGGCAGCTTTGCGTGCGTGTACGTGCTCGGGTTCTTCGGCACCGTCATCCACCCGTAGCTGTTGGCGCGGGGCAG
>Ga0187851_10004101_pt1 | contig 12006 bp, 14 predicted proteins | sample June2016WEW_6_10_FD_132997 | JGI IMG/M metagenome (GOLD analysis project Ga0187851, IMG submission 132997) | Peatland microbial communities from SPRUCE experiment site at the Marcell Experimental Forest, Minnesota, USA - June2016WEW_6_10 | ecosystem: Environmental > Terrestrial > Soil >... | reverse complement strand
TTCCCCGATGTCCTGCCGCAGCACGCGGTAATCATCCGGTTCCGCGACAGGGGCGACGGTGTGCGTGAGGTCGATCTGGGGGAGGCGGCGTAGCGCTGCCGCCCAACTTTTATGCGGCCGGGTCGCCAAAATATTTTTTGGGAAGTTATGCATGCGTCAGGAGGATAAACAATGAAATTCCTTACCAGGCTTCTCATCGGCGCTCTGAGCCTCGGAATCGCCGCATCGATTGTACCCGGCATTCACATCAATACGCCCTTGACTCTTGTCCTGGCCGCCTTTCTTCTCGGCCTCGTCAACGCGATTATCCGGCCGATCCTGGTTATTCTGACACTGCCGATAACCGTTCTTACCCTTGGGCTCTTCCTCCTTATCCTCAACGCGCTCCTGTTTTTGCTGGTCGCCGCGCTTTTGCCGGGCTTTCACGTTGCCGGCTTCGGCCCGGCCCTCCTCGGTTGGCTTGTCATGACCATCATCAGTTGGGCGGCTTCGGCGATTTTTAGGGATTAATGGCGGGTAAGCGAGAGGATGGGGGCATGACAGGCGGATTGGCGGAACACGCGGCAGAAAAGAACCCTGTCACTGCGCAGTGGACAGCGTTTATCAATAACCCGTATGCGTTAGATCTTCCAGCAGGCGCCGATGTTGACCCAGCCGAATCCCGAGCCCTCTTCCAGATACATGGCGAATTTCGGGTTGAAGTACCACCGGGTGCCCAGAAGCAGGCCGGCTTGGAAATAGCTTGCGCCGACTGAATAGGCGGGAGCGCCTTCGAAACCGGTGAGGGGAATGGTTTCGCTGTAATTGACTATTGCATAGCCGAACGATAACCCGCCGTAGACATCCCATTTATCGCGCGAAGGGATGGATTTGCTGATTGCATCCAGGTTGAACGGGTGGAAGGCGATGCGAGCCATGATTGGAATATAAGCATAGTTCCATTCATACTCGCCGAAGTCAGGATTGTAGCTCGAATAGCTCGATCCTTGGTATCCGATCCCGCCGCCGATCGAAATCAAGTTGTCGATGCCGTATTCGTACATTCCCGAAATCGGCGGAAACGTCAGATCCCCATAACCGCCGTACAATCCCACCCCGATGCCGGCCTGAACATACTGGTCGCCTTTTGCAAAACAACTGCCGGAGCTTTGAGCAACGGACAGGGAGACGAAACAGCCGATAATCGCGGCGATCGCCGCCACATGCGTTATGGACTTCATTGCAGGCTCCTTTGCAGGGTAATGGTGGCGGAATAATGACCGGTTATTTATTAACATTGTTAACATATCTAATATACTCAATAGATGCCGTTTTTTACAATAAGCGGACTCCCCGGCACGAGAGGTCAACACCAGGGTGACGGTATTTAATTCCGGAAGCCGGACGCTCTCGTTGGCGGGCCGATTTTTGAGAAGGCAATCCCGTTCACGGTCGCCGATGCGGCGCTTCGGGACCGGCAGTTCTCTTTCGCCTCTCTGCGGCAGCGCGCCGGCGGGTTATTCATGATGTCGCGGTTAATCTCTTTGTCAATTCCAATACCGCTATCTCGGGGGGGCAGTTGATACGGAGGGGAATTCTGGTCATCCCGATGCCACGCGAAATGAAAACGGGAAATCCCCGTTTTGAACGGCGTAACCCGTAGGTATATTCTTTATTCCTCTCCCTGACAACAAGCGTTCCGACAAACGGCAGATTGATCTGGCCGCCGTGGGTATGCCCCGCAATGACCAGGTCCGCATGCTGACGACTTATCGTATCGGCGCTGTCCGGGTTGTGCACCAGCACGACGCGGCATTCCTCGGCCGGGATCGGGTCAAGAAGCGCGTCGATACTCCGGTGGTCGTGCCATAGATCGCCGGTTCCGGCAAGCCAGAGGACCTCGCCGTTCCTCTCCAGTTTCCGAATCGAATGGCGGAGATTCTGGCCGGAATTTTCGAGCCAATGAATGGAACTGCCGGTACAGCCGTACTCATGATCGTGATTGCCGAGGATCGAGAATACCCCTTCCCTGGCACGGAGACCGTTGAGGAGCGGCCAGATGGCATCGACCTCGGCGATGGCGTTCGAGATGTAATCGCCGGTGCACACCGTGATATGGTGCGGGAGGTTATTGACTTGTGTAATAAGGTCCCGCAGCAGCTCCAGATGAATGAAAAACCCGTAATGGAGATCGGTCAATTGCACGATGGTAAATCCCTCGAATGCCTCCGGAAGGCGCGGTACCGCCAGGCGATACCGGTTGACTTGCACCGAAATCTGCGCGGCAAGCAAGGGATAGCATCCCGCGGCCGCCGCTCCGCCTGCCGCGGCGGCGCCGAGTTTGAGGAAGGATCGACGGTTCATGGAGGTCCGATAAAACGGGTGAAAATAAAATATCGTTCTGCCCCGCTCTCAATCGCGGTCACTGAAAGCAGGGTACCATCACTGTGGTAACCTTGAATTTCGACCCGGAGATACGGGTTATTGCAGGCGGTCGTAGGACCGGTTGCAGACCGGCCTGCCGAGCCCTCCGGCGTCGGAAGGCTTATCAATGGATGAACTCTAAATCACAAAAATAGAACCGTTCGTCCCTGCGAACAATTTCTCCCTTGTTGAAGCGGGTTTTCTCCCTGAAAATCGGTCCGGCATACACAAACGAATGAAACTCTCCGTTTTCACCGCACGGGTCGACATCTTTGGGAAGTTGCGATAGAAATGAATCATCGAACTCCCTGCCGCAGAACGATTGATCGAGTTGAGCGCCATCCACGCAGGTAATAATAGCCTTAAAATTTAAATCGATGAATTTCTTCGCAAGAATATAGCTGTTCTGTTTCCAGAGCGGAAATATTCCTTTCAGGCCGATTTTCGCCAGATTCTCTTCCCGATATTTTTTCAAATCCTCAAGAAAGATATCGCCGAATGCTACCGCGCTGACGCCTTCGTTTTTATAGCGGAGAAGAATTTCCTTTATTTTTTCCTCGTACTCTTCGTTGTTCGATTTCTTTGAAATGATCACTTTCTCAAGCGGAAAGCCGATTGATTCCGCCTGCTTCTCAAGAAGTTCCCGTCGCACTCCATGCATACTGATTCTGTCGTAATCAGCGGTGACCGTTGTGAGAAGAGCCGAAATCTGTATGTCGCGATTATTGTGCTTCAGAGAGTAGAGAGCAAGCGCGCTGTCCTTGCCTCCGCTCCATGAAAACAGGATTCTATACGTCATAATCGTTCTTTCCCTTCGCGCCCGCAGTGATAAAAAAAATCCTGAAGCTCACGGAACTTTTCCGATGCCGCTCCTTTAACCAGGAGGTTGTGAAGACCTTGTCGCCCTCCTGGTTAAACTGCCGGGAAAGCGCCTCATCGTACGTTGGACGGTCTTACCTGCTCTTCGTCATTTTATCGATCGCCTTTTCCACATGAAACATTGCCAGTGGAGACCGCTCACGGCCCCAGCACTGGTCGATTGGCGACCATTTAAACGCATGGCGCTTCAGGTATGCCCGTACTGCCGGGTTGGGGAAATCATGAAAGAAAATCTGGCATGCGCCGGACTCAACATTATCAACGACCTGGACCCCTTTGTACTTGGTCTCGGTCGTTTGCTCGGCGGCTCGAATCCCTTTTCCGCCCTCTTCCGGCTTGGACGCAGGTTTAACGCGGGATCGGCTCTCTTCCAGCTTCTTCAGGGCATCACTTCGGGCGGGATTTTTATTATTCATTGCTAGAAAGATACATAAAATGAGACTGACCGGGAGTGCGTCCGCATACGGGTAGCTGAGCGATAACACGGAGGTAGTCTATATTTCGCGCTATCAAGTATATATATAACAAGTGATATATATGCCGTAATCAGGTAAGAGAGGATGCGTACTATGAGCCATGTAAAACGAATTGCCCTTGTCGCCCACGATAACTGCAAGAAAGACCTCATAGAATGGACGGAATGGAACTGGGAGGCTATTCTCGACTATAAGCTCACCTGCACGGGAACAACGGGGAAACTCATCGAGGAAACCCTGCTGAAAAAGCTGGGCGACGGGGGGCAGCTCAAATACCCGATCATCAAACTGAAATCCGGGCCCTTCGGCGGCGACCAGCAGCTCGGGGCGCTCATTTCCCAGGGAAAAGTGGATGTCGTTATCTTCTTCTGGGATCCGATGCAACCGCACCCGCACGACGTGGATGTCAAAGCCTTGCTGCGCATCGCGGTGCTTTACAATGTTCCTACCGCCTGCAATCGGTCAACGGCGGACTTCATCATCTCTTCTCCGCTCATGAAGGAGCCCTACACGCCGAAGGTGCGCGATTACACCACGTATGCCGAGCGGACGCTGCCGATCTGAATCCGTTACAGCACCGCTTCCGGCGACCTTTCCCGTCGCGCGGAAACCGGGAAGGGAGGGGAAGGCATCTCTCCTATCTCAAATGTCAGGGGAACGCCTCAGAAGAATCCGGTCAACCATTTCCTGCAATGAGGTCCCTCTCTGAAGGACATATTTGCCCGCTTGAGCGTTATACTTTCTTCCCGCAATCGTTTCTGAAGGCGCGCCAAGGAGGGTCCATGCCATGTCCGCATGAACTTTTTTGCACGAAGGATCGTTATAGTAGTCGTGCTGAATCAGTCCGTCATCATCCATGAGGCCATGCACGACCTGCGTTACATCGACGGGCTTGATCATGGGAGGAATGCCGTGCGTGTGAAGGGGGCCGGTAGCGCCGAGGCGGGTCATATTGAAATTAATATCGTGGCTGGCGGCCAGGGCCTCATCGTCTTTATTGAAATAGACGGTGATTCGACGCGCCATGCGAAACAACGGTAAAAGTTTATCGTTATCGTCGAATGCATCGTTGTCCTCGTCCGCGGCCATGAGCAACGCCTCCCTGAACATGGCGGACGGTTGGGCATTGTCGGATGCCAAACTCTGGAGAGCATACCGGAACAGATAGTTTCCCATGCTGTGGCAGAGGAGGTGAACGGATTTGTTGCACCTTTCCGAACGCTTTTGTTTCGGCTTCCCTTTTTGCCCGTCCTTCTGCTGTCGCATGAAGGTAAAATATTTCTGGATCGCCCGGGCCAAACCCGGTGCGGATGCCTCAGCCTCCTTTCGATCCCTCGGGTATTCAAGCAGTTCATCCGCGGACGGCCAGCAATACGCGATCACGTTGGGTTCGTAGGCATCCGGCGTCGCCGCCGTGAGGCAATCAATCAGGCGGGCCGCGTCGGAAAGCGCTTTGGTGAACCCCGTATTGTAGCCGTGGATGAATATCAAGGTATCGCGGTTTTGTACCTTCATGATCTGCTGAAGTTCGGCAAAGACCGCGAATGATCCTTCCGGCTGGTTATCGGGAAGCACGGTGACGCCGGTGACTTTAAAGTCATTGGACTTGTCGATATTGGAATAACCGAACCGCAAATCACCGTCTTTCGTCGGATTGTTGCCGAACCAGGGAGATTCGGCGCTGAGAAAATTCCGATTTGTGGCGAAGTAAACCCTTGTCATACTGATCCTCCTCCGGGTAGTAGAGAAGCCTTCGCAACGAAAAATATTTGTCTCCTGCACGGATGACAATACCAATAACGACTATAACAATGGCACTCCTTCAGCAGGGATTTTTGAAGCCCGCGAAACTGCTTCCAATGTTATTTCCTTTATTTCTAATGCCGCTAATAAAGTGTAGCAAGGTAACCCCATCCGCTCTTAAACCCTTTTAAAACCGCCATTAAACGCCCTTTAAAACGGCTTTAAATTCTCCTGTATGCAAGATGTTTCCATGCCATCCCGCGATTTCACCGAAAAGGGGCGGATTCGCTCAGAAACGCCATTGTCGGTAAAGTAACGGTAAAATTATGGTAAAGTTGCTGAATGGGATAAATAGCGCTTATATATCCCGAAAATCAGCCGGCAACGGTTTGGGAGGCATTCTCTGGGGCTATCATGCCGTCATCGAGGGTGATAATCCGGTGCATTCCCCCGGTGAGCTGGCTGTTGTGCGTGGCGACGATGAAGGTTTGCCCCAGCTCCCGGTTTGCATGGTGGAAGTAGTCGAGGAGGTGCTCCCCGTTTTTACGATCCAGATTTCCGGTCGGTTCATCGGCCAGAACGATGGCGGGATCGTTGAAGAGCGCCCGGGCGAGCGCGACGCGCTGGCGTTCGCCGCCCGACAGCTCGGTCGGGTAGTGCGACATGATGCGTTCGAGGCCGAAGACGGCGAGAAGTTCCCGGCTTCGTTTTTCGCAGGCCGGGCGGTTTTTACCGGCGATCATGCCAGGAATCTGGACGTTTTCGATTGCCGTAAAATCCGGGAGCAGGTGGTGAAACTGGAACACGAAGCCGATTTTCCTGCTGCGGAAAGCCGCGAGTTCGGCGGGGGGAAGCGAACTCAGGGTTTTTCCCTCGACAACCACATCACCGGCGGTGGGATGATCGAGGCCGCCGAGAATCTGCAGGAGCGTCGTCTTCCCGGAGCCGGAAATACCGAGCAGGGCGATCATCTCTCCCTGCGTAACGGAAAAGGAGATATCCTTCAGAACCTCAAAGGTTCCGGCTTTGTCGGCAAAGGTTTTTTTTATATGCTGAACTTCAATCATTGCGTCTCGCGGGAATAGCGCATCGAGATAAAGAGAGCGCCCTTAAAAAATGAATATGCATGACTATTCATACCTGATCGACTCCGCCGGAAGCGTTTTCGATGCCCGGTAGGCCGGGTAGATGGTGGTGAGCCAGGCAATGATATTGGCGACCGCGTAGACCGCGAATACATCGATCGGGCGTATGATTACCGGCAGTGTATCAAGGAAGTAGACATCGCCGGGGAGCGGAATCAGATGGAATTTGTACTGAATGAAGCAGAGCAGGACGCCGAGCGCAACGCCGACGGTTGAACCGACGAACCCCACCACCATGCCGTAAAGCGTGAAAATGCGCATGATCGTCGAGGAGTTCGCTCCCATGCTCATGAGGATGCCGATCTCGCGCCGTTTTTCAAAAATCGTGGTGATGAGGGAGGAGATGATATTCAACGCGGCGACCACCATGATGAGCGAGATGACGATAAAGATGATGAGCCGTTCGAGCTTCATCCATTTGAACAGCGATTTATTCTGCGACTCCCAATCTGTGGACCGGTACGGGTAGCCGCCAAGGGCCTCCGTGATGCGTTCGGCGGTCTCGCCGGCGGTGAAAAGGTTGGTCGTCTTGATTTGAATTCCTTCGACCCCGGCCATGTTGAACAGTTTCTGCGCTTCGGGAATGGCGATATAGACCAAGTTGAGGTCGTACTCGTACATGCCGGTTTCAAAGATTCCGGTAACGGTGAAACGCCGCATTCTCGGCGTGGGATCGTTTTCTCCATGCGAAGCGGCAAGGGCCATGAGGACGACTTCGGAGCCCACCCGCACCCCCATTTTGTCGGCAAGCCCGACCCCCACGACGATGCCGGGGAAGACGCGGTCCCTGTTCGATTTTGCCGGGCCGAGGGCTAAATGGCCGAAGGTGATTTTTTGCGCGATATCGGTGACGTTCGGCTCCAGGGAATCGTTGACCCCCATGATGAGCACCCCCTCCTGCGTATCTTCGTGCTCGATGCCGCCTTTGCCGGTGATATAGGGTGCGGCGGCGGTCACGTCGGGCTGATGCAGGATCACCCGCCGCAGCGAGTCGCCGTCGCCAATTGACGCATCGCCGTATTCGAAGATCTTGGCGTGCGCCAGAGTGCCGACGATGCGGTCGCGCACCTCCTTTTCAAAGCCGTTGGCGACCGAAAGCGCTATGATCAGCACAAAGCTGCCGAGGCAGACTCCGATGGCGGTGATGTAGGTGCCGGCCTTGCGGCGGCCGCGCAGGTAACGGAAGGAGATGAATGGGATGATGGAGTTCATCGATCGAAAAGGCTTAAGCCTGATCCTCCGGTCGAAGGAGCGGAAAGAGGACCGTGTCGCGCAGCGTCGATGCGTTGGTCAGAAGCGCCACGAAGCGGTCGATTCCCATGCCCCAGCCGGAAATGGGGGGCATGCCGTACTCCATGCACAAAACGAAATCGTTATCGACCTCCATGGCATCGGCGTCGCCCATGGCGCGCGCCTCGGCCTGCTGCCTGAACCGCTTCGCCTGGTCGATCGGATCCACGAGCTCGGAGTAGGCATTGACGATCTCCCAGCCGTTGACGACGAGCTGGAACCGGTCGGCGACCGCGCCGTTGTCGTCATTCGTTCGCGCGAGCGGGGAGAGATCGAGCGGGTGGTGGGTGATGAAAACCGGCTTGATGAGCCCCGGCCGCGAAACTTTTTTGTACAGGAGATCGATGAGCGTCCCGCGACCGGTCTTTGTTACATCAATCTCGGCTTCGAAGCGGATTCCTTTTCTCTCCACTTCAGCCGCAAGGGAGTCGCGATGCGGGAAAGCGTCGATATCGATGCCGCAGTCGCGAATGAGTAAATCCCGGAACGGGATGCGCGGCCAGTCGCCGCTGAAGTCTATCGCGGTATTTTCGTAAGTCAGTTGAAGCCCGTTATTTACCGACTGCAAAAGATGCTTGATGAGCGTCTCGGTAAAATTCATGTTGTCGATGTAATTCCAGTAGGCGCAGTAATATTCCAGCAGCGTGAAGTCCGGCAGGTGCGAGGCGTCCACGCCCTCGTTGCGGAAACTGCGCGCAAACTCATACACGCGGTCGAAACCGCCCGCGATGGCGCGTTTGAGATACGTTTCCGGAGCGATACGCAGATAGACGTCGATATCGAGCGCATTGTTATGCGTTACGAACGGCCGCGCCAGCGCTCCGCATGCCTTGTTCGAAAGCACGGGCGTATCGATTTCCTGGAATCCGTTCGCATCGAGATAGTCGCGGATGGTTTTTATGATGAGCGTCCGTTTTTTGAAACGATCGCGCGATTCCGCCGAGCTGATCAGGTCGAGGTAGCGCCGTCGGAGCCGGAGTTCCGGGTCGGCAATGCCGTGAAATTTTTCGGGGAGCGGCCGCAGGGATTTTGAAAGGAAAATAAAACCGTCGACATCCACCGTTTTCTCGCCTTTGCGCGTGGTGATCATCGCGCCGGTCACGCCGATGAAATCGCCGACATCGACGTCGCGAATAAAATCATCGAACCGGGCGCCCAGTTTGTTCTTCTGAATGGCAAACTGCACCCTGCCGTCGCAATCGTACAGGTGTCCGAAGGCGAGTTTACCGAACAAGCGAAAGGCGACAACGCGGCCGGCGACCGATACCGGGCGAGTACCGTCGGGAAGCGCAAAGGCTTCGTGAAGCCGATGCGTCCGTTCGAAACGATCGGGGTAGGGGTTCACGCCGCGCTCGCGCATGGCGGTTGTCTTATCGATGCGTACGCGCATCTGCTCGTTGGAATCGGGCAGCTGTTCCATCACGTTGGTCCGTATGAAAAGGGGGAATATAATAGTCGGCAAAAAATACTTCAGGGAAGGTTGCCGTGGGATTCCGGCGATCGGAGAAGGGGGGACTTCACGGGGGTTACTTGCTATTATTCAGAATATGTTCCCATATCGACTCTTTGGTTTTTCTGGAGGGGCGCCAGATAAATCGGCAGGAGAGGCACTTGATTCGCCGCTTGCCGGCAAGGGTGCGCATCGGTGCAAAGAAAAAAGGGTCGTAGTATTCGGTGGCAGCGCTTCCGCACTTGGGGCAGGCTGCCAAAGGAGGATTCCAGAAAGAGTCCCACAGCTCTCTCACCCTGCCGTGATTCTGAACCGCCGATTGGTTCCCGGATAAATAGCGTCCATGATGGTGATGCGGCATAGCGGTCACTCGCTTGTATGACTGAGGTTAAATTCGTTCCTACAACAATAACATTTTTTACGCGCCGGCTCTATGGAGCGACGCGGAATTCGCGCGGCGCCGAACACTCGCTCCAGTTCTCTCCCGTGCGCCCCTTGACGCGCCACCAATAGGATGCTCCGCGGGTAAGGGGGATGTCGCAGTGATCGGCGGTATCCGCCAGCGTATCCGCGAAAATCACCGTTGAAAGGGCGGAATCCCCGGCAGCCTCGATAATATACCGATCGATGCCGGAAGATCCTCTTGTCCAGGTGAATGCCACGCTGCCGGCAGCAACGACGCCTGCATTCCGCGGGGACAGAAGACGAATCGGCGCAACCGGCGCGCTGATTCCCGTCAGGCTGGCAAGAAATGATATGCCGTCAATAACATAGGTCCCCCCGGAGGTCGGGAGGTCGATCCCTCCCCGGAGGTTCCTGACCCCGGTGGTAGTGTAGGTCGCGGTTGCCATCGCCTCCACGTGGTTCGTGGAATCCCAGATCCGATAGTGGATCGAGTCGCCGACCCTCAAACCATCCAGACCATCGATCTGCGGATTCAGCAAACTTTTGCCCCAGACGCTCAGGGCGATATTTTTACCCGCTCCCTTCCATTCCGTAACGCCGACACAATGGCCGTCAGGGGTGAATGCGGCGATCTCATCCCCTTTATTAAGCGGTCGTCCGTCGATGGTTGGATTGATGGATGCAAGAATCAAAACGACCATGTTGTTTCCGGTAATGGCGTGATCGGGAAAATGTCCGGCGGCGGAGATATCCCCCGGCGTCGAACCGAACAGACAAAGCGTCAGGCACAGCGCAGTGGTTTTCAGCGGGTGCATTGCGTACTCCGGCCCACAAGAAGAACGATTTTTTAAAATATATGATTACGGCAATTCCTGAAGATTTAATCTCTTTGGGTCAAATTCCTCGAAGCTTTGCTTCGACTTTGCTTTATTAGTAGTAAGGTGTTCAAATGTTTGACTTTGAGTTAGATACCTCGCAGCTCTGCTGCGGGGTAGTTCATTATATATACCGCATGAAATCGGATAAAGTTTTTCTAAGGGGAGCCCCCTTGGGGAGGATATGGGATGCGCGGGGCTTTGGGTCTCTGCTCTTTACTATTTTTTCTTTCATGTGCGGACGATTTGTCAGAAAAACCGATCTGCGGGAGGCGGCGAAATTCTTCTCCGCGTCGCTTATCGAGACGGACTTGGGGGAAAGTTATAATATTGCGCCAAAGCAACCCGTGGTGGTCGTTATGGAGGATGGAAAGCGCAAGCTTGTTTCCATGAGATGGGGCCTTATTCCCCCCTGGTCAAACGATCCGAATATCGGCTATAAGATGATCAACGCTCGGGCCGAAACCATCCTTGGAAAAGCCTCCTTTAAAAATGCCTTCAAACACCGGCGCTGCCTGATCGTTGCCGATGGCTTCTATGAGTGGCGGGAAGAGAATGCCCGAAAGGTGCCGGTATATATCTTCTTGAAAGACAAGGGGCCGTTCGGCATGGCGGGTATTTATGAAACGTGGAAACCGGCAACCGGGGAGGCGATAAAAACCTGTTCGATCATCACGACCGAAGCGAACGAGTTCATGAAACCGATTCACCACCGCATACCAGTTATCGTGTGCTCGAAGAGCTTGCAAGACTTGCCAGACAATCTTGTATTTCTTATTGTCCTGAAGCGCTTCTTCTGGTTCCATATCGGCGGGAATTCCAATGGGCAGAATGATATAACCATACTTCTTCCCCAGAGATTTCCGCATTACGCGACCGACCGACTGAACGACATCTATCACTGAGTTTCGAGGATTTAGAATTATGAATATTTTGATAAGTATTTCGTTTGTAAGCATAATTGTCTTGGTAATTTTTTATAGGCGAATTGCAAATAATACTAAGGGTGTTATAGGCGAATCAAAAGTTGCAAGACAATTGAACAAACTTCAGAACGATGAATACAAAGTTTTAAATGATATTTTGGTAGAAACAGATCGTGGAACTAGCCAAATTGACCATATTGTCCTCTCAATATTTGGTATCTTTGTTATTGAATCCAAGAACTATAAAGGATGGATCCACGGTAGCGAGAATTCAGAATACTGGATTCAGACTATATATAAAAAGAAAATTCAGTAGTGTCCGGTTAAAAAATTGAGAGAAGGGGGTTGCAAACCTATTTTTATCGTTGCGCATAACTCACAGTTTGACGATAGGATAGGAGGCAACCCTTGAGG
>Ga0187851_10004098_pt1 | contig 12008 bp, 11 predicted proteins | sample June2016WEW_6_10_FD_132997 | JGI IMG/M metagenome (GOLD analysis project Ga0187851, IMG submission 132997) | Peatland microbial communities from SPRUCE experiment site at the Marcell Experimental Forest, Minnesota, USA - June2016WEW_6_10 | ecosystem: Environmental > Terrestrial > Soil >... | reverse complement strand
GCCAGCCGGACCGCGTCGGCCTGAACCGCCGCGAGCACCTCCGCATCGTTGGCGCCTTGCGCCGCTTCGACGAGCATCCAGCTCGCTTCCAGGTCGTGGCCGAAGGAGACGCGGTCGGAGCGCGGCGTCCAAGCCTCGTCGAAGAGCAGGCGCAGATGACGCGTAGCGGGGTGCGAAATGCGGTCGATGAAGAGCCGAATCAATTCGCGGAGGCGCGACCGAAGCTCCTCACTGCTCCACGCTTGGAGCAGGTTTGTATAGCCTTCGAGCACGCGCAGATGGACGGCGATCGACTTCATCTCGCCTCGATCGTGGCCGTTCGTGGGCGAGTCGGGCCGTCGGCCCGGAGCGCGTTCACACGTCTCGTAGTAGCCCCCGCTCGTCGCGTCCCGCCCGAAGGACTCCACAACCTCGTACGTGCGAATTGCGTCCGCGAGCGACGCCGAGTCGCCCGTCGCAAGGTGGTACTCGGCGAGCGCGTAGATGCAAAGAGCCTGGCCGCACACACTCCGGCTCGCGTCGACGACCCGACCCTCGGCGTCCACGCGCCGGTAGAAGCCCCCGCTTCCCGTGTCCCGAAAGTGGGAGATGAGGTACGTGTAGGCCCGGTCGGCAGTCCGGCGATAGACCTCGTCGCCATACACTCGCAACACTCGGGAGAATGTAAATAGAATCCCGGCGTTTTGGCATAGGCCCTTGTCCGCCCTCCGGTCAATCGTCAGATCGTTCGCGATTCGGCCGTAGAAGCCTCCATTTTGCCTGTCGATGGTGTGGGTCAACCAAAAGGGCAATAGGTCGGAGCGCAGCTCGGTCTCGGCTCGCTGCCCCAGTTCCTGCAAGGCTCGTGTCTGCATGACCGCGTCGATCGCCGAACACGGTAGACCCGCCTTTCATTCGTCACCAGTCGTCGCCCGCGCGGAGCGTCCGCGCTCTCGAAGCTCAGCCTCTACGGAATCGAGCGCCTCCGAGTCGAGACTGTAGAGGTACGCCACGGCCGTGCCGACCGCGTACATTCCCGCAGGGATCCAGCCCATCATGGCCCGGATGCCGGCCAGTGCAGCGGCTGACTGCTCAGCATTCGCAACGAATCCGAATCCGGCCAGGATCCATCCTGCCACGGCGCCTCCGACCGTCCAGCCAATCTTTTGAGCGAACGTGGCCGTCGAGAACACCAGGCCTGTCGCGCGACGCCCGGTCGTCCATTCGGCATAGTCCGCCGCGTCCGCGTACATCGACCAGATGAGCGGGAAGAGCGGCCCCCCCAGGAACGAACCCACCACGTGCGCCCCGTACATGAGGCCCACATCGCTCGGCCCGGCGAACTGAAACACAATGAAGCTTGAAAGATTTGCGGCAAGGAGAACCATCAAGGTTCTGTGCTTGCCGCCGAGGAGCTTCGACAGACTCCCCGTCGCCGCCACTCCCATCATCGTGGCTGCGGTGCCCGCCACCATGAACGTCGAAGCCATCGCCTCGCGCCGGACGAAGTACTTGAAGTAGTAGACGGTTGCAGTTCCGCGGATCGATACGCCCAGCAAGACGAGTACGGAGGTCGCGCACAGCACGAGCCAAGGGCGATTCCGTCCGAGGTCGACCACGTCGCTGACGACGCTCGTCTTCTGAGCACGGGGAGGTGAGATCCGCTCCCGGGTTACCGCAAAGGCGAGCAAGAGGAGACCGGCGGCTGCGGTTCCGTACAAGGTCATCGCAAGCGAGAACCCGAGACGCTCGTTGCCCCTGCCGAGTATCCGCACGAGAATCAGGAGCGTCCCTTGCACGATCAGACCTCCACTCTGAGCCCCGAGAAATCGGTACGAGGAGAGCGCGGTTCGGTCGGCTGGGTTCGGGCTGAGCACTCCCAGCAGTGCGCCGTAGGGGACGTTGACGCCGGTGTAGGCGAGCATCGCGAGCGAGTAAGTCGCGTAGGCGTACGCCAGCTTGGCCGAGGGACCGAGGGGCGGTGTGATGAACATGAGAATGCCCGCGACGGCAAACGGCCCGCTGCCCCACAGGAGCCACGGGCGAAAGCGCCCGTGGCGAGAGCGCGTGCGATCCGCGATGCTCCCCATGACAGGATCGAGGAAGGTGTCCCAGCCGCGCGTGACCAGGAGCATGGTCGCCGCCGCCGCGGCGGAGAGTCCGAACACGTCGGTGTAGAAGTAGACCAGAAATAGACTGAACGTTTGAAAGTAGAGGTTCGATGCCGTGTCCCCGACGGCGTAGCCGAACTTCTCGGCAAGTCCGATTCGGTCGGTGGTTCGTTGGGTCATGTCTCCGGACGGTGGTGCGAGGGCCACGGCGGGCGTCTCGTCGTTCCCCGTCCCCTCCGAGCCACGTGCGTACTCGATGGCGGGGAGTTAACCAACCCTATGTTCATTGCGTCCCGAAGGCGCTGGGCGCCGCTTGCTGTTCTCTCGGCCTCGATTCTTGCAACGACAGGGTGCATGCATCAGGCCGGGCGCCCTGAGTCGGCGAAGGGTGCGGGGCAACTGGCTGGGACCTTGGACCTGGGAGCCCCGGTGTTGCCGAGCGATCGGCCGACGGCGACCTTCGTCGTCGACGGACAGCCGTTCTGCTTTGCCGGCACGAACAACTACTATCTCACGTACAAGTCCCGTCGCATGATCGACGACGTCCTCGAAGCGACCAATCGCATGGGCCTCAAGGTCGTGCGCATTTGGGCCAACATCGACCGGGGGTCGCTCGATGGGTCAGTGAAAAGCGTCGACGGCGCCGGCGACAAGGATGGTGTCTACTTCCAGTATTGGGACGTCGCCACCCAACGCCCTGCGTACAACGACGGAGCGTCAGGACTGCAGCACCTCGACTACGTGATCGCCGCGGCCGCCCGTCTTGGCCTCAAGGTCATGCTGGTCCTCACGAACAACTGGCGAGAGTTCGGCGGCATGGACCAGTATGTCGCGTGGTTCGGGCTGACGCAGCACCACGCATTTTATACCGACCCAAGGGCGCGTGCGGCCTACAGGCGGTGGGCGGCTCACCTCGCACTCCGCCGCAACTCCATCGGCGGGGTTCTCTATCGCGACGACCCAGCGATCTTTGGCTGGGAACTCGCCAACGAGCCGCGCTGTTGGAATGGCGGGGATTTTGACGATCGCTCCCAGTGCAGCAGCAAGGCACTCGTGTCGTGGGCCGAGGAGATGTCGGGGGCGATCAAGTCCGTCGATCCGAACCATCTTGTCTCGATCGGCGACGAGGGCTTCTTCGCGCAGGGGACGGAATGGGGCTACGACGGTTCCGACGGGGTCGACCACGAAGCACTGCTCGGACTCTCGCACGTCGACTTCGGAACGTTTCACCTCTACCCGGACACGTGGCAGCGCTCGCTAAGCTGGTCACGCCAGTGGATCGAGGACCACATCGCGGCGGCACGCCGAGCCGGAAAGCCTACGATGCTCGAGGAGTACGGAGTCGCCACGGGCCAAGACGGCGTCGCGAGCGCCATCGACGCGGGACGCCGCACCGACGCCTTTAGGGGCTGGCACGAAGTCATTCAGAAGCGGGGCGGCAATGCGGCTCTGTTCTGGATGCTAGCGGGCCACGACGATTCGAACGGAGAGTATCCCGACTACGACCATTTTGCGATCTATGAGAAGGATGGCGTCGCCTCGGCGCTGCGAGCGTTCGCTTGGAGCATGACCACGAGCGCCCGCGCATGCGCCCTCTACCGGTCGCTCGTTCCCGCCGATGGGGTCGCTCGAACGCCCTTCGTCACCACGGCGCCACCGCCAAGTTCGACGGGCGCCCTGGTCGAGCGCTGAGGCGGTCTGAAGGTGGGACAAGCAGTGGTTGCGGTAGCCGGCGGATTCACCTAGAAACCCGCGCTGACGTTCGCCCATTCGAAGAGGAGCACCGGTTTTCCATGTCTCTTGAGCGCACCCTTTGCATCGTCAAGCCGAATGCCGTGGAGGCTCGCAAGGTCGGTGCGATCCTCGAGCGCATCGAAGTCGCCGGATTCGTCGTCCGCGCGCTGCGCATGGCCCATTTGACCGTTCCCGAAGCGGAGGGGTTTTACGAGGTCCATCGCCAGAGGCCGTTCTTCGCCGAGCTGGTATCGTTCATGACGCGCTCGCCGGTCGTATTGGCGGTTTTGGAGCGCGAGAGCGCGGTCACGGCGTGGCGCGATCTCATGGGCGCCACGGACCCCGCCAAAGCGGCGCCCGGTACCATCCGGAAACTGTTCGGAGTGAACGTCGGCGAAAACGCCACGCATGGGTCCGATTCGGTGGAGAACGCGCAGCGCGAGATCGCTTACTTCTTCCCGGCGTCCATTGTGTCGCCGACGCCGTAATCCATGAACCGGCCGACGGACTACCAGGCTCTCGTCGAGCAGGCCTTCCTCGATCGGTCGCTGCTCGCGAACGCAGATCACGTGGGCGCGATCGAGGGGACCCTAGCCGCGCTCGACCGCGGTGAGCTGCGCGTCGCCACACCCCCGACCGTGGAAGGCGACTCCTGGGTCACGCACGCCTGGATCAAACAGGCCATCCTCCTTTACTTCGCCCTGCGAAACATCGAAACGTTTTACAGCGGCGCCATCGAGTATCATGACAAGATCCCGGTCAAGCGAGGCCTCGCCGAGGCGGGGATACGCGTCGTTCCGCCGGGTCTCGCGCGTTACGGGTCGCATCTCGAGCGAGGAGCGATCCTGATGGCCGGGTACGTGAACATCGGCGCGCACGTGGGCGCCGGAACGATGGTGGACATCTTCGCTGCCGTTAGGTCGTGCGCGCAGATTGGTCGCGATTGCCACGTGGCCGCGGGAGCCGTCATCGGAGGGGTGCTGGAGCCGCCCGGCGCCCAGCCTGTCATCATCGAAGACGGCGTCTTCGTCGGGTCTCGCGCGATCGTCGTCGAGGGCGTGCGAGTCGGCCGCGAGGCCGTGCTCGGAGCGGGCGTCGTCATCACGGGCAGCTCGGTCATCATCGATGTCACGGGATCGACTCCGGTCGAGTCCCGCGGAACGATTCCACCTCGGAGTGTCGTGATACCGGGGATCCGACCCCGTGCATTCGGCGCGGGCGAATACGGCCTGCCGGCCGCACTGATCATCGGCCAGCGCTCCGAGAGTACGGACAAGAAGGTCAGCCTCAACGCAGCGCTGCGCGATTTCGCGGTCGAGGGATGACCGTCGCCGACCTTCTCCTCGACGAGACTCTCGTCTGGTTGTGCAGCGTGGCGTCGCCCATCGGCGAGGAGAGAGCGCTTTGCGACGCGGTCGAGGAGCGCCTCCGGGGCGACGGTTTCGGTTCAGAGATGGTGAGACTCAGCAACTCACTCGTCGTTCCGGCAGTGCGCCAGGGACGGGGGCCGCACGTGGTCCTGGCAGGGCACCTCGATACGGTCCGAGCGGAGAACGGGCCGGCGCGTATCGAAGGCGACCGATGTTTTGGCTCCGGGGCGAGCGACATGAAAAGCGGCCTGGCGCTCATGCTCGTCCTGGTCGAAGAGCTCGGCTCCAAGCTGCCGTGTGACTTGACCCTCGTAATCTACGCACGCGAGGAGGGGCCCTATGCAGAAAATGAGCTCGGAGTCGTTCTCGATGCTCGGCCGGAGCTCGGCCACGCCGATGTGGTCGTGGCGCTCGAGCCTTCGGACAACGAACTTCGGCTAGGGTGTGTCGGCTCGATCCACGCGACGGTCACGTTCCGTGGGACGACCGCTCACAGCGCTCGCCCGGGCGCCGGCGACAATGCGATCACGAAGGCATCGGAGTTCCTCGCCGAGATGCGCGCGCTGCCCCCGCGACCCAGCGAGATCGACGGGCTGACGTATTGGAATGTGACGAGCGTGACCAAGGCATGGGACGGAGGTCGCGGGAAGAACGTCGTCCCCGATCTCTTCATGCTCAACGTCAATCACCGCTTCGCTGCGGACACGAGCCCGGAAGACGCGTGCTCCTTCGTACGTTCGCTCGTGGGAGACAGGGCCGCGGTGGACTTCACCGACCTGGCGCCGGCGGCTCCGCCCAGCGCGAACAGTCCTCTCGTCCGAGCCCTTCGAGCGGCGGGAGTTCGCGGGGTCCATCCGATGCAGGCATGGACCGACGTGGCGCGCTTTGCGGCTCTCGGTGTCCCAGCGGTCAACTTCGGCCCGGGTGAATTCGCTCAGGCCCACTGCAAGGACGAATCGACGTCGCTGGCATTGCTCCACGAGGGATACGACGTTTTCGTTCGCTGGTTGCAATCGCTGCGGTAAGCGTCGGCGCGAGGCTTCTTGGTCGATTGACTGCGGTCGCGGTTATGATGCTGCGACTTTCCGACGGACCGGTATGGTTCGCGTTCGCTCGGAGGTGGCTACGGGGCCCCGGAGCGGGGCGTGAGGAGAGTTCAATGCGCCGAATCTGCCAGTGGATCACTGTGTCGACCGTGGTGTGTCTCCCAGTGGGCTGTCACTTGCCGGGCTTGGGCGGATCCGCGGCGCCGGACGCTGGGCCCGACGCAATGGCGTTCTCCGATGGTGCTATCGAAGATGCTGCGCTCGGAGCCGCGGGATCCTGTCCAGGTGGACAAGTGCCCATACTCCTTCAAAACGGTTCGCCGTATTGCGTGATGTCATGCGCCAAGCCTGCGGACTGCCCGACTGGATGGACCTGCGACGGAGACGGCGTGATGGATAGCGAAGGGGAGGCTGGGCCGGCGGTGAGATTTTGCAATTAGTCCGGGCATCACTCCGTTCCGGCCACGCTCACGATCCCGGACGCGGGCAAGTCTGTCGCGGCGGACGCCGGGAAACCGACGCTCATGGACGCTGGACCGCCGAAGCTGCTCGACGTCAAACAGGCGCCCCCCGGCAAGTGCCCGGCCGGCTATGGGTTATGCGGTGCGATGTGCCGTCTCCGTTGTGCGAAGGATGGCGACTGCGGACTGGGGACCGCGCACTGTCAGGGCGGGTTCTGCCTTGGACCGAGCGCGCGGGCATGCGGCAAATAGACTCGCCTAGAACACGCTTTACCGCGTGGAACGCAGCCGGGGGTGGGGGCCGCTACCGAAGTGGTCGACGCAATTCAGGGACAAGCCCCAGACTAGTCGAATAGCTCACCGCACGCCGGGCACCGTAGTCGACCGGGCCGCGGCACTCCACGGGAGACGGTTTCGCCGCAAACGCACGCCCACCCGATGACTCGCGCCGGATTGCCGGCCACGATCGCGTGCGCAGGCACGTCCTCGAGCAAGACGGCGCCGGCACCGACCATGGCGCACCGGCCGACATGGACGGGGGCTACGAGGATGGAACCCGCTCCAAGGGTCGCCCCATCCTCCACGAACGTGCGATCCCAGGCCGGGGCTCGCGCGAAGGCGGCGCGGGGCCGCCGCACGTTGGTGAAGACGGCGCCGGGTCCGACGAAAACGTCCTCCCCGAGCGTGACGCCGTCCCAAACGCTGGTGTGACTCTGGATTCGCGTTCCCCTACCGATGACGGCGCCCCGGGCGACGAAGCAGAACACTCCGACGACGACGTCCGTTCCTACGCGCGCGCCTTCGGCCACCACGCTTGGCGGGTAGATCGTAGGAGGGGCACCCGAGCGCTCACGCCGGAGGGCCATTCAGAATTTCCCCGCAATTCCAAGGCCTCCTGGACTCATCTCAGGCCATAGCGACACTCGCGGAGGCGGCGGCAGTTCCCGATGCTGCACATGCCGCCTCTGGGGCACAAACATCAGCTGGGCTTGGACGATGCCGACGATGGCGGCTGCAAAAAAACCCCCAGCCAATAGGTTTCCAGCGATCGACTCGTCCTGCGCGCGCCGATTGTATGCGCTGGCGGTTCCATCGTTGCGCTCGATCGCTTCGTTCGTCTGAGCCGTCGCATAGAGCGACAGCACCCCGGCGACCCCGCTTCCGACGGCGAGCAAAGACTCTCCACCTAGGAACACCCACCCCAACCCATCCTGTCCATTTTGAAACTGCCCGGCGCCGAACGGAAGCATGGCTATCCATCGCGAAGTCGGCTGCACGACAATCAGATCCTCGGACGCCAGCTTTTCGAGCAGTGCCTGACGAGCGAGCAGCTCCCGGCGCACAGCCTCGTCCTTGGAGCGCTGTTCCCTCTGTTGCTTCACGAGCTCAGCCTGAAGGGTCCCGAGGCGGTCACGCAACCGGCTGCGCGTATCGATGAACACGTCGATCGCTTCCAGCGCGATGCGCAGCGGGTCCGGTTGATAGTCGGGCTTGGCCAGCAGAAGCTGTTCGAACACGGAATCCGCCGCTTCCTTTCTTCCCTGAGCGACCAGCACGGCGCCCAGGTACATCCGGGCGTCGGCCAAATCGTACGGACTGGTGAGGGACCCAGTCTTCGGGTCGAGCAGCACTCGAAGGCGCTCCTCCGCGTCGGCATACCGATGGGCCACGTACGCACTCTGCGCTTTGTCGAGTTCCCCCAGATCGTCTCCGCGAGCCGCGAGCGAGGCCGCCGAACACAGAGTGGCCGCGAGGACTGACGCCACGACCGATCCATGCACATCGAGACGATCGACGACCCAGTGGCTCGTGTCAAACGAATGCGGCCGCGGAGGACGAACGATGGCCAGGGTTCGGGGCCGCGCTCCCCCCGTTATGCGACGGCTCATGTGAGCCGTTTACGTAGGACAAGGCAGGCGGCAACGGCTTGTGACTCCCGCCGCGGACGGCTTCTGGCAAACCCTCGACGAAGGCATCCGATCCATGGCCCGAGCTAGAATTGACATTGCGCCCACAGACGTCTGCGAGAAGCACCCCCCATCGAACGAGGTGACAAGCAGCCTCTTCGCGATGCTCGGCGAGTCGGCTCTCGACATGCTCCAGTCCTGTGGAGTGAGCGCGGCTCGGCGCGTAGCCGACGAGGCGAAGATCGCGGACGGGACATGCCTCGCGTCGTTCATCGGATTTACGGGGGCGCGGCTTCGCGGGTGCCTCACGGTCGTCGGACCGCGGGCGGTCTTTCTGCGCACCCATCCGTCGCGAGACATGGAGACCCCCATCTCCGAGGCGGATATTGCCGACTGGTGCTGCGAGTTCGCCAATCAGTTGCTGGGTCGATTCAAGAACAAGCTGCTCCGTCGGCTCGTCGACATCGATCTCAGCACCCCGCGGGGCATTCATGCCGATAGGCTCCGCCTGGAATCGAACTCCGGCGCAATGGTGTTCGTTGCCGTCTACGACGTGGAAGGCAGGGAGCTCCTGATTTCGCTGGACGTCACCGCAGACGAGGGACTGACGCTGGGCGATTGTGCGCCCGAAGGCGATACGGCCGACGAAGGCGACCTGTTGCTGCTGTGAACTATTCGATAATCCCTTAGCGGAACCGAAAGCGAATCATGGGCAAGAAAGTCATCGTGATTGACGATTCCAAGACGATTCGGGAGATGGTCCGTTTCGCGCTCGAGCGAGCAGGCTATTGCATTGTCGAAGCGATCGACGGCCAGGACGGGCTGGACAAGCTCAAGACCGTGCCCGACCTGGCGATGGCCATCGTCGACGTCAATATGCCGAACATGAGCGGAATTGAAATGTTGGAAGCGCTCAAGAAGGATGCGATAGCGCCGAAGGTCCCTGCCATCATGCTGACGACCGAGGGAGCCGCGGCGCTGATCCAGCGGGCGAAGGACGCCGGTGCGCGCGGCTGGATGGTGAAACCGTTCAAGCCGGATCTGCTGGTCGCCGCAGTCGGCAAACTTGCGGGCGCCCCATAGAGGCAGCGAAAACCCGCCGGAGCCTCGCCGCTCCATTTGGATGGCTCTTGCAGCCAGTGGACGTTCGTCATTGCATGGCGAGGACTACGCGGCGCGGCCAAGCGCGCGGTCCAGGTCCGCCTCGGCGCTCGGTCCGGTGAGCCGAAGATCGAACCGCTGCTGTAGAACCTTGAACACACCCGGGCTGACGAACGCCGGCGCCCTCGGACCGATCGTGATCCCCTTGACTCCGAGGTAAAGCAGCGTGAGAAGGACGGCCACGGCCTTCTGCTCGAACCAGCTCACGACCAGCGTCAGCGGCAGGTCATTGACTCCACAGTCAAACGCCTTGGCAAGCGCCAAGGCCACCGTGATGGCGCCGTAGGCGTCGTTGCACTGACCCATGTCGAGCAGTCTCGGCAGACCGAGGTGCGTGCCGTAGTCGTATTCGCGAATGCGGTACTTGCCGCAGCCGAGCGTAAGGATGAACGAGTCGGCGGGGCACGCCGCAGCGTATTCGCTAAAATAGTTGCGCCCGACCTCCGCCCCATCGCATCCGCCGATGACGAAGAAGCGGCTGATCTGGCCTGCCTTGACGGCCTCCACGATGGCGCCGGCGTGTTCGAGGATCACCGAGTGGTGAAAGCCCACCGTAGTCGTTCGGTGAATCGCCTGCGCGCACGGCGGCAGAGTTAGCGCCTTCTCGACGACAGCGCGGTAGTCGTCGTTCGTGATGCGCGTGGAGCCCGGCACGGCCACGGCACGCGTCGTAAACAGTCGGTCCCTGTAGCTGTCCCTGGGAATCTGCACGCAGTTGGTCGTGGCGAGGATCGCGCCCGGGAACGCGTCGAATTCGCGGAGCTGCTTTTGCCATGCCCCGCCATAGTGACCGGCAAGGTTCGGGTGTTCGCGCAGGTTGGCGTACATGTGCGCGGGCAGCATCTCGCCGTGCGTATAGACCCTGACCGCCGTGCCTTGGCGGGCGTCGAGGAGCTTCTTTAGATCCACCAAGTCATGGCCCGTGATGAGCACGCCAGCGCCTGCCTGGGTGCCCTCCTTGACTTCGGTCGGGCCTGGCTTGCCCATGACCTTGACGTGCGCCTCGTCGAGCATCCGCATCACCCGCAGGTTCATGCGTCCGCACTCGAGTACGTACTCGAGCGTCGCGTCGAGGTCGAAATTGACGTTGGTCATCGTGGAGAAGAGCGCTTCCTCAACGAAAGCGTCGACCTTGGGGTCGCTGGCGCCGAGACGCCGTGCATGGCTCGCGTAGGCGCTCATGCCCTTCAAGCCGTAGACCAGCGTCTCCTGCAGGCTCTGGATGTCCTCGTTCTTGCCGCACACGCCGTGGCTGACGGCGCCGAGAGTGCAGCCGGTGCCGTGGTTTGCTTGTTCACACTGATTGCATTGGCTCATGAGATCTCCGGGGGCTGATTCGTGCATGAGGATACGTGGAGCTACCGAGTCGGCGCCTTGACCCCAGTCAAGGGAACCCATAAAGCACGTCGAGTGGATGCCCCTGCCATCGTCTCGGCATGCCATCTGTTCGCACGCATGTTGCCGTCGGCGCGCTCAGCGCTGGCCGAGTGCGCGGTCACCAGGCATGCCATCGCGGGCGAAACCCTATTCTGTCAAGGCGACCCATGCCCTGGCGTGTTCGTAGTCGGCGCGGGCATGGTGCGCGTTTTCAAGCTCGCCCCCACGGGCAAAGAACACGTGTTGCACTTGGCGGGTCCGGGCGCAACGTTTGCGGAGGCGGCGGTGATGGGAGGCTTTGCCTGCCCGGCGTTCGCCGAGGCCGTGGAGGACACTGACTTGGCGCTGCTGCCATCCGACGCCTTCCGCGCGTTCCTGCGGCGGGACCACCAAACGTGCATCGACCTGCTCGCTGGAATGGCAGGTTGGCTGCATCATGTCGTGGACCTGCTCGAGGATGTCGTGCTCCGCGACGCCGCCGGGCGCGTCTCGCGTCATCTCTTGGCGCTGGCGGACGACGACGGCGCGGTACGTCTGCCGGCGGCGCGCAAAGTACTCGCCAGCCAGCTCAACCTCACTCCGGAGACGCTCTCGCGGACGCTGCGACGGCTTCACGACGATGGCGCCATCTCGTCCGAGCGTGACGCCATCGTCGTGCGCAACCGAGAGCGACTTGTTGCGGTGGCCGACGGGCTTTATCCGCTGGTGTGAAAGGCGCGTAGGAACGGTCAGACGATCGATCGCGGCGACGCAACCGGCCCCCCGCGCCCCGCATCGTAGGGCGTCGTCGACGCAGTCGGCCACTCGAAGAGTGACACGATGATGTTGGATCGTTTTCGTCGGCTCGTGATGGCCCAAGGGT
>Ga0187851_10004097_pt1 | contig 12013 bp, 11 predicted proteins | sample June2016WEW_6_10_FD_132997 | JGI IMG/M metagenome (GOLD analysis project Ga0187851, IMG submission 132997) | Peatland microbial communities from SPRUCE experiment site at the Marcell Experimental Forest, Minnesota, USA - June2016WEW_6_10 | ecosystem: Environmental > Terrestrial > Soil >... | reverse complement strand
TGACCGAATTCTTGCTCCATTTATGATCCACGAACTGTTTCCATCCCTTACTGAAACCGCTTCAGGTAGCCATCCGTGTCGCGTAGTTTCAGCAACTTACCGTAAGCTGCGGCCCTTTCACGGTGGTAACACAGGATAGCCTGGTGGTCGTATCGATGCCTTGAAAATCCCCGCCCGAAGGGTGGAATACCACTAACGGAGAGCGCCCTCTTTCCATTTCAGGCTGAACCAACACAAAGCGTGATTTCCCTCCACTGAAGGCGTGGTCAGTTGCGAAACGTATGTCACCCGAAATTATGGTCCATTAACAGTCCACGAATTGTTTCCGAACCTTACTAAAACGTTTCTGTAGCGCCATCCGTGCCGCGTGTTTTCCGGGAAGAGTGTTGTTAGAAGTATCGCCGCAACCTTTAGCAAACCTTGGCTGCGACCACTTATAATGACGCGATGGCATCGGTAGAGCAAACCTCCGAGCAGGCTCGGCAGGCACAGGACGCTCGCCTTGTGGTTGACACGATCCCTGCGCTCGCGTGGTCGGCTCGTGCGGACGGCTCGGCTGACTTCTTCAATCAGCGATGGCTCGACTATACCGGTCTCTCGGCCGAACAGGCGCGTGACTGGGGCTGGACGGTTGCCGTTCACCCGGATGACCTGAACGTCCTAGTGGATTACTGGCGATCTATTCTCGTTTCTGGAGAGCCAGGTCAAGTTGAAGGACGCCTACGACAGTTCGATGGCGTGTATCGCTGGTTTCTTTTCCGCGCGACTCCGTCGTTGGACAGCGATGCAAGGATTGTCAGATGGTTCGGAACCAACACCGACATCGAAGATCGAAAACGCGCGGAATTGCTGCTCTCAGGGGAGAATCTCGTTCTCGAAATGATTGCCAAGGGAAATTCCCTGGAGTCAATTCTCGAAGCCCTATGCCGAGTTGTAGAACGGACTGCCAGCGGGTGTCGCTGCAGTGTCATGTTGATCGATCCCAGCGGTTCGAAGATCCAGCAGACAGTTGCGCCGAGCCTTCCTTCCGGCTATAACGACCGGTTTGCGGGCATACCGGTCGACCGGGAAGGAGGACCCTGTACTGCGGCAGCGCGCCGCAAGACACAGGTGATCGTGTCGGACGTGGCTTCGGATACGAGATGGAACACGAATGGATGGCGCACGGCCGCGTTGGCGCACGGTCTAAAAGCATGCTGGTCGACCATAATATTGGCGTCGGATGGCCTGGTGTTGGGCACTTTCGCTATCTATTGGCATGAGCCGTGCAGCCCAACTGAATGCGATCAAAAGACTATCGAGCAGATTACGCACCTCGCGGCGGTTGCGATTGAGCGAAAGCGCAACGAGACAGCGCTCCAAGAGAGTGAGCAACGCTTTCGTCGGGTCGTCGACACCGTTCCTGGGCTAGTTTGTACCTTGAGCGCGGCGGGCGAGGTCGAACTCCTCAACCGGCAGGTCCTGGAATATTTCGGCAAAACGACTGAGGAATTGAAGAATTGGGGTGCTGGGGACGCTGTCCATCCGGAAGACCTTCCTCGCGTGATCGATGCGTGGAGATGCTCGATCGAAACCGGGCAGCCGTATGTTCTTGAACTCCGCCAGCGGCGCGCCGATGGCGTGTATCGCTGGTTCCAATCTCGCGCCCTGCCGCTGCGAGACGCGGAAGGTCGTATCGCCAGTTGGTACATGTTGCTGACTGATATTGACGACCGGAAGCGCTCCGAGGATGCCCTTCGCGCGAATGAGCAGAGCCTGCGATTGATCGTCGATACGGTTCCCGGCCTCGTTTGGACAATGACTGCGTCCGGTGACGTCGAACGCGCGAACCAACAAATGCTGAACTACTTCGATAAGACTCTTGAGGAGTTGAAGGAGTGGGCCCTATTTCTACATCCGGATGATCGCGCCCGTGTCGTGGCGCATTGGCGCCGTGTCGTAGAATCCGGCCAGGAGTATGAGGTTGAGCATCGGCTCCGTCGAGCCGATGGCATGTACCGTTGGTTTCAGGTTCGAGGGCAGCCGCAGCGCGACGCCGAAGGCCACATTATTCGTTGGTACAACTTGGTGACGGATATCGATGACCGGAAGCGCGCTGAGGGTCAACTGGAGAGGGCTTTCGACGAAATAGCCAAATCCGAAGCCGAGCTTCGAACAATTATCGATGCAATACCTCAGCTCATCATTGCTATTGGCACCGACGGAAATTTTCTGTCCGCGAACCAGGCAGTACTGGAGTACACCGGCCTGACGAAAGAAGAAGTGGGGTCGGAAAGGTTTCGTGAGGTCTTTCATCCGGAAGACTCCGAGAGACTGCGCGATCAACGCGATGCAGCACTGTCGCGAGGGGTTCCATTCGAGTACGAACGGCGAGTGCGCCGCAGGGATGGTCAGTTTCGTTGGCTCCTGGTCCAATACAACCCTCTACGCAACGAGGGAGGTGAAATCATCCGCTGGTATGCAACCGGGACTGACATCGACGATCGCAAACAGGCTGAGGAAAGAACTCGACAAGAAAACATCGCGTTGCGAGAACAACTTGATCAAGTCTTCATGTTTGAGGAGATCGTGGGTTCCTCGCCCGCCTTGAAGACTGTCATCTCTAACATCGTGAAAGTTGCCCCCACCGACTCTACGGTGCTGATTACCGGCGAAACGGGTACTGGGAAGGAATTGGTTGCACGCGCCATACATAAGAGTTCGCAACGCGCTGGCCAGCCTTTTATTACCGTAAATTGCTCTGCGATTCCTCCCTCGCTCATCGCCTCGGAATTGTTTGGCCACGAGAAGGGGGCATTTACTGGCGCTCTGCAGCGCCGACAAGGCCGGTTTGAGTTGGCGAACTCCGGCACGATTTTTCTCGACGAAATCGGCGAGCTTCCCGTCGAAACTCAGATTGCATTGCTTAGGGTGCTGCAGGAGCGTCGATTTGAACGAGTCGGGGGAAGCCGCATCATTCCCGTCGATGTTCGAATCATCGCCGCGACCAACCGCGACTTGGAAGCGGCCATCACTTCAGGAGCATTTCGCGCCGACCTCTTCTACCGGCTGAACGTCTTCCCGATTCATGTGCCGCCACTCCGGCACCGAAAAGAAGACATTCCGATGCTGGTCGAGTACTTCGTGAAGCGCTATGCGGAGAAAGCTGGAAAGCAAATCAGCAACATCGGCAAGGATACGCTGAAGATGTGCCAGTCCTATCATTGGCCGGGAAACATTCGCGAGCTCCAAAATATCATCGAGAGATCTGTGATTCTCTGCACCGGAGATACTCTTTGGGTCGACGAATCTTGGCTCACAAATCAGAACCCACGTCGCCCGAAGTCATCAAGCCTTCTCACAGAGAGTCTCCAGAGCCATGAGAAGGCACTCATCGAGGCGGCTCTTGCGGAAAGTGGAGGGAAGGTTGCCGGGCCAGATGGTGCGGCTGCGAAACTCGGAGTTCCGCCGTCAACCCTGGATTTTAAGATCAAACATCTCAGCATAAAGAAAACCGCTGTCCGCTAACCCCTCATTGAACTCCCGGAATTCTGAGACTTCCTGAGATTCTGTCACTCCAATTTCTTTCTCGAACCCTGTTTTCAGTGAAAGCCAATTGGGTACTCGGATGCACTATCTGTGATCGGTACTTGGACGCAAAGAACCTAGTGCGGCGCAGCCCAGCGCCAATACACTTCTGCGTCCCACAAAGAGACGGTGAGGACGGGCCATCAACATCGATCTTTCAAGGTGGTTCTTCAGCCAGTTTCCTAAAATGGAGAATTCCCCGGTTCCACCGAGAGTTGGATGTAGCCGCCAGCGGCGGGAGGGAGCAGATTCAACAGATTCGCATTTTGCGAAAACTTCTAGGAAGGCGTACGGTTCGCTGGGGGGCACGGCACGACCATCGATCGTTCAGGCCGATACCAACGAAAACAGAAAGGAAAATATGATAGACCACGTAATTCTCACCGTCAGTGACTTCAAGCGTTCAGTCGCTTTCTATGTCAAGGCTCTGAAGCCGCTTGGGATCACAGCCTTTATGGACTTCGAAGGCAAAGACGGTCACCCAGACTTGAAAGGCTTTGGCGATGGCAAAATATATTTTTTCTGGCTCAAAGAGGGAAAACCTGATCCTCAGGCCGTCCACGTCGGATTTGTAGCGAAAGACCATTCCGAAGTAGATGCATTCTACAAGGCCGCTTTAGCAGCTGGAGGAAAGAGTAAGGAATCACCTCAAGCTCGTCTCGAATACTATCCTGGCTATTATGCGACCTGGGTGCTCGATCCTGACGGCCACGATATTGAGGTCGTCCATAAAAGCTAGCCGTCGAAGGAATATTGTTCGCCAACATGGGGCAACTTCCATCTGGTCTCAACACCTAAAGACCTCGCATTCGGCGCAGCAGCCTGGTATCCGGTGATCCTACTCGTTGAAACTCCCGGAATTCTGGGACTTCCCAAGATCCTGTCACTCCAATTTCCATTTCGAGCTTTGTTTTCAGCGAATTCCATTTGGGCCTCCGAATGCACTTCTCGTGATCCGCGGTCGAATGGAAGAACTGCAGGCGGCACAGACGCGACTGCGTGTGGCCTGATCGATGACTTTTAGGATCGAGACTGCGGCGCGAGGGAGATTAAAAGTGTTCGTCCTGAGCGGCCGAGTCGAAACACAGGCGATAGCCGAGTTGAGAAGGCTTTTTGGACTTCAAACGGACTGCCGGGACATCGTTCTAGATTTGAAAGAAGTGAGACTGATCAGTCGCGACGTAATGGCCTTTCTCGCGCGTTGTGAAGCGGACGGCGTGAAGCTTGAGAACTGCACTCCATATATTCGCGAATGGATGGAGCGAGAGAAGGACTAAGAGTGCCATCTACGTGGCAGTCCAGTGCTTGGCGTGCAGCCAATAGAAAGGAGGGCAAGTATAAATGGAGAGCGCATCCAAAGTAGTCGAACAAGATCTCGCGCAATTCGCAATCGAAGCCCACGGTGGCCTCGAACGCTGGAACAGATTCAGCACGATCTCAGCCCACCTGATCCAAGGTGGTGTGTTCTGGGGTGCCAAGGGTAAAGCGGACGTTCTCGGTGACGTGACGGTCAAAGTCGACCTTCGCAACGAGAAGGTTTCGCACTGGCCCTTCGGCTCGCCCGATCGAAGGTCTCGCTTCGAACCTCAGCGTGTCGCGGTCGAGAACGCGAACGGTGAGGTACTCGAAGAACTCGTTCAACCGAGGTCGTCGTTCAAAGGACACACTTTCGAGACCCCCTGGAACGATTTGCAGCTCGCATACTTCGTGGGATGCGCGATGTGGACGTATTTGAGTACTCCGTTTTTCCTTGCCCGACCCGGCATTCAATCCGAAGAAATCGAGCCGTGGCAAGAAGACGGCAAAACCTGGCGCCGCATGAAAGTCCGCTTTCCAAAGGATATCGCGACCCACAGTACAGAGCAGACCCTGTACTTCGATCAGCAAGGATTGTTGAAGAGGCACGACTACCACGTCGAGATCAGCGGCGACATAGCGGCGGCCCACTACGTCTCCGATATTAAGAAGTTCTCTGGCATCGTCTTTCCGACCAAGCATAGGATCTTCGGTCTTCAGCCGGACGGCCATGCCGCACTCGAACCGTTGGTCGTGTCGATCGACATTGATCAGCTCGTCCTTTTCTAAGAAACATGGTGTCGGTTGCCGCGACCAGCGTAGGGAGAGTCAACGATTTTTTCGGAGGATTTGTGCCATCTTCAAAGTGGACGAGACGTGATTTTCTGGAGACGTCGCTGAAGACTGGAGCAGTCGTCGCTGCAGTTCCGGCTGCGCTGCAGGGCCAAGATTCACAAGAAGACGCAGTCGTAGCGGCAAGACCGAACATCGAGGGGACGCTCCCGATCACGCTACGCATTAACGGCAAGGACCGCCAACTTCGCGTCGATCCTCGGACCACGCTGCTGGATTGCCTCCGTGAGACCGTTGTTCTCACCGGAACGAAGAAGGGCTGCGATCACGGGCAATGCGGCGCATGTACAGTGCATGTGAACGGCAGGCGCGTGAATTCATGTCTTAGTCTGGCCTTGATGCACGAAGGGGAAGAGATCACAACCATTGAAGGCTTGGGCGTGCCCGACGCATTGCATCCCATGCAGGCGGCATTCGTTGCCTGCGATGGGTACCAGTGTGGATATTGCACATCAGGGCAGATCATGTCGGCGGTTGCGTTGCTCAATGAACCATGCGGTCCGGACGACGCCGCGGTGAAGGAACTGATGAGCGGCAACATCTGCCGTTGCGGTGCCTATGCCAATATCGTCGCCGCGATCCAGCAAGTACGCAAAAACGTTTAACCGCGGGCAGGAGCGATTTCGATGCATACCTTCGAGTTCATTCGGCCAATAGATCCTGCGGCGGCAATTGCCACCGCCAGGCAAGCGAAAACGGCTCAGCAGGGCGCGGATGTGCGGTTCGTTGCCGGCGGCACCACGCTGCTCGATCTGATGAAGCTGAACGTCGAGACGCCTACTCGGCTGATCGACATCAACCGTTTGCCGCTCGACAAGGTCGAGGCAACGCCTGACGGTGGCCTGAAGATTGGCGCCACCGTCAGAAATTCAGATCTCGCCCACGATCCGACGGTGCAACGAGATTACTCAGTGCTGTCGCAGGCGATTCTCAACGGTGCATCGCCACAACTTCGCAATATGGCGACGACTGCCGGCAACCTGCTCCAACGAACGCGATGCATGTACTTCCGCGACACGGCAATGCCCTGCAACAAACGTGAGCCCGGCTCCGGCTGCCCCGCCATCGCGGGCAGTAACCGCATGCTCGCGGTCCTTGGCACTAGCGAACATTGCATCGCGACTAACCCGTCCGACATGTGCGTGGCCATGGCGGCATTGGAGGCGACGATCTACGTACAGGGAGCAAAGGGTTCGCGCGCAATTCCCATAGGTGAATTTCATCTTCTGCCGGGCACCACACCGAACCGTGAAACAGTGCTAGAGCCGGGCGACCTCATCACGCACGTGACGCTCCCGCCACCTATTGCCGGGAGCAAGCAGATATACCTGAAGCTGCGCGATCGTGCATCGTACGAATTCGCATTGGCATCGGCCGCGGTTGTGATTACAGTCGCGGGCGGGAATGTCACGAAGGCCCGTATTGCGCTCGGTGGCGTGGGCACCAAACCGTGGCGGTCCCCCGAGGCCGAGGCCGTTCTGGTTGGGAAGCCCGCCGACATAGCTATTTTTCGCCGGTCGGCGAAAGCGGCTATGCGCCACGCCCAACCGCAGAGCGAGAACGGGTTCAAGATCGAACTGGCCAAGCGGTGCCTGACGTACGCCCTAGAAATGGCGTTGACAACCTAGTTTCACAGAGAGAGAACATGCAGACAACGCAAGAAACACCCATGGTTTCTCCGGTTGGTCGTGACACGCCTCGCGTGGATGGGCCTCGCAAAGTGAGTGGCCTGGCGCAGTACACCTCAGATTTCCACTTTCCCGAGATGCTATATGCCGTGCCGATCGAGGCAACGATTGCCAACGGGAGGTTGCTGAAGCTCGACACCGCCACGGCGGAGAAGATGCCTCGGGTGCGTGCGGTTTTTCATCGCGAGAACATTGGGAAAATCTTCCGTTCCTTCCCTGAGCGGGGGTTCGGAGGCATCTGCGAGGAGCGGCGTCCGCCGTTCGACGACGATGTGATTCGGTATTACGGCCAGTACATCGCGCTTGCTGTGGCGGACACGTTCGAAGTCGCCAAGAGCGCTGCCGATGCGGTTCGCGCGACGTACGCCAAGGAGAAGGCGAACGTCGAGACCGACCTTGAAGCCGACGACGACCCTGACGTAGTTCTTACGACCTACGGCCCGCGCCCACGACTGCAAAGCCATCGCGGAGATGCGGAGAACGCGTTCGCTAGCGCCCTCGTCAAACTCGACCAGATATATGTCACGCCAGCCGAGACGCACAACCCGCTGGAGCTGCACGCGACTACCGCGATCTGGGACGGCTCGACGTTGACGCTGTACGAGTCCTCACAGGGAGTCGTGAACCTCCGGGGCGTGCTCGCGCAAATGTTCGGCTTGCCGAAGGAGAGCGTCCGCGTCATCGCGAAGTTCCTTGGCTCGGGTTTCGGTGGCAAGCTATATCCATGGACGAATTGTGCACTCGCCGCGGCCGCGGCGCGGCAATTGGGCAAACCGGTGAAACTCGTGCTCAGCCGTAAGATGATGTTCCAGTCGGTCGGTCATCGCCCGCGCACTCAGCAGCGCGTGCGTCTCGGCGCCACGCCCGACGGCAAGCTAGTCTCGCTGCAACACGACTACATCTACCACCGCTCGATGCTCGACCCGCATCATGAAGATTGCGGCGAGGCGACTCCGTTCCAATACAGCGTGCCCAACCTCCGCGTGAGTTTCGGCCGCGCAAGGCGAAACGTCGGCGCAGGGGCCGACATGCGAGGGCCCGGCCGTGTGCCCGGGCGATACGCGACCGAGTCGGCGATGAACGAACTGGCTGATCAACTCAAGATCGACCCGGTCAAACTCCGAGTCCTCAACGAACCGAAAATAGACGAGTCTTTGGGCGTTCCGTTCTCGTCGCGCCATTTGCTCGAATGCTTAGAGCTCGGCGCGGAGAAGTTCGGCTGGTCCAGGCGCTCGCCTGAAGTTGGCTCCATGAAGCGCAACGGCTTGACGTTGGGCTGGGGGATGGCTGGCTGTTCGTGGGTCGCCGGACGATTTTCGGCCGCAGCGAGCGTGCAGCTCCGCAATGACGGCACGGCCCGCGTTGCGAGTGCTACGCAGGACATCGGCACCGGCATGTACACCGTTCTCGCGCAACTCGCCGCGCAGAAGACCGGCGTGCCGCTCGAAAAGATCGAGGTATCGCTCGGCGACACGGTGCTGCCGGAAGGCCCGCTTTCGGGCGGCTCGTTGGCGACCGAATCGGTGGTCCCGGCTGTCTTCGCGGCGGCCGACGACGCAATCGCATCGTTGCTCACAATCGCAACGATTACGCCCGGCTCGCCGTTCGAGAACCGCCTTCCCGCAGATCTGGCATTCGAAGGGGGCCAGGTCTTTGAGAAGGCTGATGGCGCCGCCAAGGGTGTGCCGTTCGATAATCTGCTCCGCCGTGCCAACCTTCGTCTGGTCACGGGCAGCGGCAAATCGGAGGCCTTCTTCGGCAATCCCAAGCCCAAGTATTCGACGCACTCGTTCGGCTGCCACTTCGTTGAGGTTACCTGGCAGCCGGAGATCGCCCGGCTGCGTGTCAGCCGGGTTGTGTCGGTCATGGATGGGGGCCGCATCATTAATCCGCTGACCGGCCGGAACCAGATCCAAGGCGCGGTGGTGATGGGAATCGGCATGGCGCTGTTGGAGCACACCTCTTACGATCCGCAGAGCGGCGCGCCGATCAACAGTAATCTGGCCGACTACGTGGTGGCGGTAAACGCTGACTCCCCGCCGATCGAAGTGCATTTCCTCGACTACCCAGACAAGGAGATCAATGAAGTTGGCGCACGCGGAATCGGCGAGATCGGCTTGACCGGCATAGCCGCGGCGATCACGGCGGCGGTCCACCACGCAACGGGCAATCGCGTGCGCGAACTCCCGGTCAAGATCGAGAGTCTATTGGCGTGAGGCGTTCCAGCGCTGAGCATTGGCGGGCTTGGCTATGCCCCATGCGCCACTTGCACATCAACGACATGCAAAGGAGAATTTCGATGAAGAAGTTTTCTTTCCTAGTCTTGCTCACGGCTGCCGTCGCTTCCGCTCAAATGCCAGCATCACCCAAGTCGAAGTCCGATGCGGAGAAAATCGCGTCTGCTCTGGGGGCGGGTCCGAAGTTTGTTACGCATAACGCAACCGTGCTCGACTGGCCAAGCTCGCCCAGTGGCGAGTTCCGGGTCCTCCGGGCGGGCAGCAATGGGTGGACATGTCTTCCGGGTTTTCCTGGAGCCAGCCATGATGAGCCCGGCTGCTATGACCAGGTTTTCCTGCAGTTCGTCAAGGACAGCATGGCCGGTCGCACTCCCAACCTGCAGAATGTCGGAATTTCTTACATGTATGGTGGCAAATGGGTGCCCAACACATCACGTGCGATGGGACACGACAGCGAATTTCACGTTGGGCCACACATCATGATCATTGGAACGGATCAGAAGGTGATGCAGACGCTGAACCCGGACGGATCGAACGGTGAGCCTTACGTCAATCATCTTCCAGGTCGCTCCGAGCTCTATCTGGTGATCCCAATTCGCGAATGGGATGATCTCCAAGCGGTCCCTACTACTGGCACCGTAATGCGATGAACATTGCATGGAAGAAAAAATCGCCATGAACCGCAGATCGCCAAAACGCGGTTTCCCGGTTCCGCGGGAATTGGATGACCGCATGATTCCGCTCTTGCAGAAGATCGCCGGCTAAAGGGCGGCGGATGCGGTCACTGCCAAGGTTTCGCCCGATATTGATCGAAAAATTGCAGGAGGCGCAAAATGGACCTGGGTTGGTTTCCGCCGCCGCTGCATCGCATTACTCCAGCGGAGAAGGGCAGTACGACACATCGGCAGGGAGAGAGAAAATGCCAGTTTCCTTTGAAAGAGACATTAGACCGCTGTTTAGGCAGATCGATATCGAACACATGAACAAACATAAGGTTCTGCTCGATAACTTCGCGTATATGGCCGATCCTTCAAACGATCACGGCAATGCTCAAGCTGTCGAGGACAGTCTGACAAACCAATCCATGCCTCCGGGTGGCCCTTACTGGAGCAGTGAGGAGTTGACCCTTTACAGGCAGTGGAAAAGCGACGGATATCTACCTTAATGCATAAATGAGTTCCCTCTCGATCAACGGTTGACGATGAAGAGCTTGGCTGCTACGAGAAGAGTCGATTCCGAACCTCGATGAGTTCCACGGTCGCAGAGCATTCTTCGTCGTTGGCCACGTTTGTCAGCAGGGTTAAATGGGAAGCTCAGCGCTTGACTGGAGAAATGACCCTCAATGAAAACCCGAAGAGAGTTTCTCGCGACTACGGTCGCTGTTGCCGCTTTACTGACCAACGGCTCCGGCCAAACTGCGGCGTCTCTGTCCAGATTTCCAATTGCGGATGATACCGGATGGAGAGATACAGAATCGAATGACTTAGCTTTAGGAGGTCAAGACATGACTGATAGGGCGGAAGATCCAAGAGTTAGGAGAGCGCGCCTCTCCGGACCTGAACATGTGACCAAAGACGCGACGGTCGCCGAAATAGCTGCCGACGGCAATATGACCGTTCTAGTCCAAGGAACGAATGAGTGGGTTTGTACACCGGGAAACGAAAACAAGATCGGCGACCCGCCCATGTGCATGAACCCCATGGGTATGCGATGGATGATGGATGCCATGCAAGGAAAGCCGAAGCCAACGAATACAGCGCCCGGAATGATTTATATGCTGTGCGGCGCCATACAGAGAAGCAATACCAATCCTGCGGACAAAACAAGTCCCGCTATTCCAATAGGCCCGCACTGGATGATCACGTGGCCTTTCGATGCTGCGGCAAATGGCCTTCCGACCACAGTTCGCGACAAAGGCGCTTGGGTGATGTTTGCAGGGACCCCTTATGAGTATTTGCACGTCTGCGGTGACCCCTGGGAAGGCAATGAATACCGCGAGGGGGACAAGGCAGTCTGGACCATGGCTTACGCTCGCCCTTAAAGGGCGGCGAATGCACGGCGCGTGGCGGGCTAGGAGAACCTGTGCCGTCCTCCGAATTCATCGTGTAGACGTCTACTTTCAGTTCGCTTGCAAGTCGAGGGCCCTCAATCTCGCAATAATCGCCGTTCATTAGCGCCGTTCCTGTCGGAAATTTCGAGTCATATGAAGGCCATATGGTCAAGCCTGTACTGATCTGAATTCGCTCTGCTACAATTCAGTCTTGGGGCAGGGACAGCTGCTCTGGGTTGGGCTTGCCTGCAGAATAGTTTTGGACGGTGGTTTAGCTTGGTGTCCATGGTGTCCATTAACCTCGGAATTTGGTTCTATGGGGT
>Ga0187851_10004093_pt1 | contig 12021 bp, 9 predicted proteins | sample June2016WEW_6_10_FD_132997 | JGI IMG/M metagenome (GOLD analysis project Ga0187851, IMG submission 132997) | Peatland microbial communities from SPRUCE experiment site at the Marcell Experimental Forest, Minnesota, USA - June2016WEW_6_10 | ecosystem: Environmental > Terrestrial > Soil > Wetlands... | reverse complement strand
GCGGCGAGCCGGACGGCACGGGTCAGTACCTGGTGGGGAACGGCCGACACGGTGGCATCGAACAGCGACCACGAAAGTTCGTCGAGCGCCGCGCGCACTGGCCCGGGCTCCTCGGTTCGCGCGCAGGTGTCGGCTAGTGCGTACATCCGCTCGTCCAGCGCGGAAGCAGATGCCACCTCAAACGGGAACGCGTCAACGGCGGGGCACCACGACCGTCGGGCACTCGCGGCCTCGAAAGAGCTGATCAGCGGGCTCACGTCACCTGCGGTCGCCGGGTCGTAGAGCCCGGGAAACGGCATGGCCTCATACCCGCGGTCGTAGCCGCTGAAGTAGATGGGTGCCGCGGAACCGGTCCACGCGAGCACTCCGAGCGCCACATCCAGCAGGGTCACTGGCCAGCCGAGGTCACTGATGGCATGCACCCGCAGCGAGCCGGGTTGCGCGCCTGCCTCAGCAGCCAGCAGCAACTGCGCCGCCTGGAGTGCGGACTGGACGTAGAAGGCGATGCCGGTGTCGTGCAGGCGGATCACCCCGCCGTCACACCAGTCCAGCAGCCGGGCATGGACGATCGAGTTGTCGATCACGTGGGTGAACCTCGCGACCGAGCAGGTGGCCAGCCCGCGCGCCGCTGCCTGCCAGAGCAGCCACTCGGCGACTCGCTTGGAGGCCGTGTACACCTCGGGCGAATAGGGACGCAGGGCCTTCCCGGTCGATGCGAAGATCACGTGCGGAACCTCGAACGAAGCGGCGGCGCTGATCACGTTGCAGGTGCCGAGCACGTTCGTGGTCACGGTGCGGTGCACCTCGCGCTCGGCCAGGCCCGGGTCCCGCTGGCCCGCGACGTGGAAAACGATGTCGCATCCCGCCTGGTCGAAGACGGCGGCTAGCTGGTCTGCGTCCCTGATGTCCGCATGGACATACTCAGCGCCCGGAAGCCGCGGCCACCCCTGGGTGATGCCGCGGCTGACGCTTACCAGCCGGGCGGGGGAGAACCGCGCCAGCTGTGCCATCAGCGCCGAACCGATACACCCTGAACCGCCGGTGACCAGTATCCGCTTGCCCTGCAGGCATCCCGCGAGGACGGGCCCCGCCAGGTCGATGTCTTTGCGGACCGCGGCCAGGAACCTGCCGTACTCTCCTTGCGCCTCCGGCTTGCTGGCGAGCAGCGCCTGCGTAAGGCTGGCCAGGCGCTGCCGCTCTTCGCCTGTCAGGCGCTGCCTGCCCCGCGGCACCGCCTCATGCATCGCTGCGATGATCTCTGCGGCAGTCTGCACCATGCTCTCCATCGTTTCAGCGTCTAAATGCCCTGGCCCTGGGCGGCGATTAACTTATTGGCATTAAATGTCCTATATCACCCGGGCGGCCTCCACGCGTCGCGCATATCGTGCACTGAGGGTACATGAATGCCCGGCCATCCGGGGGTGCCTGCCAAGGCCGGCAGATCCCCGCCAAACTATCCGCAGACTGCACCATGAGCCCGCAGACCACACACTAAGGGTTTCATGCGGCGATCTCACGTCTAAAGGGCGTGTATGGTCCCGGCACGATCCCCCGCGCGCCAGGGAAGCATGGGACTCCGGTGATGTGCGGTGAAACCCTGCGCAATCACCTGAATGAGGGACGGCGCGGACCGTCCTTTACGCCGCATTCCGGGGCCAAATCCAGGCTTGCCATCCTCGGCGGACCCGCGCTGCACAAAGCGTTCGAGAGAAGTATTGGCTTCACTGGCATTAAATTGGTTATGGTGATGCCGTGACTCGCAGAAGGGAAGTTGGCATGACGTTTCGTCCAGTCGGCCTGCCGGTGAGAAAACTGCTGGCCTTGGCCGTCGCGGCGACCGTGCCCCTCACCCTCACCGGGGCCGCGCCCGCCAGCGCGTCGACGGACGGGACGACCTGCACGCCCTGGCAGGCGCTGCAGGTCAGCGGGGCGGGCGGCCAGCAGTACGTCATCAGGAACAAGCCCAGCGTCAACCACAACGACCTGGGGATGTGCCTCTCTGACCCGGGCCGGCGCGCGGCCTTCACTGTCACCCGCTCCCCGGGAAGCGCGGCCTCGTCGAAGGTGCGGGCTTACCCCTACATTGGGACCGGCTGCTTCGAGGGAGCGTGCCCCGCGAGCGGCGAGGGCGCACTGGAACAGGCAGGATCACTCGGGAACTACACGGTGGGCTGGAAGACCGTGACACCGCGGAACAGCGGCGTCTGGGACGCGTCCCTAGACCTGTGGCTCGGCCCCCACGTCGGAGTCGGGGCATCTGAGGTGATGATCTGGCTCCAGTACAGCAAGCCGGCGTGGTGGGTGCGGCTGTATCCGACCGTCGAGATCGACGGCGCAAAATGGTACATGGTGCCGCACACCACTGCTCCCGGCCGCCATTACATCTCGTTTCGGCGGGCCACTCCGGTGGCAGCGGCAAAGCTGCGGCTAGCTCCGTTCATGGCGGTAGCCGAGCAACGCGGCGCGCTCCGCGCGTCCTGGCTGCTGTGGTGCGTCCAGGCTGGCTTCGAAATCTGGTCAGGCGGGAAGGGCCTGGCGATCAGCAAGTTCTCAGTCACCCAGTAGATCCTGGCCAGGGGCGCCCGGCTTCCGGTGAGACCCCTCGGCCAGCCGCGGACCGGGATTACTGACCCGATGCGCCCGCGAGCCGCGCCGCGAAGGCCGCTGCCTGCGACCGCCGGTGCATTCCCAGCTTGGTAAGTACCGAGGACACGTAATTCTTGGCTGTCTTCTCCGCCAGGAACATGTGCTCAGCGATCTGGCGGTTGGTCAGGCCATCACCGATCAAGTCCAGGACCCGTTTCTCCTGTGCGGAAAGGGCCGACACGGGAACTTCGCCCGAGGCTCCTTCGCGCAGGCGCCGCATCACCCGTTGCGCCGCATCAGCATCGAGAGTCGACCGGCCGGCCGCAACCGCGCGTACAGCGCCTATCAACTCGCTGCCAGACGCCTGCTTGGTCACATAGCCGGCCGCCCCCGCCATGATGGCGCCCAGCAACGCCCGGTCGTCCCCGTACGCAGTGAGCATCAGGCATGCCGTGCCGGGGAGCGCGGAACGTATCTCACGGCATACCGTCACGCCATCCCCGTCCGGAAGGCGGACATCGAGCAGGCCGACATCGGGCCGCAGCACCAGCATGCGGTTGAGCCCCGATTCGGCGGTTCCCGCCTCACCGACTACCTCGATGTCAGTTTCTGCCTCAAGCAGATCCCTGAGCCCGCGGCGCACCACTTCGTGGTCATCAAGCAAGAACACGCGGATCGCCGCACGATCGCCGTCACCCTCTACGCCGGATGATTCACTCATCGGACCGACCCCCCGTTCCAACCGCCATCAGCCGATGCGGCAGTGGGAGCAACTACCTCCCGATGCGAATGTTACTACGATTTGTGTTCAATGCGCTACTCAGCGTAAGCTAGCGGCCTCAGCATCGAGCGCGTCGACCGGGAGGCACGGTGGCGGTGGATCCAGGCAGGCGGCGAGTGCTCGTGGTGGATGACACGGAGGCGATCCGCACCGTCATCCGCCGGGTGCTGACCGGGGCCGGGTACCACGTTGACGTCGCCGCCTCGGCGCCGGAAGCCCGGTCGATGAACCCCGCCGGGTATGACGTGCTCCTGGTTGACGCCCACCTGGGCAGGGAACGGGGAACCGCGCTGATCCAGGCGCTGGTGGCCGGGGACCCGGCGGCAGCCGGCCGGTGTGTCCTGATCACCGGCGGGTCGCCGGGTGTGGTCCCGGGGGGTGTCGTATGCCTCACCAAACCGTTCCGGGCAGATGCGCTGATCGCTGCGGTGGGGGCGCTGCGGCCGGCAGATTCCGCGGGACACCCGGATGCCGCCACTACTGGCCTGGGTGCGCCGGCTGCGACCGCGGTAAACGGGGCACCGCAGGGCCGTGGACCGGAGGGGGCGCCGGCCGCCCTACCCGCCGTATGGCAGCTTCTCGGCATCGTCCGGAGGCTCCGCGCCGGCGAGCGCGCCGCCGTCGCGGACTTCATGCATGACGGCCCGCTCCAGGATCTCACGGCCGCCTTGCTGAACCTTGAGGCGCTTCCGATGCTGCCGCCGGGTGACCTGGCGCCGCATGTGGCTGAACTCCGGCACCACCTGGAAGCGGCCGCCGGATCCGTGCGCCAGCTTGTTGACGACGGCATTCTTTCCATCCAGGCGGAGGCCGACCTGTGTGGTACCGTCCGGCGGCGCACCGCCTGGCTGCCTTTCTCGCCTGTTACCGCACAGTTCCAGCGCACTTCTGCGGCGTCCCGCACCGAGGCACCCGTCATCGCGGAGATCCTCGAGCTGGCCCTGTTCGCCCTGGCCGACCTCGCTCCGCCCAGCCGGGCTGACATCCTTGTCCAGGCTGGGGACGAGATGCTCGAAATCCTGCTGACGCTCACTCCGGTGGAGGGAATCCCCGAGGGAGCAGGCGATGCGGCAGCAGCTCACGTGTCGCTGGCAGCGCTGGCCCAGGCCCTGGGCGGCACCGCGCGCGGCAGGTTCGGGGCCTTCCCCTGGCGGGCCCGGATCCTGTTGCCGAGGGAGATTTCTGCCCCGCCGTGGGGACCGGCGGGCCGAGAACGGTCCCCGGGTAGGGAAGAAACTCGCTGATCAGCCGGCCTACGCTCCTGGCACCTAGCTGCGCCCGTGCAACCAGAGCAGTGCAGCCAGAGCAGTGCAACCGGAAGGAGCGACGATGCTCATCGGCGGTCAGGACGTCCTGCTGCCCACCACGATGGTGGGCAACTACCCGAATCCACGGTGGTACGACGGGCACGCGTTCGCGACGCTGCCCAAAGGTGAATTCATCCACGACTCGATCAGCAAGGAAGCGTTCGAGGACGTCGTCGGCGCGATCGTGCGCGACCAGGAGGCGGCGGGCCTGGACGTGATCAGCGACGGCAAGGTGTACGGCGGCGACTCCCCGTACGGCACCATCCTGTACTACTACCTGGAGCGCATGTCCGGCTACCGGCTCTCCGGGCCACCCATCGGCCTGCCGATCTACTCCACGCTGTTCTCCCCCACCTGCGTCGGCGAGATCAGCCGGGAAGTCCCGTTCCACCTGGTCAACCTGCGCGCGGTCCGGAAGGCGACCAGGAAGCCGGTCAAGGTGTCCTACACAGGCCTGGGCGTGATCGCCGCGGCCACCACGAACCTGCACTACAAGGACACCAGAGAAGTCGCCATGGCGCTGGCCAAGGCGTTCAACGAGGACTTCAAGGAACTCGCCGACAACGGCTGCGACATCATCCAGCTGGATGAGTTCGTCTGGCCGTACGGCATGGGCGACTGGGAGATCGAGGCGCTCAACGCTTCGGTCGAGGGCGTGAACTGCGAGTTCTGGGTGCACACCTGCTGGGGCAACTACTCCGGCACGCCCGCCTACTTCCCGGACGAGACCAAGACCGAGTTCGGCGCGTTCGTGCTGGACAAGCGGGCCTCCGACGCCCCGGCCCCGGAACGGGCTCACGCGATCTTCCCGCACGTGCTCAACGCGAACATCACCGCGCTGAACTACGAGGTGGGGCGGACCGGGCCGGACGACCTCAAGCCGCTGACCGACAACAACTGGACCAAGCCGTTCGTGGCCGGGGTCATCGACGTGAAGTCCACGGTCACCGAGAGCGCGGACGAGGTCGCCGACCGGATCAGGCAGGTCCTCGAGTACGTGCCTGCGGACCGGCTCGGCCTGTCCACCGACTGCGGGCTGATCAACCTGCCCCGGATGATCGCCGCGGGCAAGCTGCGCGCGCTGGCTGACGGCGCCGCGATGGTCCGGGCCGAAGTCCAGGGTTAGCGGGCTGGATTCGTTGGCCCCGGCCTCAGGCCGCCGGAACTACCTCCGGAACTACCTCCGGAACTGCCGCCGGAAGTACGGCGTCGGCCGGGGCCAACGAAACGGGGAAACCTCACCCTGCCAGGACAACGAAACTCGGGTGCCCGCGTGCCTATGGTTCGACCACACCATAGAGCGGGAGGCGCACCGTGCCCGAGTGTCCCACCTTCCTCCAGCTGCCGGCCCGGGCGGCCAAACCCCGGTCCCGCGGCGTCACCCACGTGCTGGACAGCGGGCTCACCCCGGAGGGCACCCGGGCCTTCCTGGGCCAGGCCGGGCACCTGGTGGACATCGTGAAGGTGGGCTGGGGCATCGGGTATGTCGATCCGGCACTGGAGGAGCGGGTCGGCATCTGCGCGGACTACGACTGCCCGGTCTCGCCGGGCGGGACCCTGCTCGAGGTGGCCGCGCTGCAGGACCGGATCGGTGAGCTGCGGGACTGGGCGCTCAAGGTCGGGATGACCCACATCGAGGTGTCCAACGGGCTGCGGGCGCTGCCGGCCAGCCGGAAGCACGCCCTGGTCCGCGAGCTGGCCGCGGACTTCGTGGTGCTCGCGGAGACCGGCGCGAAAGAGGGGAACCACCCGCCCACCCCGGCGGAGTGGGGTGAGGAGATGGCCCGCGATCTCGACGCCGGCGCCACGTGGGTGATCGCCGAGGGCCGGGAGAGCGGCACCGTGGGTCTGTATCACGCGGACCAGGGCATCCGGGAGGACCTGGTGACGGCCATCCTGGACTGGATCCCCCAGGACAAGGTGATCTTCGAGGCTCCGGACAAGAGCCAGCAGGCCTGGTTCGTCCGGCATCTCGGGGCGGACGTGAACCTCGGCAACGTCGCGCCGCCCGGCGTGCTGTCGCTGGAGACGTTGCGGCTCGGGCTGCGGGCGGACACCGTTTCCGCCCTTGCTCTGGGATCAGGTGCTGCGGGATCAGGCGCCCTGACCCCAGGCGCCCTGACCCCAGGCGCCCTGACCCCAGGCGCCGTCACCTGATCGGCGCGGTCACATGATCGGAGCACTGGCGTGATCCGCGAGCCCGCACCCAACACGATCACCCGGCCGTACCGGGGCCTGTCCGTGCAGGACGTCGACGTGCCTCTCACCACGGCCGGGATCGGGGAACTGCTGGGTGACCGCGAGATCTACCGGCGGACCGCGTTCCTGGTGCTCCGCAACGGTCCGCAGACCGCGCTCGTAGCGGTCCGCCCCGCCGATCCCGGCCCGCTGTTCTCCCCGGTGGCGGAGCTGCGCGTGCTGTCCGGCCCGGACAGCACGGCCTGGATCACCGACCCGGACGCCGACGTGGGCAACGCCTCCTCGCTCGCCACGGTCGCCCTGAAGCACGAACGCGATAGCGTGCTCGCCTACGTCGTGCAGGGCAAGTTCGAGCACGTCAACTTCATCTGGCGGCCCGCCCCGGTCCAGGTCCGGGTCACCGAGGTCATCCCCCCGCACCCCCCGAAGCTGCTGGCCATGGCCGAGCAGGTCGTCGCCTACGACGAGGACCTGCCCCCCGTGGACCTCGCCCTGGACGCGGTGGACGTGGGCGAACTGGTCGCCGCGAACCCGGCGCCGCACTACCTGCTCCCCTGCCGCGGCAGTGGCATGCCCGGCGGCCAGCAGGTCAGCTTCCTGGACACCCACCCGCCTTACCGCGACGACTGGTTGCTCATCGGCTGCGAGCGCTCGCGCCAGTTCCACGAGCATTTTTATCTAACGGAATCGTCCCGGGTCGATCTCTGCCCGAAAGCGAGGGCAGGGGCGGGCCAGACCGGGGAGCGGGTGCTCACCAAATGCTGCCTGCTCGAACGCGGCATCGAGGTTCACGGCACCACAGCCGTCGTGCCATGGGGCGCGAACCTGGACGAGGTGCGGGCGGCGCTGCGGGCGCTGTGCGGCATCCAGCCGGTAGCCACAGCCGGGTCCGCTGGGGAATCAGGGCAAGCCGCCCCGGCACGCACTGATCCCCCTGCGGCCCCGGCACCAGGGGGCAATCCGGCATGACCAGCGCCCACCCCACCGACTCGGCCATCTTCGGCCACCTGTGGGCCACGCCTGAAGCCTCCGCGCTGTTCTCGGACGAGGGGCGGACTCAGGCGTGGCTGCAGATCCTGGCCGCACTGGCCCAGGCCCAGGCGGATATCGGCCTGGTGCCGGCGGCCGCCGCTGAGGCGATCCGGGCCCACGCCGACGTCGGGCTGATCGACCTGGGCCTGGTGGCGAAACTGACGCGCGAGACCGGGCACTCGACCATGGGACTGATCCGCGCGCTGCGTGACCTGCTCCCGGAGGAGGCACGCGAGTGGGTGTACTACGGCGCTACCGTGCAGGACCTGACTGACACGTGGTTTGCGCTGGTGTTCCGGGCCGTGGGAGACATCGCGGAGCGGGACGTGACGCGAATGCGGGACCGGGCCCTCGTCCTGGCCGGGGAGTACCGGGATACGCCGATGTGCGGGCGGACGCACGGGCAGCCCGGGCTCCCGATCACGTTCGGCTTCAAGGCGGCCGTGTGGGCCGCGGAACTCGACCGGCACCTGGAGCGGCTCCGGCAGGGCCGGGCCCGGTGGGAGGTCGTGCAGCTCGGCGGGGCGCTCGGGACGATGGAGTTCTGGGGCGACCGGGCCCTGGACCTGCTGGAGGGCTTCGCCGGGCAGCTGGGGCTCGGCGTCCCGGTGGTGCCCTGGATCACGGCCAGGGACGGGGTGGCCGAGTTCATCTGGCTGCTCGCCGCGATCTCCGCGACGGCCGGCAAAATCGGCAACGAGGTCTACCAGCTGCAGCGGCCGGAGATCGGGGAGCTGCGGGAGGCGTTCACCCCCGGCACGGTCGGGTCGATCACCATGCCGCACAAGCGCAACCCGGAGATCTCCGAGCACCTGGTCACCCTGTCGCGGGTGATCCGGGCACAGGCCACCGTGGCCCTGGACGGGATGCTGTCCGAGCACGAGCGGGACGGCCGGGCGTGGAAGGCCGAGTGGCTGGTGGTGCCGGAGACCTCGATGGCGTTCGCGGCCTGCGCAGGATCCGCGGCCCGGATGCTGGACGGGTTGCGGGCCGACCCGGCCCGGATGCTCGCCAACATCGACAGCCACCGCGGCTACCTGCTGTCCGAGCCGGTCATGCGGGCGCTGGCCGACCGGCTCGGCAAGCACTCCGCGCACGACAGCGTGTACGCCGCGGCCATGCACGGCATCGACTCCGGGCAGGACTTCCGCACCGCGCTGCGCGCGGACACCAGGCTGGACGCGATCCCCGACGCCGAACTCGACAAGCTGCTCGAGGTCCGGTCCTCGCTCGGCTCGTGCGCCGCGTTCGTGGACCGGGTCCGGCGGGAGTGCGCACGAGCATGGCGGTGAGCGCGGGGGGCAGGGGGGAGCGCGCGAGTGCCGCGGTGGCCGCCGGGCCGCGAACAGCCGGGCCCGGAACTGACGCAGGCAGCTCCGGGGCTGGCGGTCACCTGGCGGACCGGGCGCGCGTGGACCTGGTCCTCGCCCCCACCCCGCTGCACCCCGCGCCCCGGCTATCACGCGAGCTTGGGGTTTCGTTGCTGCTGAAAAGGGACGACCTGGCCGGCGCCGGACTGGGCGGCAATAAGCTGCGCGGCCTGGAATTTCTCATCGCCGACGCGCTCGCGCAGGGCTGCGACAGCCTGGTGACCGGGGCCGGCCCGCAGTCGAACTGGACGATGCTGGCTGCCCTGGCCTGCCTGCGGTACGGGCTCGAGCCGCACGTCGTGTGCTACGGCACCGGCGCCGCGCACGAGGCCGGCCGGGCCGAGGGCAACATGCGGCTGCACCGCTGGCTCGGGGTGGATGTGCGGTTCACCGGGGTGGCGGAGCGGTCGTCGGTGGACGCGGGCATCGCCGCGGTCACCGCGGAGCTGCGCGCCGCGGGCCGGCGGCCGTACCCGGTGCCCCGCGGCGGCGCGACTCCGCTGGGCGCGCTCGGCTACGTCCGGGCCAGCGTGGAGCTGGCTGCCCAGCTGGCCGCCCTGGATGAGCCGGCGGCGGGGCTGTGGCTGGCCACCGGATCCTGCGGGACCCAGGCCGGGCTGGTCGCTGGCGCGGCCCTCACCGCCGCGCCCTACCAGGTCGTGGGTGTGACCGTGAGCCGCCCGGCCCGGGAGTGCGCCGGCCGGGTCCGGGAGCTGGCCGGCGCGGCGGCCGCGCTGGCCGGCATCCACGCGGACCTCCCGCGGCCGGACGTGCGGGCCGGCTGGATCGGGCCGGGCTACGGCGTCCCGTCGGCGGCGGGCATGGCAGCCGCGCGGCTCGTCGCGGCGACCGAGGGCGTGTTCCTGGACCCGGTGTTCGGGGCCAAGGCCATGGCCGCCCTGATCGCCGGCTGCCGCGCGGGCCTGGTGCACGGTCCGCAGGTGTTCCTGGTCAGCGGCGGCGCTCCCACGCTGTTCGCCGGGGCGGCGCTGGCCGGGCCGGTGCCTGACGGATCCGGAAGTGAGGCGCGATGAACGCAGTCCGTGCGCCCGAAGGTTACCTCGGCACCGCAGCCCGGATCACCAGCGGGCCTGCCCCCGAGCTGGTCGAGGCGGGATACGCGCTGGAGATCGGCGACGCGCCGCTGCTGCACCGGGGCCTGACCCTGGCCGACCTCGCGCATCTCGTCGGGCTGGTGGAGTGCGGCGCGCTCACCCGCGAGGAGGCCGCTCCGGTGGGCGCGGTGCTGCTCAAGCTGCTCGACTCACCGGCCGGCGATTTCCCCTACGACCCGGTGTACGGCGACGCCTACAACAGCCGGGAACGGGAACTGGAGCGCGAACTCGGCCCGGCGGCCGGCCGCCTGCACCTGGGCCGGACCCGCCGCGAGGCAGGCCGCATCGCGTTCCGCCTCGCCCTGCGGGACCGGCTGCTCAGCCTGCACACCGACGTGGCCACATTCTCCCGTGCGGTCGCCGACCAGGCCACCCGGCAGTCCGGCACGCTATGGGCCGACACGACCTACCTGCAACCCGCCCAGCCGTCCACGTTCGGCCACTACCTGGGCGGCTTCGCCGAGCAGTCCGTGCGCCACCTGGACCGGATCGAGGCCGCCTACGGCCTCGCGGACGTCTCCCCCGCCGGGGCCGGCGGGGTGGGCGGAACACGCCTGCCGCTGGACCGGGGCCAGCTGGCCCGCGGGCTCGGTTTCGGCGCGGTAGGCCCGCACACCCGCGACGCGATGTGGTCGGCCGATGCCCTGGCCGACGCGGTCCTCGCCGCCGCGCAGGCCGTGGCGACCATCAGCCAGCTGGCCTCGGACCTGGAGATCTTCGCCAGCCCCGCGTTCGGCTACGTGACGCTGGACGCCTCGCTGTGCCGGGCCAGCGTGCTCATGCCGCAGAAACGCAACCCGTACGCGCTGCCGGTCCTGCGCGGGGGCGCGGGCACTCTGGTCGGCCGCCTGACCGGGTTGCTGGCGACGGGCCTTACCCCGTCCGCCCGCACCGACAACTGGCTGTACGCCTACGGCGAGGTGGCCGGGGCCCTCGACCTCGCCGGCCGGCTCGTCCGGCTGGGATCAGCGGTAGTGAGCGGCCTGAACGTGAACGCCGAGGTCCTGGCCGAGCAGGCAGTCAGCCATTTCACCGCGGCAGCCGACCTCGCGGAGGAGCTGACCCAGCGCTACCGGCTCGACTACCGCACGGCCTACCGAGTGGTCGGCCGGGCCGTCGCCGCCACCATGGCGCGCGGTGGGGAGGAACTGACCGTGCGTGTCGTGCGCGCCGCCACCGTGGAGATCACCGGAGCCGAGCTGCCGATCACCGCGGAGCTGCTCAGCGCCGTGACGGACCCGGCCACGGTCGTGGCGGCCCGCGACGCCCCCGGCGGCGCGAGCCCTCGCCGGGTCCGGGAGCACGCCCGGCGGGTGCGGCGCCGCGTGGTAGCGGCCCGGCAGTGGAACGCCGCCCGCCGGGGCCGCCACGCCGAGGCGGAAGCCGCCCTGATCAACGCCGCCCAGGCCCTCACGTCCGGCGCCTGAGCCCCCCGGCGCCTGAGCCCCCGCGCTCCCGCACCCCAGCGCCTCCGCGCCTCCGCGCCCCTGCGCCCCCGCGCTCCCGCACCCCTGCGCCCCAGCGCCTCCGCACCCCAGCGCCTCCGCACTCCCGCACCTCCGCGCCCCCGCGCGTCCGGCTGCTCAGCCTTACTCGCGGGTCCAGTGCGGCCGGCGGAACATGCGGCCGAT
>Ga0187851_10004088_pt1 | contig 12030 bp, 15 predicted proteins | sample June2016WEW_6_10_FD_132997 | JGI IMG/M metagenome (GOLD analysis project Ga0187851, IMG submission 132997) | Peatland microbial communities from SPRUCE experiment site at the Marcell Experimental Forest, Minnesota, USA - June2016WEW_6_10 | ecosystem: Environmental > Terrestrial > Soil >... | reverse complement strand
TCTCCCTTCCCTGCAAAGTGCGACTATTTTACCTGTCTCAGTTTTGGGGGTCACTCCAGGCCTGAATGGCCTCTTTTTGGGCCTAAAAAAGGACAAAATCCGGGGTTTGCAGTTACTGATTCGAACGATTATCCCTTTGATTTAGGATGGTAGGGACGGCGCTACAATTACGCCGGAGGGGAAACGTAATGGACAGCAAGCAAATGGCGGAACAGATAGCAGACCGCGTGCTTGATTTAGAAAAGCGCGTTAAGTTGTGGAAGTCTTTGATAGTGAAGAAACTTCAGAAACCGATAGCGGAAGTGGAATCGGCTTTTGAGGTTCATCTGGGAGAGCTTCAAGTATCTTCAGAAGATCAGGAGCACTACGCTCAATTCGTAAAAGATATTCATGCTTCCACTGATGATACTGCTCTCGTGAAGACGTTGTATGAGGGGATTTTTCGGCAATCGACGGCTGGCAACTTTCATTCTGGTTCATAGACGCACCTGTGCTAAGATTCAAATTAGGTGCGTCGAACCAGTTCTTTTTGGGTCGGCAAGGGCCAGATTCGCAGTCTGACCCCGCCTGAAAGTCTGCCGTTGCGCGGCTCCGAGATCATTGTACCACGGAGCGTGTGTAATGGTGCGCCTTTCGCGTCAATCTTCACGTTGTCGAGAATACTTTGTATATCCCAGTCAGCAGCACTGTGGTCTGTATTCTCCTATCATTAGGAGGGGTGTTCCCATGACCATGCAGGTTGGACTCATAGGAATGGGCGGAATAGTGCTCGCCAGCGATACAAAGATAACAACCGAACCGGGGGGGATGATTTCGGCAAAGGTGGGTCGTGCGATACGATGTGCGTCAGCTTGCTCAAAACTAAAATTCAGCGATGATGGAACCATAGCGGTATCCTGCGCGGAAGACGCTGAATCTGCATGTTTGGTTGCCGAGCACATTATTTCTGACCTAACAGAAGAGGAATTAGCTAATCCAGACTCGATACCCGATGCGATTGTGCGGATTGCGGAAGCCACTCTTTCTAAAGAGCAGCGACAGGTGCAATGCCTTATTTTACTGGCCGATCACGGCGGCTTGTTGTTTAGGCTTCAATACGGCCAAACTGACCGAAAGAATCTAAACAGTGAGTGGAAAGCGGAATGTGAGCCATGTTTAGAACGCGGCTTTGCCGGTGATGTTACGAATCCAGCGGTCTACTGGGCAGAACAGTACCATTGCGAATTCTTACCCGTAAGGCAATTAGTCCCCCTTGCCGCGCAACTGATTGTTTCAGCGCACCAGTTAAATAACGGCTTCGTTGACGGGTTAGAAATTGTGCTTTGTGAGGATTCTAAAATTGTTCCTATTCCACCCGATGAGATTGTTAGGTTGCGCCAAACAGCAGAAGCGTTGAACAGAACTATCGGCGGTATGGTTTTTGGGAACGATCAAACTCAAACTTCGGCGGATTAACCGACAATTAAACAGGAGTGCTAGGATACCTAAATGGACACAAACCCTTCGGAACCTCATCAAGAAATAATGGTAGATAAAGACAGATTTGACGCCGTGCTCAGGAAGATTATCGGCACTAAACCATTGCCGCTCAAGGATGTAGTAGGCACATCCCCGCGCAGAAAACGCCCCGAACCCGCCAGCTAGAACGGATTATCTCCGCCCTTCAGCTTGGCATAAGGGAGCGGTTCGCGGGCCATGTTTGAGAGCGCCATATCAAATATCCCCGGCTGCTCCGCACGGCGATTGTAGCGCCAACAGAACTCGCCCAGGTAGGCGTCCATATGCTCTTCCCCTAACTTGTGGTAGCTGCCCACCACGCCCCGCTTGAATAGGCTAAACGCCCCTTCGATGGCCGGATTGGATACGTGGCCAGTCTTTAGCTCTTCCGTATGGTTTCCCCGGATGTGCTTTGCTTTGGGAATCATGTTTAGGTATCGGGTTGAGCCGTCTGTGAGAATCCCTGCGGCGCTAGGACTAATGTTGGGTCCAAGGATAGGGGCTATCGTCTCCGGCTTGAGGTTCTTGATCTTCTTCAGATGAATCCTACCGCCCCGCTCGGCGATCCCCAGCACCTTTACCTTGCGGCGCTTTGCTTCTTTCGGTCCTGCGCGAAGGATGGAACCTCCAACGAACGATTCGTCAACCTCGACTATCTGTCCCTCAGAGCCGAGAGGATCGAAGGATTCCTCCGCCATAGCCGACCGGATGCGGTGACAGAGGAACCAGGCCGTCTTATAGGTCACTCCCAAATGCCGTTTCATCTGGTTTGCGCTGATTCCCTTTTTCCCTTCACACATCAGGGCAATCGCCATGAACCATTTCTGTAAAGGTAAATGGGAATCGTGGAACAGGGTTCCCGCCGTAGGAGAGAAATGCAAGGCACACTTGCCGCACTCGAAGATCAGCGACGGCCTGCCCGTCTTGCCTACCGTCTTAATCCGGTAAACGGTATCGTGGCCGCACTCAACACAACGCACTCCGTCTGGCCAGCGCGTAGCAATCCAATACTCGACTGCCGCATCTTCCGTAGGAAACTGTTTTGCTACTGAAAAGAGGTTCATACAGAGAGTATTCCACATCTATTCTCCTATGTCAAGGGGATAATCGTTCTGATTCGTTAACATTACCAAAATGCAAGCCATTGATTTCGTGGTGGTTATGAAGAATTGGCGAGCCAAAAAAGGATTTCCACAGGGTGGGGGGGTGGGGGTAAGGCTGTTTTTAGGAGAAGGAAAGGGGAAGATTAGGGACGAGGGACGAGGGACGAGGGACCAGGGACTAGGGACTAGGGACTGAGATTGCGCGCGTTGGAGATTGGATGGTGGTCATTTGGGCCTCGGATTTGCGACTGCTTTTATTGTCCTCGCTGCATGGGTAATTATCTGTAAAACCCTGCGGGGGGCAGAGGGCGATTGAGCGTCACGGGGTTCGAGGGACGCAAGGTCCGGGGAACCGGAGTTGGGGTGGCTAGCACGGGTGCGGTTACAGTGAGGCTCCCATTTTCCGGTCCCGCTTGTTTGTTGTTGGATTTCTCGGCTGGAGGGTGGATAATTGCTGTCGAGATATATCGTCCTACTCGGCTGGGAGGTTAGAATGTCTCGGCTATCCAACGAGGTGAAAACGCACCTTGATAAAGCCCGTGAGAGCGCATTGCTTGCGGTCGAGACCTACAACAGACCCGGGGCGAGCTTCCGATCCGGCGGGTTCATTGTCTTAATGTGCATCGCTTGGACTGCTCTGTTTCATGCCATCTTTTTCAAGCGAAAGATGAAGCCGTTCTACCGGAAGGAAACCAATCGCAGGCACTTCAAGTTGATAGAAGGGGACAGGAAGGCATGGGAACTCGCGACGTGTGTCCAGCAGCATTTCGGGGCAAACAATCCGCCCGAGCGAGCTAATATTGAGTTTTTTGTGGGACTGCGCAACAAGATTGAGCATCGATCGATGCCCTCCCTCGACATCAGCGTTTTCGGTGAGTGCCAGGCGTTGCTCTTCAACTTTGAGGATTTGCTGGTGAGGGAGTTTGGCGACAGTTACGCACTCAACGAGAGTTTGTCTCTCGCCTTGCAATTCTCCTGCACGCGCAATGAGCGACAGGGGCTGGCGGTGAAGAGACTACACAAGTCCCTCGCGAGGAACATCTCCCTATACGTCGATAGATTCAGGACGAGCTTGAGTTCCGAGGTTCTAGGCGACCCTCGTTTTAGCTACAAGGTCTTCCTGATTCCGAAGCCTGCCAACAATGAGCGCAGCGCCGATTTCGCGGTGGAGTTTGTCAAATTTGACCCCTCGAAACCAGAGGAGATGGAAAGGTATCAAAGAATCGTCTCACTGGTTAAGCCGACGACTGCTGTGGTTTCGAATTTGGGTCAGGCCGTTAGTGCGGGAAGCGGTCTGCCCGTAAGCATCAGGGTAGTCAATAACCCGGATGCTCCTGGATGTGTAACCATTGAGTATGACCAATCGCATCCTTACCGACAGAAGGAATTGTTGGCGGTCGTGAACAGACGGCTTCCAGAGGGCGCCAAGGCCATAAACGCCCACGATGTCCTGGCCGTCCGGCGGGTACATCATGTCGAATCAGAGGCCAATTTCTACCACAAGGGCGTCTTTGGCCCGTCCCAGTATAGTGACGCATTTGCCGACTGGCTAGTGGAACGCTACTCGAAAGAAGCGGACTTCTTCGTGAAAGCTCGGGTAACTTACAAGGAAGAGTACTGAATTGCTCCGCGCTCTAATCCCCTCGTCGTAGAATAGCCAAAAATGGCTTTTGCAGAACAGTACCATGTGGCCGTGGTGGGCACCAGTATGCGGGTTATCTCGCCCAGAGCGGGGCCGAGTCGGGGTCTTCCTTCCAACTTACTACCCTGTTATTGCGGAAATTGACCACCGACCGGCCGTATTCGAATCTGTCTTCGGTAAAGGCCGTCGGTGTTCCCTGGACCGTCAGGACAACATCCTTCGAGGAACCGACAGTGTACGACGCCAGGTCTGGATCGACGGCGGAAGAGGGCCAGAGCTTGACCCGGATGGGCGACGTGGGATCGATCCTCCAGCCAATGACTGCGCCGTCTTTCAGGTACAGCTCCGACTTGCCGTAGACAAGTTTGTCTTCGGAGGAGGCCGAGGGGGCTCCCTGCTGCGCCAGCACCTCGTCCCTGGTGGAACCGACCGTGAGATAGGGCAGGAGTTTGCGGGGCGCGGAGGGAGCCTTCTCCGGGCGCTGGCTGGCGACCTGCGCGGGCGGTGGGATAGGCGGGGCGGCGGGCGCGGGTTTCTTCAGGCCCAATCGCCGCAGGTCGTGCTCGACGGCTTCAATGAATCGCTCCTTGGGCGCATCGAAGCTTCTCAGCAGATTGTCTTTCCCGGAGGTGTAGACCTTTGCCAGCCGCCCGCCGGTTGGGTCAGGAAGATCGAAGGCGATCCAGAGATACCTGCCAAGGAGAAGCGCGAAGGCCACAGCCGCGATCTTAAGCAGGAGTTTGGCTGGGCGCCAAAGGCGCGGGCGCGGAATCGGCGACGACATTCCGGAGGACGTGGCTTCCGCGGCTGCGGATTGCGCCGCGGCGGGCTCGGCCACGGGCGGCTCATGAATGGGCGGCTCCTCGGCAGGGCGCGAGGGCGGGCGCCATGCTCCCCGCTCCGTCGAAGTCGAAGTCAGAAACTCGAATGCGGAGTTGACTTCCTTGAGCTTTTGCTCCGCGGCCTCTTTCAGCTTCCGGTCGGTCTGGAAGCGGTCCGGGTGCCAGACTTTGACCAGCGTGCGATAGGCGCCCCGGATCTCCTTCTCGGTCGCATCCACATCGAGCCCGAGAGCCATCAGAGCAGTGCAGCGGGGACAGCGCGCGCTCCCGGCCTCGACCATATCTCCGCACAAGCAGGTGTCCATTTCGTCTGTTAGCCCTCGTTCTTTTTTTCGGATTGAGAGACGGCCTCATTATAGAGTGCTTCGGCGCTGCGCGGGCAGGGCTGGTCCTGCGTGGCAGGCAATTGCATGAACAGCAGTGAAGACAAAATCGAAGCTCGTCCCGCCCCTACGGGGCGGGTCAATCAGGTTGGAACACCTTCCCAGGGTTTCACCCTGGGCTATTTTCGCGCCTCCCTCCGGGAGGAAGTGCGGCGATTGAATGGCAGGGGATGAGAAACGGAACCTGTTTTACCAGCAAAATGCGTTCATGCGATTGTCCGGCCCTCCACACGGCGGGGTGGGCGCATATATTCTGTAATGGATTACACAGGGTTGCGCTCCGAGTGCGTTCAGAGGAGAGAGAAGAGATGCCGAAGAGAAATACAGATGTGAAGGCCGTCGCGCCTAAGAAAGTAAAGGCCGCCAAACCCAAAGTGAAGAAGGTTTCAAAGACCAAGTCGGCAAAGGCTCTGAAGCCCAAGGCGAAAGCCAGACCCAAGGCGAAGAAGACGGCAAAGACGCTGCAGGCGGAGGTAGAAGGGAAGGCGGAGGTGCTCAGTTCGGAGGTGGTCTTTGAGGGAAAGCTCTTCCGGGTTCTGCACGACAAGCTGATCGAGCCGGGCGGCCGGCACAGCGAACGGGACGTAATCCGGCACCACGGCAGCGTGGTGATCCTGGCCCTGGACAAGGCGAAGAGCAAGCGCGACCCGTGGATCGTGATGGAGCGTCAGTACCGCCATGCCGCCAACCGGTTTCTCTGGGAGCTGCCGGCGGGCAAGCTGGATGCGGGCGAGGAGGCGCTGGCCGGCGCGCAGCGCGAATTGGCCGAGGAGACCGGCTACAGCGCCCGGAAATGGAAGCCGCTGGTGGAGTACTACGCCAGCCCCGGCTTTCTGGGCGAATCGATGAAGGTCTTTGTGGCCGAGGGGCTGGTGGCGGGCGACGCGCATCCGGAGGACGACGAGCAGATCGATTTCCGCCTGGTGAAGCTCTCCGAGGTTCTGAAGATGATCGACAAGGGGGCGATTCTGGACGGCAAGACGCTGACGACCGTGCTTCTCTACCTGCGCAAGACGGCGGGCAAACGCGGGAAGTAGCGGAGCTGGAGGAACGGGGCCGGTCGGGATCGGCTGTCTCCCAGGTTTCAAAATCGAGCGCCTTTTCGACTTTACTCAGGGCAGGCTTTCGGCAAGCTCAGGGCAGGCCCTGGCGCACCCGCACCCGCGCCGACGCACGGTCCGAGGCTGGCGGCGTCTCACTTTATGAGGCCACGGTCTCAAAATTCTATGAACATTTCCCGAAAATTCGCGTCATAATAAATACTGGCGGAGATTCCCCAGCACATTGTCCGCCGCATCTCACAGGATGGGTGCAAGGAAGGCAGGAACCTGTGGCTCAGTACAAAGGGAAGGTCAAGTGGTTCAACAACGCCAAGGGCTACGGATTCATCGGACGTGAAGACGGACCGGATGTATTCGTTCACTACTCTTCAATTCAGTTGGATGGGTACAAGACGCTGAAAGAGGGCGATGACGTCGAGTTCGACATCGTTCAGGGCCAGAAGGGCGCCCAGGCGGATGCAGTGGTCCGCCTGAAGGACGTCGCCCGCAGCGCAACAGCCTGACGGCGCGGAAGATCGGGCGTGTGCGCAAGACCGCATCCGGCGGTAAAGTGAAGGTGCGTTCATTTTCCCGCCCCATGTCACAGTGCGGATTGGGCCGAATAAATCCATTGTTTTCTGAGGAAACTTCCCTTTCCTGATGAAGCATACATTCTGCAATCCTACCCTTTCGCCGCGGGAGCCGGAAACATGTCCTTCGGCTCGCTGACTATGAACAAGATAGTTGTTAGGGTCAGCTTCTCCATTCTTTCGCCATATTACAGAAGAAATGGGAATCCATTTAGCAAGTTAGCCCCGCTTCGCGAGTTGGCAGGTTGGCGGGTTCATTGCTAGCCGCAACTCGCAAGGGCGAGCCGGGCTGCTCCTGATGAGGGTGCTCCGGTTGGGACACGTGGTTTGCCGCCCTTTCGCAAGAGAAAAGGCGAAAGGACGGGGCACGGGGAGTTTTTCGGCGTCCGCTGCGTTCCCTGCCGGCCATGACTCGCGGCCGCGAGTCGAATTTCTCCGGGAACCGAAATCTCCCCGGCCGCTCTCCCGCCACGGCCCTTTATGGGAAAGGGCATCCTTTTCTGTGGAAATCCCGGCAGGTTTTATGAGAGAAAGAAAGGAATTGATGGCCTATTCTGTGCCTGCGGAGATAAGATAGGGGCGTCATGAGTTTACTCCATCAGGAAACGCCGGAAGAGATTGACGACGCCGCCCGCGGTGAGGAGTTCACCAAGGGGAGCAGTCACGTGGTTCTGGCCGCTGTGATCTCGGCCGTACTGGTCAGCTGCGCCGTCGCCATCTATCTGTGGGCCGGGGAAACGCCGCCGGTGGCCAGCGGAGAGATCGTTCAAGTGTGGGCTCACCCCGGGCACGTCGAGACCTCGGGCTTCGACGACGCCGGTGCTCCCATGCCCAAGATGAGCTTCGAAGAGGTTTTGCTCTTCGCGCATGTCAAGCTGCGCAACGAGAGCAAGATTCCGCTTCTGCTTCAGGATGTGCAGGCAAATACGAAGCTGGCGGACGGCATCCTATCCGTCGCGGCGGGCGACGCGGCGCAATACGAGGAGGTCTTTGTCGCCTATCCGGAACTGGCCGCGCTGCATGCCAAAGCGCTGACGCCGCGCACCATGATCGCGCCCGGCGAGAACGTGGACGGAAACGCCTTCTGGGTACTCCGGCTGAGCAGGCAGGAGTGGGACGCGCGCAAGGAACTGAACTTCACCGTTAAGTTCCAATATCAGCCCAGCCTGGTGCTTGCGCCCCACACCGCGGTCACGGAACAGTAGGCGGAACCGGCGCGTTCTTCGGCACCGACAGGTACCCCGAAACCTGATTCTTCGAATTGATAGCGTTGACCACGATCTCAAAGAGCATTGGCTCCTTGCCGCTGATGAATTGCAGAGGCTCATCCAGTCCTTTGTTGTTTTTCGGGACGGGCTTGTCGTCCGAGATCACGGTCAGGTTGAAGGTGTTCTTCTTGGGGTCGGCCTTGGTGAGTATCAGGCTGACGGTGCCCACGGGTTTCTTCTCATTCTTGGTCAGCGTGAACTCGTAGTAGGTGCGGTCGCCCTTGTGCTTGAGCAGCTCCAATTCGTCGCGATTGCGGGCGATCAGGGTGCTATGGCCGTCCACATCCCCCCGCATGGTCTGCAACTGGCTGATGGCGGTAGCCAGCTCGCCCTGCGTCTTGTTCAAGTCGCTCTTTACCCCGCCTACATCGGTCTTCACGCCGGAAACGTCGGTGGAAAGTCCGGAGACAGCCCTGGCGGTCTGGTTCTGGGCGCTGGCCAGGCGTTTGGCGTCGGCCTCGTCGCGCTCCTCGCGGGCGATGATCTCCTGGGACTTGGCATCCATCTGCTTCTGGGTCAGCCCCAGGGACTGGCCCAGCTCCTCGGTAGCCACGCTGAGGTGGGCTTTGGTCTCGCGCAACTCGGAAGCCTGCGTCTTGATCTGCTCGTTGGCCGCGTCGATTTCCTTCTGCTGATTGGCCATGGAGCTGCTCAGCGACCAGGCCCAGATCAGGCCGCCCGCCCCGGCCAGCAAGGCGACGGCGATGGCCGCCAACAACGCGCCGGAATAACTTCTGGGGGTATCGTCAAGTACACTCATGTGTTTTGCCTCTCTTCGGCGGCCCGTTGCGCGGACCGCTCGCGTGGTTGGGCGCCTTCCTGTGCGGTTAGACGCCGTTCAAAAAAAGAACTCTCTGCCGGGAATCTCGCTTCGAGCCGGGGATTCCGCCCGGATTGCCGGATGGCGCAAGTCCACTCCAGCGTCCCATGGGTGAAACTACAGGATATAGAATTTAGCTGGCTTGTGCGGAAAAAGCTGGCCTATCTTGACCGCCGCGGGACCGAAGAGGGGTGAAGGAGCCCAAGCAGGAGTCTTTTGGGGAGGTCTTCCAGGTTTCTGAGAACATTCGTGCCGGGATAAACGTAGGGGTCGCGAGCGGGAGGGCTCATGCGACGGCGGGAACCTTTGCCCGATGGTAGGCCAAAATCTCATCCTGTCCCTGCTCGAAGGTAATCTCCCCGGCGAGGATGCGGGCCTTGATGGTGAGACCAAAATCCGATACCTGCAATCCTGAAAGGAAGAGGCTGGCCTCCGCCTCGGCAAAGCCGTGTTCCAGCTTTTCTCTTTCCTCCGGCTTGAGCATGGGAAACCTCCAGATTCAGGCGATGAAACGCCTTCCGCCTGCATTCATTTTATCATCGTTTCTCTTCGGTTTTCTGAGCATTTTCCCGCCCCGATGTGGCACACTTGAACCACCATGCTGATCGAGATTTGGGAGCGCCTGCGCGGATACGACAAGTGGGTTCCTGTTGAAGCGCGGGTGTGGTCCGCCTCTCAGCTTCGCAAGAAGCTCGGCAAGCGCTACCAGGTTTCGCCCTCAAGCCAATTCTCCGGCGAATTACTGGTCTGGCGCGATCTGAGCGGCGAGACCCGCTTCGGCTCCTTCGTTACTCACGAAACATCGCCGCTCTATCAACTCCTCGAAGGCGAGACCATCCACATCTGCTACAACCCTTCCAAACCGGACCATTATTACTGCCGGCCACATTTCCTGAGCTGGCTGGGGTTGATTACCAAGGCGAGTCTTGTCGGGCTCGTCTGTCTTGGTTTTATTGTGTGGCGCATATGGAGGATCATCACCGGGCGCGGATTCTAACTTTTGGCCGAATCCCCGAACCGAAAGGCTCTATCCCGGCCAACGCAGAGTTGGCAGCCTGTGGCCATGAGCTGGTTGCTAGAAGCTGCCCTTTCACAGCCCCAACTCCGCAGCCCGCTTCTTCATTGCCTCAATGCAAAAGGCGATATGCGCGTCCAGCTCGACGCCCAACTCCGCCGCGCCCAGCACAATGTCCTCGCGGTTGACGCCGCGGGCGAAGGCTTTGTCTTTCATCTTCCTCCGCACGCCGGCCACTTCCACGTTGACAATCGCCTTGCTCGGCTTGACCAGCGCGCAGGCGGTGAGAAAGCCGGCCAACTCGTCGCAGGCGAAGAGCGACTTGGCCAGATGCGTCACGCGCGCCACGCCGGAGTACTGCGCGTGACCGAGAATCGCCGTGCGCAACTCCTCAGGCCAGCCCAGCCGCTCCAACTCGCGGACCCCGACAAAGGGATGTTCCGCGGCTGTGGGGTGGCGCTCGTAGTCGAAGTCGTGCAGCAGCGCGGTTGTCGAGTAGAGCTCAACCAGCGCGGCGCGTCCCTGGGCTCACTCGGGTCCGGCCAGCCCCAGTCGGACGGCTTCGGCCTCGCCCATGGCCGCTACGCAGGCCTCGACTCCCAGGGCGTGCTTGCGCAGGTTCTCGCTTTGGGTCCATTCGGTGAGCAGTTGCCAGGCTTGCTCGCGTCCGTAGCCATAGGTTGCATCCTTATTGGTGCAAACATTCATTTTCTTCTCAGCCTCCCTGTTGCGCACTCTGGTTCGTCTTTCTTCCGGTTTCTCCGGTCGTTTTCCGGGTAGGATGGGAGAAACATTGGCCTGAATCCAATTATTCTCTTGACAATTATGGTTCCTTTCAACGAAGGTAGCACATATCGCGGTGCTAGGATGCACCGCGGAGGCCCGCTCTGGCACTCCGCACACCGCACATGGAAACAGTCCCGGCGAGCGTGGAAACACGCGAAGTCGTTCGCTGCAAGAATCCTTTTTGCAGGCGAAATCAGTTTCGGCCAAGCAATTCCATTTGTGTCGCGTGCCACCGGCCGCTGGAAGTGGAAGAGCCGGCGCTAGCCAGGCCGATACCTATCGACGGTCATCCCACGGATCCTTCCGCCGAAGCCGGACTGAAGGTAGCCGGCCAGGTGAAGGAGATCCGGCGCGCGCGCCACATGAGCCAGCGCCAACTGGCCGGACGCATGCAGGTGCCGCGCACCTACATCTCGAAGATTGAGAATGGCAAGGCGATTCCGACGCTGGGCTCTCTTGCGCGGCTGGCAGATGCGCTGGGGGTGGATGTGCGCCAACTGGTGCAGGACGCCCGCAGCCGTCGCGACGAGGAAGTGGCGTCGATCCTGGCCGATCCGCTGCTGGCCGAGATTGCGGCGCTGCTGCCTCGCCTGGACTCGCTGCACCGGTCGGTGCTGACCGGCGCCGCGCGCGACATGGCCCTGGGGCAGCGGCGCACGGCGTAAAGCAGCCGCCGCAGTTCCGGCTCTTGGGCGGATGGCCGCCGCTGGCGCAGCCGCGCGCTCTGGGCGCCTCGCGCCTGCCGGCGGAGCGGCAATTGCGGCGCAGGTGCGCTTGTGCTACGGTCGAAGATTGAAGGCCCTGGCAGCCGGCGCCGGCCAGACGCGCGCCGGGATTGAGGCGGCACAAGAGAGGCAAGTCCTTTGGTTCCTGCTGGCAAGCTGCGCATCGATGAGCTGAGCGCCGAGGAGTGCGCCGTCTACGCGACCCTCAAGCCGGAGCACCTGCCCGAGCATGTGGCCATTATCATGGACGGCAACGGCCGCTGGGCCGGGAGCCGCGCGCTCAAGCGGTTCATGGGCCATCAGCAGGGCGCCAAGAGCG
>Ga0187851_10004087_pt1 | contig 12032 bp, 10 predicted proteins | sample June2016WEW_6_10_FD_132997 | JGI IMG/M metagenome (GOLD analysis project Ga0187851, IMG submission 132997) | Peatland microbial communities from SPRUCE experiment site at the Marcell Experimental Forest, Minnesota, USA - June2016WEW_6_10 | ecosystem: Environmental > Terrestrial > Soil >... | reverse complement strand
GCGCCGAGCCCGGTCGTCGTCTTGCGATCGGCCTCGAGGAACGCGGAGTAGGAATCGACCGCGGCGTGAATCCCCTTGCGTAGCACGAGGAAAGCGGAATCGACGGCAAGATCCGCGACGAGCGCCGCGCCCGGCGCGCCCTGGACGCAATGATCCGGCCACAACACCTGCGAACCGTAGGGCGCCGCGATCATGTCGAACGGCTTTGCGCCAGGATGCGAGGAGGCGAAGGAAGCGTGGCCGGGCGGATGCCAGTCCTGGGTCACGACCACCTGCGCAAAGGCGCCGATCAGCCGATTGACCAGCGGCAGAATCGCCTCGCCGTCCGGAACCGCGAGCGCGCCGCCGCGCACGAAATCGTTCTGCACGTCGACGACGATCAGCGCGTCTTCGTCGCGTGCAGCGAGCGCGTCATCCATCGTTTCGTCCTCGCAGGCGCGCCTTGACCAGCTCGCCGATCCGCTCGCGCTCGAAGGCGACGACGACGAACAGCGAGAACAGCAGCGGCAGAATAAGATAGAGCAGTCGGAAGACAAGCAACGCGGCCAGCACGCTCGCCGGCGGCGCGTCGGGCATCGCCTTGAGAAACGCATATTCGAGGACGCCGAGGCCGCCCGGCGCATGGCTGACCAGCGCCAGGGTGAACGAAGCAAGGAACACCCCGAGCACGACGATGAAGCCCGGATTGCTCGCCTGGGGCAGAGCGAAATAGATGATGCCGGCGGCGCCGAGCAGCTCGAGCGGACCGGCGAGCAATTGCCGCGCGGCGATCGGCGGACGCGGATAGACGAGCGCGAAGCCGCGCAGGCGCAGCGGCTTGAAATGCAACAGCGAGCCGACCGTGTAGAGCCACGGGCCGGCGAGCAGAATGAGGCCGAGCGAGCGCCCCGCCCAGTCGGGCAGGCCCGCCACGTAGCGGTCGGCGAGAGCGGGGTCGATCAGCAGCGTCAATCCGGCGAGCAGCACGTTGCCGAGGGTGAAGGTGAACGAACAGAACGCCACCAGCAGGCCGACTTCGCCGACCCCAAGCCCCTTGGTGGAGTAAGCGCGGTAGCGGACGACGGCGCCAGACAGAACCGAGGCGCCGACGTTGTGGGCGAGCGCGTAGGTGGTGAAGGAGACGAGGCTGACGAAGCGCCAGTTCAGCCGCCGGCCGAGATGCCTGAGCGCGATCTGGTCGTACCACGCGAGCGCGCAATAGGCGGCGGCGGTCGAAGCGGCGGCGAGCGCCCAGCGCAACGGCGAGATCGCGTCGACCGCATCCTCAACCTCGGCGAGCGAAAGACCGCGCAGCTCCTTGAACAGCAGCCAGGATGTGAATGCCACCGCCCCGAGGCCGACGATTGGCCACAGGACGTCGATCACCCGTTTCATGCTCGTTCCGCGCCTGGCGCTCCGGCGCCTTACGCGCCCGCCCTTTCCCTGCACGAGCGGGGCGGCCGGCGCAAGGCGTCCATCCGGCGCGCCGGCCTCAGAGCAAACCGGCGATCGCCGAGCCGACGCCGACCCCTGCGACCGTCAGGAAGGCGAAGGCCGTCGCCACGGCATAGAAGCCGCGCAGGCGCAGCGGCTCGGGCAACGCCGTGCGGGCGAGGAAATAGAGGAAGCCGAGCACCACCGGCAGCAGCACGGCGTTGGCGACGCCGGCGGCGATCGACAAGCTGACGAGATTGGCGCCCGAGGCGACCAGCGCACCGCCGGCGGCGAGCAGCAGCGCCATCGCGCCATAGAACCACGGCGCCTGCGACGGGCTGTGGTCGAGCGAGCTGCCGACGCCGAACGCTTCGCCGACCGACCACGCCAGCGTCAGACAGACGACGATGGTCGCGGTCAGCGCGCTGCCGGTGAGACCGAGGACGAAGACGACATGCCCGAAGGCGGTCCCGAGCGTCGCGGTGAAAGCGGTCTCGATGTCGGCGATCGAGTCGAGCGTGCCGTGGGCGGAGAGCGTCGCGCCGGCGGCGATCAGCAGCGCCGAGGTGATCACCTGGCAAACGACGACGCCGACCAGCGTCTCGACCCGCGCCGCCATCAGATGGGCGGGCCTGAGACCTTTATGCACGGTCGCCGACTGCTGGTAGAGCAGCGCCCAGGGAATGACACTGGTGCCGAGATTGGCGGCGAGCAGCGTATAGAATTCGGGGTCGCGCGGCGGCGCGCGCAAGACCTCGGCGACGATCGGCTGAACGCCCGGCGCGGCGCGCCACGCCATCGCCAGGAAGGCGATCTCGAACAGGCCGAAGAACAGCGCCACGCGCTCGACCGAGCGATAGGAGCCAGTCACCACCATCGCCATCAGACCGAAGAACGCGAGCGCCATGGTCGCGCCGACTGGCGCGCCGACCGCCTGGCCGGCGCCGGCGAGCCCGGAAAGCTCGCTGACCAGCGCGCCAAAACAGCTCGCCGCCAGCACGGCGAGGAGCAGCAGCGCCGGCGCGCGGCCGAAACGGCGGCGCGCCAGCGCGACCGCGCCCTGCTGCGCGCCGAGGCCGATCCGCAGCGCAAGCTCCTGGGCGAAGAACATGAAGGGGATGAACAGCAGATTGGAGAGCAACAGGCGATAGCCCCATTGCGCGCCGCTTTGCGCGACCGTGACGACGCTGCCGGCGTCGGTGTCGGCGAGCATCGCCACCAGGCCCGGCCCGGCGACGACGAGGAAGGCGCGCCACGACAACCGGGAAGACGGCCACGGTCGAGGACCGTCCCCGACTTCGGCCGCGCCGTCGCGCCGGTTCGCCATTGCGTCGTCTCCGCATTCGCGTCGTCGGGCCGCGAGGCGCCGGGGCCGCGCGCCCGCCATAGGGCGGTTTCCGCCGCGGCGCAATTGCTCGCTTTGCGGCCGCTCGAGGCCGGCCGCGGCGCCGGGGTCGTTTGCCGACACGACGACGACACGGTCGCGCCTAAACGGGCGCGGCGTCGTCGCTTTCGCACGCCGAGGTTCCCATGCGCTTCATCGAGACCTTCGATCTCTCCGCTTTCGTCAATTCCGCCGTCTGCCTGCTCGCCGCCTTCGTCCTCGGCACGCTGATCGGCGCAGAGCGGCAGTATCGCCAGCGTTCCGCAGGCCTTCGCACCAACGCGTCGGTCGAGGCGCTGGAAGGCGCGCATTATCCCGTCGCGGAGGTCGAAACAAGCGGGCGCGGCGACGATCTGGTCGACATCGTCGCGACGCTGGCGGCGACGTCGGTCGTGGCTGAAAAGCTCGACGCGGTCGCAGCCAAGCTCGAGCGCGCGCGCGGCGTCGAACACGCGACTTGGGAAGGCATTGCGACGGGATGAGTGGACGTCAGTCGCCGCTGGCGACGCTCGTCGCCGCGCCGGTCATCGCCAGCCAGACGTTGGGGTCGTCCTGCGCCTGGCGCTTGATGAAGCGATAGCCGGTCCCGTCCCAAGGCAGGATTTCATCGGTGAGGTTGTCGAGGACGAAATCGCCGCGGTCGGTTTTGACGGTGAGAATGGCGTGGCCCTCCCCGTCCTGGTCGCGCACGATCGTCATCAGCAGCGCCTGACGCGGGAAGCCCTGGTCGACGAGCTGCTTGCGCTTGAACAGGGCGTAGACCTTGCAATCGCCCTTGCCGTCGGTCGGATAATCCCAATGGTCGAGCATCGTGCCCCAATGATCGAGATTGCTGATCGGCTCGATCTCGGCGTTGGCGAAAGCGTTGACCTTGGCGAGGGTCGCCAGCACCTGCTTGGTCAGGTGGATGTCGCGCGGGGTCAGCTTGCCGAGATTGCACTCCTCCGGCCGGCGGCCGCAGAAATCGACCCAGCCGTAGGGAATGGACGTCGGCGCCCCGACTTCGGCGAACGACGCGCTCGGCAGCTTCGGCTCGGAGGCCTGGACCAGGCCGCTGAACGCCGCGCCGAAGAGAACCGCCCCAAAAGTCGCTCGCGCAACCCAACCGAACATCGTCGCCCGCCTCGCCGTTTTCGACACGGGACAAGTTCGGCCAATCGGCTTGGCGCGACGAAAAGCATTTTGGTAAAATTCGAAGCATCTCCGGTAGGAAGAAACCCTGAAATTTCTTAAGGTTGACCGGTTCTTACGGCGCCCGGGAGGCGGCGGACCGCGCCGGCTTTCCCTTCGTCACAGACGCGACCTATAGAATTGGCAGGGGTTTTTCGCGTCGTCGCGGCGCGGACGCGAGCGGGGACGGCGATGGCGGAGAGCGGAGACGCGGCGCGCGTCGGCGCAAACGGGCGGCTGGCGGCGACGGGCGTCGCGGCGCTCGGCGTCGTCTTCGGCGACATCGGCACCAGCCCGCTTTACACCTTCAAGACCGTGCTCGACTTCGCCGGCCCGCGTCCCGAACCCGCCATGGTCCTCGGCGCGCTGTCGCTGATCGTGTGGACGCTGATCGTCGTCACCACGATCAAGTACGTCAATGTCGCGATGCGCATCGACAACGACGGCGAAGGCGGCGTGATCGCGCTGATGACGCTGCTCGGCGTCAAGCGACATCGTCGCCCGATCATCATCGCCGCCGGCCTGTTCGGCGCGGCGCTGATCTACGGCGACGGCGCGATCACGCCGGCGATCTCGGTCCTGTCGGCGCTCGAAGGCGTCGAGCAGGTCGCGCCGGCGCTGACGGCCTATGTGCTGCCGGCGGCGGCGTTCGTGCTGCTGCTGCTGTTCGCCGTCCAGCCTCAAGGCACGGCGCGCATCGGCAGGGCCTTCGGCCCGATCATGCTGCTGTGGTTCGGCGTCATGGCGGCGCTCGGCCTGTGGGGGATCGCCCAGCACCCGGCGGCGCTGTGGGCGCTCAATCCCGTCTACGGCCTGCGCTTCCTCGCCTCCGGCGGACTGAACGGCTTCCTCGTCCTCGGCGGCGTGTTTCTCTGCGTGACCGGAGCGGAAGCGCTCTACGCCGACATGGGCCATTTCGGCGCCGGCCCGATCCGCGTCGCCTGGAGCGGCGTGGTCTTCCCGATCCTCCTGCTCAACTATGCCGGCCAGGCGGCGTTGGCGCTCGACGGGGCGCCGATCGACGGCAACATCTTCTACCGTCTCTGCCCGACCCCGCTGCTGACGCCGCTCATTGCGCTGGCGACCGTCGCGACCGTGATCGCCAGCCAGTCGATCATCACCGGCGCCTTTTCGATGACGCGCCAAGCGATCCAGCTCGGCTGGCTGCCGCGCCTCGTCATCAAGCAGACCTCGGCCGAAGGTTATGGCCAGATCTACGTCGGGGCGGTCAACTGGCTGCTGATGATCGTCACCCTCGGGCTGACGCTCGGCTTCGGCAAGTCCGACAATCTCGCCGCCGCCTACGGCATCGCGGTGTCGCTGACGATGCTGATGACCACCGTGCTGCTCTTCATCGCCATGCGCGAGATCTGGGGCTGGAACGCGCTCGCCGCCGGCGCGCTCGCCGGACTGTTTCTCGTCGTCGACGGCGGATTCTTCGCCGCCAACATGGCCAAGGCGCTGCAGGGCGGCTACGTGCCGCTGCTGCTCGCCAGCGCCGTCTATGGCGTGATGTGGATCTGGCATCGCGGCTCGATCGCGCTGCACGAGAGCGCCATCGCCGACCTGACGCCGACGGCGACCTTCATCGCGACGCTGGATTCGGGCGCCGTCGCGCGCGTGCCGGGTTCGGCGGTGTTTCTCACCCGCGCCAAGAACGACACGCCGCCGGTCCTGGCCTGGCACGTGCGCAAGAATCGCGCGCTGCACCAATACGTGCTGGCGCTGACGCTGACCGTCGTCTCGACCCCGCGCGTCGCGGCGGGCGAGCGGCTGACGATCGAACGCGTCGCCGACCATTACTGGCGCGCCGAGGCGCGCTACGGCTTCATGGAGCAGCCCGACATTCCCGCGCTCGTCGCCGAATGCAAGGCCGGAGGCGCGGAGATCGACCTCACCGACGTCACCTATTACGTCGGCCACGAGACCATCGTGCCGCGCGAGGACGGAAAGGGGCTGGCGCTTTGGCAGGAGGAGATTTTCGCCGCGATGGCGCGCAACGCCGCCCGCATCAGCGATTATCTGCGCCTGCCCTGCGACCACGTCGTCGAGATCGGCCGCGAGATCGAAATCTGACCAGCGCGGACCCTCCCGGGCGTCGCGGTCGCTGTTGCCGTTGGGCCGCAGCGCGTCGCGAACTTAGCCCTTTCCCTAGAGTTGGCGGTCTTCTGCTCCGTCGCCGATTGACTCTCGCGGTCCAATGCTTTGAACTATTATAATAATAATTGACGCTTTGGGGGCCGTTGATGACGATAACTCGCAGCCTGGCGCTGGCGTCCGTCGCGCTATGCGCCGTGGCGTCAGCCGCCGCCGCCGCCGACCTGCCGACCATGAAAGGGCCGCCGCCGGCGCCGGTCGCTTCGCCTTTCTCGTGGACCGGTTTCGACGTCGGTCTGCAGGGCGGTTACGGCTGGGGCGCCGAGAGCGACGACCTCAGCGTCACATCATTTGGCTTCACGGCGGATCACTTCACCGCCAACAGCCCGTTCGGCGGCGCGCATGTCGGCTATGACCAGCAATTCGGCTCGTTCGTCATCGGCGCCCGCGCCGAACTCGACGGCTTCGACTTGCACGGCGCGACCGCCGCATCGAACGGCAGCTGCTACTCCGAGGGCTGCACCGTCACGCTCGCCTTCCACAACACCTGGCAGGCGTTCCTGCTGGCGCGCGCCGGCGTCGCCTTCGACCGCTGGCTCGTTTACGTGACCGGCGGCCTGGCCGTCGGCGACGATCGCGAGAGCGCGACGATCACCCAGACGAACGGTGGAACCCTATGGTCGGGATCGCAGACCCAAACGCTCACGGGCGGGGCGATCGGCCTGGGAGCCGAATACGCGTTTGACGCCCATTGGCGCCTCGGCGCGGAATGGCGCTACGTCGACTTCCCCAAGTCGTCGGGCTTCTCCGCGGATGGCGTCCCTTACAGTGCGGGCTTCAACGAGAATCTCGCCCTCGTCTCGCTGAGCTACGGCTTCTGAGCGCGCGCTCAGGTCGGCGGGACGATCAGCGAAAGAAACGGCTCGTAGGGCTTGCCGTTCGCCATTGGATTGGCGATCGCCTCGATGAAGGCGATCGTCGTGCGGTGTGCGGGCAACGCTGCATCAAGATAAGCGCGCAGCGCTTGCGCCTCTTCAGCAGTCGGCGGCCTTGGCGCGACGATGTTGAACGTCATCTCGCCGAGGCTCGTCTGCACCAATTGCCACTCGCGGTGGTCCAGCACTTTCGCGAGCGTGTCCCCCCGAATGGCGGAGGGCAAGAACGGCCGACCGTCGGGCAGCCGCAGCAGGTTGCGCGCGCGGCCGATGACCGTTTCGAGCCGACGCAGGCCGGGCGCGCGTTTCGGCGCGGCGGCCGAGAACCGCACGTAATCGCCCGGCGTATAGCGGATCAGCGGCGTGGCGAACGCGAACAGCGGCGTCACGACGACCGGCGTCGCCGACTTCCCTTCCGTCGCTGAGCGTGGCCCCTCCAGCCAGACGATCTCCTCGTTGACGCGCAGTCGCCCGTCCGGGCCTTCGGCGGCGACCGGGCCGAGCTCACTCGCCGAATAGAGGTTGACGACCTTGGCGCCGAGGCCGCGCTCGATTCGCGCGCGCGTCTCGGCGGTGAGGACCGAGCCGGCGACAAGCACAGCCTTGAGGTCAGGCAGCCCGCCCGCGCCCGCCGCTTCCGCCCAGGCCATCGCGACGCTCGGCAGCGCCAGCGCGTGCGTCGTGCGATGACGCCGCAGCCTGTCGACCTGCGCCGCGAAATCGATGTCGGTGGGGACGACCAGAAGCCCCCGCGGCGGCTCGCGCGCCGGCGCGACGTTCTTCGACATCGCGAAGGCCTGCATCGGCCACAGATCGTTCCAGCGCAGCGCCCGGTTGATCAGAACTTCGGAGGCGACGCGCTGCACCAATGTCTGGCGGAACTTGAGCGGCGTGCCGGTCGAGCCCGAGGTCGAATAGGCGGCGAGTTCGCCCATATCGGGCGGGGTGACGCGCGCCTGAAGCGCATCCTCGTTGGCCTTCGCCTCGTTGCGGCTCAGGACCGGCACGTCCCTCCAGCCGGCGAGGTCGAAGGCGCCGTCGGCGCGAAACAGCGGCTTCAGCCGGCCGCTGTCGCGATAGAACGGCACGTTCGCGGCGGCGTGGCGGACGAGCCGTTCGATCAGCGCCGCCTGCCGCCGCTCGACCTCGCGGCGGGGAAAGTCGGGGCTGGCGGCGAACGCCTTCGTCAACTGCTGGAAGATCAGCTTCGCCTGCAGATCGGACATGCAGGCTCCTTACCGTCTTTTCCGCCGCGCAGCGAGGCGCGGCGGCTCTAGCCGTTCCGCGTCTTCCCGCTTATCCTCGCCCCGCCTCACTGGAGAACCGCCCTTGGACCCGACCGTCACCGCCGCCGGCTCGCAGGACTACGTCGGCGACCCACGCAACGACGACGTCTTGATCAGCGTCAACGGCGAGCTCGCGCCCCGTCCGGAGGCCAAGGTTTCCGTGTTCGATTCCGGCTTCGTCCTCGGCGACGGCGTCTGGGAAGGCCTCAGGCTCAACGGCGGGCGCATCGCCTTCCTCGACAAACACCTCGACCGCCTGCGGGACGGCGCCAAGATGCTGCGCATCGACATCGGCCTGACCCGCGAGGCGCTCGTGGCGCGCCTGTTCGACGTCATCGAGGCCAACGCCATGCGCGACGGCGTGCACATCCGCCTGATGGTGACGCGCGGCGTCAAGCGCTCGCCCTACCAGGATCCGCGCCTGACCGTCGGCGCCGCGACGATCGTCATCATCCCCGAGTGGAAGCTGCCCCGGCCGGAAATGCTGGCTCGCGGTCTGTCGCTGTTCACCGTCCACATCCGGCGCACCGGCCCAGCCGAGCAGGACCAGAAGCTCAACTCCCACTCCAAGCTCAATTGCATCCTCGCCTGCATCCAGGCGATGGAGGCCGGCGCCGACGAAGGCCTGATGCTCGACGACCGCGGCTTCGTCGCCACTTGCAACTCGACCCATTTCTTCATCGTCCGCAACGGCGAGCTGTGGACCTCCGCCGGCGGCTATTGCCTGGGCGGCGTCACCCGCGACGCGGTGCTGCGCGCGGCGCGGCGCGCCGGCGTTCCCGCGTACGAAAAGGACTTTTCGCTGTTCGACGTCTACGCCGCCGACGAGGCCTTCTGCACCGGCACCTTCGCCGGGCTCACGCCGGTGGTGAAGGTCGACGGGCGCGCAATCGGCGACGATCCGCGCGACTCGGCCGACGCCTCGGGGCCGATGACGAAGAGGCTGCGCGCGCTCTACAAGGCGCTCGAGGCCGAGGAAGCGCGCGGCCGATGACGCGACCGACGGCGCCCTTGCGCGTTGCGATGTGGTCAGGGCCGCGCAACGTCTCGACCGCGATGATGCGCGCCTTCGGCGCCCGCGCCGACTGCGCGGTCAGCGACGAGCCGTTCTACGCCGCCTATCTCGCCGCAACCGGCCTCGACCACCCGATGCGCGAAGCGGTGATCGCCGCGCAGCCGACCGACTGGCGCGATGTCGTGAGCGCAATGCTCGGCCCCGCCCCCGGCGGCAAGGCGGTCTGGTACCAGAAGCACATGACCCACCACATGCTGCCGGACTTCGGCCGCGACTGGATCGACGGCGTCAGCAACGCCTTCCTCATCCGCGCGCCGGAGGCGGCGCTCGCCTCCTACGCGCGCAAGCGACCCGGCCCGCTCGGCCTCGACGAGATCGGCCTGCCAGCGCAAGTTGAGCTGTTCGAACGCGCCGCCGACCGGCTCGGCCGCGCCCCGCCGGTCGTCGACGGCCGCGACCTTCAGGCCGATCCGCGCCGCGCGCTCGGCGCCTTGTGCGCGGCGCTCGGGCTCGCCTTCGACGCTGCGATGCTCGCCTGGCCGCCGGGACGGCGCGACAGCGACGGGGTCTGGGCGCCGGCCTGGTACGCCGAGGTGGAGAAATCGACCGGCTTCGCGCCGCCAGCCGCCGAGCCTGGATTCGACGACTTGCCCGATTCGCTTAAAGCCATCGCGGAGGCCGCGCGACCGCTTTACGAGCGTCTGGCGCGCCACAAGCTCGCGGCCGCATGACCGCTCGCGAGGCGGCGAAAGCCGGGGCGGCGCTGAAAGCCAGCGGATAGCGGGTCGAACACGCCGGCCCGCCCTTGACGGACAGAAACGCCCGTCGCATCAGGATTCCAATGCCCATTCTCGTGCTGCCGTTTCCGGTCATCAATCCCATTCTGTTCCAGTGGGGTCCGTTGGCGATTCGCTGGTACGCGCTCGCCTATGTCGTCGGGCTGGTCGCCGGCTGGTGGCTGATCCGCCGCCTCGTCGCCGTCGACTCGCTGTGGGGCGCCGTGAAGCGCCCCACCCCCGACAGCGTCGACGACCTGCTCGTCTATTGCGCGCTCGGCGTCATTGTCGGCGGTCGGCTCGGCAACGTGCTGTTCTACGACCCGAGCTATTATTTCGCGCGCCCGCTCGAGATCTTCGAAGTCTGGCGCGGCGGCATGGCCTTCCATGGCGGCCTGATCGGCGCTGCGCTCGGCGCTTGGCTGTTCGCGCGCCGCACTGGCGCGCCGGCGCTGACCATCTTCGATCTCGCCTCGCTGGTCGCGCCGATCGGCATCTTCCTCGGCCGGCTCGCCAACTTCATCAAGCCGGAGCTGTGGGGACGGCCAACCGACGTGCCCTGGGCGATCGTCTTCCCCGGCTCCGACGGGCTGCCGCGTCATCCCAGCCAGATTTACGAAGCCATGCTCGAAGGCTTCGCCGTTTTCGTCGTCCTTTCGATCGCCGCGCGCCTCGGGGCGTTTCGCCGTCCCGGCCTCATCGCCGGCGGCTTCGGCGTCCTCTACGGCTTGGCGCGCATCTTCTGCGAGTTCTTCCGCGACCCCGATCCCCATCTCGAGGACCTCGGCGGCGGCCTGACGATGGGCATGCTTCTGTCCGCGCCGCTGATCGTCATCGGCGTCGCGCTGATCGGCTGGAGTCTGCGGACCAAGACCGTCGCCGGAGGACCGGCATGAGCGCGCTGGGCGATCAGATCAAGCTGACGCTCGCCAAGGGCGGGACGATAACGGTCGAGCGCTTCATGGAGCTCGCGCTCGCCGATCCGCAATACGGCTACTACATGACGCGCGACCCGTTCGGGACCGAAGGCGACTTCACCACCGCGCCGGAGATCTCGCAGATGTTCGGCGAGCTCATCGGCCTGTGGGCGGCGGAAGTGTGGACGTCGATGGGGCGGCCCAACCCGGTGCGCGTGATCGAGCTTGGTCCGGGCCGCGGCACGCTGATGAGCGACGCCTTGCGCGCCGCGCGCGTCGTCCCCGAATTCCGCGCCGCGCTCGACGTCACGCTGATCGAGACGAGCCCGCCGCTCGCCCAGATCCAATACGACGCGCTGCTCACCGCCGGCGCGCCGATCGCCTGGAGGGGAAGCTTCGCCGAGGCGCCGGACGGTCCGGCGATCATTCTCGCCAACGAGTTCCTCGACGCGCTGCCGGTCAAGCAGTTCGAGCGGCGCGGCGGGCAATGGCGCGAGCGGGTGGTGCGTCTCAACGGCGCGGGCGAACTCGTCTTCGGCGTCGCCGACAAGCCCGAGCCGTTTCTCAACGCGGAAGCCGACGAAGGGTCGGTGATCGAGGTCAGCGCCGCCGCGCACCGCTTCATGTTCGAGCTCGCGGCGCGGCTGGCCAAGCAAGGCGGCGCGGCCTTGTTCCTCGATTACGGCCACGCGGTCACCGGCTTCGGCGACACGCTGCAGGCTTTGCGCGCCCACATTTCGGTCGGCCCGTTGACCGAGCCGGGCGAATGCGACCTCACGGCGCATGTCGACTTCGCGGCGATGGCGCGTAGCGCGCGCGCCGCCGGCGCGGCGGTCCACGGGCCGATCGACCAGGGCGATTTCCTGCGCGCGCTCGGCGTCGACGTGCGCGCCCGCGCCCTCGGCGAGCGTTCGCCCGAGCGCGCCGGCGAAATCGAGGCGGCGCGCCGCCGTCTGGTCGGCAAGGGCGACAACGAGATGGGCGCGCTGTTCAAGGCGATGGCGGTCGCCAACCGCGCCGTGCCGGCGCCGCCCGGCTT
>Ga0187851_10004085_pt1 | contig 12034 bp, 10 predicted proteins | sample June2016WEW_6_10_FD_132997 | JGI IMG/M metagenome (GOLD analysis project Ga0187851, IMG submission 132997) | Peatland microbial communities from SPRUCE experiment site at the Marcell Experimental Forest, Minnesota, USA - June2016WEW_6_10 | ecosystem: Environmental > Terrestrial > Soil >... | reverse complement strand
TTGGTGGTGGCGGGTGACACCACGCTGGCTGAGATTACGCCGAAGCTGGAAAAGCTGTTCGCCGGCTGGAAGGCCGCTGATGTGCCGGTGAAGAACGTGGCGGCGGTGGAGCTGGCGCCTAAGCCAGTTGTCTATATTGTGGATAAGCCGGGCGCCAGCCAATCGGTGATTCTCGCCGGGAACGTGGCAGCGCCGCCGAACACGCCGCGGGAGATTGCCATCCAGGCAATGAACGACGATATCGGAGGCACGTTCAGCTCACGGCTGAACATGAACCTGCGCGAGGACAAGCACTGGGCTTACGGGGCGAACAGCATTGTGGTGGGCGCGCGCGCACAACGGCCATTTATCGTGTTTGCGCCGGTACAGACGGACAAGACCAAGGAGTCGCTGCTGGAAGTTAATAAGGAATTGCGCGCCATACTGGCGGACCGTCCGGTAACGGCAGAAGAGCTGGCGCGAATTCAAGCGAACGAAACGCTGAGCCTGCCAGGGTCGAGAGAGACTCTCAACGCCGTGGGGTTCTCCATCACTGACCTGGTGCAATTTGGCTGGCCGGACAATTATTACGACACCATGGCGGGCAAGATCCGCGCGCTGAAGACAAGCGATCTGGATGCTGCCGCTAAGCAGGTGATCCATCCGGACAATATCGTCTGGGTGGTGGTTGGCGACCGCGTCAAAATCGAATCAGAGATTCGTGAATTGAATCTCGGCAAAGTCCGGTTGATCGATGCCGACGGAAATCCGATTTGAGGCTTCTATTTAATTGATTTTGAATTTTGGGGGCTTTTGTTGGGACACGCAGGATATGTCTAAGGCTTCGAGGCGCGGACCTGTCGCCAGGTTAAGCAGCCTTTTTCAGTCAGATGGCGGCAGAAAAGGATTTCACATTCGTTTTATCACTTGGGGCCCTCCTCTAAGGAATGGGGATACGTCGAACGGTACATTGTCCATGCAAGGTGGAGCGAACCAGAACCAAAACATGCACGCGCCCTCAGTCAAATTCCCCAAGTTATTAACGATGTATTCGGAATTCTTGATCTTTTGGTGTTCCGGTCATAACTTGAGCGGCGCAAGGAAAGATGGGCTGTCGATCCAGAGGCCGATTTTGAGGTTGGAACGCATTGGATGCGCGCTCCGGTCGTGTGCTCGCGCTCATTTCCCGGAGTGGATGGGGCCTAGGTTGCCTTGATCATTTGTGCATCCGGCGGCCGCGTCGCTTGCGGTGGTTCGAAGTGGAGCTTGAGCGCTTCTTTCAGGTTGGCTAGTGCTTCTTTTTCGGTCTCGCCCTGGCTTGCTACGTCCACTTCTAGGCACTGAGAGACGTACCGGTTTCCTTCTCGACAGATTGATGCTGTGAAGGGACGGTCCATTTGTATATTTTTTCACAAGTCAGAGCGTCCACATGAGTGTGGACGCTGCAGGCAGGAGTGCCTGCGCCACGTCGATCCAGAACAATAGCGGTGCGTGGTATCAATAGTCGGGACGGTTCGCGGAATTAGGGGTCAACTTTGAATTTTGGGGGCTTTTGTTGAGCTACACAGGATGTGTCTAGCGTGTCGCCGGAGCCTTTTTCCAGGAAATCGGACATTAGTTTTATGCCGCAGAAGCCCCAGTTGCCGTGGCTGGATTCGGGGAAGATGATGTGGCGGCTCGCGGTGAGTTGTGCGGCTACGCGGTCGCCGAATTGTGGGGGAGTTACTGCGTCGCGGGCGCCTGAGATTAACAGCACTGGGACTTGGGAGTGCACTAATTCGTGGACGTCTTTTGGCACTGGGGCGCGCACCCATTCGCGGCATGCGGCGCGCTGCTCCTGGACGCGCAGGTCGCCTAGAAATGTGTTCGCGGTTTCGCGGGCTAGGGTCGCGTCGTCGATGTAGGGAATTTGTTCGGCGCAGGTTACTGAGAGCAGCATGCCCATGGCTAGCGCGTTCGCAAGCTCGATTTCCGCGGAGACGGCTCTTTGGATCAGCGGCGTGAGGTCGCCCGCAGCGGCCTTATGGATGAGCTGTGGGAAGGCTGCTCCGTCGGTTGAATACAGATAGTGGCGGATGCCTTCGCCCAAAGCCTCGACGCCTGGGTGGACGCGCGCGGTGCGGCCGTCGGGGGCGCGAACTTCTACTTCAATACCTTGCTTGACGCGCGCGAAGATGGATTGGAATTCCTCTTTGAGATTGGGATAAGCGGCGTGGCACGCGGGGTCGGCGCGGCATTTGTCGAATATGATGTCGACGGCGCGCTGGCCGGCCCAGGCTGCGTGCAGTGGGTGGAATTCGTCGGGTGGGACGATGCCGCCTAGAGCTGCCGCGCGAACGTGCTGGCCGTGGCGGCGCAGGTAGACTTGCGCAGCTAGCGATCCGTAGGAACCTCCCTCCAGGTTGATTTTCGGGTAGCCCAGCCACTCGCGCACTTCATCGATGTCGTCCGTGGCGATGGCGGTGGTGTAGAGCTTGAGATCGGCGATCTTCTCCAGGCGTTCGCGGCAGGCGCGGATTGCATCCACGGGGAATGAACTGGCGACCACTCGTTGCAGGTCGGGTGGATGGCCGTAGAAATCGCATTCCAGGGGATTCGATCCGCCGGTGCCGCGCTGATCGATCATCACGATGTCGTGGTGGGCGCGGATGGCTTGGAAGAAGGCGTAGCCGGGAGCGGCTTCGGTGATGGCTTCGCCCGGGCCGCCTCCGAATGCGAAAACTGGCTCGGATTTTTCTGGCTGGAGGGCTGGGAGGATGACTATGTTCAAGCCGATTTTGCGGCCGGTCTTGCGGTCGCGATCTTCCCAGACCGGATATGTGGCGCAGAGGGCACCTTTCGATACGCCGGGGATGGTGCAGGGGTGGGGCTTTGTTTCAACTGCGGGGACGGGGGTGCGATTTGCGGCGGTTAGGGTGGAGAGGAGGGTGATGGTTAGGAGGCGGCGCATCAGTCACATACTACGTTACAATCGGCGTGCATGTTTCGGAAGGTTTTGGTGGCTAATCGCGGGGAGATCGCGGTGCGCGTTGTTCGGGCGCTGCGCGAGTTGGATATTACTAGCGTCGCTGTCTTTTCCGATGTGGATCGGGCTGCGCAGCATGTCAGGCTTGCGGATGAGGCTGAGGGCGTCGAGAGTTATCTCAATATTGAATCGATTTTGGAAGCTGCGAAGAAGCACGGGGCGGAGGCGATTCATCCTGGATACGGATTTCTCAGCGAGAATGCGAGATTTGCGGCGGCCTGCGAGGCGGCTGGGATCGTCTTCATTGGGCCTTCGGCCGATTCCATACGGCGGTTGGGATCGAAAACGGCGGCCCGGACGCTGGCTAAGCAGATGAATGTTCCGGTGGTGCCGGGCAGTGAAGAGCCGGCTACGCATCTGGAGCATGCGCGCGAGCTGGCGCGCCAGATTGGATATCCGGTGCTGTTGAAGGCCGCGGCCGGCGGGGGCGGCAAGGGGATGCGGCGGGTGGATGCGGAGAGTGAACTTGAAGCTGCTATTCGCGATGCATCGAGCGAGGCTGAGCGGGCTTTCCATTCGAGCGAAGTTTACATCGAGAAGGTGATTGAGCAGCCGCGGCATATCGAAATCCAGATTGCGGGCGATTTCTATGGGCACCTGGTGCATTTGGGCGAGCGGGAATGCTCGTTGCAGCGGCGGCATCAGAAGATTATCGAGGAGTGTCCATCACCCCTGATTGCTGCCGCGCATCCGGAGATGCGGGCGGAGATGGGTGAGGCGGCGCTGCGAATCGCGCGGGCGGTGCGGTATCACAATCTGGGCACGGTGGAATTTCTGGCGGATGGGGATGGGAATTTTTATTTTCTGGAAGTGAACACGCGGCTGCAGGTGGAGCATCCGGTGACGGAGCTGGTGACGGGGTTGGACCTGGTGCATTTGCAATTGCGCATCGCGGATGGGGAGGCGATTCCTTTTGCGCAGGAGGATGTGGAGTGGCGCGGATGGGCCATGGAGTGCAGAGTCTCGGCGGAGGATCCGGAGCAGCATTTTTTTCCGTCGCCGGGCAAGATTGTGCAATTGCGCGAGCCGGCGGGGCCGGGCATACGCCTGGATTCGGGCGTTTATCCGGGCTGGACGGTTCCTCTCGATTACGATCCGCTGCTGGCCAAGCTGATTACTTGGGCTCCGGATCGGATGGGGGCGATCCGGCGGATGTTGCGGGCGCTCAATGAATACTCGATCGTTGGGGTGGAAACGAATTTGGCATTCTTCCGCGAGATTCTGAGTGATGCGGAATTTAGGGAAGGACGTTTGAACACGCGATTTATCGCCGATTATTTCAGTCGAAGGGAGCCTGTGGCGGAGCCGGGGCAGGAGCTGGAATTAGTGGCCGCGCTGGCTGCGGCGGCGCATTCGGAGAACGAGAAACCAGAAACCAGAAACGAGAAACCAGAAACGAGCGCCTGGCTTTCCGAGGGCCGGAGCGGGCTGCTCCGATGAAGCTGCAGATTTTGGTGAATGGGCGGCCGGTTCCGGTGGACGCGGAAGACGTGCGTGGAGTGGCGCAGGTTGAGCCGGGCGTTTATTCGGTGTTGCTTGCCGGGCGGAGCTTTGAGGTGCGGGCGGTTGGGTCCAAAGAGGGTTTGCGGCTGGAGTTGGATGGGCGGCGGTTTACTGCCGAGGTGCGCGATCCGAGGGATCGGGCGCAGAAATCCGCTGCGGCGGTTGGGACGGGGCGACAGAATATTGCAGCGCCGATGCCGGGGAAGGTTGTTCGAGTGTTGGTTCGCGATGGCGATGCCGTGGAGGTTGGGCAGGGGTTAGTGGTGGTTGAGGCGATGAAGATGCAGAACGAGATGAAGGCGTTGCGGGGTGGGAATGTTGTGGAGGTGCGGGTTCGGGATGGGGATACGGTGAGTGCGGGGGATGTGCTGGTGGTGTTGGGTTAGTTCTGCGAAAATGGTATTTGCCATTTGACTCAAAGGCTTACGGAGCCGCCGTGGGTGCCGTTCTGGCGCTGGATCAGGACGGCCAACGTTTGATTCCGCTGGTGAGCGGGGCGTGCGCATCTGAGGAGGCGCGCTCGCTTTTAAAGAAACAGAAACAAGCGGATTTGTTTGCGCACGCGAGGTCTCCCAAAGGGGCGTTGGGCGGATTGTTCCTGTACTTTTCCTGTTCCGCGGAATGTCATGAACTGGTGCAAAACTTGAATTCTTCGGAGGGCGATTTCTGGCACGCTATCCTGCATCGGCAGGAGCCGGATGCTGCGAATGCTTCGTACTGGTTTCGGCAGACCGGGGCGCATCCGATATTTGAGGAACTGGGGCGGGCTGCTGAGGAAATAGCGGCGAAATATCCGGCGGCGAAGTTTCGGAGCGGCGGGAAGTGGGATCCGTTTTTCTTTATCGAATTCTGCGGGCGCGCGCGGAGTGAGCCGGGGTCGGCAGCGGAAGCCGCGGCGCTGGAGATACAGCGGGCGGAATGGCAGATTCTCTTTGATTACTGCGCGAGGAAGCGATCTTGAGCCGTGCGCGAAGCTGGCTCACAGTTGTCCTGATCGCCATCACTGCCGTGGCGGTGTGGATCCTCTCGCGGCGGACGCGTCCGCCTGAGGTGGAATTCGTGAAGGTAACGCGCGAGACGATTGTCAGCTCGCTTGGGACCAATGGCAAAGTGGAACCGATTGAGTGGCTGCCGGCGCGGGCGGAGCGGGGCGGCACGATCACGCGAGTGTTGATCGCGCGGGGGCAGCAAGTTTCGAAAGGCGCGCCGCTGGTGGAATTGGATACGCGCGTGGTGAGCGCCGAACTCGGCAAGGCGCAGGCTGCCATCCAAGAAGCGAAAACGCAGGAACAGGTGCTCGACCAGGGCGGGCGGATTGCAGAGCGCCAGCAAGTGGATGCGGATCTAGCGCGGGCGCGGTTGGATCTGGAAGTAGCGCAGAAGCAACAGGCCGCGCTGGAACGGCTGGTGGAGAAGCAGGCCGCTACGCGCGTGGAATTGGACAACATGCGCCAGACCGTGGATCAATTGCGGTTGAGAATTCGGGCGCTCGAGCAGCACAAGGCAGTGCTCGTGACCGGCAGCGATAAGGAGATTGCGAAAGCCAGGCTGCAGGAGGCTGAGGCGTCGGCTACTGTGGCGCGGACTAATCTAGACCTCAGTGTGATTCGGGCTCCGATGGATGGCACGGTCTACGATTTCGATCTAAAGGCGGGGGCGTTTTTGAGTCCCGGGGATTTGGTGGCGAAAGTTGGGAAGCTGGATCGCGTGCGCGTGACGGTTTACGTGGATGAGCCGGATGTGGGGAAGGTTCACAAGGGACAAGCGGTGATCATCACGTGGGATGCGTTGCCGGGGCATCAGTGGAAAGGCGAAGTGGATAAGCTGCCGACGCAGGTGGTGCCGCTCGGGACGCGGCAGGTGGGCGAGGTGGGTTGCATTATCCAAAATCCGGATCGCGATCTGCTGCCCAACGCCAATATCAATGCGGATATTCAGGCGGCGGTGATTTCGGGCGCGTTGGTTCTACCTAAAGAAGCACTGCGGCGGCAGGGTTCGGAGAACGGTGTTTTTTTGTTGCGGGAGGATCGAGTGGCGTGGCGGAAGGTGGGTTTGGGGGTGTCGAGTTATACGAAGTCGCAGATTTTGGCGGGGCTCGAGGAGGGGGATGCAGTGGCGCTGCCGTCGGAGAAGGTGTTGAAGGGTGGGATGAAGGTGGAGCCGGTGATCCAGTAGGACCGGCGCTAAGAGATTTTGGCCGCGAATGAACGCGAATGAACGCAAATTTAATTTACTGGTTCCAAGGGGAAACCGCATTTTCGCCAGGCTTCCAGGCCGCCTAGGAGTGGGCGGACGTTGATTACTCCTTTGCGGAAGAGTTGCAGCGCCGCACGGGCGCTGGAGGCTTCGTTTGGTCAAGAACAGTAGAGGATCACGTCGCGATCGCGCGGGATCTCTTCGTGACGTGTTTCGATTTCTTCGAACGTCATCCAGATTGCGCCGGGGAGCTTGACTTTGTCGGCCTCTACTTCCAATTCGTGACGGAGATCGACGACGGCGATGGCGTCGCCCTCGGTGATCATTTTCATTAATTCTTCGGGGGTGATGCGCGCCACGCGCAGGTCGCGGATGAAGCGGCGGCGTTGATAATATTTCCAACAGATGTAGCTGGTCAGTGCGGCGCCGATTATTATTACCAGAAATGAACCCATGCGGCCGGCTTGTTCGGCTGCCAGCTCCAGTTGATTGCGGAAGAGATAACCAACACCCAGGTAAGTTGCGCTCCAGATTACGGCGCCCGTGGCATCGGCTGCGAGGAATTTCCATGGCTTCATGCGGGTGAGTCCGGCGAGCGGGGCGGCGGTGGCTCCGAGGCCGGGAACGAATTTCGCGATCAGCAATGCCCGCGCGCCTAGCCTACCGAAGAGGCTCTTGGTGTTGCTGACGCAGGAATCCGGCTCGAGGGACATTCGGCAGAGCAGATTGAGAATGGAACCGCCGCGGACGCGTCCCAAGCGGAACCAGATGATATCGCTCGAAAGGGACGCGGCGACGGCGAGGGCGAGCGAGGTCCAGATGGAGAAGTTCCCTAATCCTGCGAGCGCGCCCATTCCGAGCAGAACCGGGAGCGCGGGGATGGGCAGGCCGATGCTCTCGGCGAACACGTTCGCTACCAGAACCCAATACCCATGGCGTAGCAGAAATGGGATTACGGCGTGCATTGCGTATCCCTAATTGTAGCTGGGGGGTCAAACGGGGGCGCGGGTTAAGCTGGCGATGAAGAAGCTGACGCCGGGGATGTTTTTCTGCGTGAGGCGATCATCGTTGGTGATAAAGAGATCGGCTTTGGCGGATTCGGCGCAGGCTAGTTGGATGGCATCGGCGGGATGAATGCTTCGATTCTGGCGGATGTTGGCGTAGGCTTCCGCGGCGCCGAAGTCGAATGAGGAGACGGTGACATGCTGACCGGTGAAGAGGGTTCGATAGCGGTCCGCCAGAGCGGCGTTGCCGGTGGAGAGAGGCTTCACCAAAACTTCGCCGACGGTCATGGCGCTGGTGAAAAGCCGGTCGTTACGGCGCAACATACGGCGGCGCAGGTCGGCGACGGCCTGGCCGAATTTGGGGCTGTCCTCCAGCAGGTAGATGAAGAGGTTGGTGTCCCAGAAAATGCTCTTCACTTGTTATCGGGTTGATCGCCGTACCAGTTGGAGCGCAGATCGCGAACGTACTCGTCCGCGTCGGTTGAGGCCCAGATTTCTTTGCCTAGGCCGCGCATCTGGAGGATTGGATCGTCTTCTTCTTTCATGGCTGTCTCCTTGTTGCAGTATTCGTTGGCGTACCAATCGAGGAGGTAATGGTATTGAGCGGGAAGTTCCTCCCGGGACGGTTTTGTTTTTCCCTTGCGGGAGGGGTGCGATTGATCGGTGGGGCGGAATAGGCGGTAGGTGTCGTTCGAAAGCTTGTAGAACATGCGGTAGCGGGCCGAGTTGGGTTCGAGATTCGCAACGTTGTGCAGATAAATGTGGGCCTGGATTCCGGGGCGCAGTACGGGGCTGGCGCGCTCGGCCTTGACGCGATCCAGGATTTCCCTGGCCGAGAAAGATTCCCGGTCTTCGTGTTCGCGGTGTAGGAGGGCGAGAGCACACCAAGCTTCATCGGCGACTAGGAGCGTTTGGGTCATTTTGGCGGCTTGGCTGGGCATGGTGCGTGTGTCTCTCTTGTTATGATTATGGTTGGGAATGGGGTGAAAGTCAATAGTACATGGTAGTACAGGTAATACAGTTGTTTGCGCGATAGACAAAGGGGTTATAATGCCTTTTAAATGAAGAACTTCGCGCTTTTGCTCTTTGGTGTGGCTGGTCTAGCCTACACACAGCCTTATGACCTTGTGATTCGTAATGGCAGGATCGTCGATGGCACCGGGTCGCCGTGGTATTCGGGAGATATTGCGATTCAGGGCGGGAAAATCGCGGCGATCGGGCAGCTTGCGCTGGCGGAAACCAAGGGAACGATTGACGCTCATGGCCTGGTGGTAGCGCCGGGGTTCATCGACATGCTGGGGCAATCGGAACTGACGATTCTGGTGAATCCGCATCTGCCGTCCAAGATTTATCAGGGGATCACGACGGAGATCACCGGCGAAGGCGGCTCAGTGGCGCCGCTGAGTGAGGAGATGCGGCGGGTCCGTGCGCATGACGACTACGATCATTACCACATCAGGCCGGATTGGGGCACGTTCCGCGAGTATTTCGCGCGCTTGGAAAAGCAGGGGATGGGGATCAATCTGGCGAGCTATGTAGGTGCGACGCAGGTTCGTAGGATGGTGCTGGGGGATGCGGACCGCGCGCCGAATGCGAGCGAACTGGAGCGCATGCAGGGGCTGGTGAGAGAGGCGATGCGGGATGGCGCGGTGGGGCTTTCGACGGCTCTGCAATATGCGCCGGCGCCTTATGCGAGCACCGAAGAGCTGATCGCGCTGGCGTCGGAGGCGGCGAAGCTGGGCGGAATTTATGCGACCCACATGCGCAGCGAAGGCGATGCGATTACGGCGGCGATCGATGAAGTGATCCGGATCAGCCGGGAGGCGAAAATTCCGGCCGAGATCTGGCATCTGAAAGTGGCGGGCAAGAGCAACTGGGGGCGGATGCCCGAGATTGTGGCGAAGATTGAGAAGGCGCGCGAATCCGGCGTGGATATTACGGCCGACACCTACGCTTACACCGCTTGGTTCAACTCATTTTCGGCGTTTATCCCGCCGTGGGCGCATGCTGGCGGGGATGCGAAGCTGATTGAGCGATTGAAGGATCCAGCCATGCGCGCCCGCATCCGCAAAGAGATGCTTACGCCGAGCACGGCCTGGGACAACGAGTGGCAGGAGATCGACGGGGCGGAGGCGATCCTGCTGAGCGTGGTTTATAACCCCAAGCTGGTTCGGTTGCAGGGCAAGACTATTGCTGAGATCGCTAAGCTCGAGGACAAAGATCCGATCGATACGATCTTCGATCTGTTGATTGACGATCCGCTGAGCTCGGTGGCGGTTTTCGGGATGTCGGAGCCGGATGTCACGCTGGCGTTGCAGCAACCGTGGGTAGCCGTGTGCAACGACTCGCAGGGTACGGCGCCCGATGGAGTGTTGGGCACCGAACACCCGCATCCACGGGCTTACGGGACGTTTCCACATATCCTGCGCAAGTACGTGCGCGAGGAACACAAGCTTTCACTTGAGGATGCGATTCGGAAATTCAGCGCGCTGCCGGCGCAGCGGGTGCGCTTGACCGATCGCGGAGTGTTGAAGCAGGGGATGTGGGCGGACATTGTGATTTTCGATCCCGCGACGATTCGCGATAAGGCGACGTTCGAGAATCCGAATCAGTTGTCGGAGGGAATGCGGTATGTGTTGGTGAATGGCGTTCCGGTGATCGAGAATGGCAAGCAGACCAACGCGCTGCCGGGAAAGGTGCTGCGTGGAGCGGGGCTCGAGGACGCTACGCGAATTCGATGAAGGGCGGGTTGACAACCCGCCGCAGGTTGGCAACCTGCCCCACACCTATTGATAGAGGCGGCGTTCGCGGCGCAGGAATGCCGGGACTTCGAGATCGTCCACGGGGACGGGCGCAGGTTCTTCCATCACAGGAGCGGGCGCGGGAGGCGTTGGGCTCATGTCGCGAAAGAGCGGGCCGTTGCTCATGATGGGTTCGAGGATGGGAGCTGGGGGCGGGAAGGCCGGCTCCGGCATTATGGATTCCGCACCGACGGTCACGCGGCGGGCCAATTGCGGAAGGTTGTCGCGCTGGAATCCGGTAGCGATGACGGTGATCTTCACTTCGTCCTTCATGGATTCGTTTAAGACGACGCCGAAGTTGATTTGCGCGTCTTCGTTGGCGGTTGCGGCGCGAATCAGGGAGCAGGCTTCGTTCACATCGTGCAGGCTGAGGCGGCTGGATCCAGTGATGTTGATCAGGACGCCGCGGGCGCCTTTTACTCCGCCCTCTTCCATGAGCGGAGAACTGATGGCCTGGCGCGCGGCTTCGATGGAGGCATTTTCACCGGACGCGGACGCGGTGCCCATCATCGCGTAGCCCATGCCGAGCATGATGGAGCGGATGTCGGAGAAATCGCGATTGATCAGGCCGGGGGTAGTGATGATATCGCTGATTCCCTGCACTGCTTGGCGAAGGATATCATCGGCAGTGCGGAAGGCTTCAAAGAAGCTGGTGCCGCGTGGGACGAGTTCGAGCAGACGGTCATTGGGAACGGTGATAACGGTGTCGACAGTGCCGCCGATTTCCGAGAGCCCGCGATCGGCCTGCTTCATGCGGCGCGGTCCTTCGAAGCCGAAGGGCTTGGTCACAACAGCGACGGTGAGGGCGTTCAGTTCCTTGGCTAGCGCGGCGACGACAGGCGCAGCTCCAGTTCCGGTGCCCCCTCCGAGTCCGGCGGTGACGAACACCATGTCGGCGCCCTCCAGCAGTTCGATGATGCGCTCAGTATCTTCGAGCGCAGCTTGCCGTCCGAGGCCTGGATCGGAACCGGCGCCTAGCCCACTGGTTACTTTCGCGCCGATGGCCAGTTTGTTGGGAACCGGCGACGCTTTGAGGGCTTGCACGTCGGTATTGAGAATGTGGAATTCGACACCGGTGAGCCCCTCATTCATCATGCGAGCCACCGCGTTCGAGCCTCCGCCGCCGACCCCGACTACCTTGATCTTGGTGCCGTGCAGAGCTTCTTCTTCCTGGATGATAAACTTTGTCGCGTCCATGTTTAAACCCTCCTGTCGTCAAATCACCGTCCAAAAAATCGGGGACACCATTAGGCGAAGGGTGACCGGACCGCGCCGGACGCTTGCCCATGATGTCCCCGATTTTGATCTTCGTTTCATCGGAATAACAACCCCACTAAACCGGGAGCTCTGCGCTTACCCTCGCGCTTCATCTTCCAGCGCGCGGAGTATCGGGCCAAGCCGGCCGCGGCTGCCCACGCCGGATTGCACAGCTCTTCCGGAAAATTCTCCATGCCGCCCGGCAGCGCGATCCGCGCCGGACAATTCAAGACTCGCTCGGCCATATCGCACATGCCGTTGAGCAAGGC